>Ga0307479_10002766_pt1 | contig 15896 bp, 12 predicted proteins | sample atmos_gasesECM4C_FD_203743 | JGI IMG/M metagenome (GOLD analysis project Ga0307479, IMG submission 203743) | Hardwood forest soil microbial communities from Morgan-Monroe State Forest, Indiana, United States - atmos_gasesECM4C_515 | ecosystem: Environmental > Terrestrial > Soil > Temperate... | reverse complement strand
CGAATCGGCGGTTGACGCGGATGGCTGCGTCGTCAACAATGATTGCACCATGGTACACAAACTATCGGACAAAAAGCTCGCGGTTTTGGGAACTGGGAAGCTCGGTGGAATCCTCCTTCGCGCTTATCTCAAGCAAGGGCTGTTCGCAGCGAAGCACGTCACCGCCACTGTAAAGCACGCCGAGAAGGCGGCCGCGCTCGGGAAAGAGCTGGGCGTTGCGCTGACGACCGAGAACCGCAAGGCTGGGCGCGGAGCGGACATCATCCTGCTGTGCGTCAAGCCGCAGGTCGTGGGCGACGTACTGAAGGAGATTGCGCCGGAGCTCAGCGAGAAGACGCTGGTGATTTCCGTGGCCGCGTCCGTGCCGACGAGCTATATCGAACAGCATCTCGGCGGAAAAGTTCCGGTGGTACGAGTGATGCCGAACACCTGTTCGACGGTGGGCTGCGGAATGGCGGGAATTTGCCGCGGCGCGCACGCCGGCGCGGAGCATGTGGAAACGGCGCGCGCGATGTTCGACGCCGTGGGGCGCACCGTGGTCGTGGATGAAAAAAATATGGACGCGGTGACGGGGCTCTCGGCGAGCGGACCCGCGTTTGCCTACATCATCCTGGAATCGCTTGCGGAAGCCGGCGTGAAAGTAGGCTTGCCGCGCGATGTTTCGACGCTGCTGGCGGCGCAAACGATGAAGGGCGCCGCGAGCGTCGTGCTGGAGACCGGCGATCATCCCGCGCTGCTCAAAGATGCTGTGACGACACCGGCGGGCTGTACGATCGACGGCATCCTCGAACTCGAAGAGGGCAAGCTGCGCGTGACGCTGATCAAGGCCGTGGTGAAGGCCACGCAGCGCGCCGGCGAATTGCTGTTCGAGAAGTGATCGCAACTTGCGCGCTATGCCTTCCGACGATAAGCCGAATACAACAAAGGCGGCCAAGCTGGAGTTGGAGAAAGTGAAGAAGTATTCCACACAAGCAACGCTGGCGATGGAGCTGCCGTTTACCTTCGTAGGTGCTGTTGCGGTTGGTGGCTTCATTGGCTATTACCTCGACAAATGGCTGCATACGAGCCCGTGGCTAATGGTGCTCTTTGGCGGCTTTGGTTTTGTAGCTGGACTTCTGGAAATCGCGAGAAGGCTTGCCCCCGCAGATTCCGGTGGCAACAATGACAAGCATTCCGCTTGAGCCGGGAACCGCCCCCAGAGTAGGGGAGAGAACTGTGCGGCGCATAGTTTGGTTGATCCCCGTCTTTGGGGTGTCCGCTGGCCTTGCGGCTGCCTTCCTGCGTCGCTGGGACTGGAGCGAAGGTCTCGTGCTCGGCTCCGGCCTCGCCTGGCTCAATTTCCGCTGGCTGAAGCGCGGGTTGGAGGCATTTACTTCCGCGGCTGCGGCTCGAGATAGCACGGAGAAACGTCGCGCTCCCGCCGCGACCTACTTGACAGCGTTCTTTCGCTACGTCTTGATAGGGATTGCGGTGTATGTTATTTTTAATTATCTGCATGTTCCCCTCGTGAGCATTGTGTTGGGGCTGTGTACACTCGCGGTGGCCACAATTGCGGCGAGTGTGTGGGAAATCCTGCAGTCGGCCAGCTGGAAGAGGAGTTGAGCCCGTTCCGGGCGTGTAAACGATGGAAGAACATCTCAGTCCAATCACCAATTTGGTGAATCACTATTTTGGTGCGCTCGCACTTGCCGTTTTCCGGGCGTTGCACATTCAACCGGAAAACCTGGACATGCCCATACCAGAGCATGTCGTCATGAGCGCGTTGGTCCTGATTCTGGTTACTGTCCTGGCGGTGATCCTCAAATCGCGCCTCTCCGTTGACAAACCCGGAGCGATGCAACAGGTGGCAGAACTCCTGCTTACCAATCCCATGCGTATTGGCATTCGGGATATCCTCGACGAAAGCGCCGGACGCCACGGACGTTCGTTCATTTATCTGGTCGGCGCAATCAGTATCTTCATACTTTTTTCCAACCTGCTCAGTTTGTTCCCGATGTTTTCTGCCCCGACGGCTCACGTCAGCGTACCGCTGGCATGCGCCAGCATCATATTTCTGTATTTCAACTGGCAGGGCATTCGCCATCAGGGAGCTCTGCAATACGTTAAGCACTTCGCTGGTCCCATCTGGTGGATGGCGTGGCTGATCTTTCCGGTCGAGATCATCAGCACGGCTGCCCGGCTCCTCTCCTTGACCGTGCGTCTTTACGCCAATATATTTTCGAGCGACCTGATCTATGCTCTGTTTCTCGGGCTCCTCGCTCAAGCAAGCTCTTCCGTTTGGGATAAGTCTCATTTCGCGGGGTTCATCGTTGGAATCTTCCCTGCGTTGATTCCGCTGGTATTCATCGCCCTGCATGTCCTCGTGGCTTTCGTCCAGACGCTGATCTTCACGGTGTTGCCGGCGTCTTACCTCGCGATGGCTACAGCGCAGGAGCACTAATTGATATTTGCCGGTGCGGTTTGCCGGTAAACCGCCGCTCCAGCGTGAGCCCGGCTGCACGGTGTCCGGGAACCACCTCCTGGCGGCAACTAACAAGGAGGCAGTTATGAAAAGACTTGGACTCGTGTTGGCAGTTTTGGCAGCAGTCATGTTCGTCGCGCCGGCCGCTTTTGCGCAAGGAACGTCTGGAGCCACCGGAGAAAGCCACGCCGCGCTCTGGATCGCAGCGGCGTTTGGAATGGGCATCGCCGCGTTTGGCTGCGGTTTGGGACAGGGCAAAATCGGCGCTGCGGCGCTCGAAGGCATCGCTCGCAATCCGGGCGCTGCAAACAGCATCTTTACACCGATGCTTCTCAGCTTGGCGTTCGTGGAAACGCTCGTGTTGTTCACCTTCCTGATGATCATCATCAAGGTGAAGTAGGCCATTTCATCGGTTTTGAACAGAGGCTCCCGACGCGGTCGGGAGCCTTTTTCTTTGGAGTGAGTGACCTGAAAATGAGGCGAGGGGGGTACACCCCCCACTGCCATGGAAAGAGTCCGAAAGCGATAGATGACAAAGAGGTTACGGGCGTCCATTGTACAGAAGAGTCCGGAAGCCATTGAAAGGAAATAAGTTAGATGAACATTGCCGAGTGACGAGTGGCGATTGGCGAGAGGGGGGTACCCTATACCGGGTATTTTGCAAAGTGTGCGGAAGCGCTTGATTGCGAAAGAGTTAGAGGAAACAGTCGTTTGAAAGTATGAGGCAAGTGTGCGGAAGAAATAGGAACGAAAGGGGTTAGAGGAAATACAGGAGGCCGCAGGGTCGGCCATTCGGCGAGGATGAGCTTCGGTATACACTGGAAAGAATAACATGCCAGTACGGATTGGTTAAGTGATTTGCAGCGAACGGGGAAAATTGAGGGGTGAACTGCAATAGGGAGGATTTAACGGAGCGGGCGGCAGCAAGACGAACAAGAAAAAAGCGAAGTCTGATACCGAAAAGACCCCACCCTTGCCCCGACCGGGTCCCCGAGAGGTCCGGGGCAGGCGGGGTAAACGCCGTCCGCAAGGATGGACCACCCAAATTCTTTCTAGCCCGATAAGACTGGGCCACCCGCCCGTCACAACTGTCGGTTTTAACAGTAGGAGCGGCTCTGAAACTGGCTCATCCTTAAGCGTGACGCAATCGAAGCCCATGGCCGGGCAAGCGATCTCCCACTATCGCGTACTAGAAAAACTAGGCGCTGGCGGCATGGGTGTGGTTTACGAGGCCGAAGATACAAGTCTCGGGCGTCATGTGGCGCTGAAATTCCTGCCTGAAGAAACGGCGCTGGACCCACAGGTTGTTGAACGGTTTCGGCGGGAAGCGCGCGCGGCCTCGGCGCTCAATCATCCGAACATTTGCACGATGTACGACATCGGCGAAGCCGACGGCCAGACTTTCATCGTCATGGAATTCCTGGAAGGCCAGACACTCAAGCAGAAGATCGGCGGGAGACCGCTCGAGACTGACTTGCTGCTTGACCTCGCCAGCCAGATTGCCGATGCGCTGCGGGCGGCGCACGCCAAGGGCATCATCCATCGCGATATCAAACCTGCGAATATCTTCGTCACCCCCGACGGCCAGGCGAAGCTCCTTGATTTCGGCCTGGCGAAGGTCGTTCTTCCAGCCGGCGAAATGAGCACGGATGTGACCCTGGACGCGACTCTGACCAGGGCGGGCTCGACGGTCGGGACCGTGGCTTACATGTCGCCAGAGCAAGCGCGGGGCAAGGAATTGGACGCACGAACAGACATCTTTAGTTTTGGCGCCGTGCTGTACGAGATGACGACGGGTGTTCAACCTTTTCGTGGCGATTCCGCCACTGAAATTATCGACGAGTTGCTAAATCGGACTCCGGTGGCGGCGGCGCGGCTGAATCCTGCCGTTCCAACGGAGCTCGTGCGCATTGTCAACAAGGCACTGGAGAAGGATCCCAAGCTGCGTTATCAAGGCGCTGCTGGGATGCGAGCAGATTTGCAACGCCTGAGGCGCAACACGGAAGCAGGACGTTCGGAGGCCGCGAGCGCCGTAGCGCCGCCAGTTGCTGCGTCCGAAGCCGCTGCTCCATACGTGCCGGCTGCGCAGGCCGTTGGACGGACCAAGGGCCGCCGCTACACTTGGATCGCCTCCGCTGCAGCTGCCGCCCTCATCCTTGTCATTGGCGGGTGGCTGTTTTTCGTGCGCCGCACGCACGCCCTGACCGATAAGGACAAGATCGTGCTGGCCGATTTTGTCAACACGACGGGCGAAGGGGTGTTTGATGATGCCCTGCAGCAAGGTCTGGCCATTCAGCTTGAACAATCGCCGTTCCTGAGCCTGGTTTCCGAACAAAGGATCCGGCAGACCCTGCGATTGATGGGCCAATCGCCCGACGCGCGAGTCACACCTGAGATGGCCCGGGAACTTTGCCAGAGGGCCGAGGGCGCTGCGGTACTCCAAAGCTCCATCGCGAGCCTTGGTAGCGAATACGTTCTGGGCCTGAAAGCCGTGAATTGCCGCACCGGGGAGATTTTGGGGCGGGAACAAATTACCTGCAAGGATAAGAGCCAAGTGCTTGCCGCACTAGGAAAGGCCGTCACTTCACTCCGCGGAAAACTCGGTGAATCCCTCAACACGGTTCAGAAATACGACACGCCGGTGGAGCAGGCCACCACGCACTCGCTCGATGCCCTGCAGGCCTACAGCCTGGGACGGAAAATGATGATGGTGCAAGGAGATTTCACGGCTGCAGCGCACCAATTCCAGCGCGCCATCAGCCTCGACCCGCGCTTCGCCATGGCTTATGCCTCGCTCGGAACCGTCTATCACAACCTCGGAGAGAAAAACCTCGCTGCGGAGAACACGACGAAAAGCTTCGAGCTGCGTGAGCAGCTGAGCGAGCGAGAGAAATACTATATCGAGTCTCATTACTATCATTTCGTCACCGGCAACCTGGAGGAGGCGCGCAAAGTTTACGAACTTTGGACGCAGACCTATCCACGAGAATTGGTGCCGCCGACCAACCTGGGCGTGGTGTACCAGAGCCTCGGGCAATATGACAAGGCGCTTGAGGAATTCCTTGAAGCCTTGCGTCTCGCCCCGGATGATGCTGTCACTTACGGGAACCTCGTAATTTCGTATATCTGCCTGAATCGGTTGAAAGAGGCTCTGGCTACCGCCGAAGAAGCCCAGGCAAAGAATTTCGATTCCGCCGATCTGCACCTCTATCTCTACGAGCTGGGATTTTTGCAACACGATGTCGCGCGGATGGCGGAGCAGGTAACGTGGGCAGCGGGCAAACCGGGACAGGAGAGCCTCCTGCTGTACTTCGAAGCCAATACGGCCGCCTATTCCGGCCAGGTCAATAAGTCTCGGGAATTCTCCCGGCGGGCGGTGGCGACCGCCGAACGTGCGGGACAAAAGGAGAGAGTGGCGGGCGCCGACGCCACCGCGGCCCTGTCCGAAGCGCTCTTCGGGAATGAAGCGGAAGCCCGACAGCGCGCCACCGCTGCGGCAGCGCAATCGACCGGGCGAGATAATAAGTATGCCGCGGCTCTGGCATTAGCATTGGCCGGCGACTCTTCCAAGGCTCAGGGGATTGTGGAAGAGCTGGCCAAGCGTTTTCCTGAGGATACGATTGTGAAATTCAATTATCTGCCCACGATTCGCGCCCAGCTCGCTCTCAACCGGAACGACACCGCAAAGGCTGCCGAAGCGCTGCAGGCCGCCGCACCGTACGAACTGGGTGTCGCTGGCGGCACTACATTCTCCACCAACTTGTATCCTGTTTATGTGCGAGGGGGGCTGTATCTAGCCGCGAAGCAGGGCGCGCCAGCTTCAGCTGAGTTTCAGAAAATCGTTGATTCGGGCGGAGTCGTGATCAACGAGCCCATCGGAGCGCTGGCACATCTCGGCCTCGCCCGCGCTTACGCTCTGCAAGGCGACACTGCCAAAGCCCGCCTTGCCTATCAGGATTTCCTCACACTCTGGAGAGACGCCGATGCTGGCATCCCCATCCAGCAGCAGGCCAAGGCGGAGTACGCGAAGCTACACTGAGCACTGCGGCGCGTAACGCTTCACGGCACGACCCTTCGAGGCTCAGGATAAACTGAAGTCATGTCCTGACGAACGCGGGGGGTTTTATGGCTCGGCTTAATGCACGGGTCTGAAGACCCGCCCCTACGAGGATGCTCAGAGGCATTCGGGCAAGGGGGAAAATCCGGAAGAATTCGGTGTATACTCCGGCTGAACGAAAAAGCAAGCTGAAACGATTCAGGTGGGGAGTTTCGCGAGCGGGAAAATCGACATTTGCTTGAGCCTGGCACCAGCGCCTGGCACTTGAGCCTGGAGCGGATACGCGGGCGTGGCGGCTTGGCCGGCTCTCGGTCAGTGGGGGCGAGATGAAGCAGACTTTTGCTGTCAGCATCGGAGGCGCAGCTGGACAGGGTGTCGCCACACCGGGCGACATTTTCGCGAAAATCTTCAGCCGGCGCGGCCTGAACCTCAATGCTTATAACGCCTATCAATCCATCATTCGCGGCGGCCACACTTTTCTGACGATTCGCACGGGCGCTGAAAAAGTCAGCAACATGGGTGACCGAATCGACCTGCTCATTCCGCTCAACCAGGACACCATGAATCGGCATTTGAACCTGCTCCGCGCCGGCGCTTCGTGCATCTACAATGCCGACACGATTAAGCCGGGCCCCGCGGCTGACGGCGTGCAACTCTGCCCGCTTCCTGTTTCCGAACTGGCCGACATCACCCGAAACAAGGTCGCGCAGAACACGCTGGCCATCGGCGCCGGGCTCCACATGATGGGCATCGGCTTTCCGGCGCTGGAAGAAGTCCTAAAAGAGCAGTTCAAGAAAAAAGGCGACGCGGTGATAACCGAAAATGTCAGCGTTGCCCGCGCGGGCTATGATTACGCCGCCGGTCACTTCGCGGCTTTCCCGAATCCGCTTCCCAAGACGGAGAATCGCTACGCCATCTTGAGCGGCAACACGGCGATGGCCATGGGCGGAGCGGCCGCCGGTGTGAAATTTTATTGCGCTTACCCCATGAGCCCTTCCACAGGCGTGCTGCATTGGATGGCGGCCAACGCGCGCAAAGCCGGCATCATGGTCCGGCAAGTGGAAGACGAGATCGGCGTGATCAATATGACGATCGGCGCGGCTCACGCCGGGGTGCGCGCCATGTGCGCCACGTCGGGCGGCGGCTTCGCGCTGATGAGCGAAGGCCTGGGCATGTCCGCGATGATGGAAACTCCGGTGGTGGTCATCAACTGCCAACGAGCCGGCCCGTCCACGGGCGTCCCTACGAAGACGGAGCAGGGCGACCTATGGCAAATGCTGGGCGCGGCTTTTGGCGATTATCCCCGGGTGATTGCGGCTCCGCTGGACATCGGCGATTGCTTCAAGCTGATCCCCGAAATATTCAACATCGCGGACCGCTTCCAGTGCCCGGGGCTTGTGCTGTGCGACCTGCTGCTGTCGGAAGGCCGGCTCAGCGTGCATCCGAAAGAGCTGGATTTCAGCCCCGCGATCGATCGCGGCGAACTGATCACCGCCGCCAACGGCAACGGCGACTCTTCCGCGGCTCCCACGAACGGAGATTACAAGCGTTACAAATTCACCGAGAGCGGCGTCTCACCGCGCGCGATTCCCGGCGTGCCGGGGCACATCCACACGGCCGCCACGGACGAGCACCAGGAGGACGGCGTCCTGATCAGCGACGAGTTCACCAATCCGACCAAGCGCCGCGCCATGATGGAAAAACGCATGCGCAAGGTGACGGGAATCGAGGCTGCCGTGCCGCGGCCCACGCTCGCCGGTCCGCGCGGCGCCGATGTGACGCTGATCGGCTGGGGTTCGACGAAGGGAGTCATCGAGGAAGCCTGCGAGATCCTGAATGAGCAAGGAATCTCCGCCAATCAACTGCAAATCCGCTGGCTCGCGCCGCTGCACGGAGACGCGATCCTGGAAATCCTGAAAGACTCGCGGCACACCATCATCGTGGAGAACAACTACAGCGGCCAGTTTGCGCGCTACCTGCGCAGCGAAACGAGCTTCGTGCCCAACGGAAATATTAGGAAGTACGACGGCGAGCCATTCATGCCGCATCATATCGTGGAGTCGGTGAAGGAACAGCTTGCGGGGAAGACGAAACTCTCCGTTCCCACGCACGAGATTATGGTCTGAAGAGGAGACGCAGATGGCGACAAGCGTACAGCGGGCCAGTCAACTGACCATGGCCGATCTGAAAGGGAAAGTCGACCCCGACTGGTGCCCGGGCTGCGGCGATTTTGGCGTGCTCGCCGCGCTGCAAAAGGCGCTGGTCGAGCTGCAGATACCCACGCACAACGTGGTTACCATCAGCGGCATCGGCTGCTCGTCCAACCTACCCGGCTACGTAAACACTTATGGCATGCACACGCTGCACGGCCGCTCCCTCGCCGTGGCTACAGGTTTGAAGCTTGCCAATCACGAGCTGACCGTAGTGGTGACGGGCGGCGACGGCGATGGCTTTGGGATCGGCGGCAACCATTTCGTGCATACGATGCGCCGCAATGTCGACCTGCTCTACATCGTCATGGACAACCAGATTTACGGCCTCACCACGGGGCAGACATCGCCGACCAGCCGCATCGGCATGAAGACCAAAAGCATGCCGTTTGGCAACATCGAAGCGCCGGTCAATCCGATCTCCCTTGCTCTCGCCGCAGGCGCCACGTTCATCGCCCGCGGATTTAGCGGCGAGCAGAAGCACCTTACCGAGCTGATCAAGGAAGGCATCCAGCACAAAGGCTTTTCGTTCCTGGACGTCTTCAGCCCGTGCGTCACCTACAATCACGACAATACCTACCAGTGGTTCCGCCCGCGAGTGAAGAAGCTCGAAGACGACACCGCCTACGATTCCACTGACTGGACGGCCGCAATGGAGAAATCCTTGCTGTGGGGCGAAGAGATCCCCATCGGAAAATTCTTCGAGCGCACCGACGTTCCCTCCTTGCACGCGGCGGAGCCGGTGTTGAATGAAGGCCCTCTGGTTCACCGCGACCTAAGAATCCCCCCGGATATAGCCCGTTCGTTCATTGAAGAGCTGACGTAGCGACGCATCCCGGTCGAGTCCTAGGGCGCGTATCCTCCGCGGATATGCCCGGCAGGGCGACGGGGGAGCCCGTGTGTCCTTAGTGCCCCAGCAGATTGTTTTGCAGGACGAAGTTGAGGACCTGATTGGGGAACAGGCCGAAATAGACGGTGGCGGCAGCGGCGATGGTGAGGACGAGATTGACGGTGAGCGGAAAACGCATGGGCGCGGAGGAAGCCGTTTCCGCGCTCGGCTCGCGCATGTACATAACGACGATTAGGCGGAGATAGTAGTACGCGCCGATGACGCTGTTGACGGCCATCAAGATGGCGAGCCAGATGAGGCGCGAATTTACGGCGGCTTTGAAGATATAAAACTTGCCAAAGAAGCCTGCGGTGACGGGCAGGCCGAGGAGCGAAAGCAAAAAGAGCGCAAGGGCGGCCGCGGCGAACGGCTGGCGCTGACCGAGGCCGGCGTAGTCGTCGAGTGAAAGATGCTTTTCGCCTTCACCACCGAATTGCGAAACGATGGTGAAAGCTCCGAGTTTTACGAGGGCGTAGCTGAGCAAGTAGAAGAGAATCGCGGCATAAGCGGGCGCGGCAGCCGCGGCGCCTTCCTGCGCGAGAAAAGTGACGGAAGCGAACGCGACGAGAATATAGCCCGCATGGGCGATGGAGCTATAGGCGAGCATGCGCTTCACGTTGGTCTGGACGAGCGCGCCGAGATTGCCAGCAAACATGGTGAGAACGGCAAGAATCCAGAAGGCCCAAAACCAGAATTGCGTGGCTGCAGGGACGCCGGCGAAGATGCGCAGCAAAAGCGCGAACGCGGCGGCCTTCGGGCCGGAAGAGAAAAGCGCCGTGACCGGTGTGGGTGCGCCTTCGTAGACGTCGGGCGTCCAGATCTGGAACGGAGCGACGGCGACTTTGAAGCCGAGGCCGATCAGGATGAGTGAGAAGCCCAGCTTGAGCAGGTTACTGGAGGCGCCGGCATCGGCCATGCGGGAAAGGAAGGTGGTACCCGTGGCGCCGTAGACGAGAGCGATGCCGTAAAGAAAGAACGCGGTGGCGAAGGAGCCGAGGAGGAAATACTTCAAAGAGGATTCGCTGGATTTGAGCGACTCGCGGCGATAGCCGGCGAGGACATAGCTGGAGATGGAGCTGAGCTCGAGGCCGATGAATGCAGTGACGAGCTCCTGAGCGGAGGCTAGGACGCCCATGCCGGCGGTGGCAAACAGTGTCAGGGCGAAGAATTCGGGGAAGGCGAGCCGCTCGCGCTCGAGGTAAGGCCCGGCGGCCAGAACCACAAGAAATACGACGAGGCCGATGAGCAGATGGAAAAAGAAGCTGAAAGCGTCCGCCTGGATAATTCCTCCAAACGCGGTCCCGCCAAGAGCGGCCGGCCACAGGGCCGAGAGAGTTCCCAGCAGCGAGCCGACCAGTGCGAGGAAGGTGAAGAAGTGCCGGTTGCGCACGAACGGCTGGAACAGCATCAGCAGCACGCCAAAACCACACCAGATCAACTCCGGCAACACGCGCAACATGTCTTCGCGTACGGGGAACATTTAGCGGCTGGCAGTCCTTTCGAGTGAATTTGGCGAGCGATCCTGCTGCTCGGGGCGCAAAAGCAGATTCCTCGCTGCGCTCGGAATGACAGTTGATAGGGTGCTGGCATTTCCGGAGGACGGAGCACGTTTCCGAGGTGCGGCGGCTTCCCGAGCTTGCCCAGGCCCCATCTGGTCGAGGACGTTTTGGCAGGAGGCGGCGAAGCGGCGCGTGAAAGAGACGGAGCCGATGCCCATCCACAACGTGATTACGGCCATGGAAACGAGAATCCACTTTTCCCGAGGCGAAACGTCCGGCAATGTACGGTTCTTTTCGCGCGTGACGTCACCGAAAAAGACGCGCTGGTAAGACCACAAGAGATAGCAGGCGGAAAGAATCACGCCGGAAGCGGCCCAGGCGGTCCAATTCCAATGGACCTGGTATGTGCCGAGGAGGATCAAGTATTCGCCGACGAAGCCATTGAGCATGGGCAGGCCGAGCGAGGAGAGCGCAACGAACAGGAAGAATGCCGCGAGCTTGGGCATGGGCGTCGCAAGGCCGCCGTATTCGGAGATTTCAAAAGTGTGGCGGCGGTCGTAGAGCATGCCGACAAGCAAGAAGAGCGCGCCGGTGGAGATGCCATGCGCCAGCATCTGGAAGACGGCGCCCTGCATGGAAATGGGATTGAAGGCGAAGATCCCGAGAACCACGAAGCCGAGATGGCTTACGGAAGAATAGGCAACCAGTTTTTTCAGGTTGGGCTGGACGAGGGCGACGAGCGCGCCATAAATAATGCCGATGATGGCGAGTACCGCGACAGCGGGCGCAAAGCGGCGCGAAGCGTTCGGGAAAAGCGGCAGGCAGAAGCGGATCATGCCGTAGGTGCCGAGTTTCAGAAGGACGCCGGCGAGGATCACCGAACCAGCCGTGGGAGCTTCCACGTGAGCATCAGGCAGCCAGGTGTGCAGGGGGAAAAGCGGAACTTTGATAGCGAAGGCCAGGAAAAAGGCGAGGAAGAGAATCATCTCCGTGCGCGCGGGAAGGACCAGCGAGCCGCTCTGGAGGAGTTGCTGGATTTTCGGGAGGTCGAACGTGCCCGTAGCGTTATAGAGCCAGATGATGCCGACGAGCATGAGGATCGAGCCCGTCATGGTGTAGAGGACGAATTTCACGGCGGCGTAGATGCGGCGCTCGTGGCCCCAGATGCCGATGAGGAAGGCCATGGGAATCAGCATCACTTCCCAGAATAAGAAGAAAAGGAAAAGATCAAGCGCGAAGAAAACGCCGATGACGCCGACCTCAAGCATCAACAGCATGACGAAGAATTCCTTGACGCGATGCTGGATGCTCTTCCAGGAGGCGATGACGGAGATGAGCGTCAGGAACGTTGTGAGAATGACGAGGAAAAGACTGATGCCGTCGACGCCGAGGTGGTAGTTGATCGGTGGCGAGGTGATCCAAGAGTGGAACTCGACAAAAGTGTAGCCGGATGTGCCGGGCGTTACGCCGAGAAGCAAGAGCAGCGAAAGCAAAAATTCAGCGATGGAAATGGTGAGTGCGAGGCGGCGGATCCAGATGAGGTCATCGCCACGCAGAAGCAAAAGAGCGAGCGCGCCCAGGGCAGGAAAGAAAACGAGAACCGAGAGCAAGTGTCCGCCGGGATGCATCACGGCACCATCCCCGTGGCCGGGCGGAGAAGCGGCCAAAAGATCGCGGCGATGACGACAATCGCGCCAACGACGACCCAGACGGCGTAACTGCGCGTGTTGCCGGACTGCGTGCGACGAGACTTGTCGCCGAGTGCGGTGGCGCTGTCCGCGATGCCGTTCACTGCGCCGTCGATGCCGGCGACGTCGACCGTCTTCCAGAAAACATTCGTGGATAGCCACAGGAGCGGCTTGACCACCACGGCGGCGTAAAACTCATCCACGTAGTACTTATTTAGCAGCGTCGTGTACACGCCCTTCATCGACCTGGCGAGTTCCTCTGGCTTGGATGGGCGCTTCAGGTACATCCAGAACGCGACGGCCAACCCGATCAACGAGGTTGTGACCGCGACAGCCACGAGCCATAGCTCGAGATCATAGGCGCCGCTCTCTTCCGCAACGGCGGCTCCCCCCTGGCCAAACATCGGCGCGAGGAAGTTCGTGAAGTAATCCGGCCCGTGCATAAGCGCAGGCGCTGCCACCCATCCGCCGACGATGGAGAGCAGCGCCAGAATCATCAACGGCACCAGCATGCTCTTCGGCGATTCATGCACGTGCACGTGATGCTCGTCGTAGCGCGGTTTGCCATGAAACGTCAGGAAGATCAGGCGGAACATGTAGAACGATGTAAGCAGCGCCGTCAGAAGGCCCAATCCGTAGAGAGCGTATCCAATGTTGCGGCCCCCGTACTCGTTCAGGAAGGCATTCAACAAAATGGCATCCTTGCTGAAGAAGCCTGCGAACGGCGGGAAACCCGCGATGGCCAGCGTTGCCGTGAGCATGGTGAGGTAGGTCCAGCGGATCTTTTTGCTGAGTCCGCCCATGCGGCGCATGTCCTGCTCGCCGCCCACGGCGTGGATGACGCTGCCGGCACCGAGGAAGAGAAGCGCTTTGAAGAAGGCATGGGTCATCAGATGAAAGATACCCGCGGAAAACGCGCCGACGCCGCAGGCCAGGAACATGTAGCCGAGCTGGCTGACGGTGGAATACGCGAGGACGCGCTTGATGTCCGTTTGAACCAGGCCGATGGTGGCGGCGAAAAAGGCCGTGGCGCAGCCAACGATGGCGACGACGAGCATGGCGGTTGGCGCGTGGGTGAAGAGCAGATGTGAGCGAGCGACGACGTAAACGCCGGCGGTGACCATCGTGGCCGCGTGGATGAGCGCGCTGACGGGCGTGGGGCCCTCCATCGCATCCGGAAGCCAGACATAGAGAGGAAGCTGAGCGGACTTGCCGCAGGCGCCCATGAAGAGCAGCAGGCACGCGATGGTGAATGTGCCGAGCTGGCCCATCGCTTCCGGCGGCCAGTGGCCGGCTTTGTCAAAGAGCGCGACGAAATCCAGCGTGCCGAAAGTGCGGAAGAGCAAAAACATTCCGAGCATGAAGCCGAAATCGCCGATGCGATTGACGATGAATGCTTTTTTGCCGGCGTCGGCGGCGGATTTTTTCAGGAAGTAAAAGCCGATGAGGAGGTAACTCGAAAGGCCGACACCTTCCCAGCCGACGAAGAGAAGAACGTAATTCGCGGCCATGACCAGGATGAGCATGAAAAACATGAACAGATTCAGGTAGGAGAAGAAGCGGTAATAGCCGCCTTCATGGGCCATGTAGCCAGTCGAATAGATGTGAATGAGCCAGCCCACTCCCGTGACCACCATGAGCAGAACAACGGTGAGCTGGTCGATCTGGAGGTCGAAGCCCGCGCGGAAGCTGCCTGCAGCGATCCAGGAAAAGTATTGTTTCACCCAGGGAATCTGTTCCGGGGAGAGTTGCCTGAATTCGCGGACGGCTTCGAGGGCGGCGGCAAAGGAGAGACCGGTTGAGCCGACGGCGACGGCGTTGACGATTTTGTTCGGCCACTTGGCACCGAAGAGGCCGTTGGCGGCGGAGCCGAGCAGCGGCAGAAGCAGAATAATCCAGAGATAATCGAGTATAGGATACGTCGGCATTAGAGTTTGAGCAAATCCACGCGCTCGATGTTGAGCGACTGCCGGTTGCGCGCAGTAAGAATGATGATTCCCAGGCCAACCGTGGCTTCCGCGGCCGCAACCACGATGACAAAAAGAACGAACACCTGGCCGTCGAGCTTGCCCATAGCCTGGCTGAAAGCAACGAAGGCCAAATTGACGGCGTTGAGCATCAGCTCGATGGACATGAAAATGACGATGATGTTGCGCTTGAAGACGAAAGCAATCACGCCGAGTCCGAAGAGGATAGCGCTGAGAACCAGGTAATAGTTCGTCGGGATCATGTTCATTTCTCCCGCTGGGCGAGGACAATCGCGCCCAGAATCGCCACGAGAATGAGGACCGACGTCAGTTCGAACGGATAGACAAAATCCTTGAAGAGCATGGTGGAAATGCCCCTGGTGGACGAGACGGCGCCGGTTTGCGCGGCGGCCTGGACGGCTTCGCCGGAACGCCCAATGGCCGCGGCGATGAAACCCGCGAGCGCCACAGTAAGGGGAATTCCAGCGATGCCCGCAAGTTTTGAAAGGTTGGTGTACTCTTCCACTCCCGCATTCAGGAGCATGATGACGAAGACGAACAACACCATAATGGCGCCGCCGTAGACGATGATCTGCACGGCGGCCACAAATTCAGCGCCCATAAGGAGGTAGAGGCCCGCGAGGGAGACCATGACGACGATGAGAGATAGCGCGCTGTGAATCGGGTGCTTCTGCAAGATGAGGCTCAGTGCGCCAAGCACGGAGAGTGCGGCGAGAACGCAGAAAATGCCGAGCTGCGGCGTCATCGCGCACCCCACTTCAGAATGGCAAACGCGGTGATGATGACGTTGGCAATGGAAACGGGGAGCAGGAGTTTCCAGCCGATGTTCATGAGCTGATCATAGCGGAGGCGCGGGAGCGTGCCGCGCATCCACACGTAAATAAAAAGAAATACGAAAACTTTCGAGAGAAGCCAGAAAGGGCCCTGAATGAATTCGTTGACTTGAGGAAAATAGAGGAGGGCCGCGCCCGCAGCGGCGATGGCCGTTCCAACGGCCGGCAGAATGAGACGGCCAAGGATCGTTTCATAGCGAATGCCGTCCCAAATGACCCACAAGCCGAAGGGAATCAGCAGCAGGGAGGGAAGATAGTGTGTAAGGGCCCA
>Ga0307479_10002764_pt1 | contig 15898 bp, 17 predicted proteins | sample atmos_gasesECM4C_FD_203743 | JGI IMG/M metagenome (GOLD analysis project Ga0307479, IMG submission 203743) | Hardwood forest soil microbial communities from Morgan-Monroe State Forest, Indiana, United States - atmos_gasesECM4C_515 | ecosystem: Environmental > Terrestrial > Soil > Temperate... | reverse complement strand
TCGCGCCCTACCCCAGCGGCGAGTCACTCATGCGGAAGCGGGTGCGCACGTGCTCCGAAAGCAATTCTATAGCGGGACGATTCCCGATCGGGTCGGCCTGGGCCAAATACTTCATGGCCTCCACCAGCGTGCGCTGGCCGTCCACGTAGCGCGGATCGGTGGTTCGTTCTCTCTTCTTGCGGCCTATGCTGGGAAGGACTGGAATGGTAAAAACTTTGGCCATGAAAAATTCACCTACTACCCCAAAAATCAAGTATATCTACCCATGTTCCAATTTTCAGCCCTAATCTTCAGCCTGTAGATTCAACGGGTTAACCCTTGGGCGCTTCAATGTGCTTGGTATCGCCCGAGGTTTTGAGCTTGAAGGCGGCGTCGGGAATCTTCTGGTTGATTTGAATGTCCGAGTACTTCGCCAGCCGGTAGTCGCCGGACGGTTCAAAGAACTGCTGCTGCACCGAGATGCCGCGCGCCGGATCAATCCACAGCCAGATCTTGGCGAAAATGTTGCGTACACGCTCCGACTTTGGGATCAGTTCCAACTTCGGCGCGCTCACGCCGCCAACCGTCTCGTCGCCGAGATACTTCACGTCGAACGACTTCAGCATGTCGTGTCCGCTGCCGCCGAAACCCAGCACCAGGAAACTCTCCACCGCCTCGCGGTTCTTGCCCGCTTCGTACGCCGTAACCCGCTTCAGTTTGGGCTCGTAAACCTGCACCTTCCCTTCGCTGAACAGCACGCTCTTCGGCGGGTCGGTGATGTCGGCCATCATTTGAATCTCTTTGCCCGAGCGCCGGTAATAGACGGTGCCCTTTTGCGTCTCGTTATCGTTGACAACTTTCCAATACTGCTCCCACTCAAAATTCGCCTGCGTCGTGCGGAACGAAGCAGCCGCAACGTCCATCTGGTCGAGGACTTTGTGGAGAGGGTCGGCCTGGGCCGCCGCTCGCGTGGCCAGACAACCCAGCACACTCGCCAGCAGGACCCCCAAGAACCCAATGCGCCTCGGACGATTTTTCATGGTTTCGTGGAAAGCTCGACCGCTTCCGGGACTTACTCTTTCTGCACCCACACCTTGTAGCTCTGCACGCGGCCCGATTTGTCCTTGACCGCTTCGTACTTTGAGATCGCGGCCGCGCCTGTGATGGGCTCAATGATGGCAAGCATCTGCCTGCGCAGCCCACCCTCATCGCCGGCCGTGAGGGCCGACGCTTCGATCTGATAGATGAATCCCCCTCCACCATCAGGCTGGATGACTACTCCGGTCTGATGCGGTACGCGCTCGATCGGTTTGTCCTTGAAATTGATCCAGTAGGGCGAGAGAAAAACAAACAGCAGGATGAGCGTCACCATCACGTCATAATGGAGACTGCCCCGCTCGTACGACCATAGAATGTAGCCGCGGACTGTGCGCCAGATCGAGTTCATCGGCGGCAAGGGCGCGCGGGGAATCGCCGGACTGGCCTTTGCGCGTTCCAAGTCTAGTGACTGCTCCTGCTCTTGGCAACGATCATGATTGCCATGAAGATGCGTCCACAACTAGAACTTCTTCGGCGTGATCCGCTCCACGCCAAGGTAAGGACGAAGCGCTTCCGGGACTAAAACGCTGCCGTCCGCTTGCTGGTAGTTCTCGACAATCGCCACCCAGGTGCGGCCGACGGCCAAACCGCTGCCGTTCAAGGTGTGCACGAATTCCGTCTTGCTCTTCCCCTCCGGCCGGAAGCGAATGCCCGCGCGCCGCGCCTGAAATGACTCAAAATTCGAGCACGAGGAAATTTCTCGGAACATTCCCTGCCCCGGTAGCCAAACCTCGAGATCGTAAGTCTTCGCCGACGAAAAGCCTATGTCGGCGGTGCACAGGGTCATCACGCGATAGTGCAGCCCCAGCTTCTGCAGCACTGTCTCGGCGTCGTGGGTAAGCCTTTCCAGCTCATCGTATGACCGTTCCGGATGCGCGAACTTCACCAGCTCCACTTTCTGAAACTGGTGCTGCCGAATGATCCCGCGAACGTCCTTCCCGTAAGAACCCGCCTCGCTGCGGAAACAAGGCGTGTACGCTGTCAGCGAGATTGGCAGGCGTGAGCCGTCGAGCGTCTCGTCCCGGTATAGATTCGTCACCGGGACTTCCGCGGTGGGAATCAACCATAAATCCTTTTCGCCGTGAGGAACCCGAAACAAATCGGCCGCGAACTTTGGCAGCTGCCCAGTGCCGTACATCGATTCGGAATTGACCAGGTACGGCGGCAGCACTTCGGTATATCCATACTCCCGCGTGTGCAGGTCGAGCATGAAGTTGGCAATCGCTCGCTCCAGCTTGGCCCCGAGGTCCCAGTACACTGCGAAACGGGCGCCGGCGAGTTTTGCCCCGCGCTCCAGGTCCAGAACTCCAAGCTGCTCCCCCAATTCCCAATGCGCTTTCGGGGTGAAATTGAACTTGGGAGGACTGCCCCAACGGCGGGCTTCGACGTTATCTTCCGGGCCCTTCCCCTGTGGTACCGAATCATGAGGAAGATTCGGAACCCCCTTCAGCACATTCAGGAACTTCTCGTCGGCTTGTTTTACGCGCTCTTCATACTGCTCGATCACCGACTTTTCGTGGGCAACTGCCACCACCAGTTCGTTGAGTTGCTTCTGTTGTTCCGCTGACAGCGCTCCCTTCTTTTCCGCTTGTTTCAAGGCACCGATTTTCGGGGAGAGCTCATTCCGCCGTTGCTTCGCGGTCTCGAGCGTGGTGATATTGGCGCGACGCTCCGCATCCACCACGCGGAAATCGCCCAGCACCTCTTCGGGGTTCATCCCGCGCAGGCGCAGCTTTTCCTCCACCAGGGGCAGATGCTCACGGACGAAGTTCAGATCAAGCATGCAAACTTATAGTCTATCGAAAAAGCGTTTGCCCGCACACCGCCGGTCGCGTTTTCCGGCTTGGGTCCGCGCCGGGACAGCCTGTACACTATCGACGCGCATGAAACCCCTAATCCGACCTGGGATCGTGCAGTTGCTCGTTTGCGCCTTGCTGTGCCTCCCCTCGTCGGCGTTCGCCTCGGCCTACAACGGCCATCCCAGGCTGATCGTGATCGTGGTGATCGATCAGTTTCGCGGCGACTACCTGGAGCGCTACCGCGACCAGTTCGGCGAAGGCGGATTCCGCCTGTTCCTCGATCGCGGCGCCTACTTCACCGACTGCAACTACGACTATGCCAATACACGAACCGCGCCTGGACACGCCACCCTGCTCACCGGCACCTACAGCAGCGGACACGGGATCGTCGCCAATGAGTGGTGGGACCCGCAAAAGAAGCGCATGGTCACCTCCGTCGAGGACGACTCGACCCATTTGGTTGGGATTCCTGGCGAAACTCAGGGGGCCTCCCCCCACAACTTGCTGGCGAGCACGCTGGGGGACGAACTCAAGCTCGCAACCGGGGGCAAGTCGCGTGTCTTCGGAGTTGCGCTGAAGGATCGGGCGGCCGTTTTGCCCGCGGGCCGCGCCGGCGATGGCGCCTACTGGATCGATCATCTTTCTGGCGCATGGGTCACTTCCACCTATTATCGAAGCGACCTTCCCAAGTGGGCGACGGACTTCAACGGAAGCAACCGCGCCAGCAAATACTGGGACCGGGAGTGGCGCGATGGCGACGGCAAAACGCTTCGCACCACAGCGCACCGAAAAGGTAAAGATGGCTCCGACGCCGGATTTTATGAAGTCGTGGGCTCCACTCCGTTCGCCAACGACTACGAATTTGAGTTCGCCAAGGAACTCATCCTCTACGAGCAACTCGGCACCGGACCCACCACAGACTTGCTTACGATCAGCCTTAGTGCTAACGACATTCTCGGGCACGGTGTGGGACCAGATTCTCCCGAGATGGCAGCCATGGTCCTGGCCACCGACCACCAACTCGCCGAGTTCTTCAACTTCCTCGGCCACCAGATCGGCCTGGCCAACGTGTGGATCGCGCTCTCCGCTGACCATGGCGTCGCGCCGCTACCCCAGGTAGCGAGCCAGCTTCACATTCCCGCGGAGGGCCTCAACGCTGGCGAGCTGAAGACTCAAATCAACAAAACGCTTGCCGCTAAATTTGCCGCCGGCAAAGCCGCGGAGTTCGTCGCGACTTTCGACTATCCCGTCGCCTGGTTGAACGACGAAGCTTTCTCGTCGCTCAAGATCAAGGAAGAAGACGCCGAGCGGGCCACCGGTGAAGCCATGAAACAGGCCGGGCTCCGCGGATACTTCACCCGCTTTCAACTGGCCCAGGGCGCGGTCCCCGGCACGGAGCTGGGACGAAGATTCCTCAACAGCTACTCACCGGAAGGCGGCTGGTACGTCATGGGAGTCCCTGTGCCCTTTAGCGTCGGCTCCACCAAGGGAACGGACCATGCCAGCCCCTACACCTACGACACGCATGTTCCCCTCGCGTTCTACGGCCTGCCTTTTCAGCTGGGCGCTTTTCATACGCATGCTGAGCCTGTGGACCTGGCAGTGACCTTCGCTTCGCTGCTGGGCATCAACGCCCCCACCCACGCCACCGGACGCGTCCTCACCGAGGCGCTGGCTCCTCCGCATCACGCGGAAAACTCCGCTCCGCCTGCCGAAAAGTCCCCCAGGCCGCCCAAGCCCGCCGAATTCAAGCCAGCGACGCTCGTGGCGCTGCAGGGAGGCCGCCCGTGACTGCCGCCAACGAAATGCTCCCCGGAGGACCCGACCTTAGCGTCACCTTCTGCGGCATCCAGCTCAAGAACCCGGTGATCGCGGCCAGCGGCACCTTCGGCTACGGCCTCGAGTTCGAAGACATCGTCCACCTCAACAAGCTCGGCGGCTTCGTCGTAAAGGGATTGTCGCGCGAGCCCATGACCGGGAATCCCCCTCCCCGCCTGTACGAAACTACCGCGGGCATGCTGAACGCCGTCGGCCTGCAGAACATCGGCGCCCAGGCCTTCCTTGACGAGAAACTCCCGAAGCTGAACGAGCTGCGAGACATCGTGGTAATCGCCAACGTCTTCGGATACACCCGCGAGGACTACGAACGGACCATCCAAATCCTAAACGACGGTGAGGGCATTGCGGCCTACGAGCTCAACGTGTCCTGCCCCAATACCCAGCACGGCGGCATTCAGTTCGGCAGCGACCCGCGCTCGCTCGACGAAGTCGTGACCACCGCCAAGCGCGCGGCCGAGCGCCCACTCATCGTGAAGCTCTCCCCCAACGTCACCAGCATCGCCCAGATGGCGCACATCGCGCAGGAAGCCGGAGCCGACGCCGTCTCGCTGGTGAACACCTTCGTGGCCATGGCCATCGATCCGGAGACCCGCAAACCCCGCATCGCCAACGTGACCGCCGGCCTTTCCGGACCAGCCATCAAGCCCATCGCGGTGCGCATGGTCTACGATGCGGCCCATTCGGTGAAAATTCCCGTGGTCGGGATGGGCGGAATCTCCACCGCCGCGGACATCATCGAGTTCATGCTGGCGGGCGCCACCGCAATTCAGATCGGGACGGCAAGTTACTGGGATCCGTGCGCCACCGAGAAGATTGTGGACGAACTGCGCACGTATTGCGTGGAACACAAAATCCCGGAATTGGCCGAGTTGACGGGCGGGCTGATTATGGAGTGAGGCCCCGCCCTGCCTCCTCGCTTGGCAACCAAAGAATCAAGATGCGCGCAATGAGTCGTTCAGCATCCCACCCACTGTCCGAGAATCGCCCCCATGACCAAGTAGCAGACCAGTTGGTACCCCGTATTGATCAGAAACAATTTGAAGGGACGCTTCCCAAACAGCGTGTCGGTCAACTGAACCGTCGCCACGAACGCCGCCCACACCGCAAAACCCACTTTCATGCCGTACGGCCAGGTGGCGATCGCCAGGTTGTAAATGATCTTGCCGAGAATGAACGCCGACAACAAGCTGGCCAGCATCGAGATGCCGTAAAGCGGCCCTGCTTTCTTCTGCATCTCTGCAATTTTGGCTTTATCGTTCGGGTCGTAGCCCATCAGCAGCATCCAGGGCTTCCCGAACAAAAATGGCGAATACCAGAGAAACCCGATCACCATCGTGGCTGCGGCCGCCCCGAGCACCGCCCACAGGTTCACGCACATGAAAATCATGTGTCCCCCTTTACTCCGTCGTTAACCCAAGTAAAGACAGATAAGGGAAGAATGCACTATCGGCCGCTGCTGTACCAGATACTACCTGGTGACTCGTAGGTTAACCCTTCACCCCATACCGCCTGGGTGTCACCATGGTTGTCGATGTCCATTTCGAAGTAATCGCCGAAGGGAAATTTGAAGCCTCGGGGTTCAATGTAGGCATAACCGGGCGTGAAGCTGGAGAGTTGGGTCTCCGCCGACCAGGTCGCGCCCCCGTTGGTTGAGCTGCGGTAGTAGGTATTCCATAGCGGGTTGTGCCGCGTGTCCATCCAGGCGACGCGCACATCGCCCGCCATGCCCGCCACAATCGTGGGAAACGCGTGTGTCACTCCATAACTGGCTGTCGACACGTCGGTCTTCGGCGACCACGTTACGCCCCCGGTAGTCGACGACGAAAAGTAAATTCTCTCCGCGCCCTTGTTGATCGGACCCGCGTTCCAAACAGCGTAGATCGTCCCGGCGGCGTCTGATGTCACAGAAATCTGCGCGCCCAGGTAAGCCCACCCGCATTCGTTGGTTGCGCACTCAGGCGGAGCACCCGACACATCCTGCAACACCGTCGTCCAGTTCTTGCCGCCATCCGGCGACCGGCTCACGTACAAATCCACCGGCCCCTGTCCCGTCGCACTGCGCGTGTAGCCCGCCCACGAGAGATAGGCGTTCCCGGCGGGGTCGATGGTGGCGCCACCCGCCTGGGACCAACTCATGACGTCCGTGTTATTCAGGATCGCTGGCGTGAAGGAGTTCCCGCCGTCGTGCGAAGCCGCTACCCAGATCTTCGCCGCCCGGTTGTACGCCACATAGACGTCGAGCCCGCGCACGCTAAGCACCGGTTTGTCGGCTTCGGTCTCGGTGCGCGTCGCCACCACCACCGCCCAGGTCAGTCCGAAGTCGACTGACCGCGCCACCACGATGTCCCGCTTATCGTTTTCCAGCCAGCCCGCATATACCGTGCGCCGGTCCACCGGATCGACCACGATCTGCGCGTCAAACTGCGCCGAGCCTCGCTGGGCAATCTTGCGCTCGCCCTTCCAGGTGGCGCCGTTATCGGCGCTCTCCACCAGGATCATCATCGGAACGGGGCAGGTCGTGCATCCCGGAATCTGAACGTATTGCGGATACAAGACGTAGACGTGGCCGTAGCCGTCGGCCGCGATCGCCGGCTCCCACTGGTCCCCCAGGCGCAGCCCGACGCGCGCCTGTGACGTGAAGCCCAAGCCTGCCGCCGTGCCCGGCACAGACAGCAGCGCCGACAGCAACGCGAAGACGGGAAACCAACGTTGAAAACGGTGAGGCAATCTACTTCCCCAGCAGCAGGCGCCGCAGAATTCCGACTCTATCTGGAAACCCCGACGGCGTCAACCAATTGCAACAAAACGAGATAGCACACTTGTGCTATATCAACCGCGGGCGGAATTCAAAACAGATTCTTGGACAGGCATTCCAACCCAGCGCGACGTCTTCACGCGGTCAACAGCATCGGCGGCCCCTTCGTAATGACGATGGTGTGCTCGTAGTGCGCTGAGGGCCGGCGATCCGCAGTCTTCATAGTCCAACCATCGGCCGCCAGGAGCGTGCGCCCGGACCCGGCTGCGATGATCGGTTCCACCGTGATCACCATCCCTTCCGTCAGGATCTGCTGAGCGTGAGGATCCGCATAATTAGGAATGCGGGGTTCCTCGTGAATCGTTCGCCCGATGCCGTGGCCGCCCAGTTCCCGGATCACCGAGAATCCGGCACGGCGCACTTCCCGCTCCACCGCGCGCCCAATTTCGCAAACCCGAAAGCCCGCCCGCGCCACCAGCATCGCCTTCTCGAACGCACGCCGCGAGCATGCGATCAAACGCTCGGCTTCTTCAGAAACCGCTCCCACGGCCACGCTCTCCGCCGCATCTGCCATGAAGCCGTCTTTCTCCACCGTAACGTCAAGCTTCAGCAGGTCCCCGTCGCGTAAAGGGCGATCGCCCGGGATCCCGTGCACGGCCTCCTCATTAACGCTGATGCAGTTCGAGCCGGGAAACTTGTAGACCATAGCTGGAGCCGACCGCGCACGGTTCTCCTCAATCACCTGCGCGCCAATCGCATCCAGTTCTCCGGTTGTGATGCCTGCTTTCGCCTGCCGCTTCATGGCCTCAAGCACACGGCGAACCACCATCCCCGCCGCCCGCAGAGCCTGCAGTTCCTCGGGACCCGTAATGGACATGCCGTTCTCCTGTGAGGAATCCTACGGGAAAATGCCTGGGGATGGCTAGGACTCGTCCCCTCTGCGCCCTTCGCGACTACTCTGCGCCCTCAGCGGTTAAAGGCTCTTGCGTTCAGATTGTCCCGCAGCATCGTCTCGCTTGGACGCTTTTTCCTTGATCACGCTTCCATTTCTTCCTGTCATTCCGAGGCGTCTTGTTGTCATTCCGACACGCGAGCGCAGCGAGGCAGGAGGAATCTGCTTGTTCATCGCGGTAACGCTCGCAAAAGAATTCCGCACGGCAAGGCACGGCTTCAGGCCGAGCCGGAAGCCGCCGTTTCTAAAAGGCTCTTAGTTAGGGATTTCGAAACAGAAAACAGCGGCGCACGCGTGCCCTCCTGCCGAGCTAGCTGGCTTGGCTGACAGGACGGCGTGGCCCGAAGAACAGCAGCAGGATGAAGCCGGCGATGTAGAAATAAGCCACTTGCGAGAGGGAGAACCCGATCAGGCGCAGAACCAGTCCAAAGACAGCGATCGCCTCAGACAGGGCGTAGGTCATGATGTGGCCTGCCCGCCAGCGGTTCAGCGTCGCGGTATCGTTCGGACGGGTAGCCAGCGTGGCGGCCGATTGCAGCACAAGCGTGCGCCGCACCACGAGAATCACACCTACAATCGTGATCGTCACCAGCGACAGCACGTAAAACAGCACTGGGTTATTAAGTCGCGGAACCGACCCGATGCCCTCGCCAACCACCACGTACAGAATTACACTCACCAACATTGCGATCTGAACCGCGCGGATAACCTTGATCGCAGATTCCATTATCGACATTCTGCCTCAACTTGAGACAGTTCCCTGTCGAAATCTTACGCCAGTGTCGCATTTGGTAACAGGTCCGAGCACGACACATGCGTCGAACGGTTCGCTCATCGCGTTTGAACGCTGGTCAGTGTCGATGTTCGCTCAAACTCGGCCGCAAGCGCAGGAACACGCGGAACGACACCGGGTTTGTTCCATAAGAAGAGTCCAGTGAGGCCGGCTTGGAATAGAAAGTCACGTCCCCTCCCAGACCAAACTGCCACGCACGACTCTGCAGAAGGTCATGCACTCCCCCGAACGTGTAGCCACCGATGCGATACGCCGGATGCACCGCCGCTTGCGGAAACAGCTCGTCCTTGTCGACCAGCTCAAGCCGCGAGTACGCGTAATTGCTGCGCATGAAATTCACTGTTGATTCCACCAGGTAGCTGTTTAGAATTGTCGCCGTTTCGTCCTTGCGCTTGCGCCCCCAGAGCACGCTCGTTGCCCAGTTTCCCTCCCGGAACTGCCGGTTGTATTCAAGCGACGCCGATTGGCGTTTTTCATTCCCCGGCTCCAAGGCCTCGGGATGAATTAGCTTCCCCCAGCTGTATTGCGCCACCCAGTTGCGCGACAGGGCCGCACTGGCACGCGCTGACCACGAATCCAGCGCTGCCGGCTGGATGCTCCACCGTTCTTCATCCGGCTCGCGCCCGTTGAAGACCGAGCCTTCGATCTTGAAGTGGCTGACCGCCACGCCCGTTGTCACCACCCCAAAGCTGGTGTGTGTCGAGTCCTGCAGATGATGCCCTAGCGGCGCAGCCGGCAATTCCGAAGCCGATACTCGATGCAGGTACACCACCGGACCCAGCGCTGGCTCCGCGGACGGCCCGCCGTACAGTTCCCACGAAAAGTTCTTTGCAATGGGCAGCGAGTAGTACGCTGACAATTCAGCAAATACGTTGTGTGGATGCTGGTGATCGACCAGCGGTGCGCCGTGGTAGGTCTCGCCCGTCTGAAAAATCTGCGGGAAGCCCGGATGCGGCGAAGTCAGCGACTCCGCGGAAAGCATCTCCCGGAACAGCAGACTTCCCCTGCCCAGCTTGTGCTGCTCCATGAACATCAGCCAGTTGACCGACTCGGCCTTGCCCACACCGCGCGGTCCGCCCTGCTGGTTATAGGTAAGAAAGACCACTCCGTGCGCCATCAGGTCCCACCCGCCGCGTGAGGTCATCCACGGGTGTCCCGGCACCGAGGCCGGTTCCCACGCCGTGCCCGAGCCGGCGTGCATGGAAGGCATCCAGTTCGGAGCACCCGCAGACATGTCCATCCCCGGCATGTTTTGCATATCGTGACCGGAACGGTCGTGCCCGGCCATGTTGTGGCCGGATTCCTGGGCGAGGGATAGACCCACTAATAGCCCGATCAACGAGAATTGTGAAAGCACTGCTCGCACGAGTACCCCTCCGTTTAAGTGGAAAATGCAGACAGGCAGAAGCGCATTCCGTGAAATTCGGAGCACGCTGCTCAACGAGGAGTGAAAATCAGATTCGCAGCGGGGCTGTCCCGGGTGGGTCGCCGGAAGAGAAGGGTAAGTGCTCAACAACACCAAGGACGGCAATCTGGACCAACGGGGCGCAAAGTTCAAAGCTCGCCGTCTTCTCGAATACGGGGCGAGGAGCGAATGACGCTTGAGGAACTGCGGAATCATGCCCCGCCAGACAACAGATGTAGTTAGCCGGTTGATGACTGGGAAGCTTCTGCCGGTGCTGGTGGCAGCCTGCGGGCTGGGCGTCTGGGGCAGCTGTCACAGGCAAAATCGGCACGGTGATGGCGCTGGCACTTGCTGTGGCCAGCAAAACCAAGGTCAGATACTTGAGGAAGTAACTCATCCCAGACTCATGCGATGCGCTGATGGCTCGAGAAGTTACAGTTCTTGAAGACAAAATCAAGACCCGGTAATCTTCAGCCGCAGATCTTCCGGCAGTCGCTCCCGAATCTCAGCGGGCAGGCGATCATGCACCCGCCGTGCCCCGATGCGGGCCACGTCCACCACGGTCATCGGCGCAGGCGTCGCCACCGCAACGATAAGCCACAACAGCGCCGAAAGCCCAAACCCGGTGAGCGCCGCTAGCTCCAGCAAAAGTGCGTGCCGCGGGGCAAAGTGCAGGATCACCCCGAAAGCCAGCAGGAACACTCCCGCCGATACCGAAGCCAGCACGATCAGCGACACATCAATAATGCGGTGAATTTTCTGCCGGCTGCGGCAATGCTCACAGGCCGTAAAGTGGTGCTCGTAGTCCCCGCGCATTTCCGGCGCCAGCCCGGAAATGTCATAGCGCCAGCCAGCCAGAATTTTGCCGACGAGGGGATCGACGCATTGGCTCATACAAAAGTGACTACAGGCGGATGGGCTCCAACGGTTCGGTCTGTGAAGCCAGCATCACGCGGTTGCGGAGCAATGTCTGACGGGGCCCCAGAGCCTTTTCCGCCGCTCCCCGGGCCAGTTCGGGATGATTGTTGTGCTCAGAGAGGTGTGCCAGAACCACGTAAGCCGCCTCTCCATCATAGTCGCTGCTGAAGAATTGCGCGAGTGCGTCGTTCGACAGGTGCCCCACCCGGCTCATCACCCGCTGCTTCACCGACCAGGGATAGGGCCCCACCCGCAACATCTCCACATCGTGATTGGACTCGACCACCAGCACTTCGCAACGCTGCAGATGGTCACGCACGCTGGCCGGCACGTAGCCCAGATCCGTGGCAAACCCGATCTTCACGCCTTCCGCCCGAAACGTGAACCCGACCGGATCGGCTGCGTCGTGGGGAATCGTGAACGGAGCCACCGAAATGTCGCCGATTTGAAAACTCCGCCCCGAGGCAAAAGTCTCCAGCCTCTCCAGCTTCGGCCTGATCCCGTTCTCATCGCGCAGAGCCTTCGCCCAGGTTTGATGCGTGGCTCCGGTCATAAAAACGGGAACCCTTAACTTTCTTGCGAGGGTCAGCAGGCCATAGACGTGGTCGGAATGTTCATGAGTGATGAGAATGGCGGAGACCGAGCGCGGATCTTCCCCCAGAACCTTCAATCGCTTGAAAGTTTCCCGGCAGGAAATCCCTGCGTCCACCAGAATCTTCGTTTTCGAAGTCTGCACGACGGCGCTGTTGCCGCGGCTGCCGCTGGCCAGCACCGACACCGACACACCCATATATTCGCAGGATACGCGTACTTCCTGTGGAACCGGGAGTAACTTTCTGGTTAGCCGGGACCTTGGTGCCTATCCCCGCCACGAACCTGAGCGAGTCCGGAGATGTCCCGCCGTCTGGTTTGCCGCAGCCGACTCTACGCTCCCGAGAAGATGTTCTGAATCGCCCGCCGCATGAGCGCGCCGCCGTACGCCCCGGCGATTCCCGGCAGGAAGGCAAGAAACGACTCGTAGACTTGCGCTCGGTACGGCTTGGCGGTAAGCAATACATATCCAGCCAGCTCCACTACGGGAACGAACGATCCCACGATCGCCACCCATCGCCAGGGCTTCGTAGGCCGCATCACTCCCAGGATCAGGGCGGGGCCCAGCACGAGCAGCGCCGTCAATAGCAGGTCGCCGACCTTGATGTCCACCCATCCGGCAAGACACCCGGCCGCGGCAGCGAAAACGTAGAAGCCGATGTCGCGCTCGCCACGCGGCCTGTCGTCCGGAAGCACCTTCCCCCAAGCGGTTGTCATCGCTAACGACTTCGAGATCGGCCGGCCTTGACCGGCTCCGTGCCTTGCAACTAGGTCCTCAATATTTGTAGAAACCTCGCCCGCTTTTCCGTCCCAGCCACCCGGCGTCGACCATCTTGATCAGCAGTGGACAAGGCCGGTACTTCGGATCTCCCAGCCCTGAATACAGCACGCGCATGATGTCGAGACATACGTCCAGCCCGATAAAATCCGCCAGCGTTAGCGGCCCCATCGGATGCGCCATCCCCAGCTTGAAAACCTCATCGACGGCCTCCGCCGTCGCGACGCCCTCCATCACGGCGAACATTGCCTCGTTCAGCAGTGGCATCAGCACCCGGTTCGAGACAAAACCGGGCGCATCATTGACTTCCACCGGAGTCTTGTCCATCGCGATCGCAAGGTCGCGCACCGTCTCGAATGTGGCCTGCGTGGTTGCCAACCCGCGGATCACCTCCACCAGCTTCATCACCGGCACGGGATTGAAAAAGTGCATGCCGATCACCCGCTCCGGGCGCTTCGTCACAGCCGCCAACCGGGTGATCGAAATCGATGAAGTGTTCGAGGCCAGAACTAGTTCCGCCCAGGAGATGCGGTCGAGGTCGCGAAAGATTTCGCTTTTAACTTCGAACTTCTCGGTCGCTGCTTCGATCAAGAAATCGCAGTCCGCCAGCTTGCCGCGGTCAAGCGTCGGGTTGATTCTCTCCAGGGCCGCCGCCTCCTGTTCCGCCGTAATCTTTCCCTTCGCCATCTCTCGCGCCAGATTCTTCGCGATGACATCGAGCGCGCGATCGAGAAATCGCTGCTCCACGTCGCACAGCAACACAGAGAAGCCGCTGCGGGCGCAGACATGGGCAATCCCGTTTCCCATGGTGCCCGCGCCCACCACGCCGATCCGCTTGATCTCCAAGCCGCAGCTCCTGACTGATTTGAAGGAAGGTCTTGAAGGAAAGAAAAAGTCTAACAGATCAAGAACACGTTCTCTTACGCGATTGCGCTTTGAACCCCACTGCCTGAAAAAAGTTGCGCACCCGCATAAACATTGGCTTTCAGAATTCTGCTGCGGAAGTCTTGAACGAGAGACTGAGGCATCACCGCGTGCCGCCCCAGCATCCCACCTCAACAGATGCCGGAAGCATCACCCGGATCGGAGGCAACCATGAAGCGAGTATTGAGGATGGCAGCTCTGGCGTTTCCGCTGGTCCTGGCGCTTGGAACGCTCACCTTCGCCCAGGATCGTGACGACTATTACCGCGGCAGCGTCACGCAAACCCGCCAGCACGGCTATGACAACGGTTTTCGCGACGGCCAACACAAGGGCCAGCACGAAGGCCGCGAGAACGATCCGTTCGACTACCGCACCCCCAACTGGCATCAGGCGTCGCGCGGCTACAAGTCATGGATGGGCCCGCTCGACGCCTACCAGGAGGGCTACCAGCAAGGCTACCGCGACGGCTTTCGCTGGGGCTTTATCAGTGAACGCCCGGGATGGCGCGGAGATGGCGACGGCGACCGCGACGACCACTATCGCGGAAGCGGTTTCCAAGGAGGCGGCCCTCATGGGCCCAACCGCGCGGCTTACGACACTGGGTACCAGGACGGCGTCACCATGGCGCGCGAGGACATCTACACGAACAAGCGCTTCAATCCTGAGCCCCGCGCCCGCTTTGGCGGCCGCGACGACGGCTACTCCCGCCTCTACGGCGACAAGGGCATCTACAAAGCCGAGTACACCGACGGCTACCGCGCAGGCTACGAAGCCACCTTCAATCGAAGGTATTGAAGGTCAGTCGTTGGGCACTCGTCGTTGGTCGCTAGGTCTTCCTCGTTAGCTGCCGGCCGACGGCGAACGAGCCGAACGCAGTGGAAAAAGAAGCCGCCGGAACTGGAACCGGCGGCTTTCTATTCTGCAGAGCTCTTAAGGGCTTTGTTGCGTTCAATGACTCGCGGTCGTTTGGCCTTCCTTCTGCGCCACCTCTAACCGGGTGGTTGCCCGCGCCAGCGCATCCTGCGCGCGCGGTACATCCACTTCCTGGTCGCCACTCGTCAACCGTTTCTCGGCGCGCTCTCTCGCCTTCTGCGCCCGCCCGCAATCAACCTCTTCGCCACGCTCGGCCGTTTCCGCCAGGATCGTCACTTTGTCGGGCAGCACTTCCGCAAAACCCCACGCCACACACAAGTAGCGTGTTTCGGAGCCGCTGCGGTAGCTGATCGCTCCCACTGCCAACTCGGTAATGAGAGGCGCGTGCCCCGGCAGGATGCCCAGGTACCCGTTCTTCCCCGGAATCTGCATCTCCTCCGCGCGGTCCTTCACCACCAGCTTTTCCGGAGTGACGATTTCGAGTTGGAATGAATCAGCCATAGTTAGCTGTTAGCTCTTAGTCGTTAGCCTTTAGGCCACAGTCCGCATCGCCAGTCTTTGCCGATGACCAGCGACCGACGACCAACGACTGCCCTTACGCCGCCGCCTTCATCTTCTCCGCAGCTTCCAGCACTTCGTCGATCGGTCCCTTCATGTAAAACGCCTGCTCCGGAACGTCGTCGTACTTGCCCGAGACGATGTCCTTGAAGCCCTTCACCGTATCCGCGACTTTCACGTACCGGCCCGGTGAGCCCGTGAACTGCTCGGCCACGTGGAACGGCTGCGACAGGAAGCGTTGCACCTTGCGCGCCCGGGCCACCGTCAGCTTCTGGTCTTCGCTCAGTTCATCGATGCCCAGAATCGCGATGATGTCCTGCAGGTCTTTGTAGGTCTGCAGAGTCTTCTTTACCTGCTGCGCCACGTCGTAGTGATCCTGGCCCACAATGCGCGGATCAAGAATGCGCGAGGTCGACGCCAGCGGATCCACGGCTGGATAGATTCCGATTTCCGTCAAGGCCCGCGAAAGCACAGTCGTCGCATCCAGGTGCGCAAACGTGGTTGCCGGGGCCGGATCCGTCAAGTCGTCGGCGGGCACGTAAATCGCCTGCACCGAGGTAACCGATCCCTTCTTGGTCGACGTGATGCGCTCCTGCAACTCGCCCATTTCCGTCGCCAGGTTCGGCTGATAACCGA
>Ga0307479_10002763_pt1 | contig 15898 bp, 16 predicted proteins | sample atmos_gasesECM4C_FD_203743 | JGI IMG/M metagenome (GOLD analysis project Ga0307479, IMG submission 203743) | Hardwood forest soil microbial communities from Morgan-Monroe State Forest, Indiana, United States - atmos_gasesECM4C_515 | ecosystem: Environmental > Terrestrial > Soil > Temperate... | reverse complement strand
GTGATAGTGAAGCGTATCGAGTTTGGGTTCGTCCAAAACGTGGTATTGGGCGAGTTCGGTGTCGAGCCGTTGGAGTGCGTCGAAATACTGTCCTTGGTAAGCGTGATAGAGCGCCTCGCCGAAATAGAGGTCCCTCAAGTCGCCGCCCGTAGCCGGACGGGCGGCAAGTCCCAGGGCCAGGGCGAGTCCGATGAGTTGGCGAGTCGCTCGCATCGATTACCATTCCCCAAGCGCGATCGGAGTGTTGCCGGAACGCGGTCCGGCCACAGTCAGTCCGACCAGCTTTGGCTTCACTTCCTTGCGGAAAGTAAACTCTCCCGTGCGGCTGAAGTCCGCGCCGCCCTCAAGCTTGCCGTCGACAAGCACTTCCAGCTTGTGATCCCCGGTCGTAACGTTGCCGACGTAGATCCGTTGCACGCCGCCCTTGCGCAGGGCCTGGAGCTCTTTGGCGCTGTAGATGTAGTGCGCAACGAGCTGGCCGTCGATTTGGAGCCGCACGGCGTCGAGGCGCATCGTGTCGCCCTTGGCCAGCGCGACGAAGATCGCGACCTGTGTCCCTGACGGATACAGCAGTTTCTCCTCCAGCTGGCTTAGCTCTGCCGACATGCGGAGGGCGTCTGATTTGATCTCCTGAATCTGTTCGTCGAGGCCCCTCATCTCCCGTTGGTCGGACGGGATCTCTTCCTTGGAAGGCTTCCGGACCGCATCCGGAGGGGGCGCGGGTGTGATACTGACTTTCGCGCTGGCATGGGCCGAGCCGCCCGGACCCGTGGCGGTGACGGTATAAGTGGTTGATTGAGAAGGTCTTACAGTCTTAGAACCTTGCGCGGCGACGGAGCCCACCGAGGGCTCCAATGTGATGGATGTGGCGTTCGTCGACGACCACGTGAGCGTGACCTGTTGGCCCGCTTGGGCGGAAACCGGCGAGGCGTTTAGAGCGACGCTCGGGGATGCTGGCGGCGCCGTTTGCGCCGCGGCAATAGGGTTTTTCCCGTTTGCCAACAGCGCCAGCGCGACCAAACCGAATAAGACCGCAGTGCGAAGTGAATGGAAACGCATCGTACTCACTCCTTGTGGAAATGGAGCATTACACAGAGCTAGAAGCGCACAAATATCCCCCGAGTATTGGTCCAAGGATTGAGGAATTGCACGACGCTGTAAACTGTTCTTAGGAACGGAATTAGAACGGGGAGCGCTGGTACAGGAGGACCCGTTCGTTTGGCCGCCCATTGAACGTCAGAGAGTTGCAGCGGCAAACCTGGAAGCTGAGTCTTACCTTGAGCGAGAGCACAACGCGCGATGGGCTGCGCTTGGCGTCGCGCACTCCACAAGCAGCTCGTCTGCGGGGCGGCAATGTATAGCCGCTGCTGGTTCGGCGGTCGGATTTGTACCGACAAACGCGCTTGTATTGAGTGGCCTGGCCACCTTCCGGGTGGTCGGCAAACCGGAAGTTATCGTCGGGCGGGATTTACTTGGCGGGTTTGTACGAGGCGTCTGAGCGCAAAACTACAGATTCCGGCCGTACTTTTACCGTACCAAAACCCTATATAATTGAGCCTTCGAGGCTTACTTCGAGCAAGAAGCAGATTCCCCGAAATTGTTGGAAACATTAGAATGCAGAGCAAAGAACGGAGTGTTTAGAAGGTGCGAACGCGCTTGCAAAGGAGGTGCTCTCCCAACTGAGCTACACGCCCACAGCAGGAGTCACCTTTATTCTAGGGCATTTCCGCCCATTCCAAAATCCATTCCTTCGCATATTGGTCAGAACTATCCTAAAATTCCCGCCCGCGAGGACGGGTAGCGCGGTCCAGAATGTATTCCTGATAGGCTGGGTTGGCGCGCTGCTCGAAAAAGCGATAGAGTAAGCGCTCGCTCTTTTCGCATCCATCTCCATGGCCCACGATCAAGAAAAGGAAGCTGCTGCCCGCGCCAGCCTTCGTTTTGTGCGCGATGGCGATATTGTCGGGCTAGGGTCAGGGTCTACTGCGGCTTACGCCGTGCGATTGCTGGGCGAGCGCGTCCGGGCAGGCCTGAAAATCCGCGGAATTCCCACCTCGAGTCAGACTCGGGAGCTGGCAGCCAGTCTGGGAATCCCCCTGACCACATTCGATGAAGTCCAGGAAATCGATGTCACCATCGACGGCGCCGACGAAGTGGACCCGCAGTTATGTCTGACCAAGGGCGGCGGAGGCGCATTGCTGCGCGAAAAGATCGTCGCATCGGCCTCGCGGCAGGTCGTGATTATTGCCGATTCCAGTAAGCAAGTGCCGATGCTCGGGAAGTTTCCGCTGCCGATCGAGGTCATTCCTTTCGCTCAGCTATTAGTGAAGAAAAAAATGGAAGCGCTGGGCGCGTCGGTGAAGCTTCGCCAGTCCGGTGGCAGCCCGTTTGTCACAGACGAAGGACATCACATTCTGGACTGCAGCTTCGGCCAGATCTCCGACCCGCCGGCGCTCGCTCGCAGGCTCAGCGATATGCCCGGCATCGTGGAGCACGGCCTGTTCATTGGCATGGCGAGCGTCGTGCTCATCGCGAGAGGGCATGAAGTGACGGAGTTGCGTCCTAACCGAAAGTAAGATCGGAAGTAAGCAGGAACAAGAGGGCACCGCACCGCTTTACGAATGATTTCCCGCCGGGTTTCCTCGCCTTTGGGCATTTAGGCCCATAAAACCAGCCCTGCGACCAACTCGTCGCTAATTGTATTTCACCTAACATTAGATGAGACCGAACGGTCTCTTACTGCATCAAAGCAGCCAGGTGCCCCATGAGCCCTGCCGCTGCTTCCATTTCCGTTCCCCATGCGGCCGCGACGCAGCCCCCCATCAATCCCTGGATTGTCGCCGTGGTCGTCACGCTCGCTACCTTCATGGAGCTGCTCGACACGGCTATCGCTAACGTCGCGCTGCCGCACATCGCGGGCGGCCTTGCCGTCAGCTACGACGAAAGCACATGGGTACTCACCAGCTATCTGGTGTCCAACGCTGTCGTGCTGCCGCTTTCCGCGTGGCTTAGCCGCGTCTTTGGACGTAAGCGCTATTACATGACGTGCGTGCTCCTGTTCACGGCAAGTTCCTTGTTGTGCGGATTGGCGCCCAGCTTGGGGTTGCTGATTTTCTTCCGCGTCTTGCAGGGCGTTGGGGGAGGCGGGCTTGCGCCCGTGGAGCAAGCCATTCTGGTAGACACATTTCCAGCGAACAAGCGGCCGGCGGCTTTTGCCCTCTACAGTATGGCCATCGTGACCGCACCGGCGATAGGTCCTCCGTTGGGCGGTTGGATCACCGATAGCTGGAGTTGGCGCTGGGTTTTCTTCATTAACATTCCTATTGGAATACTGTCGCTGATTCTCACGAAGCGTTTGGTATCGGATCCACCCGAGTTCACCCGTCAGGTCCAAGCTGCGCGCCGGGCCGGCAAGCTCAAGATTGATGGCCTGGGGATTGTGCTCGTCGCCTTGGGATTTGCGTGCCTTGAAGTCGTGCTTGACCGCGGCCAAACGGAAGACTGGTTTGAGAGCAACTTCATCCTGATTTTCTTCACAGTGGCGGTAGTCGCTCTGACCATTGCCGCTGTCTGGGAGTGGCGGCATCCCGATCCCGTGGTGGAGATTCGGCTTCTCGGCGAACGTAATTTCGCCATCGCCAACTTCTTTTATTTTCTGTTCGGCTTCACGCTTTTCGGATCAACCGTTTTGATTCCACAGATGCTTCAGAGCCTCTATCGATACACAGCCACGGACGCAGGCTTGGTCCTGGGGCCGGGAGCTTTCGTTATCGTGGTTCTTGCGCCGGTGATGGTAAGGCTGCTGCCAAAAGTCGGAGTGAAGCCGATGATCGCGGTGGGCTACCTCATTTTCGCTCTGAGCATGTGGTACTACGCGAGTTTCGATCTGGGCACCGACTATAAGCATGAGGCGCTGGCACGCGCGGTCCAGGGGCTGGGCATCGCGCCGCTCTTTATTCCCGTGAGCCAGCTCGCGTATTCATTCTTGCCAAAAGAGAAGAACAACAAAGCGTCCAGTCTGACGAATCTATTTCGAAACCAGGGAGCTAGCTTTGGCATCGCGTTTGTAACCACGGTGGTGGCGCGCCGCACGCAATACCATCGTTCCGTGCTAATCGCTCATGCGACTCCGCTGAACGTGCGTTACCAGTCCGTTTTGACGAACCTGTCCGCGTATTTTGCGAGGCATGGTTTCTCTGCGGCCGACGCATCGGTCCACGCGCACGCGCAATTTGGCCGGATCTTGGATCAACAGGCGTCGTTCCTGGCGTCCCTCGATTGCTTCTGGCTGTTGGGCTGCGCCTGCTTGATCGGAGCGCCTTTGGTTTTCTTCACACGTAAATTCCGGTCGGCTGGTCCTGGTGCCGGACATTAGGCGGCGAAGAATAAGTCCTGAAAGGAAGCTGGAGAAATGATTTGGGTTGGCAGTTTCGAATCTTTGCAGTCGGCGCTCCGCAAACCTCGTTTCTCTGATGTTCCGCTGGAGGTGCATACGTGGGTGCGGAGCGAGATCGGCCTGATCTCACCGCTGGTGGACTGGCTCGCGAGCCTAATAGCGGAATCCCGCTGTGTTTTCGGAGAGGAGGAGTTCGTTGAACTCGCCCTTCGGGAAGCCGTGTGTAACGCGATGGTCCACGGCAATCGCTTGGACGCTCGCAAACTGGTTCACGTCCGTTGCTGTTGCGAATGGGGCAAGGGAGTGTTCATCGTCGTCAGAGATCAGGGGGAAGGATTCGACCCCAATAGAGTTCCCGATCCCCTGGCGTTCGAAAACCTCCGTGCCGAACACGGGCGCGGCATCCACTTGATGAAACTTGCCATGGACGAAGTTTCTTTCGAACGCGGAGGAACGCAGGTCCATATGCGTATAGTATCAGCACTTAAACAAGAGACGCCTCCCTGGCGCTCTTACCAGAGAGTTCCACGAAGGCTTGTTAGCAGACCCTCGCCCGGTGTCCGTGTTGTCGAGTTGCGTCGGCGCACATCGCATGTGGTGAGTCAAACATGTCGAATCAACGTGGATTTAGACAAAGGTCGCAGTTATCCAACGTGACGGTCTTTTCGCGGCGGATCGGACGCCCGGAGTTTTTTTAATGCGGCACGTTCGAGTTGCCGCTTACCGGAAAAGTTGTTTCGAACGAAAGGAGTTTTCTTATGCGACAGTTGCAACTCATGGCTCACGGTGAACCCTCAGATGTCATCGAACTCAAGACCGTCCCCGAACCGCCTCTTGGCCAGGACGATGTTCTTATCTCGATGGAAGCGGCTCCCATCAATCCATCGGACTTTCTGTTTGTCCGCGGCACCTACGGCATCCGGCCAGCCTTCCCATCTCTTGTAGGCGCTGAGGGTATCGGCCGAGTCGCCAAGATTGGATCGAAGGTGGATGCTGCTCTTCGGGGCAAGCGAGTCCTGATTATCCCGAGCTACGAGCAGGGCACGTGGGCAGACCAGGTTGTCGTCCCGCTGCGCAACATCGTGCCGATGAGCGACGAAGCGGATCCCCTGCAGCTCTCGATGATCGGAATCAACCCTGCTACCGCCTATCTCTTGCTGAACCGTTACGTTTCCCTGATGCCCGGCGACTGGATCGGTCAAACCGCAGCCAACGCGGCCATGGGGCAGTACATCATCGCGCTCGCCAAGCTTGCAGGTGTCAAAACGCTGAATGTCGTCCGCCGGGAAGAGGCTGCCGAGCAGGTGCGGCGGTGGGGAGGTGACCGCGTAGTCCTCCAAGGCGACAACCTACGCAGGGATATTGAGGAGGCTCTCCACGGGAAGAAGCTTAGCCTCGTCCTCGATACAGTGGGTGGAACTCCCGTGGGCGAGTTGGCCAAGTCGCTTAAACATGGCGGCTCGATTGTTGTCTACGCCATGCAAAGCGGGCAGTTCCCGGCCGTCTCGCCCAAAGATTTTATCTATCGTGGTCTTAGCCTCCATGGATTCTGGCTCGTCAATTGGATACGCAACGCGCCCCGCACAGAGATCCAGGAGACTTACCAGAAGCTGGGCGACCTCGTAGCTGATGGGTCGCTCTCCGCCGCAGTAGAGCATGTCTACCCGCTCGACCAGTTCAAGGAAGCGTTCAAGCAGTCTTTGAAATCGAATCGCGGCGGCAAAATCCTGTTCAAGTTTGGCGCCAACGGATCGACGCCCGCGTCGCGCCAAGCACCGTTCTCCGGCTGAGCCGCACGGCGGTTACTTGCGCAACCAGCGTCCGTGTAAAATGAGGAGGGTGACTGGCATCGACCTCAACATCAAGCATCGATAGCTTGCATCTCGCGTAACCGTCGCTCGAGGAAACGTCGTTCGCTCTGGTTGCTCACAAGCGCAAGGGCGCGCTCGTAGCTGGCCGCGGCTTCCACTGACAATCCCAACCGCCGCAACAGATCCGCGCGAGTGGCGTGCAGCAGGTGGTAACCGTCAAGTTCTCCCGTTGCAGCCAGCTCGTCGATCAGCGCGAGCGCCGGCCGCGGGCCTTCAACCATCGCCACGGCCACAGCCCGATTGAGTGACACGATCGGCGATGGCTGCAGGCGCTCGAGTACATCGTATAGGCGCACGATCTGAGGCCAGTCTGTGTCTTCTGCGCGGGCCGCCTCGCAATGGAGCGCGGCGATCGCTGCCTCCACTGCGAAAGGTCCCGGCCCGCGGCGCAGCGCCTGCTCGACGAACGGAAGCGCTTCCGCAATTTGCCCCTTGTTCCATCGACTGCGATCCTGCTCTTCCAGGACGATGAGATTGCCGTTATCGTCTGAACGGGCATCCCGCCGCGAATCGTGAAGCAGCATGAGTGCGACGAGCCCGAGCACTTCGGAGGGCGGCTGCGGTCCCATCAGCGTTTGCACGAGGCGGCCAAGACGGATCGCCTCCGCGCAGAGATCGGCGCGCACCAGCGGTTCGCCGCGCGTGGCCGCGTACCCTTCGTTGAAGACAAGATAGATTACCGTCAGCACGGCATCCAGCCGCGCCGGCAGGTCACTCGACTCTGGCACGATGTACGGGATGCCCGCGTCGCGGATCTTGCGCTTCGCGCGTACGAGCCGCTGCCCCATCGTGGGGCCAGGGAGGAGAAACGCCCGCGCAATCTCTTCCGTCTCCAGACCACACAACGTACGCAGGGTCAGCGCGACCTGCGCCTCAAGGGCCAGTGCCGGGTGGCAGCAAGTGAAAATCAATCGAAGGCGGTCGTCGGGAATCTCCTCTGTATCGTAGTTCGGTTCCTCCGAGCTCCTCCGCCCAAAGCCCGACACTACATAGGACTCCAGTTTTTCCTGAAACCGCCCTTGGCGCCGCATGCGGTCGATGGCCTTGTGGCGAGCCGTCTGGATGATCCATGCTCGTGGGAATTCGGGTATGCCGGACGCTGGCCACTGGTCCACGGCGGCGGCGAAGGCTTCCTGCGCCGCCTCTTCGGCCGCGTCGAAGTCGCCAAAGAGCCGAATCAGCGCCGCGACGATCCGGCCCCAGTCGGAGCGATACACCTCTTCCAGGGCGGAGGTAACATCTTGCGCCATGCCCAATGATAAATGATAAAAGACAAATATTTTTGGACCCGGCTGTCGATTTTGGCTATCACCGTTCGATTCACTTATGGAGGATCACAAACATGAAATATATGTTGCTCATCTACAACGAAGAAAAGGCATGGGGTAAGTTCAGCGAAGCTCAACGGCAGGGTTTCATGGGGGAATTCATGAAATTCACCCAACAGATCCAGTCGGCCGGACAGTGGTTGGCCAGTTCTCAGTTGCAACCGACGTCGGCAGCCACCAGCGTCCGCGTGCGCGACGGCAAACGGCTCGTCACCGACGGCCCATTCGCCGAGACGCGCGAGCAGCTCGGCGGCTATTACCTGATCGAGGCCAAAAATCTCGACGAAGCCATTGCCATTGCTGAACGGGTTCCCTCCGTGAGCGCCGGCACCGTTGAGGTGCGCCCGCTCGTGGAGCGCCCGGCCCAGGCCACCGCGTAGGGCCGCGACAGGTGAACGCGGCGGGAGGAGAGACCCCGTGTATCCAGCGTGCATGGCAAGCCTCTTCTCCACCTTAGGTTTCTTCTCTTCGCTCAAAGCTAACGGATTCCGCGGTTTGGCGCAGCGGGCGTATCATGAATGAGCGCCTATTCGGGACCAGCGGATTTGGCACGGAGAGTTTCCAATGAAGATAGCGATTGCGATTTGCGCGGCATTCTTGCTGGCGGTGATCACCGCCGCGGCGCAGCAAGAGCCGTCGGCGCAAGAAACGCCCCGCGCGCACCAGGGCATGGAACACGGCGGCTTCATGCAGGGCGGCATGCACCACGCGATGGCGAAAGGCGTGAAGCTGGAAGAGAAAATGGACGCAGCAGGGCACACGATCACGCTGCGCGTTGGACCGATGACGCTTCCGGCGCATACCGGCCATATGAAAATGGCGCAGCCGCCCGATCTTTTCTGGACAATTCCCGTGGATGCCTGGCTGCTTGCATACACGCCGAGGCTGGTGGATTCCAACGCAGCCGAAGTGCCAGGACGGGTGTTGCACCACGTGGCCTTCTGGAATGAAAACCGCTCCGATTTCCTCTGTCCAAATAAAGAAGAACACATTTTCGGCGCGGGCAGCGAAATGACCCACTGGGCCCAGATTCCCGGCCACGGCTACCGCGTGCAGAAGGGCGACAAGATTCGCATCGAAACGATGATCCACAATCCGTGGGACACGCCTTACGACAAGGTTTATCTTGAAGTGAAAATTCCCTACGCCGCCATCGAAGACGCTCGCGGCGTCAACGCCGGAATCGCGCCCACCGCAGACGCCTCTGCGAATTTCGCCTCTGCGCCCCGTGATGGGAGCGGCTACGTGGCTTCCGTGCTGTTTGACTCCGTAAGGAGCGTCTATCCCGCATGGATGGACGTGGAATCGTGTGGAAATTCGGGCTACGACCTGAAACCCGGAAAAAATGTGACTACCGGGACGGTGCGAGTGAAATACGATGGGGTTCTTCTCGGGGTCGGCGGACACATGCACGACTACGCGAAGGAAATTGTCCTCGAAAACGCCACGCGCAAGGAGACAGTGGCGACGCTGGATGCGACGGTGGACGAACGCGGGCGGTTGCTGAACATGCCGGTCGTGATGTTTTTAGACAAAGGCGGATACAAATTTGCCGCCGGAGATGCGCTAAAAATTACGGCCACCTACGAAAATCCAACTGGCAAATTGCTGCGCGATGGCGCCATGGGCATCGTGGTCGGCTATTTCCTGCCCTCGGACGATGCGCAGATGGCCTCGCTCCGCCACAAAGTCGCGCCGCTGCACGAAATGGCCGGCATGACGCACGACCATTAGCCCGCGCGTCTGAGCCGCAACCAGCCCTGCTCCCCTATTCCGCACTCGCGACGAAGCCTTTGGCGCCAATCTCTCCCGGCATAATCTCGTCCACATAGCACCAAACCCAGCTTTCCCCCGGCTCGATCGAACGTACGAGCGGATGACGCGCGCGACGAAAATGCTTGGTCGCGTGCTTGTTCTTGGAGGAATCGCAACAGCCTACGTGGCCGCACTCCAGGCAGAGGCGCAGGTGCACCCAGGTGTCACCGGTCTTGATGCAATCCTCGCAAACGTGTTTGTCGGTGTGGGCGAACTTAATCTGATTGAGATGGCTGCAAGTTTCCGGCATTTGCTCCTTCTTTCTCCTCGGCTGTCTGCGCGACGCGAGGCTTTTCATCAGGCGGCGTTTGCGGATGACTGCGAAACTTTTTCGAGCGACTGGCGATCCCAGCTCGCGAGCTTCGCACCCGCTTCGTAGGTGCTCTGGCAAAATTCCAACAGCGCCGTGCTAGGAGAAGCGGCCGCACGAACGTCGTCATACATCAGGAGAAATTCGCCGAGCTGCTGGTGATAAAAGGCCGCGTCCGGCCGGACGCGAGATTCGCTGAACCCCTGCGGCGCGGGAGCCATGTAGGAATAAAAGGCCGGCCCTTTGATATCGCCTCCTCCGGGCCAAAAGCCGACGCTGCTGACTTCGTGCGAATAGGCTTCCCGGGTAACGACGTCGGCGCCTTGGCGTTCCGGTGCGCGGCGGCCAGAGAAGCGCGTCACCGCCAGGTCGAAGCTCCCCCAGAAAAAGTGCACCGGGCTGCACTTGCCGATGAAGTGCGACCTGAACTCGTTGAACACGCGATCCGCCGACACGAGGATTTGCCAGAACCTGCGTGCGTATTCCGGATCGTACGAAGCGTGCACGCGGTCCTGGTCGAAGGGAATCGGCGCGGGAATTTCCGCTGGCATTTTCCAGATCTTCACTTGGATGCCGGCAGAGCGCAGCAGGGCCATGAATTCCTGGTAGAAATCCGCCACGGGGCGCGGCACCAGGGGGAGTGTTTTGTTCAGGCCATCATTCGCCTGGAGCACGAGCTCGTGTTCCAGAAAATCGAAGTGCACCTCGAAGACCCGTCCGGCGTAGGGGATCGCCGACGTGGTCAGCCCGCGAGCTCCCACGTACAGCGGCACATTCCACCAATGATTCACCAGGGGCGTGAGCGCGAGGCGGACTTTTCCCACGATTTGCGTCCACATGTGAAGCGTTGCACACGTGTCCTTCCACGATTCAAGCGGCAGAGGCGGCCAGCACTCTGGAAGGTCGCAGATACTTGTCTTGCGCGTTTCTGTCATCTCAACCCTCCCGCGTGCTTGTTCTGGCCAAAAAAGCCCGCGACCTGAAAAACGGGCAAGGGCATAGGGTAACTCAACTGTGGTCTCCCCCACACGGTTGGATGTTGCAACCCGGCGGAGGGGAAAAATGCAACGGGCTTCTTCGGCAGCGGGGGATGCCCCCTCCCCCCATGGACACCGAACCTGAGGACCGGAGCTCAGGGAGATTATCAGTGGACGAAAGTCAGGTTACCGTAGATTGAAAAATCATATGTCCGACAGCAGCTTAGATTCCGGGGAAATAACAGCAGGAACCATTGGCCAAGCCATGCTAGCTCGTTTTGGCACCCAAGTGGGATGAAATGGATTCTTCAAGATCATTCAGGGAATCGCGTATCTTCGAAAACATGCTTTCGCGCGCCGGTTCGCTGAGGAGCTTCGCGACTCTGAGCAGATTGTGGCAAGCCTTGATCTTCACACGAAGGTCATTCACGAGATTAAGAACATAAGGCTTGCCCGAGAATGACATCCGATCCGGAGTTACAAGTAAACTATCGACAATCTTGTCCAAGTTTTTTATGCGATTCTCCAGCTCGTCATCTAACGCATATTCATCGCTTCGCAGAGATTTACCTTGGACACTCAAATCGGTCTGCGAATTTCCAGCAACGGCATGCTCTGGACCCATAAGCATCCTCCTCGGCCAGCATTCCCATTCAGCTAGGGCTTGTCCTACCTCCGAGTGATACAGGGCACCTTCTCTAACCGCAACAGCAGTGCCAATCTGGGGTGTTTTCGTGAAGGCTATGAGGAAAAGCGACTTATCAAATGTTCCAAGAGCGATCTCCGCGGCGCAGAGCGTACTAGAACTGGAAAATTATTCATTCTAGGCATGGGAGTTTTACTTCTCCGGTTAGCGCGTTTATCGAGCTGAGCGGGGTCGGCCACCCACCCGTATTCCTTCTCCGTAATAATCCGCCAGCAAATTCGAGGGTTCCCCTTATATAGAGTCTCAGCGGCCGGTACCCTTTGCTCACAGAGGGAGGCCCAACCGATGATGAAACCTAACTCAGGTGTTGCGAACAAAGGCATAGAACGAATACTTGAACTCTCGGCGGATGCGCACATACGAAGACGGTGGACGGTTAAGGATTCTCCGGAGTTTCACAAGCTAACCGGAGCAATAGCAGCCTACGGAAAAGCGCTCGCGCTTCTCACAGCACTTCAACAGCGGGAAGAATTCCACGAAATGATCGCTCCGCATGACGTGCCTGACTCCGTTGCAGCGTGTTAGTTGAGGAAAAGGCTGATCCAATATGTGGAGTAAAAATTGTCCGGCCTGCCGGCAACCGATGGCAAAGAAACATCCCACGGAGACGGTGCCTTGCCCCTGCGGCAAGTATGTCTGGAAGGGCTAGGCGCCCTTATTCAATGCTTCTGTGATTGCCCGCCGCTTTGGTCGCAATTCACGACCGTCATATCGAATAAATCGAACAGAACAGGTTGTTTTTCGCTAACTTCCGGTTAGTCCGCGATTCTAATTCTCCAGTAAGTGCGTTTATGAAGGACAAGACCGAAACAGTAAGGTGCTCTTAGCAGCACCGAGGAGGCTGGTGGAGAAGCGCTGCGGTGAAACCGGGAAGGAGCATTGCACGCGGAGGCGGCCGGATGTATGTTACCGGTCATCGGGTTAAACACGGTCGGGTTTATCAAGAGCGGATTGAGCAAGAACGGAAATTGCGCAGGAGGGGCGCGGATCATGATATCGGGGATGACGACACTCACCCTCGTGCACGTCGTGTTGAGCCTGATCGGGATCTTCGCGGGATTCTTCGTGGTACTCGGGCTCCTGACTGCGAAACTGCTCGACGGCTGGACGGCGCTTTTTCTGGCGAGCACCGTGGCGACGAGTGTGACCGGGTTCTTCTTTCCGTTCCATGGTATTACGCCGGCCGATGTGTTCGGCGTCCTATCCCTGATCTTGCTGCCGATTGCGATTTTTGCGCGCTACGGGCGCAAGCTTGCCGGCGGCTGGCGGCGGACCTATGTCATCACCGCCATGACTGCTCTCTACCTGAACGTCTTCGTCCTGATCGCGCAACTCTTTGATAAGGTTCCAGCCCTGAAAGTGCTCGCTCCGACGAAGTCGGAGCCGCCATTTATGGTGACGCAGCTTGTTGTCCTCGTTCTTTTTGTGGTGCTTGCCATCGCCGCGGCGAAGAGGTTCCGCGAGGAGCAGCCGCAAGTCCCGGCTTAAAGCGCACCACGCTGTTTTACAAAATGAAATTGGGCATCGCGCCATTCATACTCGAAACAATTTCGTAAGTCATTTCGAACAGAGTTCACAGGTTTTCGATATACACCGTATCCCAGAGCTGTACACCCTTTCTGCATGCCGAAGTCTGCGATTTCCGCATGCAACGCAGAGGAAGTCGTAGAAGTGACCGCGTGTGACTTCCACGCTGTCGCTGCGGGATGCCGCGGAAAGAAATGAAAAGTGACCAGAGAAAAATCGGATGCAAAGAGCTCCGTATCGCGGCGCGACGTCCTCATTGGTGGCGCCGCCATGTTCGCCGTTGCGGCGCTTCCAACGGCGAGCGCAGCTTTCAGTATTGAGGCTCTCGCTTCAACATCCCAAGAACAGAAAAAAGGAGAACATTCCATGTCAACGATTACGACCAAAGACGGCACGGAGATCTACTACAAGGACTGGGGCAGGGGACAACCGATTGTATTCAGCCACGGCTGGCCGCTAAGCGCGGACGATTGGGACGCGCAGATGCTGTTCTTCCTCAACCACGGCTATCGCGTAGTAGCCCACGACCGGCGCGGACATGGCCGTTCCTCCCAGACCGGTGGCGGCCATGACATGGATCATTACGCCGACGACCTAGCGGCGCTGACCGCGCATCTCGACCTCAAGGAAGCGGTGCATGTCGGCCACTCGACCGGTGGCGGCGAAGTGGTGCACTACCTTGCGCGCCACGGCGAAAGCCGGGTGGCAAAAGCGGTAATCATCAGCGCGGTGCCGCCGTTGATGGTGAAGACGGCGGCTAATCCGGGCGGACTCCCCAAAGAGGTGTTTGACGGGCTTCAGGCGCGGCTCGCCGCCAACCGAGCCCAGTTCTATTACGATTTGCCAGCTGGACCGTTCTATGGTTACAACCGGCCTGGTGCGAAACCCTCTCAGGGGGTGATCTGGAATTGGTGGCGCCAGGGCATGATGGGGGGCGCTAAGGCACACTATGACGGAATCGTAGCCTTCTCCCAGACGGACTTCACCGAAGACCTGAAGAAGATCACTGTGCCGGTCCTAGTGATGCATGGCGATGACGATCAGATCGTGCCTTATGCCGATTCTGGACCGCTGTCGGCAAAGTTGCTAAGGAATAGCATGTTGAAAACCTACAAGGGTTTTCCGCACGGCATGCCCACGACCAACGCAGACCAAATCAACGCCGACTTGCTCGCGTTCTTCCAGCGTAGCCAGCAAGCGTCCGCATAACCGAGAAGTCGTAGGGTCACTCTCGCGGCGGCGCGGCGAGCAGTTCGCCCTCCGCGCCGCTTGGTTCGTGGGAGTGTGGTCTGCTAGAATAAGAAGCTCGGTTTGCGGCATTTTTTGAGCGGAAGATTTCAGCTGACAAATTCAGCGTAAGCAGGAAAATCCATGGCATCGAAGTGTGAACTCTGCGGCAAAGCGCCGCACTACGGCAACGTCATCAGCCACGCGAACAATACCCGGCGGCGGCGTTGGAATCCGAACTTGAAGCGCGTGCGGGCAGTTGTAGACGGCGTGAAGAAGCATATGCGTGTTTGCACGGCGTGCATTCGCGAGGGCCGCGTGAAGAAAGCTGCCTGAGACTCCAACCTTGAATCATTTGCGTCTGAATCTAACTCTCCAGGGATTCACGCGGGGCGCCGCGCGGCTGCCGTTGCTGGCTGTGCCGGCAATTTTCCTTTTTGGCGGCGCAGGTTGCAACAAACAAGCGCACCATGCGCCTGACGTGTGGGCGGTCGTGAACGGGCAAGAAATCAAGCGGGACGAAGTGGAGAAGTATTACCGGACGCGGGTGAATCCGGAAGGGCAGGAGCCCTCGCAGGAAGAGGCGCTATCGCTGAAGCTGAACGTGCTCGACGAGCTGATTAACAATGAAATCCTGATTGAGCGGGCGAAGAAGCTGAACCTCGAGGCGAGCGACGGTGAGGTGGAAGACAAGTTCACCGAGCTGAAGAGCCCCTACACAGAAGATGAATTCCAAAGGCAATTGAGAGACCGGGGCGTCACGGTGAACGATCTGAAGAGCGACCTGCGGCGGCAGCTCTCGATCCAGAAGCTGATGAACCGCGAAGTCGTGGCGAAGATCACCATCACCGACCAGGACGTGAATGACTTCTACAACGCGAACAAAACGCAGTTTAACGTGGCGGAGCCGCAGTACCGGATCGCGCAGATTCTGGTGACGCCGCGAAAAGAGCCGCAGCTGCGCAACCGGAAAAACGACGACGCGACGAACGAGGCCGAGGCGCAGCGGAAAGTGAAAATGCTGATGGACCGGCTGAATAGCGGCGCTGATTTCGCGCAGCTGGCGATGGATTATTCCGAGGATATGAACACTGCTGGGACGGGCGGCGATTTAGGGTACGTGCCGGAATCCGGGCTCAATCCGCCGCAGGTGGATCCGATTCTCAAGAAGACCGTCCTTGGATTGAAGCCGGGACAGGTGAGTTCACCGATCGAAGTGCGGGATCGCGAGGGATTGAGCTACCGCATCCTGAAACTCATCACGCGCGAGTCGCCGGGGTTGCGCGCACTTTCCGACCCGCAGGTGCAACAGACCATCCGCGACACGCTGCGAAATAGGAAAGAGCAGTTGCTGCGCGCGGCGTATCTGGCGATCGCGCGGGATGAAGTGCGCGTGACAAATTATCTCGCCGAACAGGTCATCGAAGCCGCGGGCAAATTGCCTGACGCGGCGAAATCCACCCTGCCCCCGAAGTCTACGCCAGTCCAGCCGTAGCAGCGAATTCTCCCACAATTCAAGATTCCTTTCGGTCACTCGACCCAGGCGAGGACTTCGCCGGCGTTGACGGGCTGGCCTTCCTGCGCGAGAAGGCGCTCGACAACGCCGGATTTGGGCGAGCGGATTTCGTTTTGCATTTTCATGGCTTCGACGACGAGGAGCCCCTGGCCGGCTTCGACGGTGTCGCCTGCTTTGACGAGGAGGCGAACGACTTTGCCGGGCATGGGGGCAACGACCTGCTGG
>Ga0307479_10002762_pt1 | contig 15904 bp, 17 predicted proteins | sample atmos_gasesECM4C_FD_203743 | JGI IMG/M metagenome (GOLD analysis project Ga0307479, IMG submission 203743) | Hardwood forest soil microbial communities from Morgan-Monroe State Forest, Indiana, United States - atmos_gasesECM4C_515 | ecosystem: Environmental > Terrestrial > Soil > Temperate... | reverse complement strand
CTCCAGCAGGTCTACTCACTCAATTTGATGCAGGCTTCATCGCCGAGCCGAGCGAAAGGGACGCGTTGTTGGCGCTTTGGCAAAAAGCGAACGGTTCCTTCAACCGCTTTTCGCCTCTTCGTGCAATCGCCACCAAAGAGGACGTAGAGCAACTTCAGGAGGTTGAAGAACGAATTGCAAGACTAATGCTTTCTCGTGCAAAATCCTACCCTCCGTACGATTCTCATTCGACGGGAATTTACAACGTAAGAATATCAAAGCTAGTAACTCCACAAGTCACGTTGAATATTCAACGAGCACATGATCGTTTCCCTGTCGTATCGGGCATGAAGGAAGCGGAGCTTTTCGACCTGTCATTTCGAGGTTCGGTATCATCAACTCCCATCACTCGGCAGATTCTGGGGGTAGCTGGGAATGGCGGCGCTTTGCTGTTCACTAGTTACGATGAAGATGTTAGACTGCACCATCCGCCTCAATACCGAAGGATCCCGATCAATGACAAGGATCGTGACAGTCCAACCTTCGAAAGCGTATGCTTCCCTGTTGGAGGTGGACTGCCGTTTGCTTCTGCGTACAGAATTCAAATTTCGGAAGGCAATATTAGGCTAGTCCTGAATAATGGAATCCATCGAGTCTTCAGGCTTGCTGAGTCAGGTTATCAATGGTGTCCGATGCTAGTGTGTGATCTTGTTCCTCTTGAGCTTCCAGACCCATTTGTCGATCTCCCTAGGGATGTTCTGCTAGGCTCCAACTCTATCCCACCAATGGTAAGTGATTTCCTAAACAGTGAAGTTGTAATTCCTCTCCGGTACCACGCACTTCTCAAGACCATTCGTCTCAACTGGAATTTTGAGCAATACGTAACTGTGCTCAAGTAGACTGCCTCAGATCTCGACGCGAATACTTTCGGTAAGCTAAACAGGCTTATTAGGAATGTGAGTTTCAGAACCATCTATGGCCTTGCCGAACGGACCATATCCCACCGGAGAGCTAGACTTCTGGGTTCGCAATGGTGCTTCTGGTGTCTTCATCCTGAGCAGAGATGGAAAGAATATCGACGTCCTAGGCACCGCCGCGGGTTCTCTCAAATCAACAATTCTTGAACAATTGGAGAGTAAGAGGGAGGATTGGTTTTCGTTTTATTATGCCACATCACCTGCTCGTTTGTTCAGTATTGAGTGTGAGTGGTATCACATTTTCAACCCCACTAACTACGCCGAACATCCAAGGCCGACTCAAAGCAGTTCTTTACTAAAGTGCCCGGTCGCGGGATGTGATTTCAACCGCTAAGTGAACTTCGCCTCTCTAATCTTCTCTCTCGAAAACTCGCTCCAGAAGGCGGTTGTAAGTATTGGGTTCTTTGCCACGACTCTTACTGGTGACCTCGTGATTTTTTCTACCAAAATCGAATTCTCACCAGGTTCAGCTATTTCATACTCCAGTGTGCCGACTAAAAGCCCTTGAAGAATTTTCGCAGTGGTTCGGACTGATCGCGTGACTATGACTCCTCGCGCCACGCCGTCAATAGGGGAGGTTTGGAGTGACAGAGGGTGAATTTCAAGAAACATCAGAGCTCTTCTCTCCAACTTCGAGATTCTTTCAACTGCGAATCCGATCAGTCCAGTTTGGGGCGGTTCGTATCCTTGACTTATGAGCTCGCCTTCAACTTCGCTTGGATTGAGTTGCTTCATGAGCTTCTCCGACTGTTGGCGAACAACAAGGTCAATGCAGTCGGATTTTGTTTTCTCTGGTGCAGACAGAACAGGAACGTCTTGAGCCGTTAAGTAGCCAAGATCCTTCATGCTGTCGACAAGTTCCTTGAGAGTCATCCTCGGCGCACTATCTATTGCCTTGTACAGAGTGTTGAAACTAGGGTCTCCGCCGAAGAGTCTTGCCACGTACACGACCACCGGTTTACCTTGGGCTAACGCTACGGCTGCTTCAGCGTCCTTTCCGAACGTATCTGCTTCTTGCGCGTTGTAGATAGTTACGTCTGCTCTCTTAATCATCAGGCATTCGGTGAGACCCTTTTGGATTCTGTCCGGCAGATAACTTTGAGTGGGATCGAAGTATCGTAATTTCCAATCCTTCAACTCGCCTTGCTTAAACAACTGGGTGACAAAGGAGTGATTTGTAGTGAAGTGCAAAGGGTCCCGCATCGACGTGGCTACGTAGACCTCTACGTCATGCATCGCAAAATATGTCTCAGAGTTCTGTTTCCCTTGTCGTTGAGCTTCCTCCAAAGCTCCCTCATCGACCACTTTGCAAGCCTCCTTCGCGTCGATTAGAATCTGATTGTACGGGACTCCTGGTGCGTGCAGCTTCGGATAGAGTAGTTTTTCCGTTCCGGGTATGCCGGCTGTCGCGACGAAGGCCCCGAAGGCTTCAACTCCGTGTTTTTTTGCTATTCGAGAAAGAGCGCTTGTGTCTTTTGCAGGACTTGTTATCGCATCATCGAGAATTGTCGATAGTTGCTGCCTGGCCCCGTTTACTTTCTTTGCTTGCTCACTCGCCAGATACCCTAGTACGAAGAGTTGCGTGGGAGGAATCTCGTAGAGACCTACGGCCGCTGGCTTCGCCTTGAAGAGCCCGACTCGCTTTGTAACTTCCGTTGGGTCGGGAAAGTATTTCGACCAAAGATCACGAAGAGATTGACGCCTTTCACTGTCTCCTCCAAACTTTAGAACTTTGTACCCAAATCTGAAGCTACCATATTCTAACATGCACAGACATCGAAATTTCTTCACTCTTTCTTCCACGGCATTTTCTTTCGAGAAATCCACGTTTCCGAATACAGTCTCGAAAAACGAGAAATCTGCTGGCTTTATTCCCATGGACAACAAAAGGCGATTGAAGAGATCACACTTGCCTCTATCGTCAGTACCCGCCTGAGTGGATTCTTTGAGGTGTGGAACCACCGCACGTATGCCCCCGAGTTGGGTGGGTTCAACAATCGGTTTCCGGTCGAGCCGTTCTTCTCGTCCAGTCAACAAGAGGAATTGTCTGACAAAGAACTCTTCTTCGCTTGACAGTACAGGTGACTGAGATTGCTCCATGCTTTGATTTCCATCCTTGAACATTATTAAGTCCTGACGCGTAAGTGCGAGTCCCATGCCTCAAGGTGAGCAGGGATAAGATCCACTTTGGCCGTGATTTGCGGTTTTTAGTTTGAAGTTAGACTCAAAGGGACGGATTGTGGAGTCAGTGACTGAGCATCGTTGTGGTTATGTCCGTCTGGACTGACTTGTGTTGATGACGCTTCATCGTCGTATTCACCTTATGCAGGTGGAATAGATTGTTTGTTAAGGTGGCTAAGTAGAGACCCCATCGTGGCAGAAGTGACAATTTAGTTCTTTCCGTTTTGTCTCTCGGTCTTTCGCCTGACCACTCTGCCTCGTCGTAGAGTGCCGAGGATTCTGCTTACGGCATTCTTGGGTCTAGTGCAGGATTCTCCTTCTCTCTCGGTCATATGACTAGGCCTCTAACGATCTCTCGTGCTAGTGGTAGTAGGCCGCTTCTTCCTCCATAGCCTACGTCTCCTATTAGTAGCCAGAAATTGTCGTCTGGACGATCCCGTGGACTGAAGAAATCAGACTTGATTCTCGCGCCGCGCTTAGTGAATAGGCCTACAGTGTCTATCCAGCCCTTGGAGCTCCTCTCCGCGATACGGGCGAAACGGGAGCATATTCCGCAGTCATTGTCGTAGAGAAGGATCGGTCGAGCGAGAGGCAGAGGAGACTCCTCCACCCTGATCTAGGGCTAGTTGCAGACTGTAAGTCTTTCCGAACGAAAGAGGCTCGACGCGTATGAGGGAATGGGTGACCCGATTACTTCGCACGCGCCGCAGCGGCTTTGGCGGCGAGCGCTACGAATTCCTGACGGCCGAAGGCAGTGCCTGACAGCCCCCAACCACCCTCTGCAGCCTCGGTGAGTATCACCCAGGTGCGACTAGCCTGCGTCGGGTCTCCGGAGATTTTTGTGACAATCTCGGTGGCTTCTTTGACGAGTTGTTTCTGGCCTTCCCGGGTCAATGCTGATGGGGGCGTGATGATCTGCACCCTTACGGTGCGGGCGGAATCGGTGGCTGCGGTGTGAACTGTGTGAGGATCCATTCGGTGGATGAAAGCAGCAGTGTTGTTCAGGTGGAATGGTCCAGGGGTTGCGACTCCTTCAGCGCGGAGAACGGCCATTGTCAGTTCATGGCCGAGCTGAACATCAGTGCCAGCCGGGAATAGGTCTGCGGGAGCATAAACATCGATCATTGGCATAGTAAAACATCCGAAGCATCGCTAGGCTGGATATATACATCAATCGGCCCAGAACGACCGTTACGCCTCTGTACTTTGAATTCTATGATTCTGCTTTGTAAGCGACGAGCAACTGCGCACCGGTACCTGGACCCTTAAACAGTTCGAGGTCCCTCTTAGGGACGCTCGCCTTCCTTGCATATTCGAAGAGTGATGGATGCTCGACTCTTGCCCTGACTAGACCTGCCTCTCGGGCCAAGTCTTCAAGCTCACTATCCTCATAGAAGTGGAGACGGCTGGCCATCGGTTCGGGGGCCGCCGGGGTCCCTCGAAGACTCTTCGAACCCGTGAAAGCAACGAACCGTCCCCGACTTCCAAGAACCCTAGAAATCTCCTTGAACGTCTGCAGAGCATCAGGGAGGAAGCCAAGAACACCGGTCATGACGGCGCAGGTAAAAGTCCCGTCTGGGAAAGGCAGTGAATCGGCTTCGCTAGTGACGATCTTCAGCCGGCCGTCGGCGATGGCAGCGCGATTGACCTCGCTTGCGAGCCTCACCATGTCAGGACTGTGGTCGATCGCAGACGCCTGACAACCAGTCTTGAGAGCCTCGTGGAGAAATGCGCCTCCTCCACAGCCAACCTCGAGCAAGTTGTCACTCGGGCGAAGGGCTAGGACGTCGAGTATCGCGTAGAAGTTCGGCCAGTGATGAACGGGATTCTTGTAGACACCGCGCGACTGTGCCCCGGACGGACGGCGAGCCCTCCTATCCGTAATCCAGTCTCCAAACCGACTCGGCGCAGAGGCTTGAAGGAATGGAGCGAGAATCTCTCCAGCAAACCAGCCCAGCATCTCACCCTTGTTATCTCCGAGGACGTTGCCCCAGTCTTTCATCTCGACAGTGACCGTGCTTCCACCATCCTTCGCCTTGAAACTGATGAGGAGCCTGCTGGTTGATCCACTCTCCCACGGCTTGGGTCTCCAAAGAATGGATATTCTCTTGCCTCTCGTCCATTCCTGAATCGTCCCCACTTCCGCATCTCGTTCCATGATCTTGCCAGCTCGCGAAAGCATGTCAACTTTCAATCCTCGAGCCTCAAGGGACAGTCTCAGCTCGTCTGTGAGAGCGTCGAACGATCTTGTTGGAGTCAGTGAAACATCTACGCTAGCGCGCACGTTACTAGTCATTAGGCTGAGAAAGCCAAAGGTTCCAATTTATGTCTAGTCAGTCACGGCGCCCGCGCATTCAACATCTAAAGTAGGATTGAATCCTTCTAATCGGCAACCCTTATCTCGATAATGGACCAAGAAACCGTGTGAGCCGGCACCTAAACTCCTCCCATACTGGCGTTGAAAGGCCCGAGAAACCCGGTTCTCAGAGTGGACGGTCTGCAACAAGATTGCACTCGGATACAGACAAAGGTTCTGACACGAAACCCCGAAGACAACCCTCAAAGCGATTTCAGATAAAGGAGCTAGGGAAGGAGACGTGGCCTGATTTTGAGCGGATGGTCGAGAAACATAATGGTGTCTGGGGTGGGTGCTGGGACACTTTCTTCCACATGCCGCCTAGCGAACACAAAAAGTGGTCTGGAAAGCATCATGAGTACAAAGAGAAGCTGGTTCGTGAGAATCGGTCCCACTCAGCTCTCGTCTACGATGGGCCAGATGTCGTTGGCTGGTGCCAGTTCGGACCACTAGCCGAACTCCCCGGCAGGATGCTTGGTTATCGCAAGATGAACGTCGCTGTGCCCGACTGGCGGACTACGTGCTTCTTCGTCGACCGCGACCACAGGCGCGAGGGAGTTGCGAAAGCCGCGCTGGAGGGTGCACTCTGGTTCATTGCTGCGAGAGGAGGCGGGACGGTCGATGGGTATCCAATCGCTCTTCCAAACGGGAAGAAATATTCAAGCTCCTTTATGTGGGGCGGAACCGAGTCAATGTACCTAAAACTTGGATTCCGTCCGCTCGGTAATTTTGGCACGAGCAACCGTGTGATGGTGATGCGAAAGGTCGTTCGCCGCCGATGATTTCCGCATCACTCCGCTTATTGCCCTGGCTATATCGGGACAGAAGAAACAACGAAAAGATGCAGCTCTAGTCCCATTCAAAATGGTTGAACAGGGCGTTCAAAACTGTTGGGTTATTCGGTCACCCGCCCCGACCATACGGACATGTGCCCCCTGAGACATCCGGAGGCATCCATTGGAGATTCCTGCCCTGCGGGAGGTGAATAGACTCGAAGAAGATAGCCCTCCTCCTCTTGGTCGCAATGGTCTTTCTGCTTCCCACGGTTGCTCTAGGTCATGCAACCTCCCACGCTGGTGGTTCGGACCATACGAAGAGCAAGGGACATCCTGACTCGGACAAGAGCCAGGCTACCGACCATGAGGACTGTGATAGTGACGACCGGGCTGCCGACGCCACAGGTCATGCTTGTGGTGCAGCCCATTCTGAAGCAAACGCGGTCTAGCCTGTCCCTCGACAACAGGGTTTGGCTAGCCCCCAATTTTTTCTCCTCAACAATTCAAACTGGACCTCTTGCGGGAATGTTTCATTTACTCATAACGTCGTTTACTCGAGTTGTCGATGCCTGAGCTCTCCACCGAGCTAGTAACCTCTTGGCGCTTGTCGAGGCATCATCTCGATGAGCGCGCTCAGAAGGGCCAGCTTGCTAAAGCGGTCGAGGATGTTTGCGGAGTTCAGGCACAAGTTCTCTCTGGTGCAGCGATAGAGATCTGGGCTAGAGTCGAAGGGGTCTCAGCTGAAGACATTGACGACCTGATGTGGAAGCGCCATTCTCTTGTGAAGACTTGGGCAATGCGCGGAACACTGCATCTCCTCTCTGCCACCGATCTACCGATCTATGTCGCGGCCCTGAGGACCCGGTTGAAAGCCTGGGAGGAATGGTTGGTAAAAAATCACAAACTGATCCCCGGAGAAATGAAACAAGTAGTTTCCGAAATTCGCAAAGCTCTGGACGGCCAACGCCTAACGCGCGAGCAACTCGCAGACAGAATTGGAAAACAGTCTAAGATTGGCGCAAAGTTTCGGCAACTAATGCTCTCTGGATGGGGAGTCCTCCTCCAACCCGCCGCCTACGATGGGAGTCTCTGTTTTGGACCAAGCCAGGGCACGAACGTATCTTTCGTCAGGCCGGATCAATGGCTTGAAAGATGGGAAGAGCCCGACAGTGACGAGGCTCTGAGGATCCTAGTTCTACGATTCGCAGCCTGCTATGGACCGGTCACTCGCCAAGATTTCCAGCATTGGTGGTCAAAGCCCAACGAGAAAACGATGAAGATCATCGAGGCAGCGTTCAACGAGCTTGAGCAAGTCGAATTTGCAGGGAGACAATGCTGGCTCAGAAAGCAAGATGTCGACGCAGTCCAGAAGGCACGACCAGTCCAACACGTTCGCCTTCTTCCGAGCTGGGACTGTTATGTCATGTTCTACCATCCTCGCGAGCTATTCGTCCCGGCTAGATTCCGGTCAAGGATATTCGACCAGATACATGGGAACGCGCCTGTTCTGTTGGTAGATGGAATAGCAGCAGGAGTATGGCAAAAGAAAAAACGTGGAAAGACACTCGAGATACGAGTAGACCCATTTCACCCCCTCACGTCCGCTGACGAGAGATCTATTCGGGAAGAAGCGAATGGTCTCGGAGAGTTTCTGGGCCTTACTGCGAAGGTCCAAATCTCATAATAGCGTCTGACTGTTCGATGAGTAATCCTCGCGTATTGACGATAGGGCATTCTACGCGAACTATCGAGGAGTTTACTGATCTCGTACTGGCTCACGGGGTCCAGCTCGTAGTTGACATTCGGACAATTCCCCGCTCTAGGCGTAACCCACAGTTCAACGAGGGTACCTTGGCTGCGAGCCTGAAGGAGTCGGGAATTGACTATGTTCGGTTGAAGGAGCTCGGAGGCTTACGTCATCCGATGAAGGATTCAAAGAACATGGGTTGGAGGAACCTGTCTTTTCGAGGATTTGCTGATTACATGCAGACGCCGCAATTTGAGACTGGCATCAATGAGTTGATTCGGTTGGCTCAGGACCGTTCTGTCGCCATCATGTGCGCGGAGGCTCTGCCATGGCGATGCCACCGCTCCCTTGTCGCTGATGCATTGGTTGTCAGAGGAATCCATGTCGAGGACGTAATGTCACCGACGAAACTGCTAGAACACTCTATGACTAAATTCGCCAGAGTCAATGGGAAACAGATTACGTATCCCGAGCTTCCAGCCTAGACCCAAAATCCTGCGTCGAGCGACTACGCGATCTCCAACTTTCATCTCAGGGTTTTGCTGCGTCCTGCCAGCAGGCCATAATCGGTCCGGACGGGATCTTGAACCAGAAGAAGCTGCCCATTCCAGGGATGTCGGTTCGCGGGAGAACTATCTGGCCGCCCTTCTTTCTGACATTCCTCTCTGCCTCGTTGAGATCTTTGACGAGGACGTAGTTTGTGCTTCCAGGAACCTCTGATTTTTGAGCTGACCTTATTCCGACAGTCGTCCCGGCGGGGTTCTGGAATGTAAGGTACTGGCCGGTAGGCATCTGAACGGAGTCGAATTTCCAGCCGAAGGTTTCTTCGAGGAATTTTCTTGTCTCGTTTAGGTTCGTGCTTGCGAGTTCGGTGAACGCCATCGTTCCAGGCGTTCTCGGTCTCGTTGAATCGGTTTCTCTACTCATATGTCCTGACATATCCAAAAACGTGGGAGAGTAGAGGATTAACTTGGTTTTCGGTTAGCTACTTGTGGGCGAACATAGCGGCGAAGGGTCGTGCGTCGAAGAAGACCTGAATCGATTTGACCTTTCCGTTTTCTACGTGAATCCATTCGGCGCATGGAACAGTCCCGGCTGGTGTATTTGTCGCTAGGTCGTACACGAAGCAGGCGTCGTTTCCATCGACGAAGGTCCTCCTCTTGTATACCCCTGTGACTATCTGTGCGAGGCGTCGGATTGATTCAGTATAGTCGTGAGCGTTGCTGAACTTGTCTATCGGACCCGTGAATGTTAGGTGCTCGTCAAGGTATCGCGCGCTTTGCTCGTATTCTTTCTTCGACCAGTGATCGAAGTATTTCAGAGCAACATCGCTCTGAGACTCGGTTGATTGTACCAACTTTGATCGAGATGTAGTATCCAAAGGATACTAATATGCGCGCTAGGGTCCGGAAGGATACTGAACCGTTTTGGCATGGCCAAAGCAGAGAGAAGTGAAGATGGGTCCCAAGCTTCTGTATCAGCAGGATCCCGTGCGGGGAAGCGTCAAGGCTCTGGGTTCAAAGTGGACGCTACTAATTCTCAGGGATATCGGATTTCTCAAACTGGAGAGATTTGGCGAGATCTTGCGGAATAATCCCGGGCTTACGCCTCGAGTGCTCTCGCGACGTCTTCGGAACATGCACAAGGAAGGCTTGATTGAAAGGACCGTAAGGTCGGACCGAATCACATACCTGCTAACTCCCCGCGGGGAGGACGCCGCCTACGTACTGTTGGCGTTCTTGCGCTACGGATTGAGGTATCATGGTCCGTCGCTTGAAACCGCGAAGATGAAGCCGCTTCCTTCGTTTCAAGATCTGATGAAAGAGTACTATGGTCGAAAGAGCTGAGGCAAAGAATCGTGACTGTGTCAGATGATTAGCGATGCTATCAGGGTGAATGCTCCAAATCCGATTAGTGCAAGGGCTGCGTATGCGTTGGAGGATTTGATGCTGTTCTTTCTGTTGGACCCGAAGAACGATGGGAGATTGATAGCATGAAAGACTATTCCCAAGATCAGCGCGTACACTAGTGGGAGCCCTGATAAAGCAAACAGAGTGACGATTGCATAGAAGACGTATTCGACCACGAAGGCGAGTGGACCTCTCTTCCAGAGCCCAGCTCCAACTTTCCGGTCTCCATCGAAGCCCAGAACTGGCAAGTCCTTCAGATGGACGACAGTGTCGAGTAACCAGTGAGACGCTGAGCCAACGACGAACACCGGAACAACGAGCGGATTGTTCAAGAGCCCGGTGATGAGAAGTCCGACCGGGAGCGACAACACGCTGCCGAGGACAAGAGAATGAGAATACGGAAATTTTTCGAAGATGACGAACTTCTGGAGAGGGCTGTCCGGGTTGATCTTCACCTTCTCTACTCCGGCTGGGACAAGGACCGACCAGAGTAGGTCTGGGAAGCTGACGGCTATCAGGAAGACCGGCAAGGGGATCTGTGGGAATAGCCTCCAGAGGAGGAATGCAATCGCAAAGTGGCCGACAAACATGCTTGCGGTCTCCGGGTCAATTGTTCTGTCTAATAACTCGGTGGTTCACGGAACCCACTCGAGTCGAATGTAGTAACGATAGTTGGTCTCATTGCGTGCGCACCCACTGTGAGCCGCAGTTATAGGAAGAGTCAGGCGCTGTTCTAAATTGGAGACGAGTTTGAACTCGGCAACATTGTACGAAACTGGCGCAGGATCCTTTACGTCGCCTGAGAGAAGGTTGGCGCTAGTTCACAGGGTCATTGTTCCAGACATAGACTATCCGAAAGAGTACGCAGTCTTGGTGACTGACCGTCGGTCGGTCTTCATCCGTCAGAAGAAGACGAGGAGCAGTTTTGTTCCTCGTGGCGAGATGAGGTATGGGACCGCGCTAGTGACTGATGTGCGGCCCAAGACCCTTGAGGACTACGAAGGTACCGACATTGAGTCGTTGGCTGCTGATAGTTCGAATATTGCTATTCCACATGACTCCGTTACTTCACTAGTGATGACTGAGGGAGAGCCGAGGTTCCGGTTGCAGGACTTGTGGGTCTGGTTGACGATGAAGAGGCAAGGACATGAGTTCCGAGTGTACGACTTTGAGATAAGTTACAGGCACAGCGCGAATCAGGAGACTAGGATGAAATTCTATGCGGTGCCTTTAGGTGTGTATTTCAAGCCGAGAAGACAGACTCAGAATAGGGAATTGATCCTGCGCGATTACGCCCTAGATGTGCTTCAGACTTTCCGCAAAGTCCTGCCAGCTGAGATTATCTCCGGTTAGGACTTCGCCGCGCCAGGTTTCTCCGCGGACATCGAGGGATGGACGACGCTCGGATGAGCGAAAAGGCTGAAAACCAGCATGTCGCGGCCGACAAACTTCAGATCAGCATGGCGAGAAATAGACAGAAGATCACGACTTTTCTGATGTACAAGGATAAGGCCGAAGAGGCTGCGAAGTTCTACGTCTCTATCTTTCCAAAGTCGAAGATCACTAGCTTGATGGGTTCTGGAGAGGGAACGCCGGGTAAGAAAGGTTCGGCGATGGGCGCGACCTTCCAGCTTGATGGCCAGGAATTCATGGCGTACAATGGAGGTCCACACTTCAACTTCACAGAAGGAATCTCGCTCTACGTGGACTGTGAGACTCAGCAAGAAATAGACAGACTGTGGGAGAAGCTTTCCCAAGGAGGAGAAAAAGGACGATGCGGCTGGCTCAAGGACAAGTTTGGGGTCTCACGGCAGATAGTGCCCTCTGTTCTGGGTGAGATGTTGAACGATAAGGATCCGGAGAGGTCGAAGAGAGCTATGGAAGCAATGCTCAAGATGGATAAACTCGACATCAAGACTTTGAAGCTAGCGTATGGAAAACCATAGCCCGCGTAGATTGTCGTGAGTTGACATGAGAAAAGTCGTCTGGCTGATGCATATATCGCTCGATGGTTTTGTCGCGGGACCCAATGGGGAAATTGATTGGGTCCTGTTCGACGATGCTCTCACGGAAGACGTGCAAAATCTAGTAAACACGGCGGACACCGCTCTATTTGGACGAGTGACCTATCAGTTGATGGAGAGCTACTGGCCGACCGTGGCCGACAGCCCAACAGCGACGAAGCATGATCTTGACCATTCACGCTGGCTCAATCAGGCACCCAAGATTGTATTTTCTAGGACTCTGAGAAATGTTCAGTGGAGGAACACGAGAATCGTCAAGGATCATATCGGCGAAGAAATTGCTCGACTGCAGAAGCAGCCTGGGAAGAATCTCATACTCTTCGCGAGTCCAACACTTGGATCAACGTTCATGAATCTAGACTTGATCGACGAATACTTCTTCAACATCAATCCTATCGTTCTCGGCAAGGGAAAACCTTTGTTCAGAGAGCAGAGTGAGATGCATAAATTGAAATTATTAGGTTCCAAGATCTACGAGAACGGAGTCGTCAGCCTACGATATGGCAGAGCGAGTTAGTAAGATGAGAAAGATAGTCGTTTCAGAGTTCGTATCGCTGGACGGTGTTATGCAGGCTCCAGGCAGACAAGAGGAGGATACTAGTGGCAGTTTCAAGCATGGAGGCTGGAGTTTTAAGTTCCATGACGATCAGGTTCCAAGGTACAAGCTGGATGAGCTGTCCGCTAGCGATGCGCTCTTGCTAGGCCGAAAGACCTACGAGATATTCGCGGGCTACTGGCCAAAGGCAAAAGATGACGCGGGTTTCGCTGATAAGATGAACAATCTGGCCAAACACGTCGTTTCAACAACTCTGAAGAAAGCCGACTGGAACAACTCTCGGCTGATCAAAACAAAAGTCCCAGAGGAGGTAGGGAAGCTTAGGCAGCAGCCAGGAAAAGACGTTCTTGTCTACGGAAGCGGGAAGCTGGTGAAAACGCTGTTGCAGCATGACCTGGTCGATGAATTGCGGCTCATGGTCTATCCTGTTGTTTTGGGAAGCGGGAAACGGCTCTTCGACGACCATGCGGAGACGCTGAAGACTTTGAGACTTGCAGAATCGAAGGCGTTCCCGTCAGGCATCGTCCTCCTCTCCTACCACCCAGCAGAGTAGCGATTCTTCGTATAGAGTATCGTGCTCATGCTGAGTTTTGGATAATGCGGACCATCTTACTGATGATCCGTTCGTGTTTCTTCTCATCTGTATCAATCCATTCCAGGAGCAGTCTAGCTATAGGATGTGAGATCTTCACCGTATCTTTGAGCGACTGTTCCCCTGCCTTGTCTTCTATTTGCAGGATCGTGTCGAGGAATTCCTTCTTCGGTACATTCAGTGTCGGCTCGCGAGGTAGTTCGGTCCACGAGATGATCTGAGATACGACATCGGCATGCCTCAGGCTGTCTGCCGCGATCATTCTAAGCAGCAGTTTGGAGTATTGATCGTCAAACTTTACAGCGGATTCAAGGCATCTTTCCGATGCTTTCAGCTCTAATTCTAGTCTTTGCCGTAGAACGTCGACGACTTGCCTGTTGTTCTTTGGTGTTGTCTCTTCGAGCATTCTGCTGCCTCTGCTGGCGATTACTAGTTGGTCGGCTGCTTCCATCAATTCTGGCATTCTGACTCCATCTCGCACACCGCTTCGGACCCTTTGCAGGACCCTCTCCGCCAGCGCCTCGATTGTCCGGTCGACTTGAGCAGGTCGCGTCACTAGTCTGCCTCGCTTTCCTTTCAGATACTGCACCACGGCAGAGGGAGTGGTGTTGAGAGCTGCAGCGATTTCCGTCACTCTCAGTCCCTCACGTTGGAGGGCTAGTGCCAGGCGTGCGCGAACTACTGGGATCATGTTTTCGCTCCGCACGTTTTCAGCAATATTTCGCATGGCGTTGGGACAGGCATCGGCTGTTATTAACGGTGTTAACGGATTTCGTTAACGTCGATTGGCTTAAATGACGTATGTCATAACCTAGGGTTGCGTTGCGGCTTGATAGACTACGCGCAGCTCCTACTCCTAGGCGCAGTGGCCGGGCTGACCATATTCCTCGGCCTACCCATGGCGCTACTGCCGAACGTTAGCCGCATGAAGAAGGGATTCCTCAACGCGCTCGCGATGGGAATCCTCGTATTCCTGATCACTGACGTGTTGTCCCACGCTTGGGACCCAACTAAGCTAGCAGCAGTCGCCGGTTACACCGGAAAAGGTCCCGTTGCGGACGCCGTCATAGATCTTCTCGCATTGTTCGGCGGCCTGGGTCTAGGACTATTGGGACTCGCCCTCTACGAACAAAGGTATCTCAGAAGAATCATCTCAACCAAGAAGAAACTAGCAAACTCGGAAGGAAACAACGGCCCCGGAGCATCAAACACTCCTGCTAAACCTGACACCGCGCCCCAGCAACATGGTTCTGAGCTTTTCAGTAGTCCTCATCATCTTGCGACTATGATCGCTGTCGGCATAGGACTGCACAATTTAAGCGAAGGCCTTGCCATCGGCCAGTCTTTCGTGTCAGGCGCGGTCGCGCTGGCAGTAGTTCTCGTCGTCGGGTTTGGAGCCCACAACGCGACGGAAGGTTTCGGAATCGCCGGACCTCTGACTGGCATCGCGAAGAAGCCCGAGGTCTCGTTTCTCATCAAGATGGGAATCATCGGTGGCAGTCCCACGTTCATTGGGACTATAGTCGGGAGTCTTTGGGTGTCCCAGCTGACCTACATTCTCTTCCTGTCGCTGGCAGGAGGAGCCTTGATCTATGTTACGCTTCTGATGTACAATACTGCGAGACGTGAATCCAGAAATGATCTCTTAATGGTCGGACTGTTCATCGGGCTATTAGCAGGATTTCTTACTGACCTGATTGTAACTCTGGGCGGAGCCTAAGTCCTACTCGGCCTATCCATCTATTCGTCTGATTGAGTCGCAGGTTTATCAGACCAAACTGTTTGAGGACGGAGTACTATCCAAAGAGGTGAAATTGTAGATATGAAAAAGTTCATCCCGTTAGCAATTCTCGCTATTCTCATCGTCCCAGCATATGTCGTGGCCGCGAGATCGGACACTGGATCTGGACCCAAACCCTCAATCGTTCTAATCCATGGCGCCTGGGCTGATGGATCGAGCTGGAGTGGCGTCATTCAACGTCTTGAACAACAAGGCTACACGGTCTACGCCCCGCCCAACCCACTACGCGGGCTGACCTCTGACTCGGCGTACATTGCCAGTTTCCTCCAGACGATTAGCGGACCAATCATCCTCGTTGGACACTCATACGGAGGCGCAGTCATCACCAACGCCGCGACCGGAAATCCGAACGTGAAGGCCCTAGTCTACATAGACGCCTTCGCACCCGACCAAGGAGAATCCCTAGCATCCCTCTCCAGCGTTCCGCCTCCCCCAGGCCAGTCAGCGTCCTGCGTCTCAGGAGACCCTACCACTGTCTTCAACTTCGTTCCCCTAACAGGCGGAGATACGGATCTATACATCAAACAGAGTCTCTTTCCATCGTGTTTCGCGAACGACCTTCCACCCAAGGAGGGCGCCGTCCTAGCTTCGACCCAGCGTCCATTGGCTTTCAGTGCTTTCCCGCAGACATCAGGCGTCCCTGCATGGAAGACCATTCCGTCATTCTACCTCGTCGGGACCATCGACAGAGCAATTCCGCCTTTCGCGCAACTCTTCATGGCCCAACGCATCCATGCCACTATCGTCCAAGTCAAAGGATCACACTTGGTAATGATCTCTCACCCCGAAGCAGTCGTGGACCTGATCAATCAAGCATTCCAATCAGTCTCAGGTAACTCGAACGCGAATTCGGGACTAACGCTCGCACCGACCAGTCTTTAGACAATCGCAATACGTTGACGACATCCTCATGACGCTCTCACGTCTCCCCGGTTGCTGAACCGTTGGTTGATGTGAAGCGTCCCCTTTTTCTTAACTGTCAGTCTCTGGATACCCTACGATACC
>Ga0307479_10002761_pt1 | contig 15905 bp, 12 predicted proteins | sample atmos_gasesECM4C_FD_203743 | JGI IMG/M metagenome (GOLD analysis project Ga0307479, IMG submission 203743) | Hardwood forest soil microbial communities from Morgan-Monroe State Forest, Indiana, United States - atmos_gasesECM4C_515 | ecosystem: Environmental > Terrestrial > Soil > Temperate... | reverse complement strand
CGCGATCGCCAATCGCATGAAAAGCCAACTGGAATCCCGCCTTATCGCGTTCGATGGCCATCACGCGCAATTTGTCAGGGTCGTTAGTGATAATTCCTCGCGTGGAAGGGTCGTCGCTATAAGGTTCCAGCATGGCAGCAGTTCGCGAGCCCAACGCTCCGTCGGTGAATGCTTTCAGGGCTCCGGTCTTGAGCCACGGATCCTTCGTGCCACCCTGCGCCCGCATGTTCTGCAAATTGTCGAGCGATTCATTGAAGGGTAACCACTCCGTGATGCGAACGGTCAGTTTGCCTTCCTCCTTCAGTTGACGATAGGCCTGATAGTCTTCCCACGTGGAATAATCCTGCACAGAAGTAACGCCATTCTTCGCGACGTTTTCAAGAACCAATTCGATGCCGTGGCGCCGCTGTTCGGGCGAGGGATCAGGAATTCGAACGGTCACGAGAGACATGGCCGCTCCTTCTTTCAGCATTCCCGTTGGTTCGCCGAGCGCATCGTGTTCGATTTCTCCGCCCGGCGGATTGGGCGTGGTTTTGTCAATCTCGGCGCTCTTGAGCGCCAACGAATTCGCAACAGCGACGTGGCCAGAAATATGCGTGAGAATTACGGGATTCTTAGGGGCGACGGCGTCAAGTTGCTGGCGATTGGGGAATCTCTTGTCCGTCCATAGCGTGTGGTCCCATCCTCCGCCCGTGATCCATTCGCCCGGCTTGTGATGTGCCACGGCATCCGCAAGGCGTTTCTGCATCTCCTCCACGGAGGGAACGCCGGTGAGCGGCACTGCAAGTTCGTCCGCGGCTGCGCCTCCCAGATGCACATGCGCATCGTTGAAACCAGGCATCACAAATTGCCCGTGCAACTGGACCGTCTCCGCGCCTTCCTGGCTGCCTCCACAATCGAGCAGGACGTGGTCCATCTTGCCGATGCAACTGATCTTGCCTTCAGAGACCGCCATGGCCTCAGCCCATGGCTCGGCCGGATCGTTCGTGTAGATTCGCCCATGAACGTAGTAAGTGGTCTGCGCCGTTTTCTCCTGGGCGCTGGTCTTGCAGCGAAATTCTGCCACTCCCGCAAGTGCAACAACGGAGAAGACGCCGGCCGCAAAACGGGCGAGATGGATTTTGCCGTTCAGCGGGGCTCTCAACGATGCTCTCAAGGGGATTTCTCCTCTGCGACTCCCGCGATTCCGAACACGGTGAGCAGCGCGCGCTTTAGCCCAGCTTCACGGCCAGTGGAGTCGTACCATTCCTGCAACGAATGCGCTCCGCCGCCGGCGCCGCCGGCGCCGATGGAGATCGCATCGATTCCAAGAGACAGAGGAATGTTTGCATCCGTAGAAGAACGCTCGATGCGCGATTGATTGCTCACAACGTCGTCAGCGTACCGAAGGGCAGCGAGCAATGGCGAATCCGCGGCTAATTCCCCGCCGGGACGGCTTCCCAACAGCTCGACAGACGATTCCAGTTTGCCCTTGGAACGGTCCCGCGCGGATTCCATTTCGTCACGGACTCCTGCAGCAATGCATTCGCGAAGCGCGGATTCCAGACGGACCAGCTCATCTTCGCTCTCCGACCGAATATCAATTTTGATTCGCGCTTCATAGGGAATGGAATTCACCGATGTGCCGCCTTCAATCTGGCCGATGTTAAAAGTGGTTCGTGGGATTGCGGGAACTTTTGTATTAATAAACCGCACGGATCCGCGGACGAGCGCGTTGATGGGATTGGGCATGCCGAAATCCGACCAACTGTGCCCCCCCGGACCGGTGATCGTGGCTTCCAAGCGGCGGGAAGCAAGCGCTTTGGTGGTGACGTGATCGGTGCCGGAGCCGTCGAGCACCACGACGGCCTTGAGCCTCGAATGGTAGGCATCGACGAGAGCGCGCATGCCGCGGAGATTGCCTTCACCTTCCTCGCCGACATCCCCGACGAAAAGAATCGTTCGCTGCGGTTTGAGGTGCGCGAACTGCGCGGCACGCGCAATCGCCAGAAGGGCTGCAATTCCGGTGCCATTATCAGAAATGCCCGGCGCGCTCATGCGGCTGCCTTCGCGCCGAACTTTCACGTCCGTTCCGGTGGGGAAAACGGTGTCCATGTGCGCGGCGAAGAGGACCAATTCTTTCTCGTCCGCGCCGCGTAATTCGCCGATGACGTTCCCAGTTTTGTCCACATGGACCGCGAGGCCCATTTCAACAAGCAGATTCTTCAGCGCAGCCGCGCGCTGACCTTCCTGAAAAGGGGGCGCTGGGATTTCCGTGAGGTGCACCTGCTGATCGTTAAGCCAGGAAATGTTAGGCGTAAACCAGTCGAGCGCGGCGCGAACCCGCGGGTTGTCTGCGAGCCGTGAAGTCTGGGCCTGGCGAGGTGCGCGAGAGGGTAGGACGGATCGAACCGTCATACCCAGAAGAATAACGCAAACCAGCGTGCGTTTCACCGTCTGCTTACACGGCATGGTGGGGCTCAATTGCGTGTGGCCTCGGTGCACAGGGCGAAAACCTCGGCATCGGACAGAACGCGAGGCGATTGCTTGGCGGCGTCGAAGATGCGCGCGACCGTGGCATCGTCGGCGGGAATGAGGTGTTTCTCCAGCCAGAAGAGAACATTGGATTTTCCGCTCATCGGGCCGATTTCGATCCTTTGTTCGAGCCCGAAGAGGTGCGCGGGCACGCCACTATAAACGGCGTTGGCGAGTTCGAGATCGTTTTTGCGAAAAGCTTTGATGAGCGCCGCGGCGTGCACGCCGGTTGCCGTGCGGAAGGCGTCATGCCCGACGACAGGATAGTTCGGAGGAATCGCGGTGTGCGTGGCGCTGGCAACTTTTTCGCAATATTCCTTGAGGCGAGAGAGATCCTGATGAATGAGTCCCATGAGCCGAAGATTGACCAGCATTAATTCCATGGGTGTATTGCCAACGCGTTCGCCGAGAGCGTTAGCGGCGGCGTGCACCTGATGCGCGCCCGCAGCGACGGCCGCAAGAGAGTTGGCAATGGAAAGGCCGCGGTCGTTGTGACCGTGCCAGTCCACGCGAATTTTCTCGCCGGATGGCTTTACAACCTCGTCGACGGTGAACTTCACCAGGTTGAAGGCGCCGTTTGGCGTGGCGTGGCCGACTGTGTCACAGAGCACGATGGCCCGCGCACCGTTTCGAATGGCGGCGGAGTATAAGCGTTTAACGGTGTCAGGATCGGTGCGGATGGTGTCTTCCGTGACGTACATGGAGGGGAGCCCGTTCTCGACCGCGAACTTCACGGCCTTCTCCGTGGTGCGCTCGAGGTGATCGACCGTCCAATCTTCGACCAGGCGCCGAATTGGGCTGGACCCGAGAAAGGTTGCGGCTTCAATGGCGATGCCCACTCGCTGCGAAATCTCCGCAATCGGGCGAATGTCGTTTTCGTGAGTTCGCGCCGCGCAGTTGGGCTTGATTTTCATCCGTTGCGTGGCGATTTCGCGTGCCAGCGCTTCCGTATGAGCAAACGCGCGCGGACCGGCCCCGGGAAGGCCGATATTGACCGCGTCAATTCCCAGAGATTCCATCAAGTGCAGAATCTCGATCTTTTCCTCGATGGCTGGGTCGAAGACTGAAGGGTTTTGCAGGCCGTCGCGCAGCGTCTCGTCGTTCATCAAGACGCGCGTGCCGGGAGAAATTTGCGGCGGGGTGGCGACGTTCCAATCGTAAATCCATTCGTTCTGCTGCACAGGGCCTCGTTTGCGCTGGAAGCGGCAGCGCTAGTTTCGCAATGTGTAGCTCTGCGGCTGCTGAGCGGGATCGGGGCGATAGAGCGTCTTACAGAATTCGCAGCGGTAGATTTCTGCTTTCGGGCCGATGAGCGCGGCGATCTCTTTCGGATAGTCGTAATACCGTTTCAAATGCCCATTGCAGAGCTTGCCCTTCTCGTCTTTTTCATCGCAAGCCCGCTGTTTCGGCTTGCGTGTCTTGACCTTGGGTGAAGCGGCGGTTTCTTCGGCCATGAGATCCTTTCTACAATCCGTGGTGACGGAAAAAAGTCTTCATTGCGCTGCGCGCATTTCGAAGCTTAGCGGAAAAGCCTCCACCAAATTCAAATTGCAAAAATGAGTCAGCGGCACGTTCCAGGTCTGCGCCATAGCGATACCACCACGGCTTTTCACGGTGCGGCAGGCGGTCAACGTCGACGTATTTCGTCTGCACCATTTCGAGCAGCCCGGCTTTGCCGTGCGTGCGGCCCCACCCGCTTGTGCCACATCCGCCGTGTGGCGCTTCGGCAATGCCGAAATAACTGATTGCATCGTTCACCATGACCGCGCCGGCCCGGAGATGCGCCGCCAGAGTTTTACCTTGAGCGACATTGCTTGTCCAGACGCTTGCGGCCAGTGCAAACGGAGAATCGTTGGCGCGCGCTACCGCTTCCTTCGTGTCGCTCACAATTTGCACGGCAAGGATCGGCCCGAACGTCTCTTCCTGAAAAAGCCGCATCGACGAATCGACGCCGGTCAGAACGGTGGGTTCGAAGAAATTCGGACCAAGATCGGGACGGGGATGCCCGCCGTAGACCAACTTTGCGCCTCGGGAGACAGCATCCTGGACCAAATCGCTCATGCGCTGCACGTGCACAGGCCGGATCAGCGGACCGACGTCTGTGGCGGGGTCACTTCCCGGACCGAGGTGTAATTTCTTCGTCTTTTCCGCGCACAGAGCGACGAATTTGTCCGCGACGCTTTGCTCAACAAATAACCTCTCCACAGAAAGGCACACCTGACCGCAATTGGTGTAGCTGCCCCAAACAGCCGCGCTGGAGGAAGTATCAAGATCGGCGTCCGCAAGCACAATCATGGCGTCTTTACCGCCAAGCTCGAGCACGGAGGGGATCAGTTTTTTTGCGCATGCTTCGGCAACGCGGCGTCCGGTAGCCACGCTTCCGGTAAACATGACTTTGCCCGGGGCCGCATCAATCAACGCCTGGCCGACTTCTCCCTCGCCTTGGACTACCGTGACAAGATTCTTCGGGAATCCTGCATCCGTAAACAGCTTCTCAATCAGCGACCCGCAATGCGGCGTGAAGTCGCTGGTCTTGCAAACCACTGTGTTCCCTGCCACCACCGCCGGAATAATCTGGCTGAGTGGAATCGCGAGCGGGTAGTTCCACGAAGAAATAATGCCGATCACGCCGAGAGGATCGTAGACCAGGTAGCCACCCTTGGCCTTTGCGGCAATGCTGTGATGTGGAACTCGTTCCGTGCGGAGAGAACTCTCAGCATTCTTCGACCAGTACTCAGCCGAATCGAGTGCCACGAAAATATCGGCAAAAAGGGCTTCGACGCGTGGCTTTCCTGATTCGCGTACCACCGCATCGGCAAGCTCGTTTCGCGTAGCCATGATGCGGTCGCGCAACTTCCGCAATAAGGCGCATCGGTCACGGATGTGCACCTGCGCCCAGGTGCCCTGCGCGCTCCGTGCGCGCGAGACGATCTCCGGCAGCAGTAACGGCGGCGTGCTCTCATAATGCGCGAGCACTTCCCCAGTAGCGGGGTTGATCGATGGCAGAGTGTCGAGAGGAATGGCCGTGGCCGCCATAAGCGAGATTCTAACCGATTTTCTTGTTGGCGTGGCGCCGCAGTGGTGTAATCGCGTCGCCGGATGGCAAGTTACTTCGCGGCCGTCGCTGCCCCGCCATATAGCTTCGCAATCCGGCCCTACATCCCCCGATACTTCCCTAGAAACATCAACATAGAATCAATCGAGTCCCCGATTCGTGCTGGAGCTTGCCCGCTAAGGTTTTGATTCCAGGAGCTGTGAAAAAGCCCTACGGCTTACCAACGCGCCAGGCTTCATTATGTTGCACCTCGACCATGACCAGCCCCTGCGGCGGCACGGTCGGGCCGGATTTTGACCGGTCCCTTAGTTCGAACAGACGCTCGATGTCCGCAGGCGTGAGCTTGCCGCGACCGACGTCGAGGAGCGTCCCGACCATCTTGCGTACCATATAGCGCAAAAAGGAGCGGCCACTCACCGTAAACACCAGTTCTTCGTTGTTGGGCGTACGCACCAGTTCCGTCGAATAGATTTCGCGCTCAGTGGAACGCTCTTTGTCATCATCCTCAGACCCTGTGGAAGCCGCGAACGAAGCGAAATCATGCATGCCCACAAAACGCGCCGCCGCCTCGCGCATGGACACTTCGTCCAGCGGAAACGGATAATGCAGCACGTACCGCCAGATGATCGGCGGCACGACTTTCCCGCGATATAGGCGGTAGCGATAAGTTTTGCCGCGCGCCGACCACCGCGCATTGAAGTCCGGACCAACCTGCTGCGCCCCGGCTATTCGAATCGTGGGCGGCAAAAGCGCATTTAGGGCGCGCTGAAATTCTTCCGCGGAAAGATGCGATTGCGTTCGAAAGCTCCCGACCTGACCCAGCGCATGCACCCCAGCGTCGGTCCTTCCTGCTCCGTGCAATACTATTTTTTCTTGCGTTAGACGCTGCAAAACGTTGACGATTTCTCCTTGAATCGTCGGCTTATTGGCCTGCATCTGCCAGCCATGGAAATCCGTGCCGTCGTAAGCAATCGTGAGTTTGAAATAGCGCATGTTGGAGGAAGCGCGGATTTCAGGGAGCGGAGCGGACGAAGCGGCTTCCGGGCTTGACCGCAACACTGCCGCCGCGGCAGAGCGGGCAATCCTCTGGCTCGTAGCTGGCGATGGGAAGCTGTATTAGAGACTGCGATTCGACTTCGAACTCGATCTTCCCGTCGCTGCGGTCGATCAACGCTCCGGCCGCCACCACGCGCGCGCCCGCTTCCTCAACCACACGGATGGCCTCTTGCGTGGACCCGCCCGTGGTCCAGACGTCTTCGACCACCAGAACATGCTGCTCGGCAGCCAGCGAGAACCCCCGCCGGAGAGTCATCATGCCACTGGCGTCGCGTTCCACAAAGAGCGCCGGCACGCCACCGCCCAAGGAACTTTTGGGCTCGGGGAGCGCACGCGCGACCTCTTGCCCCATGATGAGCCCGCCGATCGCAGGCGATACAACCGCTTCGATCCTGGCATTCGAGAAAAGCCCCGCCAGCGCTTGGCCAACCTTTTCTGCAAAGCGCGGGTACTGCAGCACCAGGGCGCACTGAACATACATGCCGCTGTGCAGCCCGCTGGAAAGCTCAAAGTGACCGTGGCGGATAGCCCCTGCCGTTTCGAACATCTTCAGCAATTCCGTGCGATTCAGCATGGGCCCAGCTACCCGCTGGCTGCTCCTAACTATCGAAACGTCAGCAGCCTAGCCGCCGTCTCATTCGTTGTCAAGAAATGCAATCGTTTTCCCTATGCCCAATGTTAAGTATTCTTTACACTGCCCGTCGCCGGGGTCGGGGCCGTTGGAGTGGCCGTTGGCTTTTGAGCTTGGTTTTCGAGCTAGTTCCCAGACCTACCATGATCCAGTGACCAGGTCGCGGCAGTTCGACGAGCTCGTTGTCAGCACAGATTCACAGCACGTTCCATTGTTTGGTGAAAATCTAAATGTCCCGCGGGGACAGAATCTCGAGGAGCAAAACCATCATGACAATTCACTGGGGGACTGCCAAGTGTTCCGTTCTGACGCGAACTCTCAAGCAGCTCGACTTACTTGTGGCGACGAAGCGCCCACCGTTCCACTCCGCAAGACCTCTCCTTGCCACCTTGCTCGCATTCGTGCTTGCCAGCGGCACCATTTCGCCTGCTTACGCGCAGAGCCCAGCGCAAAATCCTCCGTCGAACTCTGCCCCGGCGTTTGCCGCTTCGGCCATTGCCCCTGTCTCTTCTCTTGGCCTTGCCAAGCACGATTTCACCCGCGGTCCTCGAGCCTTCCCCACGCTTCTCGATCCCTACCGTCCCATTTCCATCGAATCTCCAGAGCTCACGAATTCACCAAGGATTGACCAGCTCATTCATGACGGCAAGCTCTCAATTAGCCTTCAAGACGCGATCGAACTGGCCCTCGAGAACAACCTGGACATCGCCATCCAGCGCTATTATCCGTGGATCGCCGATGCGAGCATCCTCAAGACGAAAGCTGGCGGCTCCGGCTACAGCACTCCCGGAGCTGATTTCTCGTCTTCGACGGCCAGCTTGGGCTTGTTTTCCTACGACCCGCTGATCACCATCGGCGTGTTGCTCGACGATCGCTCGACTCCTGTCAACAACCCGTTTATCTCCGGCACCGGCACCTCTCAGTTGGCCGCACTTAAATCTCACTCGACACAATTCACCAACCAGTATTCACAAAACTTCGAAACGGGGACCAACTTCACTGCGAGCTGGAATAACGCCCGAAGCAGTTCCACCTCGACTGCGAACTTTTTCAACCCTGCCGTCCAATCCACTCTCTCCTTCGGCTTTTCCCAATCCCTGCTCAACGGCTTTGGACGCACTGTAAATACGCGCAACCTCCGCATTGCGAGAAACAATCGTCAGATTGCGGATTGGGCTTTTGCGCTGCAAGCCATCACCACCATCACCAACACCATCACGGCTTATTGGGAACTCGCGTATGCCCGCGAAAACGTCAACGTTCAGGAGCAGGCCGTCACCGTCGCGGAGAAGCTCTACAACGACAACAAGAAGCAACTTGGTGTCGGCACCATGGCGCCGCTTGATGTGACGCGCGCCGAGTCTGAACTAGCCACCGATCGCCAAAATCTCATCGTCGCTCAAACCATCAAACTCCAGGACGAACAAATCTTGCTGAATGCCATCTCGAAAGACCCCCTTGCTGCGAACCTGATTCACGTCGAAATCATCACCACCGACCAGCCCAAACAGCCGGAGCTGATTGAGGCGTCATCTTTTGAAGATTCCATCCGGGAAGCGTTCGCGAAGCGGCCGGATCTGCAGGAGCAGGTCCTCAACATGAAAAACTCCACGATAGACGTAGACGCCACGCGCAGAGCCCTCTTGCCCACCGCAACTCTCGCCGCGCAATACAGTTCCGTTGGACTCGCCGGCAATCGAGCAAAGTTCACGACCAAAACCATCGCCGGCGCGCCGGTCGTCGACCAGAACGGGAATCCGGTTCCGGGATTGTTCCTTCCCGCAACGCAGGATACGCCGAACGGCACAGCTGAGGCAGGATTAACCACTGCGCAGGGCCAAGTCTTCCGCAGCAAATTCCCTGAGTTCCTGGCTCAACTGACCTTAAACCTTCCGCTGCGCAACCGTTCAGCTCAGGCCGACAATGCCCGCGCCCTGCTGACGCAGCGCCAGCTAGAAACCCAGCTGCAGCAATTGAAAAACGCCGCGCTTCTCGACGTTCGCAACACTTATATCGCCCTCACTCAGGACCGCGCCCAGGTCGAAGCGGCAAGCAAAGCGCGCGAGCTCCAGCAACAGACATTCGACGCCGAACAGAAGAAATACCGGCTCGGCGCTTCCACCGTCTACAACGTCATTCTCACCCAGCGCGACCTCATCACCGCCCAGGGTACGGAACTTCGCGCCCTCGCCAACCTGGAAGAAGCCAAAGCCAATTACGAACGCGCCCTCGGCCGCACCCTTGAGGTGAATCACGTCACCATCGCCGAGGCCAAGTCCGGAGACGTCGAGCGCGAAACTTTGATCCCGGGAACTCTTCATGGCAGGGTCGTAGGAACAGAAGATCTTTTCAGAGACCGCGGACAGCGCTAATTCCGCAAACGGGGTCGCACTCGTTTGTTCGCAAGTTCGGCCCCTCCTTATTTTCCGCCTCGCCAATACTCGATTGTCTTTCCCCTCTGTTCGCAGCAGACCTTTCCCGGACTCTGTGCCCCTGTTAAACTGCCCTCCGCGGTTTTGGATCGTCTAAAACCTTGTTTTGGCTCTCTGAGCTGACTCTCCTAAACACCTCCAAACTGGCGGCGAATGTGGCTCATTTCACAAGGTTTTTGGGTGTGCCAGGTCCCAAGATGCCCGGCTTCATGAAACAAAATGAGTCGTTAGAGCGTTCTACAGAGTTAGGTAAAATGAAAACGTCCCGAGTGGACAGAAATAGCGAGGGGGAAATATCATTATGAGAATTCTCTGGGGTACCGCCCGGGGGTCTATTCTGCACGCGGCCATCAAGCGGTCTATCTCCTTTCGTAACGCAAAGTGGGCGGCCGCGCATTTGGCCCGACCTCTACTTGCTGCCCTTTTGGCGAGCTTGCTTGCATTGGGCCCCATTTCGCCGGCTTTCGCGCAAAGTGCCGCGCAGAATCCGCCTGCCAATCCTGCTCCATCGTCACCGGCCCAGCCTGGCTCGACGATCGCCCCCGTGTCTTCTCTGGGCGTCGGGAAACACAATTACAGCAACGGCGCGCGCGCCTTCCCCAATATTTTTAAGCCCTACATGTCCACCCACATTGAGCCATCCGTGCTTACCAATTCCCCGCGCATTGATCAGCTCATCAGCGATGGCAAGCTTCGAATCAGCCTTCAGGACGCCGTCGAGCTGGCGCTGGAAAATAGCCTGGACATTGCCGTCCAGCGTTATTACCCCTGGATCGCTGACGACAGCATCCTCAAAGCCAAAGCCGGAAGCTCCGGGTACGGCACACCAGGAGCGTCTTTCGCCGGGTCATCGGCAAACATCAATCCATTTTCTTTCAACAGTGCCAGCTTCGACCCGATTGTTTCGAGCAGCGTCTCCATCGCCGACGTCTCAATCCCAGTCAACAACCCCTTCCTTTCAGGCACGGGCTCAGCCGGTCTCACCGGCCTTAAATCGCACTCCACTCAATTCAATAATCAGTATTCGCAGACCTTCGAGACCGGGACGAACATCACCGTGAACTGGAATAACACGCGCAGTTCTTCTGCTGCTGCCAATTTTTTTAACCCATCCGTATCGTCCCTGCTGTCCTTCTCTTTTTCCCAGCCGTTATTGAACGGTTTCGGCCTGTCTGTCGGTACCCGCAACATACGCATCGCAAAAAACAATCGTAAGATTGCCGACCTGGTCTTCGCGCAGCAAGCCATCACCACGGTTACAAACACCATCACCGCGTATTGGGAGCTGGCCTACGCCCGGGAGTTCGTTAAGGTGCAGCAACAAGCGGTGACCGTCGCTCAAAAACTTTATGAGGACAACAAGAAGCAGCTCGAGATCGGCAGCTTGGCGCCTTTGGAAGTGACGCGCTCGGAATCTGAGCTCGCCACCAACCGCCAGAACCTCATCGTCGCGCAGACCGTGCAGTTGCAGGATGAGCAGATTCTGAAAAATGCCATCTCAAAAGACCCTATGGCTCCTAACCTGATCAACGTTGAAATTATTACCACCGATCAACCCAAACAGCCCGAGGCCATTGAGACGGCTTCCTTCGAAGAATCCGTCAAGGAAGCCTTCGCCAAACGTCCGGACCTTCAAGAACAAGTCCTCAATTTGAAAAACTCCGACATAGACGTAAGGGCCACGCGCAATGCTTTGCTTCCCACGCTCGCTATCGGCGGTTTTTATCAGTCGAATGGATTGGCCGGTAATCAGGAAAAGTTCACGAGCAAAACCATTCCCGGGACACCAGTCGTCGACCAGAACGGAAATCCGGTTCCGGGATTGTTCCTTCCCGCAACGCAGCTTACCCCGAACGGCGCAACGGAGGCGGGATTCACTACCGCGCAGAGTCAAGTCTTCCATAACCAATTCCCTGAGTACGTTGCTCAATTGACTCTCAACCTTCCCCTGCGTAACCGCTCCGCTCAGGCTGATAATGCCCGTGCGCTTCTCGTTCAGCGGCAACTCGAAACTCAAATGCAGCAATTGCGGAACGCCGCTCTTCTCGATGTCCGCAATACCTTTATCGCCCTCACGCAGGACCGCGCGCAGGTCGAGGCTGCCAGCAAAGCACGCGAGCTGCAGCAACAGACCTTTGACGCGGAGCAGAAAAAGTATCAGCTCGGTGCTTCCACGGTCTACCAAGTGATTCTGACGCAACGCGACCTGATCAACGCCCAGGGCACGGAACTTCGCGCGTTGGCCAGTCTCGAGGAAGCCAAAGCCAACTACGAACGCGCCCTCGGCCGCACCTTGGAAGTCAACCGCGTCACGATTGCCGATGCCAAGACTGGGGAAATCGAACGCAATACTCTGATCCCTGGAACCTTGCACGGCCAGGTCGTGGGCACGGACAAGCTCTTCTCCAACAGCGGCCAGCAATAATCGCATCGAAACTTTCTTTCAGGCCGGCCCGGGTAAGCGCTCCCGGGCCGGCTTTTTCTTCATGCCCAGCTGCAAAACTCCCGTTTGCTTCTTCCCTGCCGTCATTCTTGCTGCTCTTGCCCCTTGCTCACCTTTCGCATAGCATTAATTGTGTCCACTTAGCATGGTTTTGTGGGCCAGACCGGGGAGCGATCCGCGTGAGCGAAAAATCAAAAGCGACCACCCAAACTGCGGCCCCGGCGGAAACCTCTCCCGCACATCGCGAACCTTCCGCCAAAGAGAAAGCCTGGGGGAAAAACACCCTCCAGCCGACTCTTGAAAAGAATCCCGAACGCTTGCCCGAATTCACTACCATTTCCGCACACCCCATTCGCCGCCTGTACACCAAAGCCGATCTGCCGGGCTGGGATCCCGAGCGCGAACTCGGCTTCCCCGGTGAGCCGCCTTACACGCGTGGCATTCATTCCACGATGCACCGCGGCAGGCTCTGGACCATGCGCCAGTTCGCGGGCTTTGGCACCGCCGAGGACACCAACCAGCGCTTCCGCTACCTGACCTCTCAAGGGCAAACCGGCCTCTCCACGGCTTTCGACTTGCCCACCTTGATGGGTTATGACTCGGACCACGCGCTTGCAGAAGGTGAAGTCGGCAAGTGTGGCGTGGCCATCAGTTCTCTGGCGGACATGGAAGTTCTCTTCGACCAGATTCCACTCGCCAACGTCACCACTTCGATGACCATCAATTCGCCCGCCGCGGTCATCTGGGCCATGTATCTGGCCGTTGCTGAAAAGCAAGGTGCGGACTGGAAAAAAATTTCCGGCACTTTGCAGAACGACATCCTCAAGGAATACATCGCACAGAAGGAATACATCTACCCGCCGGATCCTTCCATGCGCCTGGTGATTGACACGTTCGAATTCGGCGTTAAGAACACCCCAAAGTTCAACACCATCTCCATCAGCGGCTATCACATCCGCGAAGCGGGCTCCACGGCCATCCAGGAATTGGCTTTCACCTTGCGCGACGGCCTCGAATACGTCGAATGGGGCATGCGCCGTGGCATGGACGTCGATGAGTTCGTGCCGCAGCTCTCCTTCTTTTTCAACGCGCACAATGATTTTTTCGAAGAGATTGCTAAGTACCGCGCGGCGCGCCGCATCTGGCACAAAGCCATGGTCGAGCGCTACAAATCAAAAAATCCGCGCACGTGGGCGCTGCGTTTCCATTCGCAGACCGCCGGCTGTTCGCTCACGGCCCAGCAGCCGTTCAATAACGTCGTCCGCACCGCCATTCAAGCTCTGGCTGCGGTTCTCGGCGGCACGCAATCCCTCCACACAAACTCGCTCGACGAGGCCTGGGCTTTACCCACAGAATTTGCCGCAACCATTGCGCTTCGCACCCAGCAGATCATTGCGCATGAGACGGGTGTGACGAACACCGTGGACCCTCTCGGTGGCTCCTACTTTGTGGAGACTTTAACCAACGAAGTCGAGCGCGGCGCTTGGGACTATATTGAGAAGATTGATGCGATGGGCGGAATGGTCGCGGCCATCGAGCGCAGCTACCCCCAGCGCGAGATTGCCGAAGCTTCCTACCGCTACCAGATGGCCGTTGATAAGAAAGAAAAAATCATTGTCGGCGTGAACGATTTTGTCTCCGAAGAAAAACCGCTGGAGATTCTGCAGATCGACGAAACGGTTGCGCACCGTCAGGCTGAGCGCCTCAGCAAACTGCGCGCCGAGCGCTCCAAAGCCGAAGTCGACCGCCGCCTCAACGCTCTCCGCGCCGCCGCCAAGGGCAAAGAAAACCTAATGCCTTTCATTTACAACGCGGTGAAGTCCTACGCCACCCTCGGCGAAATTTGCGACGCCATGCGCGACGTCTTCGGCACCTACGAAGAAGTCGCCATCACCTGATCTTTTGGTTTTCTTCTCTGTGTCCTCTGCGTACTCTGTGTTAAAAAGACCTTAATGAATGACACCGAACTCACCCGACTAATCATCGGCGCCGCGATAGAGGTTCACAAGTTATTGGGCCCGGGGCTATTGGAATCGGCATACGAAGACTGCTTGTGCCATGAACTGGCGCTTCGCGGTATTCATTTCGAAAAACAAAAACCCATCCCTCTCGTTTACAAAGGCACAAAACTGGAATGCGGGTTCCGGCTAGATTTGCTCGTGGAAGGCCAAGTCGTCGTCGAGCTCAAATCAGTTGACGGCCTTGGCCCGATCCACGAAGCTATTATTCTGACTTATCTGCGGCTTTCAGGACACCAGGTTGGACTGCTAATCAATTTCAATGTCCCCGTCCTGAAAGATGGCGTCCGCCGATTCATCATGCCCCGCAATAGTAACAAGGCGTCTCTCAACACAGAGTACACAGAGAGCACAGAGAAGAGACAACAGAGCCACAATGCCTGAGAAGAAAATACGAGTGCTGATTGCCAAGCCGGGCCTCGATGGCCACGATCGCGGCGCCAAGGTCATCGCCCGCGCCTTGCGCGACGCCGGCATGGAGGTCATCTACACCGGCTTGCGCCAGACACCGGAGATGATCGCCTCTGCCGCTGTCCAGGAAGACGTCGACGTCATCGGCCTCTCCATCCTCTCCGGCGCCCACAACACCATTTGCCCGCAACTCATGAATCTGCTTCGCGACAAAGGCATGACCGATGTCACTGTCCTAGTCGGAGGAATCATTCCCGAAGCCGACATCCCCGCTTTAAAACAATCCGGCATCGCCGGCATTTTCCTCCCGGGTACTTCCACGCAGGACATCGTCGATTTCATTCACAAAAGCGTTGCGCACTCCTAGCGGCGGCCCCGCTCACCCATTCTCGGAACTCTAAACATTCTTCTCAAATTTCGCGCGCGTATACAGCGTCACGAATCCTTGCCGCACGATATTCCTCTGCGACGTGCTCCCGGGCTGCGCCAAGCTGACCGCCAGATCGCAACCTCTCTCGACGGCGCGAGCCAGCCGTGTGTGCAGCAGCGCCGTCTGCACCCCGCGGTTGCGAAACGCCACCAGCGTGCTCGCTCCGAACAGTCCCGCCACGCCGTTGCGAATCGCCAGCGTCCCGCCGCCGGCCAGGTTGCCATCCACGCGTGCCAGATAGAGTTCCACATTCGGGCTCAAGCCAAACATTTTCATCACGTCGAGAAGCTCCACGATCACCGGAAAATGCTCGGCGAACCCCTGTGCTACCGTCTGGGCCCACACATCAATCTGGTCCGCGCCTATTTTTTCAATAGTCAGCCCCGCGGGCGGCTCGGGATAGCTCCGCGAGCTACTCCCTGAATCCAACGGCAAGGCCATGACGTTGGAAAATTCCGTAACGCGGTATCCGCGTTTCCCAAAGTGTTCGAAGAAAAAATGGTCCGCCAGCGGACAGGTTTCCACGCGAACTGGTTCGCCACGGCTGCAATAAAACTCTTCCAACTGGTCGAACTCTTCCGCGCTGACGTGGCCGTCCAGGCCCATCCCAACTGCCTGTGTTGTCGGCGAATTCGGTCCGCAATAGACGGCAAAGCCGCCGGCAATTTGTTCGACGGCCGCGCCGATTTCCGGCCGCAGACGTTTCATCGTCTCCGCCCCATTCACGGCGGCCTGTGCTTCTGTTAATTCGATGCGGCGGGCCAGCTCCAAGTTCAGCATGAGCGGCCTCACCGTCATGGAGTTGCCCGCCATCTCGCATTCTTGACCGCGAAACTCACTTCACAATCTTTCCGTCCGTGTCGCGAATCTCGATCTTCCCAAGGTTGAGTTTCTTCATGTCCTCCTCGATCTTTG
>Ga0307479_10002760_pt1 | contig 15905 bp, 11 predicted proteins | sample atmos_gasesECM4C_FD_203743 | JGI IMG/M metagenome (GOLD analysis project Ga0307479, IMG submission 203743) | Hardwood forest soil microbial communities from Morgan-Monroe State Forest, Indiana, United States - atmos_gasesECM4C_515 | ecosystem: Environmental > Terrestrial > Soil > Temperate... | reverse complement strand
TCAGAGCAAGATTTCCAGCTTCGGCGCCATAGATGGCGGTCCATAGATCGAGTGTGTCGGAGCAAGTCCGGCAAGACTTGTCCAAGCCGCGCCGGGTGATCTCCGGGGCGGGATCGGCGTCGGGATCCTCGAACGACGCGTGCAAAACTTTTGGCGCAAGGAATTCGTGAAGGGTGCGGAAGCCACGGCCGGAGAGAATGAGCTCCCAACTCACTTGCGGATAGCGGCGGCGCATGAAGCGCAGAAGTTCGATCTGCTGCTCGGTGTGCGGCGCGAAATCGGAATGTCCGCCTTCGGAGGGGACAACGCGATAGCGGCCGCCATCCCACACCAGAATCGACTCGCCCAGGCCAGTACCCGCCGCGAGCAAGGCCCTGGTGCCGCCGGGCTCGGGAGTGCCGGGATTCAAAACGCAAAAGTCCGACGGCGGAAGGTGTTCGAGGCTGTGGCCCCAAGCGCCGAGGTCGTTGAGTAGAACAACGTGCGGGACGTTGAGTTCCTTGATGAGAGTCTGGGTCTCCACAATCCAGGGAAGATTGGTGGCGCGCACGCGGCCATTGATGACCGGGCCGGCAATGCCGAAGCCGGCGGCAACGATGCGCTCGCCGCCAAGGTGCTCCGCGGCCTGCCGGGAAAATTCCTTGACGATGAGATCGAATTGCGCAAATTCCTTGCTCGCGAAACGCTGCCGGTAGACGGGCGTGAGGGTACCGCCTTTTTCCGAGAAAAGCGCCAAGTTGCACTTGGTCCCACCAACGTCTCCCGCCAGGATCACCCGTTCCTCCCGAATTTAGCTGAATCGATTTAAAGAACCAATTGTTGCAACTATGGGTTGTACCACTGTCTGCCGTCGCGTTCGAGCAAAAGATCGGATTCCTTTGGCCCCCAGCTCCCGGCGGGATATTGTGGCACAGTGGCAGTGCGGGCGGCACTCCAGACATCGAGAATGGGATCGACGAGCGCCCAGGCAGCTTCGACGCTGTCGCCGCGATCGAAGAGCGTAGCATCGCCGCGCACGCAGTCGTTCAGAAGGGTTGCGTAAGCGCTGCGCGAGGTATCTCCGAAACCTTCCTTGTAGCTGAAATCCATGGTCACATTACCGATGTTCATTTCGGTGCCTGGGCGCTTGGCGCTAAAAGAAACGGAGATGCCCTCGTCCGGCTGGATATTCAAGATGAGCCGGTTGGGCTCGATTCCTTTTTCCCGGAAAACCATGTGCGGGGCGCAGCGGAATTGAATCATGATTTCCGTGGTGCGCTTGGCGACGCGCTTGCCGGTTCGAAGATAAAACGGAACGCCGGCCCAGCGCCAGTTGTCGATCAGTAATTTGGCGGCGACAAAAGTCTCGGTTTTGGAGGTGGGCTTCACGTTGGGCTCCTGGCGGTAGCCGGGTACGGGAGTGTCCCCGAGCTTTCCGGGGGCATATTGTCCACGAACCACTGATTGCGCCACCATTTCCAAATCGAAGGGGCGGATGGACTGGAGTACCTTCAATTTTTCATTGCGCACGGCGTTGGCATCGAAGGAGGCGGGAGGTTCCACGGCGACGAGGGAGGTGAGCTGCAGCACGTGGCTCTGAATCATGTCGCGCAACGCGCCGGTGGTTTCATAAAAGCCGCCGCGGCGCTCGACTCCCAGAGTTTCCGAGGCCGTGATTTGCACATGGTCAACGTAATTGCGGTTCCAAAGCGGCTCGAAAATCCCGTTGCCGAAGCGCAGCACCAATAAATTTTGAACCGTATCTTTGCCCAGATAGTGATCGATGCGGTAGACCTGCTTTTCGTCGAAAACGTTCAGCACAGTCTGGTTCAATTCCTTCGCCGAAGCCAAGTCGCGCCCGAATGGCTTTTCGATGATGATGCGCACCCAGGAATTTGGCGACGCTGGGTGGGAAAGTCCCGCACGGCCAAGCTGCTCCACGATATCTGGATAAACTTCGGGCGGCGTGGAAAGATAAAAGAGGCGATTGCCGCCGAGATTCTTCGAAGACTCCAGATCAGCCAGGCGCTTGGCAAGCTGTGCATAGGCTTCCTGATTGTTGTAATCCCCTTGACTGTAAAAAACGTTGGAAGCAAAGTCGTTCCACTGCTTGGGATCAATCGGTCCGACTTCGGAAATGCTCTTTGCCGCTTCGCCCAAAGTGGAACGAAACGCGTCTCCGGCCATTGCCGTGCGCGCGAATCCCACGATGGCGTAGCGGGGCCCCAGCGCATTGTGAGTCGCCAGATCGTACATGGCCGGAATGACTTTGCGCTTGGCGAGGTCGCCGGAGGCTCCAAAGAGAATCACTGTGCAGGGCTCAGCCACGCCCCCGTAAACGGAACCGGTACGATCCGTATCCCCAGCCATCGTTTCTCCCTATTGCCAGTTTGCGTCCCGTTCAGCGAAAAACGCGACGTCCAAAACTATACCTCAACGCCAAACTTTCCAAGCTCGGAACGCAGTTGCTCGGCATTTTGGTGGTGAATGGTGTTCATTCCCAGGCGCCGCGGGCTCTCCAGATTCAGCGGGCGGTCATCGATGAAGAGACATTGCTCGGGCGGGCGTTGCGAGACTTCCAATGCAACGCGAAAAATCGTCTCTTCCGGCTTCCGGGAACGCACGTAGCAGGAGCTGAAGAAAACAAGAAAATTCCTTCGAAGCTGGAAGGCCTCAATCCGGTATTGATTGAGTTCGAGCGGTTCGTTATTGATCGCGCCGACGAAATATTTTCCGGAGTCCGTCACTTTGTCGAGAATGGCGCGCACGTCCGGAAATTCCCGCGACTGCGCGAACATGAAGGCGCTGAACTCTTCGCGGGTAAAGGGGCGCGGGCGATAGAACAAGGTGCGATCGAGATACTGATTCAGAGTGATTTGCCCGGAGTCGAAGGCCGGGAAAGAAAGATCGTGCCGGTCCTGAAAATCTTCCCAGTCCAGGTGAAATGCGGTGGCCGCCTCTTCGCGCGATTCGCGATCCCAACCGTTGGTCAGGATGACGCCACCGATGTCCCAGAACAGCGTGGTGATTTCCGCCAAGGGCACAGCTCCTCTGATCTTCGCGATAGCGTCGCGGCCCTACGATTCGATGAAACGCGAACATGAAAAGATGCGAAATTTATGGCGCGCGGACGCCACTCTTCCCGAGCGCGTTGTTGAGGCTCGGCTTCCATTGTGCCAAACCAAAAGCGGCATCACCCGTCACAGCAATCGTATTACGGGTCCTTGCCGGCACCAAGAGAGCAACTAGGAATTTCGCCTGGTTTGCAGTAAGGTGAGAAAAGACCCCTTTGAGGAGAAGCGAATGGCCAATGAATCCTGCGGTTCAACACCGGCGCCCAGCGAGCCGGTAAAGCCCGGCACGCGCATGGTGCACTGCGTCAAGTTTGACAAGGACTTGCCTGGGCTGGATCGCATTCCCTGGCAGGGCGAGCTGGGAAAGCGCGTGTACGAAAGCGTTTCGAAAGACGCGTGGAAGCTGTGGTTGGAACACTCCAAGATGATCATGAACGAGTACCGGCTGAATCCGCTCGATCCCAACTCGCAAAAAATCATGGGAGAGCAGATGGAACAGTTTTTCTTCGGGGAAGGCGCGAAACTGCCGGAAGGCTACGTGGCGCCGAAAGCCAAAGGCTAGTTACTGGTTTCGTGGACCCGCCGCGTTACCGGATGCTCGACGGGCAAGCGCGGCGTAATCCTAAACGCCAGTTTTTCATGTGCAGCGCGGAGGGCCTGCTCCACATCCTCGGGCGTTTTTCCCCGCGCGAAAAGAAAGCCAAGATAGCTGGAGCCTTCCGGCCAGGCAGCGATGTAATCATGCAGGCGGGCGGTGATCAGCAGTTCCGTAACTCCCGGCGTCGACCGGGCCGCTTCTTCCCCTGCAAACCCTTCCAAAATTCCACTCTTCGGGACGGGAATCATCATTACGCCAGAGGCCAATGCCTCGCGCGGCAAATCGCTGCCCGCAAATTCAAGCTCATGGCGGAGAAGCAATTCTTCGAGCCCGATAGGTTCGGTTTCTTCGCAGAACGAGAATCGCAAGGCGCGCGCGCAGAGGCCGCCGATAGGCCGTGGCGCGACTTCGATGGGCCAGACTCCTTCCTCGTTGATTCGAAACTCGGCGTGCATCGGTCCGTGGGAAAGCCCCAGTGCTCGCGCGCAATCTCTTGTGCATTTCTCGATGGCTCGCTGCGTTGATGCGGGCAAACGGGACGGCGTGACGTAAATCGTCTCTTCGAAGTATGGCCCCTCCAGCGGGTCGGGCTTATCGAAAACCGCGAGGATGCGCAGAGCTCCATCCGTGAGGAGCCCTTCGACGGCCACTTCCCTGCCCGGGATGTACCCTTCCACAACCATCTGATCGAGATTCGGTTCGCGAGTGGCGCGAATTTCTGCGGATTCGAGCAATCGCCGCAAGCGTGCGGCAGCGGTTTGAAATTCTTCGCGATGGTTTGCGCGCATTACGCCCTGGCTCGCCGAAAGCGACAGCGGTTTCAGCACGCAAGGGTAAGTGATGCCGAGCAGCGAGGGTTCGGGCGTGGGATTGAGCGGAAGCTTTCGAAACCACGGCACACGCAGGCCTGCGTCTCGAAAGACTTCTCGCATGCGGAGTTTGTCGCGGCAAGCCTCGACAGCGGCTGGATGGTTATGGCGTACTCCGAGACCTCGGGCCGTGTAAGCAGCGGCAACAGCAGGCCGGTCACCCAGCGCAAGAATCCCACCGATATTTTGCCCGCGAACTGCTTCCATCGCTTTGTAAGCGGCTTCTTCGGGCGTTTCAAAATGCACGGCGATGGCTTGATCACCCCAGGGATCCTCGAGTTGGTGACATCGATCGGTGACGTAAAGGAGTTGCACGCCGAGCTTGCGCGCCGCGTCTTCAAAGCTTCGCGTCTGATAGCCCAACTTCGCGGTGAACAAGAGCAATCGTCTGGGTTCGTCGGTCATGACTGTTTGATTTCAGATTCAGGATCACACGAAGCCGTCGGCAGTGGCCACTGCCTGCTTTGCTTGCGGTTTCGCGCCGCCGATGGAAACCAACTGATCGCGTGTCGGCTCCGCGCAGCAGTACCACGGTTCGCTGAGAAAGGGAACGCCGGGTGAAGGCGCGATTGTCGTTCGAACAGCCGGAGGTGCGATTCCAGTTGCGACGTGCGCCGCCTTCCAGATGCGCTCGAATGTGGCTTGCCGCGATTCCTTCTGCCGCTCGCCGTCCGCAGCAATATCCTGCACGGCTTCGCTGAGCAGATCGACACGCACATCGCCATTTTTCCACGGGTAAGTCAGCGATGCCGCATCGAACGGTCCAATCACGCCGCGAATCTCCGTCAGTTCCAGCAGCCGCGAGCCCTCCGGGATGAGCAAGCGAATCCCGAGCTGAATGGGCGCAACATTTTCGATCACACCCTGCTCCTCGATCACTCGAAGCAAATCCAAGTAGCCTTCCAGCGTCGCCCATGGCGTGAACGGCACGAACGTTGGATGAAGCGTCATGCCAAGCTCGCGAAACATTTTAACAACCTGCAGGAAATCCTCGCGAGAATGTCCCTTATCCAGGAATTCCAGCACCTGGTCATCCACCGATTCCACGGCGCTGATGACGAAGAGGCACCCTGTATCGCGCAGTGCTGGCAGATGCTCCTGATACTTCAGCAAGTGTTCGATCTTGATCGTCACGTCGTAGGTAAGCGACGGAAATTCTGTGTGAAACGCCCCCGCCAGTTCCATCGCGTGACGAATCCCATTGAAAAAATCCGGATCACCAAAAGAGATGTGCTGCGCCCCGGCAGCCTCCTGCCGCCGAATGTCTTCCATTACCACATCGCGTGGAACGATTCGAAAGACGCCTTTATACACCGGCACGATCGGGCAGTGCCGGCACAAATGTTTGCAGCCCCGGCTCGCTTCCGTCGAACCGACAATCCGGTAGCCATTGCCAGGAACGATGAGGTGCGCATACTTCTCCATCGCAGGCATTCCCGAACGGTCCGGCACCTCAAACGGCAACCGCGCCATCGAAATCATTGGTTCTGCTTGTGTCCCAGTCTTAGTCTCCGCGTTTCCCGCCAAACGCTCCGCCAGATGCGCGAGCCCCTCCTCGAATTCGCCGCCCAGAATCGTAGAAACTCCCAGCGAGCGTAGATACTCCACGTTCATCGGCGCATACAGCCCGTAACAACAAAAATGCGCGCCTGGATTTTGTCTCTTGAGCGAGGGAATAAGCTGCGTCGCCAATCGCGTCGCCGTATGCATAGGCAAATAGATGGCGATCAGCCGGGCGCTGCGAATCGCGGCTTCGTCCAGCGATTGCCGTGCAAGGTCCAGCGTCACAACCTGATGGCCGCGCTTCCGCAGCCAGGCCGCCGGCGAAGCCAGGCCAAAGGGTTGTCTCCCAAGCTCATACGTCGAAATGAGAACAATGTTCACGCCCTATTAGTATAGCCGCACGGCGCTCGGATGCGATTTCGGTTATCATGGAAGGTTAAGATTCACAGTGAAAGGATAGTGAGGATGGCCATCAACGCGGGCAATTCTTTCCGCACACGCGACAAGCTGAATGTCGGCGCGCAGATCTTTGATATTCACCGTCTCGAATTCCTCGAAAAAGAGGGCCTCGCGGACCTGGCCAAGCTCCCCTTTTCACTGCGCATTCTTCTCGAAAATCTCCTTCGTTGCGAGGACGGCCGTTTCGTCCATGCGGAAGACATCCGCGCGCTGGCATGCTGGCGGCCCGGCGCTCCGGAAAAAGAGATTGCGTTCATGCCTGCCCGCGTTTTGCTTCAGGACTTCACGGGAGTGCCGGCCATCGTCGATCTCGCCACCATGCGCGAAGCCGTCCAGCGCATGGGCGGCAATCCCAAGCGCATCAATCCGCTCTTCCCCGCCGAATTGGTTATCGACCATTCCGTGCAGGTGGATAGCTTTGGCAACGGCAGCGCCTTCGGCTTGAATGCCGAACTCGAATTTCAGCGCAACGTCGAGCGCTACGCTTTCCTCCGATGGGGGCAGACCGCGTTTCAGAATTTCAAAGTCGTTCCGCCGGACACCGGCATCTGCCATCAGGTGAACCTCGAATACCTCGCGCGCGTTGTCTGCTCCGTGAAGTTCGGTACCAGGATTGAGGCGTATCCGGATTCCGTGGTAGGTACGGATTCGCACACCACCATGATCAACGCTCTCGGTGTTTTTGGATGGGGCGTCGGCGGCATCGAAGCGGAAGCCGCTATGCTGGGCCAGCCTTCTTCGATGCTCATTCCGGAAGTTGTCGGATTCCGTCTCCACGGACGCTTGCGCGAAGGCGCCACCGCGACGGACCTCGTTCTGACCGTCACCGAAATGTTACGCAAGAAAGGCGTCGTCGGCAAATTCGTCGAATTCTACGGTTCTGGACTTTCCAGCTTGAGCGTTCCGGACCGCGCCACCATCGCCAACATGTCGCCTGAATATGGCGCGACCATGGGATTCTTTCCAGTGGACACGGAAACGCTGGCCTATTTGCATTTCACTGCTCGCCCATCCGAACAAATCGCTCTTGTCGAAGCCTACTGCAAAGAACAGATGCTTTTTCGTACCGACGAAACTCCCGCTCCGCTTTTCAACGACACGCTGGAGCTGGACCTCGGGAGCGTCGAAGCCACCGTCGCCGGACCGAAGCGTCCGCAGGATCGTGTTCCGCTCCGCCAAGCCAAATCTTCTTTCACCAAAGTGGTAGAAGGAACGCCCGTAAAGATTGTTCCTGTAAGAAACAACGGCGACTCCTTTGATCTTTCCAGCGGCGCCGTGGTCATTGCCGCCATCACCAGTTGCACCAACACATCGAATCCCTCACTCATGCTGGGGGCGGGCCTCCTGGCGAAAAAAGCTGTGGAGCGCGGCTTGCACGTCAAACCGTGGGTCAAGACCAGCCTTGCGCCCGGCTCGAAAGTGGTGACCGATTATTTGCTTGCGGCGGGACTCACGAAGTATCTGGATCAACTGAATTTCAACCTCGTCGGTTATGGCTGCACCACCTGCATCGGCAACAGCGGACCACTGCCGGAGACGATCGGCGCTGCCATCAAGGACAACAATTTGATCGCCGTGGCCGTCCTCAGCGGCAATCGCAATTTTGAAGGCCGCATTCACCCGCTGGTTCGCGCCAATTACCTCGCATCACCGCCGCTCGTGGTGGCCTATGCGCTTGCGGGCCGTATGGATCTCGACCTCACGACCGAGCCGTTGGGAATCGATTCTGCTGGCAAACCTGTCTACCTGAAAGAAATCTGGCCGACGCCGCAGGAAATCGAATCCACCGTGCGCGCTGCTGTTTCCACTTCGCAGTACAGCAAAGTGTACGCCGAGGTATTTGAAGGCGACGCTCACTGGAAATCCATGCCCGTCCCGCAGGGCGACATTTACAAGTGGGATCCGAAGTCCACGTACATCAAGATGCCGCCGTATTTCGAAAACATGCCCAAGACGCCACCCGCACTCGCAGAGGTTCACGGCGCCCGCGTGCTGGCGATTCTCGGCGACAGCGTTACGACCGACCACATCTCGCCCGCGGGCTCGATCCCAGTGGATTCTCCTGCCGGCAAATATCTCATCGCCAACGGCGTCAAGCCGCATGAGTTCAATTCCTACGGCGCGCGCCGCGGCAATCACGAAGTGATGGTTCGCGGCACCTTTGCAAACATTCGCCTGCGCAACCAATTGGCACCGGGCACCGAAGGCGGCTGGACTCTCCACCTTCCCGGCGGCGAAAAAATGTCTATTTACGATGCCGCCGTGCATTACCGCGAAGCCGGTGTGCAACTCATCGTTCTCGCCGGTAAAGAATATGGTTCGGGTTCATCGCGCGACTGGGCGGCAAAAGGGACGCGGCTGCTCGGCGTGCGCGCCGTCATCGCCCAAAGTTACGAACGCATCCATCGCAGTAACCTGCTCGGCATGGGCGTGCTCCCACTCGAATTCAAGCCGGTCGAAAACCGCGAAACTCTCGGCCTTACGGGAAATGAAGTGTTCGAGACCGAAGGCGTCGCTTCGCTTGCACCCAAGAAACTCATCACCGTCCGTGCCAAGTCCGACGACGGCAAGGTCAAGACCTTTTCGGCTATCGCCCGCGCCGATACGCCGGAAGAAGTCGCTTACTACCATCACGGCGGCATCTTGCAATACGTTTTGCGGCAAATGCTGTAATGATGAGGACTTGAACAAATCAAGAAGGTGCCGGGCTTGGCGTGCTGCAAGTTATGCCGATTTCGAGCGAAGGGGCTCTCCACTCCGCGCCCGCAAAAGTAGAATGGCACCAAAAAAAACAGAGAGAATACTCACCACCTGCGCGTTGGTCATCCCGTAAAGGACTTTTGGATTGAGGCGAATGAATTCCACCAAAAATCGCGCGACTCCCGTCAAAATCAAGTAGGCGCTGAATATTTCGCCATGGGACCCCGCGCCACTCGCCGATTTCTTTCCCATTTGCCACAAGAATGCCGCGATGATCACCCAGGCAAGAAATTCGTAAATCGGTGTGGGGTGCACGCGACAATCGAGTGGCAACCCCCGCTCCGCGCACACACCCATTGTTGGTACGATCCCGTTCGGAAAACTCATGCCCCACGGCAGATTTGTCGGGATACCGTAGTCGCCGTCTCCGGAAAGCAAACAGCCCATTCTCCCGAGCGCGTAACCCAGCGCGGCGGGTGCCGAGCAGAGATCGATGAATTCCAGCACCGGGATCTGAAAGTGCCGCGCGAGGAACACCAGCGCGATTACTCCCGCCAGGAATCCCCCAAACCAGGTGAATCCAAACCGGCTGAACAGTATTGAGGGATTGGCAATGAATTCATGCGGACTTTCCAGCACGCTGTAGATCCGCGAGCCGATCAGTCCCGCGATTCCTGCCATGCCGATGACGAGAAATCCTTCGTCACCCTGATTCTTCTCGTCTTTCAGATAGCCTTTTTTTATGAACTGCGCGCGGTGGCGGTTGAAATCAGCCTGCAAGATATAAGCCGCAACCAGCAGGCCGATGGAGACCATGAGCCCGTAAGTTGGTATCGAGAGCGGCCCTAGATGGAGAAATGGGATCATCGATGGCGAAGGATTCCGACTTCAAAAGTATACATCAAGCCTGAACTTCGCCCGAATGTCGACGGGACTGCTCTTTATTCTTGCGCCCGAAGAGTCGACGGAAAACTGGGACTCAATTCCGGACGCGTAGCGCCACTCCCAATCCGATCCAGATTCCCGACGCAATCCATTCCGCGATTGAAAAATGTCCCGGGAAAAAGGGCAGGACTTTCATGGAGATCAGCAGCAAGGAGACGACAATCCCCAGTCCCGTGACTAGTCTCATTGAGACTAGTTTCTCCACCATCCAAAATGACGTGCACGCCGCAAACCACCCCAGCGCCGACGCCATCGAGCCAACTTCCGAGACCGGAACCAAAATCGCGTCACCCAGCAAGAGACCGGCGAGAGTTCCGGCAGTGATCCCTAGAACCGCCACCGAAGGGGTCTGATAAACCTGATGGACCGTGGCGAAACTCGCAGGAATCATTCGCCGGCGGCCGTAGGCATAAAGCAAGCGCGTGGAAGCAGCGAAGTTTCCGTTGAAACACTGGAAGAGCCCGAACAGCGCCATGAACAGGATGAGATCGACGATCCACTTGGCACCAACGCCTCGTTCGAACGCGATGGCTGTCGCGAAGCGCTTGCCAAGAAGACTTTGCCACGGCGTGATATAGGCGACCGCCGCGATCGAAACGGCATAAAAAAATGCGCCGACGCCGAGGGCCAGGGCGATGGCGCTCATGTAACTTTTTTGACGAAAATCCGGATTGGATTCTTCCGCATACTTGGGAACGGACTCGAAACCGGTCATAAAGTACGGCACAATCTGCAGCGTCAAAAGAATCGAGACGAAGGGAGTCGCCTGAAACAACGGATGAAAATTTGCAGGTGCCCCGCGAGCCGTGCTGATGCAGGCCAGGATGATGAAAAGTAGCAGCACCGTGGAGGTCATGATTTTCTGGAAATTCGCGCTCAGGCGAATGCCCCGGTAGTTGAGGAAACCCAGGAATAAGGTCAGCGCGATTCCCAGAATCAACCGCGGCAGAAAAACGGGCTGGCCCGCCACGGTGTAAAGCGGTATCGAATTCAGTGTGGGCAAAATGTATGCGGCGATTTTTCCCAGCGCTACAGCCTCCCACGGACAGACGATAAAGTACGCGAGCAGCATCATCCATCCGGTGAAATAGCTCACAATGGGAGGAAAGACTTGCGCGGTGTACGCCGCTTCGCCGGCGGCGTCGGGCAGGCGCTTCACCCATTGTCCGTAGACATAGCCAACGGGCAGCAGGATGATTCCGCCGAGAACGAATCCCAGGATGGCGCCGAGAGGGCCCCCACGGCCCAGCCAGTCGTCCATCAGGACCAACCAACCGGTGCCCACCATCGTGCCGAAGGCCAGCGCGAAGTAATCATGCAGCCGGAGTTTGCGCGCCAGGGTGGCCATTTAGAGGACGCAGAGCAGCTCGAAAAGAAGATTGGCGGCCAGTAACGATGTAATCTCGCCGTTGTCATACGGAGGCGAGACCTCGACGAGGTCGCATCCCACAATGTTCAGGCCGTGCAAAGCGCGAACCAGCTCGATGATTTGCGCGCTCGTGAACCCGCCCACTTGTGGCGTGCCCGTTCCCGGAGCGAACGCGGGATCGACCGCGTCAATGTCCAGCGTGACGTACACCGCCTTGCGGCGGAACGCGCGCAGGTGATTCTGAACGGAGGCCATGCCTTTCTCGTGAAATTCTTCCGCGGTCACCATCCTGACTTTGTGCGCGCGAAATCAAAATCGTCTTCGCCAGACACCTGGCCGCGAAGACCAACCTGCAACACATCCCCATCGCGCAGCAGGCCTTCCTCAAAAGCCCGCCGAAACGGCGTCCCATGCGAATACTTGCAGCCGAAGTATTCGTCCCACAGATCGTTGTGCGCGTCGAATTGAATCAACGCCACCGGGCCGTGCTTCTTAGCCACTGCGCGCAGGATCGGCAAGCTAATCGAGTGATCTCCCCCCACGCAGACGCAGCGCACGCCGGCTTCCAGCAGCGGCGTGATTCCCCGCTCGATGCGAACGAAAGTGTCCTCGATGGAAAGAGGATTCACAGGAAGATCACCGAAGTCGGCAGTGCGGTGCTTGGCAAAGGGATTCACGTGCAACACGGGATTCCACGGCCGAATGATCGCCGATTGCGCGCGGACGTTCCGGGGGCCGAAGCGCGGCCCCGGGCGATACGTTGTCCCGCCATCGAACGGAACGCCGATCAGCGCCACCTCTAACTCCTCAGGCTGCGTGATATGCGGTAGGCGCATGAACGTAGAGATGCCTGTAAAGCGTGCATGAGTGAGCGCGTCCGTGGGCTCGGGATGGGGCAGGCGAAACTTCCGCCGGGATGGAGGCATGGCTGGGCATCTTAGTTTCCAGGGACGGCCAAAGTCAAAGCCGGGTTTCCCCGCCCACATCCAGTTTTGACGAGCCATTAACCTAGCGCTAACAAATTCTGCTTAGAACTCTACGTGTAGAACGAATGGGTTGCGACGCCTTCGAGTCCGCGTCTGCCCGTGAGTGCGTCCGTCCCCAGCAACTCAATTGGTTGTTCAAGACTGAAGATTTCAAGGAGAGACTCCCCATGCACTATCGCTTTAGCAAGGCGATGGCGATTGCCAGCGCAGCCGCCCTCAGCCTCTTGCCGGCCAGCCCGGTGTTTGCCGACCACGGTGACACGAGCACTCCCGTCAAGCACTTAGTCGTCATTTTTCAGGAAAACGTCTCCTTCGACCACTATTTCGGCACTTATCCGTACGCAAAACCCAACAACGACGGCTCGGTTTATTTCAAGAACGCTAAACCAGGCACACCCAGTGTGAACAGTCTTGAGAGCGCGGGCTTGCTCACCAACAACCCCAACGCCGCAAATCCCTTTCGCATTGACCGGAGTAATGCCAATACTTGCGACGAAGATCATAGCTATGGGGACGAACAATTTGCCTTTGACGGCGGCTTGATGGACCGCTTTGCCAAGCTCAGCTGCAACGATAAGAACATCGGACCCTTTAGCACCATGGGCTACTTCGATGGCAACACAGTAACCGCGATGTGGAACTACGCTCAGCATTTCGCCATGAGCGACAATTCCTTTGGCACCACTTTCGGTCCCTCAACTCCCGGCCTTCTCAATCTCGTTGCGGGAAACACGTTTGAGGGAACCATCACAAATGGACTTTCGGGCAAGGGGAACATCGCGGGCCAAGCAACCGCCGGGGCCGTCATCGGCGACCCGGATCCCGCCGGTGACGTCTGCTCGAATCCGAAGCGCACGCAAATCAGCATGTCGGGGCAAAATGTGGGAGACCTGCTGAACAAGGCGGGCGTTACCTGGGGCTCGTTCATGGGTGGCTTCGCCAATTGCGCCGCGGTCTCCACTGGATCAACGGGCCTGACCACCACTGACTACATCCCCCACCACGCTTTCTTTCAATACTGGCAGTCCACGCTAAACGCTAACCACACCCCGAGGACCTCGGTGGCGATGATCGGCCACCAGGGCGACGCGGCAAATCACGAGTACGACCTGACCGATTTCTGGGATGCCGTCAAGGCACACAATATGCCGGCAGTCAGCTTCCTCAAAGCGAGAGCGATTCAAGACGGGCACGCCGGGTACTCCGATCCCCTGGATGAACAGATTTTTCTGGTGAATACCATCAATGCCTTGGAAACTACCGATGAATGGAAGGATACCGCCGTCATCATCTTGTACGACGACTCGGATGGCTGGTACGACCACGTGATGGGTCCAATCGTGAACCAATCCAATGTGTCCGACGATATGCTGCTCGGCGTGGCCCCCAATACGAATAACTGCGGAACGCCAAAGCCGATTGAAGCGGCCGGCACAATCCAGAATGGCCGTTGCGGCTATGGACCGCGGCTGCCCTTGCTGGTGGTTTCACCTTGGGCCAGGAGAAACTACGTGGATCATAGCGTGACGGACCAGTCGTCGGTCCTGCGCTTCATCGAGGACAACTGGAACCTCGGCCGCATCGGCAACGGTTCGACAGACGCCATTGCCGGAACGTTGAACCATTTGTTCAATTTCGATGAAGATGGACCGCATGCTCGCCGGCTCTTTTTGGATGCCGCGACAGGAACGATTGTCGATCCTGATTAGCTTTTGGCAATTCCATTAAATCCAAAACCCTGGACCACTTCGCTAGAGGCAAGGTCCAGGGTTTTGCCAATATTCTTGATCTGGCCGCAGATTGTTTTGGCAGCAGACAACCCCGTTACGCCTTTGGTCATCTTTGCACTCATCCTCCTGGTGCAAGGAGCGATGCTTGTGCGTTGGCTTGCCGTAATAGTTTTTCTGGGATCATTTCTGACATTCACTGGATCAGCGTGCCCGCAGGCCGTTGACATGTCTGCGGCGGCACCTCGCATTGCCCGGCCAGCAAGTGATGCTCCCCTCATCGAAGAATTGCATTTTATAGGTTTGCGGCGCATTGCTTCCGCCGCCGTCGTAGCGCAAATCTCTTCGCATCAGGGCGATTCCTTCGATCCCTCGAAGATCGACAAAGATCTCCGCATCCTCGCGCGCCTTGGGTGGTTCGAATCGATCCGTGTGGAAGAAGCTCCTTCCTCTCCTCATCCTGAAACGCTCGAGCGCCGGAAACGTTTGGTTCTCATATTTCATCTCGAGGAGCGGCCGTTTCTCTACAAGGTGCAATATTCGGGTTCGCGGCTCCTCTTTCAAAAACAAATCGAAAAAATGCTGGAGGAGAGAAACCTCACGCCCGGCCTCGGCAAGCCGGTGAACCCGCTGGCGCTCCAACGAATCGCTGGCGCCATTCGCACCAGCCTGAGGGAACTAGGTCACCCGGAGGCGCGCATCCAAATCCAGCGCGAGGATGCGCCTAACGCGACTGTGTCCGTCCGATTCGTAGTCAGCGATGGCCCGCATCTGCCGGTCCGCCGGGTCACCTTCGAGGGGAACCCGCAACTCTCGCCAAAATTGTTGCGCGCGCAGATGCGCACCATCACTCCCTGGAAGCCGTTTTCATCTCTGCGGGAAAAAGATGCCTACACCCCGGATGGATTTGAACAAGATCGCCATCGCATTCTCGACTATTACCAGAATCATGGATTTCCAGAGGCGCGGATCGGCAGCGCGCAAGTTTCAAGAATCGAGGAACCGGCTCGCCGCTGGCTTCCCCGGCCACATCAGGTAACGCAAAGTGGACAGTCCCTCGCAATCCCCGTGCAGGCAGGTCCTTTCTATCAATTCGAATCCATCCGGCTCAGCCAGGATCTGCAACAAGCGGTGAATCATGGCACCGCGGGACCTCTGATGGATATGTCTGCGGAAAAAACCAAAGCCTTTTCTGCGGAAGATTTGGATCGGCTTGCCCGCTGGTGGACCGCGCGGATTCAACCCAAAGACTCGAAACTCGATTTCGCTCCCTATCGCGCCGTTGAAGCCAATCCATCCTTCGATGCCGAGAAGCATTCCGTGCGCGTTACTCTCGATCTCAGCGATTCGCCGTACGTTGTTCAGCGCATCGAATTCCGCGGCTTACACCGCTTCAGCGACCGCTATATGCGCCGCCGGATTCTCTTGCGCGAAGGACACCCCGTTAACGAACGCGAACTCGAAGCCGGTCTCGCGCGGCTCGCTCGCACCGGCTACTTCCGCCAAATCCACAGGGAAGACATCCAGGTTCATCTCGATGAATCGACACGCACCGCCGTTGTTTCGATTAAAGTCGAGGAAATTGGCCGCCAGCGCGCTTCTTTGGTGGGAGGTCAGGGACAACTCGGCAGCACCCTCGGCATCGCTTACACCGTCTTCGATCTGCTGAATCGTGAAGAACTCATTTCGGCAAATC
>Ga0307479_10002758_pt1 | contig 15910 bp, 13 predicted proteins | sample atmos_gasesECM4C_FD_203743 | JGI IMG/M metagenome (GOLD analysis project Ga0307479, IMG submission 203743) | Hardwood forest soil microbial communities from Morgan-Monroe State Forest, Indiana, United States - atmos_gasesECM4C_515 | ecosystem: Environmental > Terrestrial > Soil > Temperate... | reverse complement strand
GACCCCGGTGATTCCGGGCGCCCCACGCGGCTAGACCGGCGGGTCGCGGGCCGGGGGCTCCGGCGATGGGCGCGCCGGTGCTCGTGCCGTCGCCGCAGCGAGATGTGGCGGCGATCACAGTTCCAGCCTCGAGGGAGCCCGGCGGGCACCGTCCGAGGCGAAACAGGACACAGTTTATGTCCTAAGAATCCGTAAAGATTCCGGTTCTGCACGGGGAATCAAATCGAGGACTGTGCCCGACAATGTGCGCCGAAAAGCCGCGATCGACGGCAGCGGGAGACTCTAGGCTTTGGGTTGCAAGCCTATTTAAGTTATATTGCCGCCCAATTCGTGGTGGACTCGCAACTTATCGTCCATCCGATTGTTTCTACAAGACATTTCAAATGACTCCTGCCGGGGTGCCCTGATGTTCGCCAAACGCTCAAGCCAGGCGCTGGCATTGCTGCTGGCTTTGCCGTCAGCGGCGTTTGCCCTTGGTCTCGGAGACATTCATCTCAACTCGGCACTCAACTCGCCGCTCGACGCGGAGATCGAGATCACCGACGTCGCAGCGGACGAGGTCCCGACGCTGAAGGCGACTCTGGCGCCTCGCGAAGTCTTCTCGCAGAACGGTATCGACTACCCGAACTACCTGACGAGTGTTCAGCTTCGCACGGTCAACACTTCAGACGGCCGGCACGTCATCAAGCTCAGGTCGACTGAAGCGGTTACCGATCCCTTCATCACGCTGCTGATCAACGTCTCCTGGTCGCACGGGCAGCTGGTACGCGAGTACACCATGCTGCTCGATCCGCCGGTGTACACGCCGAACCAGTCGGCGGTGGCGAGCGCGCCGGTCGCAGCTCCCACGACCGGCGCCGACACCCGCGCCGGGACGATCACGCGCAGCGCCGAGGCTCCCCCTCCCGCCGCCGCAGCTCCCGCACCGGCGGCAACCGCCGAGCCCACAACCGCCGAGCCCGCAACCGCCCAGGCTGCACAGGCGGCGGCGCCCGCAGAAGCTGCCGCTCCGCCATCGAGCGCGCCTCCCGCGCGCAGCTCGAGCAAGGCCGCAGCGCCACCGAGCGCGGCGACGGCTCCGGCGCCTGAAAGCGCGAGCGCGAGCCCCGCACCGGCCGCCCCGTCGGCCGAGCAGGGCGCTAACGCGGATCACACCGTGAAAAAGGGCGAGACGCTCTCCGAGATCGCGCGCGGGGTGACCGGCGCGAGCACGAATTCCGCGCGCACGCGCAGCTGGATGCTCGCCATCTATCAGGCGAATCCCAAGGCCTTCGAGCACAACATGAACCTGCTGCGCTCGGGTGCGGTGGTGCGCATCCCGGACGCGGCGACCGCGGAGGCAATTTCGCCCGCGGACGCAACCGCCGAGATCAGCCGGCAGACCGCGGCGTGGCGTTCCACGGCAGCGCCCGCCGGCGGTACCGAGGCCGCCGCAGGATCCGCAGGAGCCCAGGGCGCGCAGTCCGGCCGGCTGCGCCTCGTGACGCCGTCGGAGGGCGCCTCCGCCGGCACCGGGACCGCGGCGAACAGCGCCGAGGTCGACTCCCTCAAGGGGCGCGTACACGATCTCGAGGGCCAGCTCGCCGAGTCGAAGCGCCTCCTTGATCTCAAGAACCAGGATCTCGCACGGCTGCAGGCGGAGCTCGCCGCCAAGCAGGCCGCCGCCCAGGCGCCGACACCGGCTCCAACACCCGCACCGACTGCGGCCCCGCCGCCCGCCAAGGCACCGGTCGCCGAGGCAGCGCCACCGCCGCCTGCGCCGCAGGAAGCGCCGCCGCCGCCGGTTGCAGAGGCTCCGCCGCCGCCTGTAACGAAGCCGCTCGCGAAGGCTGCGCCTGCCGTGAAGCCCGAGTCGGCACCCGCGCCGGCCGCTGAGAGCGGCTCAATCCTCGACACGATCATGGGTTACTGGTGGGTGCTCGCGCTCGTGGCGCTGGTGCTCGCGGTGGTCGCGGGCCTGCGGTTCCTGCGCTCGCGCCGCGCCTCGGCGTTCGACGACTCGCTCGGCCGGCTCGCGACGGCTGCCGTGGCGGGGGGAAATGCCGCTGGCGGCGCGTTGAGCGGAGGAGGCTCCGCGCGCGGCTCGGGTGGGTTCGAGACCCCGACCATGCGGGCGATGCCGCTCACCGAGCCCGAGCCCGACGTCGATGTGGTCGTCGAGGAGACCGGTGTACACGAGCGCCCGCGTATGGCATCAGCGGCTGCCGCGCCGCCCGCGACGGCCAGACACGTCACCGCCGATGACACGATCAGCAGCGAGACGGCGATCAACCTCGACCAGGGCGATCCTCTCGCCGAGGCCGACTTCCACATGGCCTACGGTCTCTATGACCAGGCCGCCGACCTCATACGCATCGCCATCGGCCGTGAGCCTGGGCGCCGGGACCTCAAGCTCAAGCTCCTCGAAGTGTTCTTCGTCTGGGGCAACAAGGAGCAGTTCCTGCAGACCGCGCACGAGCTCGCTCAGACGCGCTCGGAAGCCGCTCCCGGCGAATGGGAGAAAATCCTCATCATGGGCAAGCAGCTCGCGCCCGAGGATCCGCTGTTCTCCGGCGGTGCCGGCGTGGGCGGTGCGGCCGCAGGCGGGGTCGACCTCAACCTCGAGGGCGGCCAGAGCCGCGTCGACTTCGACCTCCTCGGCGAGCCGGTGCCGACGGAGGGACAGGGCGTCGATCTCGATATCGGCGCCGCGTTCGGCGAGGGCACCGCAGAGATGACCGGGGCGACGACCGGCGTCACCGATCGCAATCTCACCGTGCTCCAGGGCGGCGGCTACGGCGATGCCGCCGCGACCGGCAGCACGCGGCAGATGACCACCAAGATGCGCCAGCCGACTGCCGACGCCGAAGGCCCGACGGTCGAGCAGCCGACGCTCGATTCGCCGGATGACAACCGCACGGTGCGCGCGAAGATCGAGCCGCGGGTGCGCGGCGGCGCGGAGCAGACGGCCGAGCTCGCCATCGACGATCTGGGGCTGGACTTGGGCCAGGTCGACACCCAGGAGCAGCCGATGCTCGGCGCCGGCGCGGATGCGCCGACCATGGTGGCCGGACTCGACGACAGGACGCGCAAGAATCTCGAGGACACCGCCTCGCAGGCGCAGGTGAAGACCTCGACCACGGGCCAGTGGCAGTTCGACCAGCAGGAGCTCGAGAGCGCGCTGACGCACGCGGGGCCCCTCCAGGACGGCTCGCAGACCTCGCGCCTGTCGCAACTGCGTGGCGATACCGTCGACATCGACGTGAGCAGCGGCGCGACCACCGGTACCCACCCGGATCTTCGCGCTTCGGGCGTCGATCTCGATCTCGGCACCGGGACTTACCCGCCGGGCAACGGGGGCAAGCTCGACCTCGACGTCGGCACCGCGACGGTGCCGGATGCGGCTTTTGCGGCGACCCAGAGGCTCGCAAACGAGGACCTGGCGCTGCCGGACCTCGAGCCCGTGACGATGAGCGAGGTCGGCACCAAGCTCGATCTCGCCCGTGCCTACATGGACATGGGCGATCCGGACGGCGCGCGCAACATCCTGGAAGAGGTTTTGACCGAGGGCTCGGCGGCGCAGAAGCAGGAAGCGCAGCGGTTGATGGAGTCCCTGCCGGGGTAACGGGATAACGGCCGCAGGCCGTTTCAGCCAGATATGAGAATAGCCGTCGGCGTTGAGTACGACGGCTCAGCCTTCGCCGGCTGGCAGAGTCAGCAGTCGGTCCGCACCGTTCAACAGGTCCTCGAAAGCGCGCTCGGCACCGTCGCAGCCGAGCCCGTGAGCCTCGTGTGCGCCGGGCGAACGGACGCCGGCGTGCACGCGCGCGCTCAGGTCGCGCACTTCGATACGCACGCCGATCGCAATGCCCGCAGCTGGATCCTCGGGGCCAACACCGAGGCGCCGCCGGATCTCGCGGTTCTCTGGGCGCAGCCGGTGCCGGCGCACTTCCATGCCCGCTACTCGGCGACGGCGCGCGTCTACCGCTATCTGGTCCTCAACCGCACCGCGCGCTCGGCCCTCCACGCTGCGCGCGCCGCGTGGGTGACCCGCGCCCTCGACGCGGAGCGCATGGCGGAAGCGGCCGCGCTGCTGCTCGGCGAGCATGACTTCAGCGCCTTCCGCTCCTCGGAATGTCAGGCCAAGTCGCCGGTGCGACGTCTCATGCGGCTCGCCGTCGAGCGGCGTGGCGACTGGATCGTCATCGAGGCGGTCGCCAACGCCTTCCTCCATCACATGGTGCGCAACATCGCCGGCCTCCTGATCGCGGTCGGCAGGGGCGATGAGCCGCCCGGCTGGGCCCGCACCGTGCTCGAGGGGCGCGACCGCACGCGCTGCGCGGCCACCGCGCCTGCCGCCGGCCTCTATCTCTGGGAGGTCCGCTACCCGGCGGCTTTCGGGCTGCCGGCTCCGCCGCCGGAAGGGCCGCAGGGCGCCGATCAGCTATGATCGAAGCGCCGCCGGACTCTGCCGGCGCTTGCCAAGAGTGCCCGGATGTCCTGGTTCGAGAAGATCATGCCTTCCCGCATCAAGACCGAGCGCCGTACGCGCTCGGTGCCGGAAGGCTTATGGATCAAGTGCCCGGCGTGCGACGCCGTGCTCTATCGGGCCGAGCTCGAGCGCAACCTCTATGTGTGCCCGAAGTGCAGCCACCACATGCGCATCCGTGCGCGCGAGCGCCTCGAGCGCTTTCTCGATCAGGGCGCAATCGGGGAGATCGGCGCGAATATCGCCCCTGAGGATCCCCTCAAGTTCCGCGACAGCAAGCGCTATCGCGACCGCCTCACCCAGGCTCAGAAGGCGACCGGCGAGAGCGATGCGCTGGTGGTGCTCGAAGGCGCGCTGAATGGACTGCCGGTGGTCGCGGCCGCCTTCGAGTTCCAGTTCCTCGGCGGCTCGATGGGCTCGGTGGTCGGCGAGCGCTTCAAGCGCGGCGTCGACTACTGCATCCAGGAACGGCGGCCGTTCATATGCTTCTCCTCGAGCGGTGGGGCGCGCATGCAGGAGGCGTTGTATTCGCTGCTGCAGATGGCCAAGACCGCCGCCTCGCTCTCGCGCCTCGCGCAGGCGCACCTGCCTTTCATCTCCGTCCTGACCGATCCGACCACCGGCGGGGTGTCGGCGAGCCTCGCACTCCTCGGGGACCTCAACATCGCCGAACCGCGCGCGCTCATCGGCTTCGCGGGCCCGCGCGTGATCCAGCAGACCGTGCGCGAGACTCTGCCCGAGGGTTTCCAGCGTGCCGAGTTCCTGCTCGAGCACGGCGCCATCGACATGATCATCGACCGGCGCGACATGCGCGACCGGATCGCGGCGCTGCTACGGCTGCTCCTCAAGCTCCCGGTGGCGGCGGCCTGAAGGGCGCGTCCGCCGCGCCTCAAACGCTCACGATGCGCACGCTCGCCGAGTGGCTCGAGCTTCAGGACTCGGTCCACCCGCGCAGCATCGACCTGAGTCTCGAGCGCGTGACGGAGGTCGCCGAGCGCCTCGGAGTCGCAGCGCCCGCCTTCCGCCTCATCACCGTCGGCGGCACCAACGGCAAGGGCTCGGTGGCCGCGCACGCCGAAGCACTGCTCGCCGCCCTCGGAACGCGGGCGGGCCTGTTCACCTCGCCCCACCTCGTCCGCTACAACGAGCGCATCCGCGTCGGCGGCGAAGAGGCGGGTGATGCGGAGCTCATCGCAGCGTTCGAGCGCATCGAGGCGGCGCGCGGCGCGACGACGCTCACCTTCTTCGAGTACAACACTCTCGCCGCGCTGCTCATCTTCGCGCAGCGCGCGGTCGAGGTTGCGGTGCTGGAAGTGGGCCTCGGCGGCCGCCTCGATGCCACGAACCTGGTGCCCGCGGATGTCGCCGTGATCGCCTCGGTGGGACTCGACCATCGCGAGTATCTCGGCGAGACCCTCGAAGCGATCGGTGCCGAGAAGGCCGGGATCGTTCGCGCCGGCCGTCCGGCCGTGCTTGGCACTGCCGATATGCCTGCGAGCGTCTTCGCGAGGATCGCGACGGTCGGCGCCCGGGCGCTCGTGGCGGGCCGTGAGTTCAGCTGGGAACTCGCCGGGGAGCGCTGGAGCTATCGGGGCCCGGGGCTTCATCTCGAGGACCTCGCACCGTCCCGCCTCGTGGGCTCCATCCAGTACCGGAACGCCGCGACCGCCCTCACCGCCGTGGCGGCACTCGCCGCGGCGGCGCCTCTGGCGGCTCCCCTCGATCGGCGCGCGGTCAACACCGCGCTCGAGCGCGTGCGCCTCGCGGGTCGCTTCGAGATCGTCCCGGGGCCGGTCGAATGGATCCTCGACATTGCGCACAACCAGCCCGCCGCGCGCGTTCTCGCCGGGCAACTGAAGGAACGGCCGCTGTCCCGCGCGGCCGTCGGGAGAGGAAGCACCTTCGCCGTAGCCGGCATACTCGCCGACAAGGACGCAGCGGGCATCGCAGCCGCGCTCGAGCCCCTCATTGACCACTGGATCTTATGCACGCTGCCGGGGGCACGCGGCGGCAGCGCCGCATCGCTCGCCGAGCGGATGCACCTGCGGCCGGGCAGCTTCACGCTCGAAGATTCGGTGGAGGAGGGGTGCGCGCGTGCGCGCTCGCTCGCTCGTTCCGGAGACCGCGTCGTGGTGTTTGGTTCCTTCCAGACCGTCGGGCCGGCGCTCGAGTGGCTTCGGATATACTGACGACAGTCTCCGCGGCCTTGGGTTTCTCGGTTTCGACCCCATCGTGGACGCTCTGGTGAAAGAACGGCTGACGGGCGCAATCATTCTCGTGGGCCTGGTCGTCGTGCTGGTGCCCGAAATGCTCAACGGGCCGATCCGCCCGGCAGCACGCGCACACGGCCCGGCGTCGTCGGCGGAGGAACCGCCATTACGCTCCTACACCATCAATCTCGCCGACGAGCCCCACGCGGGGAGCGGGTCGCTCGGGATGCAACCGGCGAGCACGCCGTCGCCCCCGGAGCCGGCCGCACAGCCGGACAAACCTCAACCGCTGGCGGCTGCACCCCCGCCCGCGGCGCGCAACGAGCCGGTCGCGCCGCCGCGCTCGGGCCCGTCAAGGCCCGTGCCGGCAACGCCAGTGCCCCACGCGTCTGCGACGCTCCCCCCCGCGGCCTCTCCGGCAGCGGCGACCGGGACCGGGGCTTATGTCGTGCAGCTCGGCAGCTTCGCGAGCCGCGCGAACGCCGAGCGCCTGGCGAAGCAGGTGCACGGGCTTGGCTACCCGGTCAGCGTGTCGCGGGGCAACACGGGCCGGCGACTCTATCGCGTGCAGGTGGGGCCGGCGCACGACCATGCGGCCGCGGAGCAGATGGCGGCGAAGCTCACCGCGCAGGGACACGCCGGCACGGTCGTAGCGAGGTAGCGCCGGACCCCTGCGACACAGCGCTCGGCACGCGGCGAGTTGGTCTTGTACAATTCGCGCCGCTCGCAATGAGCGCGGGGGCATGCCTTTGCAATGACTACACCCGACTACGTGATCATCGCCGCGATCCTGATCTCGGCTCTCATCGGCGCTGCCCGGGGCCTGTTGCGCGAGGGGATTGCGCTCGCCACGTGGATCGTCGCGCTGATTCTCGCCTGGCATTTCTCCGACCTCGTCGAGCCACATCTGGGTGGGGGTCTGTCGGAGCCAGCCGTGAAGCCCTGGGTGGCACGGCTCGTCGTCCTCGGGGGCGCACTCCTGGTCGGCGCATTGATCGGCTCCGTGGTGAGCCAGTTCGTGCGGCTCTCGATCTTCGCCGGCATGGACCGCCTCGGCGGGTTCGCCTTCGGCGTGCTGAGGGGGTTTCTCCTCTTCGGCATCTTCGTGATGCTCGGGCAGCTCCTCAGGCTCGACAAGGATCACTGGTGGCGCGACTCGCATCTCATCCCGGTGGGCGAGTCGGTCGCGAACGGAGTGCGGTTTCTGGTGGGCGAGGGCGCCCTGCCCCACAGCCGGGACGTCCAGGTATGAGGAGCTGAGGCCGAAGTCATGTGCGGCATCGTCGGCATCGTCGGCACCAGTCAAGTCAACCAGCGCCTGTACGATGCGCTCACGGTGCTGCAGCACCGCGGCCAGGACGCCGCCGGCATCGCCACCTCGGGCGAGGGCGAGCTCAGCGTCCGCAAAGGCAGCGGCCTGGTGCGCGATGTCTTTCAGCAGCACCACATGGTCGAGCTCAAGGGCAACGCCGGCATCGGCCACGTGCGTTACCCGACCGCCGGGTGCGACAGCGCATCCGAAGCCCAGCCCTTCTACGTCAACGCGCCCTACGGCATCTGCCTGGGCCACAACGGCAACCTCACCAACGCTTCCGAGCTCGCCGAGATCCTGATCCGCGAGGACCGGCGGCACCTGAACACCACCTCCGACTCCGAGGTGCTGCTCAACGTGTTCGCCTCCGAGCTCCAGCGGGTCGGCACGGCGCGCATCACGCCGGCGGACGTGTTCGCGGCGGTGAGCGCCGTCTACCGCCGCTGCCGCGGCGGCTACGCGGTGGTCGCCATGATCATCGGCCACGGGATCCTCGGCTTCCGCGATCCGAACGGCATCCGCCCGCTGGTGCTCGGCGAGCGCCGTACCGCGCGCGGCACCGAGTGGATGCTGGCCTCCGAGAGCGTGGCGCTCGACAGCCTCTCCTTCCGCCTGGTGCGCGACGTGGCGCCCGGCGAAGCCGTATTCATCGACGAGGCGGGAAGGCTCCACGCGCAGCAGTGCGTCGCCACGCAGCGCCACACGCCCTGCATCTTCGAGTACGTGTATTTCGCGCGTCCCGACTCGAAGATCGACAACATCTCGGTGTACCGCGCGCGCATGCGCATGGGCGACCGGCTGGCGGACAAGATCCTGCGCGCGCGCCCGAATCACGACATCGAGGTCGTGATCCCGATCCCGGACACCAGCCGCACCTCGGCGCAGCAGCTCGCGCAGCGCCTCGGCGTCAAGTACCGCGAGGGGTTCATCAAGAACCGCTACATCGGCCGCACCTTCATCATGCCGGGGCAGGAGGAGCGCCAGAAGTCCGTACGCCGCAAGCTCAATGCCATCGACCTCGAGTTCCGCGGCAAGACGGTGCTGCTCGTCGATGACTCGATCGTGCGCGGCACGACTTCCGCGCAGATCATCGAGCTCGCCCGCGAGGCGGGCGCGAAGAAGGTGTACTTCGCATCCGCCGCACCGCCGGTGCGCTTCCCGAACGTCTACGGGATCGACATGCCGGCCGCGAGCGAGCTCGTGGCGAGCGGCCGGACGGTGGAGGAGATTCAGAGCCTGATCGGCGCGGACTGGCTCGTGTACCAGGACCTCGACGATCTCATCGCCGCCTGCAAGCACGAGGATGCGCGCATCGAGGAGTTCGACACCTCGTGCTTCTCCGGCGAGTACGTCACGGGCGACGTGACCCCGCAGTACCTCGAGCGCCTCCAGGACGAGCGCTCGGATGCCGCCAAGCTGGCGCGCAGCGATCGGCGCAAGCTCAAAGTGGTGCGCGGGAGCTGAGCTGGGTCCCTCGAGCGACCCGCGGCGCGAATTACTGCTGACTCTCCTGCAGGCGGCCCTCGACTGTGTCGACGGGCGGCGCTGCGTGCGCGAGGCCCTCGAGGGAGGCGACGCCGCCGAGGCGCTTCAGTCCCAGGGCCCCGTCTGGCTCGCAGCGGTCGGCAAGGCTGCAGCCGCCATGGCGCTCGGCGCCTACGACGCGCTCGGCGGGCGCATCGCGCAGGCGCTCATCATCACCCGCGAGGGCCACACCCCACCCGAGCTCCTCAAGGCCCGCGGCGTCGAGGTCGTCGCCGGCTCCCATCCGGTGCCGGATGAGCGCTCGCTCGCGGCTGGCGAGCGGCTCCTTCAGTGGGTCGAGGCACTGCCGCGCGAGGCGCACCCACTCTTTCTCGTCTCGGGCGGCGCCTCGAGCCTCGTCGAAGTGCTCAAGCCCCCCACGACTCTCGCCGACCTCGAGAGCTTCACGGCACGCGAGCTCGCCGCGGGCATAGCGATCGGCGAGCTCAACGCCAAACGCATCGCGCTCTCGCGCATCAAGGGCGGGCGGCTCACGGCGCGCCTCGCCGGGCGAGCCGCGCGGGCGCTGTTCGTCTCCGATGTGCCGGGCGACGATCCGAACGTGATCGGCTCCGGGATCTTAGGTCTAGCGAGCGAGGGCGAGGACCGCATCGAGCGCCTGGTGGTCGCCTCCGTCGAGCGCGCGGTCGCGGGGGCGGCCGCGGCGGCACGCGCACGCGGACTCTCGGTGCACGCACCCACCCGGCGCTTCGACGACGATGCGCTGCGGCTCGCGGCGCGCTTCGCGCATGAGCTGCGCCTCACGCAAGCCCAGGTCTGCGTCTGGGGCGGGGAGTCGACCGTACAGCTGCCGGTGAATCCGGGAAAGGGCGGGCGCAACCAGCACCTGGCGCTCGCCGCCGCCAAGCTCATCGCGGGCAATGCCGACCTCATGCTGCTCGCCGCCGGGACCGACGGCACCGATGGCGTCACCGAGGATGCGGGTGCCCTGGTGGATGGCGAGAGCTGTGCGCGTGTCGCGGTCGAGGGGCTGGACGTCGACGAGTGCCTCGCACATGCGGATTCCGGCACGGCGCTCGCGGCCAGCGGCGATCTCGTGCACCTGGGGCCCACCGGCACCAACGTCGGGGACCTCGTGATCGGACTGAAGCTCCAACCCGAGCCGGCCAGCGGCGCCGCCGGTGCGGTGCGTGGCGGGCCGCGGGCCCGCGTGCTGTAATCGCGCCCCGATGCGGGTCCTGTTGATAGAAGAAGACGCGCGCCGCTGCGCGCAGATCCGCGAGCGACTGACCGCCTGGCGCCCGCACGCGAGCCTCACGGTCCACAGCCCCGTCTCGCAGGGAGCGCTCGCGCCCGAATTCCTCGCGCAAGGGTACGATGCCGTGCTGCTCGCGGATCAATGGCCGGGCGGAGAGGGCCTTCAATGGGCGCGCGAGCTCGCCGCTCGTGCGGGCTTTGCGCCCATCGTGCTGCTTCAGCGGCGCCCGGACTCGACGGTCGCGAGCGAGACGCAGGCGCTCGGCGCCTGGTCGGTGAGTGGCGAGGAGCTCAACGGCGAGGAGTTCCGGCGCGTGCTCACGGCGGCCGAGCAGCGTCAGACTCACGCGCGTGCGGTGTGGCGCTCGAGCCAGGCGGGACGCGAGTCGCAGCGCTTCGGCGATGCCTTCATCCGTGGCTACCGGCGGATCCGGCGCCTGGCGGCCGGCCGACTCACCGATCTCTACGTCGGCGAGAGCGAGCGCGAGGGGACCCTCGTCGCGCTCAAAGTGGCGCGCGACCGCCAGGACGAGCGCGAGCCCGTCGATATCTTCGCGCGCTTTCTCCAGGAGTACGAGCTGGTGCAGCGCATCGAGGGCGCGGGCGTCGCGCGGCTCTACGACCTCGGCATCAGCGACGAGCACGCCTGGCTCGTCATGGAATACTTTCCGCTCGGGGATCTGCGGCGGCGCATGCACGTGCAGGCCCTCACGCCCCGCGAGGCGCTGCTCTATGCGATCGAGATGGCGAGAGCGCTCGAGCGCGTGCACGCGGCGGGGGTGCTCCACCGGGACTTGAAGCCCGGCAACGTCATGCTGCGCACCGACGGCAGCATCGCCCTCATCGACTTCGGCCTCTCCAAGGACACGGCGCTCACGGCGGATGCGACCGACGGCGGCACTATCTTCGGCACGCCGCACTACATGAGCCCGGAGCAGGGCCACGCCGAGCCGATCGATGCGCGCAGCGACCTCTATAGCCTCGGCGTCATGCTCTACGAAATGCTGACGGGCGAGAAGCCCTTCCGCGCCGACAATCCGATGGCGATCGTCTACAAGCACCGCAAGGAGCCGGTCCCGCGCTTGCCGGCGCGCTGCGCGGCGCTGCAGCCGCTCATCGAGCGGCTGCTCGCCAAGGCGCCGGCCGACCGCTTCGCCGGCGCGGGCGAGGCGGCGCAGGCGCTGACCCGCGCACTCGGCGAGTGGATCGCACGGGAGGTGCGCGCGTGAGTCCGATGCCCGAGTCGATCCTCGCCGCGCCGACACCGCCCGCCTGGGTCCTGGCCGCGGCCGCGCGCCTGCCGGAGCTCCTGGTCGATCATGCCAACTGCGAGAAAAAAGCGGCATCGAGCGCCATGGCACTCATCTTCGCCTACCCCGAGGACACCCCGCTCGTGCTCGCGCTCTCGCGCCTCGCGCGCGAAGAGCTGCGGCACTTCGAGCAGGTGCACCGGGCGATGCGCGAGCTCGGTGTCGCGGTGGTGCGCCAGCGCCCGGGGCGCTATGCGCACGAGCTCCGACGGGCGCTGCGCACCACACACCCGGAGCGCAAGCTCGACCTCCTGCTCGCCGCCGCGCTCATCGAGGCACGCTCGGCCGAGCGCTTCGCTCTGCTCAGGGGCCGCCTCCCGCCGCCCCTCACTGCACTCTACCGCGAGCTCGCCGATTCCGAGGCCCGGCACTTCGAGCTCTACCTCGAGTTCGCGCGCGTGCGCGCACCCGATGAGTGGCGCGCGCGCCTCGCGGAGCTGTCGGTGCGCGAGGCGGAGCTCTCGACCGCTCCCGACCGTGAGCTGCGCTTTCACTCGGGGCCGCCGCCCGCCGCAAACTGACAGTTTGTTACAAGCCTCGAGGGCACGAAATTCTCTCACCGGTGTCTCTACGCCCCAGTATCCTCGACTCCCGCGAGAGGCTTCGGCGCCCCATGAACGACCGTCCGCACCTGCTGATCGTCGACGACGACCGCGAGATCCGCGGGCTCCTCGCCCAGTATCTCGAGAAGCACGAGTTCCGCACCACCGCCGTCGCGGACGGCAAGGAGATGCGCCGCGTGCTCGATCGCTCGCACGTCGACCTCCTGGTGCTCGATCTGATGCTGCCGGGGGAGGATGGCCTGTCGCTGTGCCGCGAGCTCCGCGGCCGCTCACAGCTGCCGATCATCATGCTCACCGCCCGTGGCGAGGACGTCGACCGGATCGTCGGACTCGAGCTCGGCGCCGACGACTACGTCGCCAAGCCCTTCAACCCGCGCGAGCTCCTCGGGCGCATCAAGGCAGTGCTGCGCCGCTCGGCGCACGCCCCGCGCGACCCCTCCCCCGAGTCGGTGCGCGCCTTCACCTTCGGCGGCTGGCGGCTCGACACGATCAGCCGCACGCTCACCGATGCCGAGGGCAGGGAAGAGGCTCTGAGCGGCGCCGAGTACCGGCTGCTCGCCGTGCTGCTCGCGGCCGGTAACCGCGTGCTGACGCGCGCCCAGCTCACCGAGCTCCTCCGCGGCCGCGACGCCGATCCCTTCGACCGCAGCATCGACGTGCGCATCAGCCGGCTGCGTCAGATCCTGGGCGACGATGCCCGTGCCCCGCAGATCATCAAGACCGTCTATGGCGAGGGCTATGTCGTCGGCGTCAGCGTCGAGAGCCAGTGAGCCCCATGGATCGGTGCGCCTGAGATTCTGGCCGCAGTCACTCCTCGGCCGGCTGATCGCGGCTACTGTGCTCGCCGTACTGATCGCGCAGGCCGTGGGCCTGGTGCTGATCGCCGAGGAGCGCGAGAGCTTCGTCCTCCAGAGCAGCGTGCGCGAGTGGACGCGGCGCATCGTCGAGACCGTGCAGATGCTCGGCCCCCTGGGTCCCGAGGAGCGCGCCGCGGCCGTCGGGCAGCTCGCAGCCCCGCGCGGCATCCCACCGTCGCTCCCGCCGCCGCCCGCCGACGATCCGCCGCGGGCGGCGCGCAACCTGCTCGATCCGCACCGCACCTTCGTGCGGGTGCCGCTCCTCACCGGTTTTGAGCGGACGCTCCGGGACCAGGTGCAGACGGCGCTCGGGAAGACCTACGAGGTGAGCGTCGGTCGCACGCTCGATGCGGGCCGCACGGCGATTGCGCTGCCGGTGCCGTTCTACGAGGCGCGCGAGCTCGCCGCGCACAGCGACACGGCGCTGCGCTACGACGTGGCGGTGCGCTTCCCCGATGGCGGCACAGAAGTCTTTCGGGTCACCCGCATGCCGGGCGGGGCGCCGCTGCCGCGCAATCTGCGGGTCAACCTGACACTGCTGGTCCTGATCCTCGTCATCGCGCTCTACGTCACCGCGCGCAGCATCACCCGGCCGCTGTCGGCGCTCGCACGCGCCGCCGACAGGGTCGGGCGCGATGCCCGTCCGGAGAAGCTTCCCGAGGCCGGCGCACGCGAGCTCCGGGATGCGGCACGCGCCTTCAACACCATGCAGGATCGCCTCCGCCGCTATCTCGACAGCCGCAGCCGGGTGCTGGCGGCGATGTCGCACGATCTGAAGACGCCGCTCACGCGCCTGCGCCTGCAGGTCGAGACGCTCGAGAACCCGGCGCTGCAGGCGCGCATCGTCAAGGAGCTCACGGAGATGGAGCTCATGGTCCGCGAGGCGCTCGCGCTCTTCCGCGGGCTCGACGACGGCGAGCCCGCAGTTCCCGTCGACATGAACGAGCTGATCGCCGCCGTCGCCCAGGGCTTCTCCGAGACGGGCTCCCCGGCGACCGTGGCCGGTAAGGCGCTCGCGCCGTTCACCGGCAAGGCGCAGGCCCTCAAGCGCTGCCTCACGAATCTCATCTCCAACGCGATCGCCTTCGGCACACGCGCCAGAGTGCTCATCGAGGACAACGGGGAGCTCGTCATCCGCGTGCGCGACGAGGGGCCGGGCATTCCGGAAGAGGAGCTCGAGCGGGTATTCGACCCCTTCTACCGGCTCGAGCAATCCCGTAACCGCGACAGCGGCGGCACGGGCTTAGGGCTCACCATCGCGCGGGACATCGCCCAGGCGCACGGCGGCACGCTCGTCCTCGCAAATCTCCCGGAAGGCGGCCTCGAAGCGGTGCTGAGGCTCCCCAGACGCCACTGAGCTCGCCGCGGCGGCGTTGATTCGAGCTCCGCCAGGGGGGGTTGCAGTCCCTCACACTTGCTCACGGCGCTCTCCGGGCCACACCCGTTAGCCTGATCCTGCGGTGCAACCTGACCCACGCACCCGCACGAGGAGAAGAGCTCATGAAAGTGTTTGTGAAGGCTTCGCTGGTGGCACTGGCTGCGCTCTGGGCGGGTGCGGCACTCGCCGGCGCTGAGGGTGGCAACCAGGCAAGCCACATGGAAAAGCTCGCCATCCTGCTCGACCTCACGGATGCGCAGAAGCCGCAGGTGGAGAGCATCCTCCAGGGCGCGCACGCGCAGATGAAGGCGCTCATCGAGCAGACGAAGGCGGCGGGCGGCCAGCCCGACTTCCAGGCGCTGCACGCGGCGCGTCAGCAGATCGACCAGGACACGTTGACCAAGCTCTCGGGCGTGCTCTCGCCGGTGCAGCTCAAGAAGTTCCAGGCGCTCAGGCAGATGCATCACGGGTTTGGCCACCGTCCCGGCGCACCGGGCAGCGCGCCGGCCGCACCTCCGGGCAGTTGAAGTTCCCCCGAGGACAGCGCGGGCGAAAGGAATCGCCCGCGCCTGGGCAGCGGCGCGGCCCGAGCCGCCCCGTGAGCTACCGCGGCAGTGCGCGCAGCTGGTAGCTCCCGCGCTCGCAGCTCAGGTAACTTCCCTGCTCGTACCACGCGCCGAGCACTATCCGCTGAGCGCTGGCGCCGTCGACCGTCAGATCGTGCACGCCCGGGCGGTGCGTATGGCCGTGGATCATGCGGCGCACGCCCGCGGCGCGGAACGCGCGCTCGACCGCCTCCGCGTTGACGTCCATGATGGTCGGCACGGTGCGCGCGGTGTGCCTGCGGCTGCCCGCGCGGACCTCGTTGGCGAGCGTCTCGCGAGCTCCAAGCGGGAGCGCGAGGAAGCGCCGCTGTACGTCGTTGCGGCGCACGATGCTGCGCAGCTCCTGGTAGGAGTGATCGTCGGTGCACAGGGCATCGCCGTGCGTGATGAGAACCCGCTCGCCGTCGAGCTCGGCGACCACGGGATCGGTGAGCAGGCGGCACCCGGTGCGCTCGCAGAAGCCCG
>Ga0307479_10002757_pt1 | contig 15911 bp, 15 predicted proteins | sample atmos_gasesECM4C_FD_203743 | JGI IMG/M metagenome (GOLD analysis project Ga0307479, IMG submission 203743) | Hardwood forest soil microbial communities from Morgan-Monroe State Forest, Indiana, United States - atmos_gasesECM4C_515 | ecosystem: Environmental > Terrestrial > Soil > Temperate... | reverse complement strand
TGATTCCTCAGTCGTTAAGTGTTGGTAGGGGCGGTGGGGATCGAACCCACGACCTTCGGCTTAAAAGGCCGCTGCTCTACCACTGAGCTACGCCCCTGTGGTCTAAACCTTTTAATTGTAGCATGGCCGCAGCAGCGTCAAGGAATCACACTTCTCCGCTTCTGACCGGCATTTTAGGGCGGGGGACGCAAATATCACAACCGGCCGGGCAGGGTGCTGAAACCTAAGAGAGAAGCAGACCGCGAAATAAGCTCAGGAAACTGCTTCCGCGCGCAAACTCGGGCGCCTTTTCCTCTTCCATTCGTAGTCTTTGCGCAACTTGGACTGGTGTTTTTTCACCTGCGCTTCCAGCTCGCTAAACGCTTTCTTGCAGCTGGCCCGCGCCGCGCCGCCAGTGCCAGTGGCATGCAGCGTTCCCGAGGGCAGCGACAGGTTCAGCGTGCATGAATTTTCCTCCGTGCGGGGATTGATGGAAAACCCGCCGTGCAACAGTACCAAGTCGGGAGAATAGCTTTTCAGCAGTTTCTGCAATTTGCTGATCTGCCGCTCGACCTCGTCTTCGACCGGCTTGTGCAGTTCGACGTGTTTATAGCTGATGGACAGTTTCATGGATGCACCTGTAGGACTTTGTGAAGAAGGAAGGCGGGACGCGGAACTGCTTTCGCTCCACATCAGCAAAAGCATAGCAGCCCCCAACCGCCGCCGCAACCGCCCATCCCCTCCGCTCGCGTTGACACTTCTCCTTCCTTCCTTCTACTCTGCTCTCAGCGCATCCACCGCGCCCTCTCCATGCCGCGCCGCACACGAAAACATCCAGTTCCCTCCGGCGTGACTCACATTTCCTCGCCTTCCGGCGACGGGCACACTTGGCTGAACTCCTCTCCTCCGCCTGCCCGCACTCTGCGCATCGGCCCCGCCGGCTGGTCGTATCCGGACTGGGCTGGCTACGTGTATCCTTCGCGTCGCCCCAAGCGTTTCCACGAAGCCGCCTATCTCGCCGCATTCTTCGACACCATTGAGATTAATACCTCCTTTTACCAGCCCCTGCGCCCCGATTTTGCCGCCCACTGGATCGATCTTGTCTCCGCCAATCCCCGCTTCGTCTTCACCGCCAAACTCTGGCAAAAATTCACCCACGATCCCAGCGCCACCGCCGACGACGAACGCGCCGTCCGCGCCGGCTTCGACGTTCTCCGCGCCGCAAACAAACTCGGCGCCGTCCTTCTTCAATTCCCTTTTTCTTTTCACCGCACTAAGGAAACTGTCGCTTACCTCTCCGCCGTTCTTTTGCGTTTTCGCGATTACCCTCTCGTCGTCGAAGTCCGCCACGACACCTGGAACTCCCCCGAGACTCTCTCTCTCCTCCGCGAGCACAATACCGGCTTCTGCAACATTGACCAGCCCATCATCGGCCGTTCTCTCGCTCCTTCGGCGCAAGTCACTTCTCCCGTCGGCTACGTCCGTCTTCATGGCCGCCGCTACGACACGTGGTTCTCCGACGACACCGCCATCCCCGCCCACGAGCGCTACAACTATCTCTACTCCGCCGAAGAACTCGCTCCGTGGATCACCCGCGTCCACAAAGTCTCCGAACACGCCCACGACACTTTTGTCGTCACCAACAATCATTTCCAGGGCAAGGCCGTCGTCAACGCCCTCCAGCTCATCCATATCCTCAAAGGCACCAAAGTTAAAGTTCCCGAACCTCTCCGCCAGCACTACCCCGAACTCGACGCCATCGCCACTACTCCCCCCGCCGAGCCTACCCTCTTCCCTCTCGGCAAATCCTCGTCTTCGTAGCGGCAAGTCTTCAGACCCATCGTCCCTCATCCGAAACGTTTTGCCCCTCATCTTCACCATCCACAAGGAGGTTCCCCCATGCCATCCACCAGAGAAACCGGAATCGTCACTCTTGCCGCGATTCGTAAAGTCAAAGGCGAAACCCAATACCTCTTCAACCAGCGCCAAGCCATATTCCGTCTCGGCGCCACGGGCAAACTTGGCCGCGAATCCGCCGCTCTCCTTAGGAACGCCCTTCGCAAGAAAGCCCCGCTGAAAGCTCATCTCGATCCCCGCGAGGGCCTCATCCACAGAATCACCGAGCCTTCCGACCGCGAATGCAATGAGTTTGAAAAGCTTCATATCCTCCTCGAAGACCCGGACCGCAGCCTTCGCGTCAACATCGCATCTATCGATCCCACCGAATTCAACCTCCTCCACCATCACCGCCGCTTCCGCTGTTTCCGTCACTGCAAACGCGTCATCCCCAGCTACAAGAAAGCAAAGAAAATCTTTGACTTCTGCGCCAAGCAAACCTGCAGCCTCGGCGGCCCTTTCAATATTTCTCCCTGCATCCCTTTTCAATACGTGATTGACGGTTGCTACGCCCGCGCCCACAAGATGCGCTGGATCATCACCCAGAAATACCACTACTGCTGCGAGAAAATCTTCAGCTTCGCCAACCAGGGCAGCGACACCCTCGCCGTGCAAGCCAACAAATGGGGCGGTTGCTGCGTCTTTTGGTGGTATCACGTCGCGCCTCTTGTGCGCGTCCGCCTTGGGCGTTTCGCCGTGCTTTTGTTGGTCATCGATCCCGGCATGTTCGACAAGCCCGTGCTCCTCAGCACCTGGCTCGCCGCTCAACAAAACAAAACGTGCAGCGCCAACGCCAACGTCTCGATGTACTCCATCCAGCCGGGTTCGGCCTATTGGCCCAACAATTTCGCCGGCACGCAGTTCGGCACTGATCCAAACTACGTTCAGACGAACTCTACTCTTATCGCCTATCGAAATCTGATAACGTGCTGACAGGGTCGGGTAGCTGCGGCCGTTGATTGCGCCGGCCACTGCGCAAGGCTTTCGGAGGTTCAATGAACCCAAGGATTCCGCACGCGGCGCTTCCACGGGAATTCTCATGAGCGCATCAGAACGCACTCGGCAAGGCAAATTTCCCTTCCGCGAGATGACCGTCGCCCAGGTCCGCGAACGCAAGGGCCTCGCTTATCTCGAAGTCGCCTTCCTCGAATCCGCCCGTTTTTACAAACTCTTCCGCAACAATCCATCTTTCGATGAAATCGTGCAACACTTGCGCGACTCCCTGGCAACCGCCACCAGCCTCAGGGTCGCCTGCACCACACTTCATGGCGACATCATCGACCGCGTCCAACTCGCCGGCCCGCCTCCCGGCCCCGGCACCATCAAACGTCACGGTTGAGGGCCCGCAAGCCCCTCGCGCAGGCCCGTGCGGCTCGTGCATTGACACCTCGACGAGGCTGAACTCGATCTCTCCTGATCCCCTTTGGAGTGGGGTAGCCTGCCTGCCGCAGGCAGGCTACCGCTTTTCCTGGCTTTGCTCTCTTAGGGGTGGGGCTTGCCCCACCCTCCCCAACCCTGTCGAGGTCTGAGCCTAGGTACTTAGCACGGAATCACTCCTTTCCGTCGCCCTCCCCAAAGCAAAACTGCGGTCCGACCCAGTCGGACCGCAGCTCTTCAACCTCTCTGAAATCCAAACTTAGTTCTTGCTGGCCACCTGCGGAGGAGCATCCAGCCGCGGCGTCATCGATACCACTACGTATTCGCGCTCCTTGTCGTCCACTTCCGGCACTCGCATAATCAGCTTGTCTTTATGAATCCGAAATTGCGCCGTTTCTCCGATCGGCAGCAGCACCGGGTGCTTGTCATCCTTAGGGCGGATCCGGTAGACCACTTTATCGGTCTGCAAGACATATTCCTGGCAAAGCATTTCTTGCGTCTTTTTGTTCTGCCCTTCCGTTCCTAGCAGTTCACCCGTTACGGACTTTCCCCCTTTTTCCTGCATCCCGCAGGAGGTCGAGTCCATCCGCATCAACGTTCCCTTTTGATAGTCAGTATGCTCTTTGGCGGCACACACCCCCGCCAAAACCAGGCAGGCCGCGAGCGTGTACGTTTTGATGGCCATGTCGAGAATCCCCTTTCTCCCCTGAATGTAAGAAACCCCACGTCCCCAGGGAATAGAACTCCCGGCATTTGTGCTCAATTTCTAAAGCCCCGCTCCGCCTGCTTTCATGAACAATTTGCGCGGAGAGTTTGGTACCTTCTCTTATACGGTGGGTTCTTTCCTGAGGGTGAAGCACGATACTGCGGAAGGGAAAGGCGGGCCAAATGGTACGGGATCATGCCTTCTCGGAGGGCCTGTCTTCGCCAGCGTCCTACTTTTCACTTCTTCGCGCTAGGCAATAGACGTGGAAACTGCTTTTTGCCTCCTCCCTGACCTTTCGGAATGAACACCATGCATGCACAGAATCCTTTATAGTCGCCCGGCGCCTGGCAGGCATACTTGCTTGCGGCGTGCTTGTTGGCGCGGTGCCCGCAGGAGCACATCTCTTTCCCCGTCTTGGCTGGCTCGCTCGAACGTGGGCTCACTGACTTTTCCTCATCCATCTTCTGGCTCTCCTCCACACTTTTCCTTCTTTCCCTCAAATCATACCCCTCCCGCACCCCCTTTCCACCCCCAACTTGTCCCTTACCACCTTTCGCCTGGCCTCCCACCTGGCCCGGATGTTCCGCACACATAAAGATGAAAGTCCCTTGTTGTACTTTTAATCACGAGTCTACATCTCTCCTTTTGTTATGACACAGAAGTATAGTTAAGGTAGAGATGTTTACACAATTAAGACCTTCTCACGAAATAGCTAAGCGGAATTCCGCCAGGCATCAATGAGAAAAAATCGCACCCTTGGGATTGTCTTGCCGACCCTTTTCCTCTTGGCCGGGGCCTACCTCCTGCACGAATCGACTGCCAATTCCGAATGGTACATGGACTTTCTCCTCGTCGCTGGTGCGACCATCACGGCGATTGGCCTGATGACAGGATGCTGGGCAATCCAGCGACACCTGTCCATCAGGAGAACGGAGCAACATGTCAGAGGACGTCGCCAAATCGAGCTCAGATAGAACACTTAATACACTGGAGGAAAGAAACCGCCGCAGAAGCGAGCGGGTCGTCCTCCGCGTCCCCGTTGGGCTGTCGGCAATAATGCCCGAAGGCAAGCGAATTAACATTGAAGCCCACACCCTAGTGGTCAACGCTCATGGGGGCCTGTTGGACGTCGGGATGGAGCTGGTTCGAGGACAGAAAATCCGTCTTAGTAACGAAAAGACCGAAATCGTTGCGTCTGGCAGGGTGGTGCGCGTAGAGGCATCGGAACTGGGCCGTTTTTCGGTTGCTTTTGAATTTGAGTCTCCGTCTCCCCACTTTTGGCCCGTAAGTTTTCCGCCGGCCGATTGGTCGTCGGTCGCATGTTCAGTTTGAAAACCAGTCCATGCGGATGTGAAATGAGTTGTACTTTGAGGCATGGACTGCCAACTGCCGGACGGTATTCGAAGCAACGCAGGCGTTAGAATAGCTTTGTGGGGACCAAATGAGAGCTGCCGGACAACAAATCAAGGTCTTGGTGGCCGATGATTCAGCCGTTTCCCGCAAGCTCGTTGAGCACGCCCTCTCTGAAAAACACCATTCCTTGATTTTCGCAAAAAGCGGGCGTGAAACCCTCAAGCTCTTCGGGGAAAATCATCCCGCGCTAGTGATTGTCGATTGGATTATGCCCGATCTGACGGGCATCGAAGTCTGCCAGCACATTCGGTCCAGACCACATGCATCCTACACCTATATCATCCTTCTGACCGGCAAGTCTGAGAAGGAGAGTGTAGTAGAGGGTTTGGCAGCCGGGGCCGACGACTACCTTACAAAACCCTTTCATCAGGAAGAACTTATAGCTCGTGTGGGAGTGGGCCGCAGAATCATTGAGCTCCAACAAGAGATTGAAGCCAAGAATCTCCTGCTGAAAGAACTCGCCCTCACGGATGCTCTGACCAGCTTACCTAATCGGCGCGCCATTGAAGACTGGGCAACGCGGCAACTGAGCGGCGCAGCCAGGTACGGCTTCTCCTTCTGGGTGGCGCTGGCCGACCTGGACCATTTTAAGGCTGTCAATGACACCTATGGTCACGACGCAGGCGATACCGTCCTCAAGGCATTTTCTGAAATTTTGAGAACGAACTCGAGACAGAGCGATATTTGCGGCCGTATCGGCGGCGAGGAGTTTCTTCTTGTCTTGACGCATGCATCCGAGGACAACGCCAAGGTGGTGATAGACCGTGTCCGCAAACAGCTGGAGGCCACCAAATTCAATTTCGATGGCACCAGCCTTACGGTGACGGCAAGTTTCGGGCTTGCAGGCTTTGTGGGAGCACAGGTTCCGGACTTCAACCGCCTGGTGGCCCAAGCGGATTCAGCTCTTTATTCCGCCAAGCGCCAGGGACGCAATCGGCTTGCACTCGCGGAAGTTCAAACTGTGTAAACCCAGTTTGTGCGATGGGCGTCCGGTCTCGCCCTTGCTGCGGTCATTCGGCCCGCGCGGCGAACTGGCGATCCATGCTCATGGACAGGCTTTGGTCAAGGACTACTGCAACGTAGCGCGAGCAGATCTGCATTTCACCTTTTGCCCATCCGGAAATGGCCGGAAGCGTCGCACGGAAAGCCTGCTCCAGTTTCTCAACCGCGCGGTAATAAATCGACACTTCCCTCAGCCAGGGGCTTTTCTTTTTCAAATCGGGGGACAACTCATTGCACAAACTTATGAGGGTGCTGAAATCCGCCGCTCCAACGCGCGCTCCGTCAATCCCAGCCGTCAATTGCAGCGACTCTGACAGCGGCTGATTCGCAGTGCTTATCCAGATCGCGCGCCATTGCGCGACTCCGAATTTCACCAGAGCGAACCCGGCACACACGAGGATGAAGATCGACATCATATTTTGCTCAATGTCAGTTTCTCAGAATGCTCCAATCTGGCCAATGGGACAGGAGTACCAATTTAATGGAACTTTTATGTTGGGGCAAACCTTTCGTAAGCGACTCATTACACACAGGTTAGTGAACTTTTCCACTTATTCGTCACCCTTGGTACAGTTTCAATCTTTAAATAACCAACTTGTAATACCAAAATGGAACTGTCTTGACCCCGAATCTCGGACAGACTACTTTAGCTGAAACGGGGAATCTTGCCCCTTTCCACCCATGATTGCCCCTCGCATACCTCCAATCTCGGCCTCTGTGCAGGCCAGGGACCAGGAGCTCGCGCGCGAATTTCAGAAGATTGAAAAGCACGATTGGTGGACCCGGGGTTATTCGATTCTTGTCGTTATTCTCCTCTCTTTTGCGGCCATCGTTTCTAGCCTTCCTGCAGTGCGCCACGGCGCGGAGAACATCTTCAAGATCAACATGGTTGATGTTGTTTTTGGCTTGATCGCTTTGGTCGTGTTTTTCAATATCTATGCGATTTCTCAAGCAATTCTCATCAAGAGGCTTCGCCGCCAACTTGCCGAGAAGCAGGGCCACTCGGATCTTCTGCGCAATCTTGCCATGGTCGACCCATTGACCGGTCTCTATAACCGGCGCTTTGCGGAACACCGACTCGCCGCGGAAGTCGCTCGCTCGGAGCGCAAGGGCCACCCCCTCACGATCCTAACGTTGGACCTCAACAATTTTAAGTACATTAATGACACCTACGGCCATCCCGCCGGGGACCTGGTACTGCAGGAATTTGCGGTCCATCTGAATAACGCGATCCGGGGAGGCGATTTGGCGGTGCGCCTAGGCGGCGACGAGTTCCTTGTTCTGCTTCCAGAGTGCACGTTGCAGCAGTTAGGACTTGTGCTGGGACGTCTCGGCTCATTGGCGGTTGACTGGCACGCCCATAGGATTCCGGTCACTTTCTCCGCCGGATGGAAGCAGTACGAACTGGGCGAGCGGCCAGAGGAAATGCTGGCACGCGCGGATGAGGTCCTGTACGCCAGAAAGCGGGCCGGTAAGAAAACGCAGACCCTTGTAGATATCAATCACGAAGAGTCAGAACAAACCGCTCAAACGGATACAGAACCCGCCTCACTCCACGTCTTGGTCGATCTCACGTGCCCTCACTGCCACAAACAAAACTCCGTCGCCGTGGACACCCATTCCGGCACCAATACCGCTGCTGCGCGCGAAGCGCACTGTGCCCATTGCAAGCGGGCATAGCAGCCCGTGCTCTCCGGGCCCATCATGGCCGGCCCCTTTCCCAAGTAATCTCCTTCCAGATCGAGCTGTCACGAGGGGCGGTGCAGTAGTATTACTGCAAGAGTCCTAAACATCGACCCATCTCTGGCGGCGGACTCTCGTTCCACAAGATGCCTCTGTGGGCCTACAATTCCGGATTTCTTTCTTGCAAGCGTGGGACTGCCGTTAGCGAGCCCCCAATACGTGGAACTTATCCCTGCGTCGAGCGTATTATCTGGCAGGAGAGATGGACCATGTATTGTGACCGTTGTGGGACCCAGCTCGCCTCGGGGGTGCAGTTCTGCACGAGATGCGGAAAGGCCGTTGGCCCCGTGCCAGCGGCACGGCCTGCCGCAGCGGCAAATTCCCTGCCGTTTGGGACGCGCGGCGACGAAACCCGCGTGCGGCGGCATATCCACCTGCTCGCGTGGCTCTGGCTCATCAATGGGATCCTTCGCATGGCCGTCGTGAGCTCCATCATGGTTTTTGGCCGGCTCTTCTTCCCATTTGTGCGCGGATGGTCCGGTCCGGAGGTCTGGCCGTTGCGGGGCCGGTGGGGCATGGACTTCCCTTTCTCGGCGGGACTTTTCTCGGTAGGGATTTTCCTGGCGATGTTCGGCGTGCTCCATCTGGTCTTAGCGTGGGGGCTGTTCGAGCGCGAGCCGTGGGCGCGCGTGCTGGGAATCGCCATCGGGTGTCTGGCGCTGCTGCGATTCCCGCTGGGAACGGCGCTAGGAGTTTACACGCTGTGGGTACTGCTGCCGGAAAGTTCAAACCGGGAATACAATCAGCTGTCGCAGCACGGCAGCCAGATGAATGGCGCGCGCGCCCCATCCTGAGCGTGCGCGAGGATCGCGCAGGGGCGTTGGTCGAGCGTCAGTTGTTTCCCGCGGACGCTTTGGTATCGCCAGCTTTTAGTTTTTTCAGTTCCCGTTCGTGGTCGAGAAAACTTTCGCCGTTGCTGATCCACGCCGCGGCGGTCTCGTCCTTCAGGTAGTGGCCGAACCAGGCGAAAATGCGCCGCTGATAATCGATCTGGTTGGCTTTTTTCCTCAAGCCGTGATCTTCGCCCGCGTATTCGATGAGCACTACATTTTTCTTCGCGCGCCGGGCGATGTTGTACAGCTCGATGCCCTGGTGAAAAAAGACCGTTCCGTCACTGTCGCCAACTTCGATCAGCAGCGGCGTGGTCATATTTTGCACGCCAAAAACGGCGGAGTTTCGAATGTAGGCCTGCAAGTCCTCGTAGACCGGGACTTCCATGCGCTGCTGGCCGGTTTCGATGTGATCGGTTTCCGCGATTCCGGAACTCCAGTGGTGATTGCCGTAATTGCTGATTAAATCGGTGATGGGCGCTCCCGCCACGGCGGCGGCGAAAAAATCCGTGGTGTGCGTGGCGAGATAAGTGGAATCAAATCCGCCCCACGAGTGGCCCATAACGCCGATTTTTTTCGGGTCCACCACGCCGAGTTGAATGACTTTTTTCACCGCGGAGGTGACGCAGTCGACCACGGAAACGCCAGGCTCGCGCGGTTTGAAGACGATGTCGGGTTCGAGGAGAAAATATCCGTGAGCGTTGGCGGCGCTCACGTTGTAGTAATTCCTCTCGGCAGGAGCGCTGTAGCGATGGAGGCCGTCGGAAAGTTTTTCGTACATGTAGACGATCATGGGATATTTTTTTGAGGAATCGTAGCCTGCGGGATAATACAGCGCGCCTTGCAGCCGTTCGCCACGGCTGTTTTTGTATTCGATCAGTTCTTCCCTGCCCCAGGCGTAATTGCTTTGGAAGGGATTTGTTTTTGTGACTTGTTTCGAATCCTTCAAATCGGGGCCGGTGACGAAAGCGTTGGGTGATTCCACGAACGTTTGCGAAACGTATTGGAACACCTCGGAGTCCTTGGCCTTCGCGAGGCGATCAACGCTCTTATCGAGCCAGATGAGATGTTCTTCGGTCATGGCGCCGGAAGCGCTGGGCTTAAGCCGCGCGAAGCCGGACTTCTTCGACCAAGTGCCAAACAAGCTGAGATAGATGGGCTTCTCCGTGTCAATCCACTCTTCTTCGGGGTCCAGCTTTTCGTAGCGATGCCGAAACTGCTCCGCGGCACCGTCGGTGAGCTTGGCGGCGCGAGAACCGTCCGGGGCGACCTGCCAAAGGTCGAATTTGTCGTAGAGAATTACGGCGGCGTCGTTTTTGGTCCAACCGGCGTAGCCGAAAGCGGGTTTTTGCTTGATGGTGTAGTCCGCTTCTTTGTCCACAAATGACGTCTGAACATTTTTTGTAATGTTCACAACGGCGTGCGTCGCGGTGTTCACGGTCCAGTAGTGATCGTCGTGGACGTAGAGAAGATAACGACCGCCAGGAGAGGCTTCGACGTAATAATCGTCGTTGAGGCGATCCTGGATTTTGGTGCGAGTGCCATTCGAAAGATCCACGAGAGAGATATCAGCGGCGGGGCGGCCGATACTACGCTCCATGGCGTAGCTGGACCAGTTCGCGGCGACGGCTAGTTGCTGATGCTTGAAGGGAGTGACTTCCTCGAATAGATCTTTGCCGATCTGAACAAATTGACCGTTCGAAACGTTCCAGGCGGCGAGTATGTTTTTCTGGCGATTGTGCTTGGCGCTGAGCTTTTGATGAGGCATGACTTCGACGTCGTGCCAGTTCCAAACGGCGACGCTAGGCGGTTCGTCCTCGTCTTTTTCTTTGGCTGATTCTTTTGCCGGCGCGGCAGATTTTGCGGCATCGCCTTCGGCGGCTGCGGGCTTCTTTGCGTCCGCGATTTTATCTTCCCACTTCGCTACGCCGAGGAACACGATATCGCCGTCTTCCGCCCAGGTTGGTTTGTGGAATGCGACCGTGCGCATGCTGGATGGGAATTTGGTGTCGGCTGATGGATCGTAGAGATGATTGGCTTCGGAGGATTCGCCAAGGTGGGTCCAGGCGAGCGCGATTTGCGTGGGGCCTTCCCGGTGGTCGTCGAATTTCGAGCGCAACACAGCGAGATCGGCGCTCTTTTTGCGCCAGGCGAGGCCGCTATAAACGGATGCAGTGGAATCGAGCACGCGCACAGCGGCAGTTTCGGAATTGAAAATCTGGACGCCGTTGCCGGTTTTGTCGTCCGCGTTGACGGCCATGGCGAGAAGCGTGCCGCGCTTCGGCAAGTCCTGCCAAACGTATTCCGAGACATTTCCAAAGGAAGTGTCGCGGCCGCTGGAAAGCTGGCGAAGAAGAAGAGTTGCGCCGGGCGTGTCATCGCTAGTCTCTGAGGCAGCGGCAGAATCCGGCGACTCTTTTTTCTCAGGCGGATAGCGGCGCATCGCGAGATACGTGCCCGTGGGGCTGAAGGCGAAGGACTCGATGCCGTCCACGACGATTTGTTCGCCGGTGGAGAGGTTCAGAAGGCCCAACTTTTTTTGCACGGGCTTCTTGTCCTTCTTCATTTTTTCTTCCTGGGCTTCGGAGTAGCCGATGGCATAGGCAACCCAGCGGGAGTCGGAAGAAAAAACCGGCTGCGCGCCGAACGCGGCAGTTTTGGTGGTGCCGTCGGCGACGTTGGTGACGCGCAGCTCGTTATTGCGATTCGAACGATTGATGCCGTAGGCCAGCCATTTGCCGTCGGGAGAGAGCCCGCCGTATTCGCGGATGGTGAAAAGCGATTCCCACTGGCCGTAATCGGCTGGTGGCACGGGCGGTTTGGTCTGCGCCGTAGTGGATATGGTGAAGCCGAGAATTAAAACGATAGTTGTGAATGTTCGCCGCATTGTGCCGTCCTTCGATTTGGGTGATGTTCTATTTTGAGGAGATTCGCTGCCAGTCATTCCATGGGCAACGAGCCGGCTGCCGGCTCCAAGCAGGCGGATTGTGCACCTTTTTGCGAGGCCGGCGCAAGGGCGAGAAAAAACAATTACACAAGGATAATTCGGCATCAGTGGGCTGACAGTTATGATAAGACGACAGCGTTATAGACCATATGGAGGACGACCGCTGGAGCAAGGCGGCCTGTTTTCTTAAAGAGGAGTGCGTTGGCGATGCCAAGTAAGCCAACCGGTAACCAAGAGAGCGGATGATGATAGATTGCGAAAAAAGCTGCGCTGCCAACCACAGCGCGCCAGCCGTCCCATTCTCGATCCAGAGCCCTGAAAAGCAGTCCTCGAAAAAGGTATTCTTCGGCAAACGGAGCAAACAGCACGGCCATCACGGCATAAGAAATCTTCAGATTAGGTACTTTCGCCATCTCGTCCTGTGATTTGCGGAGAAGCTCCGCCGCCGGGGGAATGCGCTGCAAAAGTATGCTGTAGCCGAAGGCAACCAGCCCCAGCAGCGCACCCAAAACAGCACCCGTGCCGAGGGCAAAGAGGAACCTGGTTTTTTTAGATCCGTCGACGCGCCACCAGGCATCCGGGCTTTCTTTCGCGGGACCAGGCAACGGCCAACGCCAGACATCTTTTAGGGACACGTCTCGTTCGCTCAGAAAATGTGCGACGCCCAACGAGACCACGATGGCGCAGATTCCGTAACTAATCGCTTGCGCTACGGCGATATTCTCGCGACCCGCAAACGCCGCAATGATGCCGGTGACAACTGCTCCTCCCTCCACGAGAATGCTGATGGCGATCATGGCATGCATCAGCGTGGGCGGGGGCGGAAGTTTCTCCGACCAGAGATCGTAAAGATAGGGGAGGCGGGCGCGGAAGTTTTGCCACATAGCGGCCGCCGTCAGGTAGGAGTAAACGATCCCCATGATGGCGATATGCCACTGCTGTGTTAGTACCCCGATGCAAAAGGTCAGCATGCCAAGCTGCGCTGCCCAGCGGCGGCCCGAGGGGATTTTTTCGCGTTCGCCGGAGGACGATGTCACGGAAACGAGGGTGACTGCCTTTTCGGCCATGCTGCGGCCAAAAAAGAACCAGCCCACACCCACAAGCGCGATTTTCCAGATGTCGCCCGGAAAGAGAAACGCGGCGTAGGCCAGCACCAGCGCGACCATGGCTGAAGAGATCAACGACCAAAGCCAAGCCTTGGCCTTCAATAGACTTTCCAAGCCCTTTGGCCAAGTCAGCGCAATCCACAGAGCGTCACCCTCTGATGAAAGAGACTTGGGCCCGAGTATCCAGAGGAAATAGGTCCCAAACAAAATGCCCACGCCGCAAAGATAATTCCACGCGCCTTGCGCACCGCTCAAGATGCCACGCAAGTTAAAGACCTGAAGACTAGCCACGGTCAGCGGGATAAGGATGACCTGAACGATGGCGCTGCGGTCACGGATGAACCAGAGAAACTCCTTGCGATAGAGCGGTTCCCTACCAAAGCGGGTTGCGCCTTTTTTCGCGTGGGAGGGACCGGCGTCTACAGAAGCAAAGTTGCCACTAAGACCTTGTTGCGCGCCCCAAACGCTGAACCAAACGGCGGCGACCATGACCACGGCTGCGCCGAACCAGCACGCGAGTATGCCGGGCACAAAGGAGAAAGAACCGTCCAATTCTGCACCGAGGAATAGCCGCAACCAGGGCCAAGGGAGAACGGTAAGGAAACCGAGAACCTTCCCGAGGACAGCAGCGATCTTGGGGATGAGGAGCAGGCCAATGAAGGACAGCATCATGGAGGCATAGCCCAACCAGCTCATCAAGCCGATCATGGCCCCGCGCGTGCGCGGCGGAAACCGCAGGATGATACCAATCTCGAGAGCTTTTCCAAGGCTTGCTGCGGCTATCGTGATGGGTACGCCGGCGAGGAGCGCCGCGAGGGTACCCAGTTCGACGCCGTAGACAAAGCCGTACAAAACGCCCACAAATAGCGGTGCGCTCCAGTAGAGAGGATTAGCGGCAATGGGTCCAAGCATCTCAGCGAGAAAAACCGGTCCGGGCCGCACCGGGTGGGCGAAAAGCCATTCCCACATGGGATGCCTGCGGCGCTGCAGGTCCAGTTCAACACCTTCCCCCTGAAAAACCAGCATCATGGCCCACCAGAAGAGAGCGAGAGAGCCAAACATCGCGGGAAGCGGGCCGACTCTGGCAAGAGCGGTTATTCCCGGCGTCGCTTCACCAGGCGTAATGAAATCTTGAGTTCCGCGCTGGCGCACTGTATCGCAGAGTTTTTTTTCAATGGCTGCTTGCGTGCTGCCGTAACGGTCGGCGATGCGCTTGGCCTCGGAAGAACAGTGATGGTCAAGTTCTTGATTCGCCTTCGCGTACCAATTGGTTTCTACCCAGAACAACGCAAGTAAGAACTCGCGGCTGACAACAATTTTCCCCTGTTGCTCCGCGGCCATGCGTTCCTCGGGATCAACTGCGGCGGCAAAGCCGTGAATTCCTCGAATACGCACCGCATCACGAAGTTTCTGTTCAATGCCGGCTTGCGTTCCGCCATGCATATCGGCAATGCGTTGGGCTTCGAAGGAGTAGAAGGGAGCGAGGTATTCGTCAGCTTTTGAGAAGGACTCAGCGGCCGTATTTGCCGCGTCTAGAAATGTCCGGCTAACAACAGTTTTTCCTTGCCGCTCAACTGCCACGCGCTCACCGGAATCGACGGCGGTGGTTACCACAAATGCGGCCAAGACGTTCAGGACGATCATGAAGAGGACGGTGAGAGCGAAACCGAGTCCACCCCAGTCAGTTGAACTTTTGCCGGCACGGTTTTGAAGCAACTCCTGTTGCCGCCTGCGTCGGCCAGCGGCTCGTTTCCGCGCCGCTCCCAGCAGCAGGTGAACGGTGCGCCAAAAGCTGGGTCCGCTGCGGTGCTCACTCTTCATGTCTGGGGTGGTCTGGCGGTCAATTTTAGGAAGACGTCTTCCAGGCTGGCTTCTCCGAACGTGGAGAGAAGTTCATCGAGAGAACCTTTCGCGACGACCGTACCCTCATTAATGATTACGGCATGGGAACAAAGTTTGGTTACATGGTCCATCAGGTGCGTCGAAAACAGGACGGTGGTTCCATGCTGGGTGGTCTCAAAGATGAGGTCATAAAAAAGATGCGTTGATTCGACATCGAGGCCATTGGTGGGCTCATCGAGGACCAAAAGCTTCGGCTCATGCAACATGGCCAGGAGCAGGCCGAGCTTCTTCTTCATGCCACGCGAGTAATCCTCGGCGTAATTATCGATGTCCTCAGCCAGCCGAAGTTTGGCGATGAGCGGCGCAATTCGATCCAACGTCGCGCGCACATCCAAGCCATGCATCGCCGCGCTCAGTTCCAGCACTTCTCGACCGGACAAGTAGGAATAAAATACCGGCTCGTCCGGGAGAAATCCGATAAGCCGCTTGACTTCCACGCGGTCGTCAAACGCGTCATGGCCGTCGATGAGCAATGTTCCTTCTGTGGGCTTAAGAATCCCCATGAGGAGCCGGAATAGGGTTGTTTTCCCGGCACCATTGGGACCCAACAATCCGCAGATTTGTCCGCAGGGAACGGAAAACGTAACATTTTTGAGGGCGGTCTTATAACCGAAAGACTTCATGACTCCGTCAACCTGCACCAGCACGGAGGACTGCTTAACTCGATCCTCGGGAGGCAGTGCGAGTGTCTTGCCGTCATTCTGGAGATCACTGTCGGGCATTTCGGGATACAGACCGCAAACGAAATTCTTGAGTAGCCACTTGAGCATACGGCAAAAGCTTTGAATCCTAAAGTCAAAGCATCGTATTCATGCCGTCCTTCGATTTGGGTGCTGTGCTGTTTGGAGGAGATCCGCTGCCAGTCATTCCATGGGCAACGCGCCGGCTACCGGCTCCAAGCAGGCGGATTGTGCACCCTTTCGTGAGGCCGGCGCAAGGGCAAGGAGAAGCTCGGTGTGTCAGTTTCCGAATGCGCCTTTATGGAGCACCATCCGGATTATAACGTATCC
>Ga0307479_10002756_pt1 | contig 15912 bp, 10 predicted proteins | sample atmos_gasesECM4C_FD_203743 | JGI IMG/M metagenome (GOLD analysis project Ga0307479, IMG submission 203743) | Hardwood forest soil microbial communities from Morgan-Monroe State Forest, Indiana, United States - atmos_gasesECM4C_515 | ecosystem: Environmental > Terrestrial > Soil > Temperate... | reverse complement strand
AGCGCGAAGTCAGCGGGCGACAGCGCCTGGAGCGCCTGGACCAAATCTAACCGGCCATTGCCCATGTCTGGACCAACCGGGACCGCATGAGCCAACGCGGCGGCGGCCTGCGATTCGTTCGTGTTGGTCTGCTTGCTCAGGAGCAGCGCGGACCCGCCCGAAACGAAGGGCGCGCTGAACGACGTTCCCCAACCCGCGGCGTAGGTGCTAAACGGGTAGGTGCTCACGATGGCTTCACCGGGAGCTGCAACCCACACCACAGCGTCGCCGTAATTGGAAAATAACGAACGTGCGTCGAGATCGCTCGTGGAGGCAACACCCATCACCGTACTTTGGAGCGCGGCGGGATATACGATCTCCTTCTGGCCGTCGTTTCCCGCGGAGGCGGCGCAGATCAAGGCGGTCTTGTTCGCGTACACCAGAGCCGAGGTCAACTCGGGGGAATTTGACGTGAAATCGAAGCTCATGTTGATGACTTTGGCGCCGTTCTGGGCTGCGTAATAGATCGCGCGTAAGATGTCCGAGAGATTGCCGGTGCCGTCGGAATGAAAAGCTTTCAGTGGCAACAAACTCGCCATCGGTGCAACCAGGTGGAGTACACCCATCACCATCGTGCCGTGGCCAAAAGCAGCGTAGCTCGGGTTCGTATCCAGGATTGCCATGGATGACTGATCCAGAATCGCCATGCTGGACTGATTCACGCGGCCCGCCGGGCACTGCGAAGGGGGACAAGGCGGCGGCGAAGACGGAAAATCCGTAGGAGACAAATCGTTCAGCTCAGAGGCTCCCGACTGGTTGCGGGTGAAGTCGTAGCCGGGTAGCAGCACACTCGCAAACGCTGGGTGGTTAGGGTCAACACCGGTATCGATGTCGGCAATGATCCCGCCGCCGGCGACTTGAAATTGACTCTGAGCGCCGGAGACGCGGACGATTTGCGCTGCGGGCTGATTCGCGTAACCGTTCCAGACGGTCGAGTTGAAGTAAGTTACCGGGGTCGAGTCTGAAAGCGCAGGGGGCGCAGTGGTTGCATTGTTAAGGCCGCCAAGCAGGCTGATCAGTTGATCCAGCTCAGCGTCCAAGATGCCGGGAATGACGCGGATCAAGCCCAGGAATATCGTAGGATCCAGGGGTGTGGTGATCAGAAAGACTTGGTTCAGAGTGCCATCTAAGGCGCCGACCACCGCGCAATTCTGCAGCAGGGAAAGACTGCAAACCTGTTGCAGCCCCGAGAGACCCAGTGTCGTGCGGACGATGATTCGATTGTCGGCGCTGGCGGGCGTGATCCACAGCACTATGAATAGAGCAACAAACAGCCAGAGTTTGTAGTTTGCAGTGTCTCGTCGCCTTAAGTGACGATCCAGCGTCCCTCTCGCTCCCGTGTCCAAGCCTCCAGCTACGCCCGAACAGTCCTCCTGTCCGCTGACCACCCCATTGTTTTCATTTTGTCCTCGGGATCGACGGGCGCCAGGCGCGGTCACATTCGTCACGTTGTTCTTTCTCTGCCTGACCTCCCGCTTGAGAACGCGAAGGATCGCCAGAGCATCGGCGATGGCCCGCCGTTCTTTGAGGCTGTGATCTCCTGACGCCATCGTCGTCAGGCGCCGGAAGATCGCTGTCTCGGCCGAAGCAATTCTGTCCGGCAATTTGGCCTCGTCGCGCTCAACCAGAGCAGCCTCACAAAGTTTCTGCCAATCGGGATATTGCATGCCTTCCACAACAGGACCTTCCATGATCGGATTCCCTTTCCCAACTCCAGACTCGGAGCGGTCAGGGTTCGACGAACGGTGCTCAACCTCAGGGCGCCCGCGGTTCGCCAAGTTGTGAAGTTGTATTGCCGATCCCTCCGTCTTTTGTCTTTCAGCGTTTCGTGTCAAGCGACAGACCGAGAACATCCTGAAGCGAAATCATCACTGGCCGATCATTGGCACCGCTAAACACCAGCTCCAGATCGCCGCTACTTTCGATCTCTTCGCGGAACTCTCCGAACTGATTGGTCGTCGCCTGAACGACACGACCGCGCAGGTTGGAAAGCATGAACGGCACGTCGCGCCCGACGACCTCGGGGTGACGTAAGTCCAGCAGTTGCCCGGTGACGACGATGTTCTTGCTGCCGACCTGACCTTCGACCTGCAGATCAACTCGAAAGGGATCTGCACGGTAGAGCATTCGCCTAGTTCCTGTCGCTGCTGATCGAATGCCCTCCAAAGCAGGCTGCAGGCGACTGTCGAAGAGTACTTCGACCATCCCCCATGCGGCCCTACGTTCCCGTGCCCACTCCGACACCGCAAACGCCGCCTTGGCCATTCGCACCGCTTCGCGCGGAGGTTGGAACGTCGGTTCTGCCACCGCTGCCCGTTGGATTTTCTGCCATCTCGATACGGTTTTCGCGCAGTCTTCACACCGCTCCAGATGCTTTTCCATTTCCGGCTTTCGGGTCGGCTGTGCGACTTGATTCACGAAGTCAATCCAGTCCTCTGTCGTAAAGTGTGTCATCTCTTTGCCCCCACGAATGTCTCTCGAGTCCCCCCACTTCCGGCCAAACGGAGCGAGAGCCACGCTCATTGGATAGGGGGCCGGGGGGGGCGAAAAAATATAGGCCAACCGAAAAATAACTTCTTACAGCTCTGCCACCGTGGCTTAGCACGTTGTTGTGTCAGCCACCTTGCCGACGAGCACGAAGGGGGCCCAGAAATACGGATGAGGGTTCTCCTGCCGAAGGTTCCGCATGGCAGCTTGAAGGGAAACCGCCGCATCGCCACTTGGAATGTAACTCTTGTAGAACTCCTGCATGAGTTCCGCCGTGCTGCGGTCATGGACGTCCCAGAGCGACAGTAGCAAGCACGTCGCACCCGCGCGGAACAGCCCGCGTTGCAGTCCGAGCAATTCGTCGCCAGCGGCGACGAAATTCATCCCGGTGGCACAGCCGCTCAGCGTCACAAGTTTTGCCCTCAGGCGTAGTTCATAGAGGTCGCACAAATTTACGTAGCCGTCGCCCAAGCGGATGCCGGAGAACATTGGGTTGTCCTGACGGTAGACCCCATGCGTCGCGATGTGCAGGAGTCCAGTCTCTGGACCTTTCTCGCGAAGGACTCTCGCGGTAGCTTGCGCTCCCAGGTAGAGTTCGGCGTCAGGCAACAACGCCGCAACTGATTCCACTTCGGTAACTATTTGCGGTGCGCGATCATCGGGAATTCCGAGAACAAGAGCTTTGCCTCTCTCAGACGCTGCCTTCCGTTGGCAAAGAGCAAACACGGTCGCGCTGGGAGCATACGAGATGGTGTACGCGTCTCCGAGATATTCGTCGCCATCGCGCAGGGCATGGAAGGGAAGAAAGTGCAGTGCTCCATGCGGTACAACAACCAGACGTTTCGCCCGTAGACGTGACCGCAGGGGCACGACGAGTTCGATGTAGAGAGCTTCCAAGTGTCCCAACGTCGCTCGCAGCAGGGGCTGCTCGAAATGCTGGATGTGCGACGTACCCATTCGGAATTTGGAGAGCTGAAACCGGAGCAGTTGCAGCCGGTGAGCCACCCGCGAGACGAGGGTGACGGGCGTAATCTCGATCCCTTGCCGAGTGACTAACGCCGCGACCAGGCGGTCGCCAGCAGAGTAATATTCGATTAATGCAGTGTCCGCCGGAAGAGCGGTCTGCAGTTTCGTCAGCGAGAACTCAGCCGGCGTTTCGAGACTTGCATTCTCCCATTCGTACGCCGGCAATTCGCGCAGCGCCCGTAACAGCTCGTTCTCACGCTCCTCAGCCTGCCGTTGCAGGCGCTCCACGCGCTCGCGGGATTTTTCTTCAGAATGAAGCTGTTCGAGTTCGATGCGATGATACAGCCAGTTGAGGCCTTCCCGTAAATCGCGGACCTTGCGGACCTCCTGGCTTTGTCCCACCTCGCTCAGCGGAAGGCTCTGTCCGCTCTGGAAAATCATGGCTGACATGCTGCGGGATTTGGCAGCTTCGATGCACGCGAAGGCCTCGTCGACGGTGAGGTCCGTGCCTTGCCCGTTCAAGTGCAGATCCACGAGCGCTTCATAGACCTGCATACGATTCTTGACGAAGGAGATCTTCAGCTCTTCCCCCCGCAAGTGAGCACGCAATGTCTCAAGGGCCTTGCGCGCTTCTTGATAGTCCGCGAGGGCCGATGCTCGACTTCCTCGATTCGCAGCGATTTGTCCGAGCAGCAGATAGACCTGGTATGCAAGGACCGGAGTCTGCACAGAGGCCAATTTCGCACGAGCAGCCTCCGCTTCGTGCCCGGCCAGTGCCAGGTCGCCGACTTGCACTGCGATGCGCGCTAGCAGAAGATGCGCTAGCACAGCCTTGCCGGACAGTGTCGACTCGTCAAAAAAGCGGGCGGCTCGCAGGCCGAGCTCCCGCGCTTCCACGTAGCGCCCATCATGAAATAGCAGAAGCCCCTGATACAAGTCGAGGAGCGAGGGCCAAACGAGGTTTCGCTCCAGCGCGAACATTTCCCGTGCTCCTGTGAATTGTTCGAGCGCCTCCGCTATCTTGCCCTGCTGGCCATAGGCGATAGCTTCGTTTGCCAGTGCTTTCGCCGCTTCGTAACTCATTCCGAGTTTTTGGAAGCGCACAGAGCCGTCGTGAGCGATTTCTCGCGCTTCCTCGGCGAGGTTCAGCTCCAGATAGATGTCAGACAAGTCCAACTGACACAGGGCTACATGATATTCGTCGCCCGAGGCCTCACAAGCCCGCCGGGCGGCAAGCAGCATTTCGATCGCACGACTGTATTCGCCGCGGAGGTAGTACAGGTAGGCGATGTTGTAATCGAACTGATTGCGAATTCTTGGCATGTCGGAGTTCGCCCACAATTCCTCCCACAAACCACGAGCTCTCTCATAGCAATCCAACGCCCTGGGAAAATCATTTAGACTGATCAGGCACATCGACATATTGCTCAAGGCCCTGGCGGCAGATTCCCATTCCTGATGGCCAGCTAGCTCCTGGTACGCACGCTCATAGTGCAACAAAGCGTCTTCGAACCGATCTTGACGATGAAATATGTTGCCGATGTTGTTCTCAAGACTGGCCAGTCGCTTGAATTCGCCCAAAGAGGCAAAAATGTCTTGCGCTTCTCTCGAGGCTGCAAACGCCCGTTCGTACTCGCCTACCAGTATCAGCGGCTGAATGGAATTGCTCAGAGTGCGAGCAGCTTCCCGCCACTTCCCACTCGAGGCAAAGATCTTGTAAGCCCGCTCGTGATGCTCGATGGCAACGCGATTCTCTCCACACGCGTGAAGGGCGTTGGCTTTGGCGCGCAGAGCGAGCGCTCCAGCCTCTTTGTTGTCTAGTCTCCCAGCGATGAGAACCCCCGCTTCTGCGAGGCGTAAGGCCTCCCGAGGGTCCATGCGGATTTGCTTGATGACCAACGGAGCCAACTCTTCTACGACTTCTGCATGCATGAGCACCGGGTTGCGTGCCAGAAGCGCTTGCCGGTCCGCCTCACTTTCAAGCTGGGTCAATTCCGCAAACAGTTCTTCGCACACCATCTTGTTGCGAGCCCCGGCCATCAGTCGAATCCCAAGTCGTTAAGCGCTCGACGAAGCCGTTCGATGCATTTCTGACGTGTAAAGCCGATGGAGCCCACCGCCAAGCCCAATTCGCGGGCAACCTCGCTGTAAGGGCGTGAGGGTACCTCAAGAAAGAGGAGATCAATTAGCTGGCGGCACTTCGGAGACAGGGTTGCTATCGCCTCACGCAGCATTTGTTCTTCGCAGGTCTGCTGCACCAAGTCATCCGCAATCGCTGGAGTCTCCGGTTCGGGTAAGTCTGGCTCAGAGTCGCGGCTCACCACTCGCTGACTTTGTCGCCTCCACTTATAGCACTGGTGGTGTGCCACCTGAATCAGCCATTTCGGCAGCGCACGGGGCTCTCGCAATTCTGGCAGACGCGCGAGCAACTCCACGCAGGTCGCTTGGAACACGTCGGCCGCCTCGTGTTGAGGAAGTCCGAATTTGACGGGGATTGAGTAGATGAGTGCTTCGTACTTCTCGATTAGCAACGACCAGGCTTCTTCACTTCCGGATAGACACTGCCGGACGAGCTGGGTATCGTCCTGCGCCCTCGCAGCGTTTTTGCCAACGCTCTCAATCGCCGGAGTCATCGGGACACTTCTCTAGTCCATTTGGTGTCTAAGCTGGTCGAGACCTATGTTGCTCAACACGCTTTCTATGGCGTCGACTAGTTCCAGAAGCCGTGCTGAGGACGAGCTGGGAGCAAGCGTTTCAGCGTGGCGCTTCGAAGTCACACTCACGGCACGGGCGTCTCAAGAAGTCCTCGTAGCAGCGCCTCGATTGTCGTTTGACCTACGCTTAAGAAAGCACATCCAAGAACGACCGCTCAGTAGTTCGCTGACGATTAATCTCACCTGGGCTTCACCGACGCAATCGGGTCTTTACCTTACAAGTCAAGCTGGCTGTGGAGCGGTAATCCGAGCGGGGGACGAAAATGGAAATAACCTCTCCGAGCCGCTCGCTGGATGCCAGATTCCCGCAAGTCGCGTTTGGGGGATGACCCTCACTCAGGGAGATGCAGGAGAGTTAGTCTAGTCTGCTCAGGGCATAGGTCCGCGAAGTGCCCTCGCTGACGAAGTCTTCGATGGGGTGACGTAGAAGTGTGCGAAGCTCTGCCCCATCTTTTTCAACTTCCTCAGGATCATGTGACGTCCCGATCCGGGCACACAGCTCACGCAATCGATCAGCGTAGTTCATGGTCAGCGGAAGACCTCGCGACGGTACGCTCCAACGCCTTAGAGCTTAATGACGTAGGCGGGGGCCCGTTCCAGCCCCCCTTCCACGGAACCTACTTCACCTCTTGTCAATTTGCAATACAGTGAAATATGTAGTCATCAGCATTAGATACGTCCGACTCACATTTAGATGACCTGGCCGCTTGTCCAGCGGTAAGGGTAGCCAATAGTGGAGCATGTTCTTCCTCCTGAAGAAGTGTGGAGCGGGCAATAAAAGTGCGGGAAATGACTTCGCGAGCCGTCGTTGAAAGGATCACCTCAGCAATCTGCAGAGGCCCCGCTGCGAAGCGCCATGAACAGTTCCGCTACACTGGTCTGTTCGACCAACTGCAGAGTGAGCCCTCGCCGAGAGGGGCGTCGGTGGCCTTATCGGTGGCCCTCGTTGAAGAGCTGCTGGGGCGAAGCAGTCGCCTGAATACCGCCGAGAGTTTCTTTGTCCTCCTCTCTTTGGATGACAGACCAGGCCAGGGCGACTACTACAAAGAAAACCAAAGCATTTCCCGGGATGTACAGATTGAAATCAGTGAAGCAGTGCAGCAGGATCGCCGAGATGCTTCCGATGCAACCAAGGCGGACAAAGTTGCCCCCGCCATCTTCCACCTTCCGGCAACCCCGGACAGCTTGAGCCAAGACCCAAAAAATCGGGCCAAACACCAGGACGGCCCCGGGGACACCGAGATCGCTCGTGACTTCCAGGTAGTCGCAGTGTGCGTGTTCGACTCGATAGTTCAGGAAAACTGTTTGAACTGAAGGATAAGCCACCGAAAATGTGCCCAAACCGGTACCGAGCAGGGGATGCTGCCGAATCAGCTTCAACGTGTCTCTCCAGATCGAAACGCGATTCTGGTCAGTCTGGGTATATTCCCGTGTAAGAGTTTCGAAACGCGTGATCACGGGATCACTTCCAATCCACACGGCCAGTCCTATGACACCGAGGGACAATATCGCTGCCATGAGGGGCGCGGAGCGCTCTGCGAGCGAGCCCCTCGTCGCGCACGTAAGGACCACGAGCAAGGAGGCAACGGTAGACACTATGCCCATCCGTGAGCGCGAGAAGACCAAGGCCGTGAAGATGATTACGCACACAAAGACCACAAACAGAAGCGGAACCAGTTCCCTTGCGGATAATGCGGCACGGACTTGCTCTTCGCTACGCCGCGAGAGGCGACGCAGAGTACCAAGCTGCTGCAGCCCAAGAGCTACGGCAAAGGGCAGAAGCATTTCCAGCAACCCCGCAAAATGATTGCGATTGATGTAAGTCCCGGTCGCATCTTCCAGGTAATATTTCTTCACGTACGTAAAGATCTGCTGCCAACCCGTGAGGTATTGCAATAACCCGTACAACGCCTCAAAGGTTCCCAACGCGAGCAGAACATAAAGAAGCCGCGTCCGTGCTTTTCCATCTCGACAAATCATCAAGGTTAAGTAGAAGGCAGTCCAGTACGTGGCCAACAGAAGAAAGTGAGAAACGGTTTGATACGGCGCCAAACTGAGTGTAAAAGAACGGCCCCGAAGGACTTCTTGTCGAGCCTGAAAGAGCGGCGCGAAGGAGGTAGGGAATGAGACGATTTGCAGCAGGACCAACACGATTAGCAGGAGGGACATCATATGTAGCGGGCGGATGATGTTGAGAGGCGATCGCAGACTTGAGAACAGGACGAAGATGCCAAGAAACAAAATCGTCAGCTGGGCTACACAAAAGAACGGAGCGACCGTACCGCCGAAGGCCAACACCGACATCCATATCGCGACCCCGAGTCCTGCTTCAGCGATTCGGAGCACAACCTTCTCTGACCCGGTCCGTACGTGTCTTCGGGTGCGCGAACACATCTTGAAGATCATCCTCCAGGGACTCTTGCCAGGCGAGCCTCGCGGCAGAGCGGTACGAAGGGTAGTCATAATAACCCCGGGTAGCGAGATCCACCCTATTCAATACAACTCCGATGAGATTTGCACCTACACTGCGAACGCCGCGTTGCGCCTGCAGCACTTGTTCCCGCGGTATGGCTCCGCTTCTTACAACCAGGAGCACGCCCCTCACTATCGGAGCAAGGATGCGGCTGTCGGCCAAGGCCAACATGGGCGCTGAATCAAGAATCACAAGTTCGTATCGCTCCTTCGCCGACTCGACCAAGGTTGACATTCTGGGCGAAGAGAGCAGTTCGGACGGATTCGGAGGTACCGCGCCACAAGTCAACAGATCTAGGCCGGCTGTCCCGGAAGGACGCACCATGCTACGCCAGTCTTCACGACCGGCCAGATAGCTGACTAGGCCCAGATCGTGGTGCCTTCCGAACAACCGGTGGACTGAGGGTGAGCGCAAGTCCGCGTCCACCAGCAAAACTCGTTTGCCAACTTCCGCGAGTGCGATGGCCAAATTGGCCGCGATCGTAGTCTTTCCTTCTCCAGGTTGTGTGCTGGTGACCAACAGTGAATCCGGTGGACAGTCCGCGGCTGAGAGCAAAACAGAAGTGCGCAGGCTGCGAAACGCTTCCACCATGGAGGAATGCTCTGCTCTGTCTCTGTCGATTCGGTACCACAGCGAAAATGATTCTTGGACTACTCCCATCCCATCCCCGCCCTCTGCTCCCAGCAATTTACCGGGGCGCGCCTGATGACCATTGGAAGGTGGCACGCCTGGAATCAGAGCCAAGGCCGAAAGACCAAGCAGCCTCTCGACATCGTCGGCACCTTTTACTGTATCGTCCAGGCGTTCCTGAACAAATGCAGCGCAAACGCCAAGTATTAGCCCCAGCAATGCAGCGATTGCCAGATTCAGAAAGAGTTTAGGCTTTACTGACTTTACCGGAGCATCAGCAGAATCCACCACGCGGATATTGGCCGCTTTCAAACTGGCGGAGAGTCCCGCTTCTTTCCACTGCTGCAGCAAGCCCTCATACAGCTGTTTGTTCGTATCAACTTCGCGTTTCAGAATGTTGTACTGGACGGATCTCTCCGCAAGCAGATCGACCTGTTTTTGCTGCTCCCTAAGCGCTTTGCGCACGAGTTGCTCGCGGCTGGCTGATGCCAGATATTCATTGGTTATCTGGGCGGCGGCTCGCGTACGCTCCCGCTGTAGTGACCCTTCGATCTCTTCGATTTGATTCTGTACCTCCTTGACGCGTGGGTACTCCGGGCTGAAGGTCGTTGATAACTGCGCATGTTCCTGCTTGAGTTCTGCGAGCCGTAGCGTCAGGTCCTGAAGCATCCTGTTTTCAAACACACCCGGGAGCGCCCCGTAGTCTCCGGTGTGAACCAGACGATGCACGGCCTCCTTGGAGTATCGCTCCGCCTGCGCTTTTGTTAGCTCCTCCTGCAGTTCCTGCAGTCTATCGTTGGCGACGTTTTGTATCACTCCTTTGTCGTTCTGCAGATAGGTCAACCCGTTGTTGTGGGCGTATTCTTGCAGGTCGTCTTCCGATTTCTCGAGTTTGGCCTTCACGCCGACCAGCTGTTGCGAAAGCCACTCGGCAGCGGTCTGAGCGGCGACCCAGCGGGCGCCCAAGCTCTGGTCAATGAAATCTGACGCCAGAGTGTTCGCGACCCGCGCGGCCAGGTTGGGATCGCCTGCGTCAAAATTCACGCTCACGAGTCGGCTGCGAGTGATAGGGTCAATGGTGAGGTGATCCTGAAAGCGTTCGAGAACGCGCTGACTGAGCTCGCGGTCTGTTGGAGGAGTTCCGGTTGCCAATGCCTGACTGCTCGGGATCAGGTCTTTCCTTTTCCAGGACCACCATTTGGGCGCGTTGAATTCAGCAACGGTGTTCAATCGCAGTTGTTCGATAACCCGTCGCGCCAGACTCTTGCTCGCCAGAATACTGTACTGTGTTTTCAGGTAGTCATCTGACACGTTTTCCAACCGGTAAAGCTCTTGAATGGTTGGAATGTCAGGGTTTTCTCTCTGAATTTCGAGCACCACTTGAGCGCGAAAGACGGGTTTCTGCTTCAGCGTCGCAATTGTGCCGACGACAAAGACCACGAAGAACACGGCCAGAATGGTAGCCAGGCGCCCGCGAACAACACGGCCAAGCGCGCGGAAGTCGGGCGCCGCTGGCGGCTCCAAGACGTCAAAAGCATCGGTGAACTCCACGACGGTACCGTCCAGATCGCTTCGCCTACTACGGCTGGTCTGGACAGCATGACGAGAGGGTTCGATCTGATTCTGTTCCGCCATTCCGTCACCAATGGAATATCAGGAGCCCAGTAACAGTTTGGGTCGCTGCTTCTGCTCCACGCGAAAAGGTCGTCTTGGCCGTGCTGTTGGGGATCACAACGATGTCCTTTGATTCGAGCACAATGTCCGGATCCTTCCCCTTCATGATCTTGTTCAAGTCGATCCCAAACTCCTTTCGTTGACCAGTCTCAGGGTCCGTGCGAATCACGCGTACGCCTGATTTTGCGGCGGTGTGGGTAAGGCCCTCGCTCAACGCGACGGCTTGTAGAATGGACAACTTCTCGCTGGCTTTCAGCACAAATCCTCCCGGCTTCCGCACTTCTCCGAGCACATACACCACCCCTGCACGACTCACCTTCACGATGTCGCCAGGATGAACCACCGGATTGGAACGCGGATCAGACGAGTCCAACAGGTCCTTCAAGTTGACCTGAATGGCTGTCTGTGGCGAGCGGCCATTCTGTTGAAGGTGCTGGTTCGAGGAACTCACATCTCCAACGTCTGGAAATAAGCGCGCAGAGTCTTCCAGGGTTGTTTGATTTTCCTGACCCGACTCGCTGCTCGCCCCGCGCATGATGATTGCGGTGTCCCCCGCATCCTCACTCAGACCTCCTGCAAGCGAGAGCACCTCCAGCAACGTTCTAGGTCCACGAACCTGGAATACTCCGGGGGTTTTGACCGCCCCCATCACGGAAACGGGATGGCTTTGCAGATCGCGCACAAAAACACTAACGTGGGGGTCTCTCATGTAGGTGCGGCGGAGCAAATCTTGCAGTCTGGATTCCAATTCCACAGGTGTCAGGCCCACTGCTCGAATTTGCCCGAGCAAGGGCAAGGAGATCTCACCGCCCGACGAAACTCGGACCTGTCGATTCAGTTCAGGAGCGGCAAAAACATTAATGTCGAGAACGTCATCCGGTCCGATCCTGTATTTCGCGGAGTCAGTAGGGGACGCTTCCGAATCCCCGTGCACTAATTGCCTCAGGCGGCGATTCCAATCCTCGTTGGTCTCAAGACTCGGCGGAACACTGACATTTCCTGTAGATTGCGCAGCGCTGCCAGGGTGTGCGGGCTTCTCCAAAACGGCAGCAGTCGCGTCTACGGCCTCAAGGGGAACGCCCGGGGAATTCAGCAGCACCATGCAGAGAACAAGCATGGCGCCACGACGTCGCCATAATCGATAATGAACAGACCGTTGCCAGGCTGAGTACATAGCGTCTCCCACGCGTTGGGGGCCAACGAAGAATTCAGGCAACATATCCGACGGCAAATAGGTCACGAGGCGCGCGGGATGCGTGGTCGCACGCATGCCGTGTCCCGCAGCATAGAGATCAAGTGGCAGTCAGTCTATGAGGTGCAGCCACGAATTGGCGCGCAGGTGAAAACCCTAGCTTTCCGATGGACGTCGCGCCAAGTCAGGTTGTGGCAACTTTCGATTGAGAGAAATGGTGGCTCGCAATTCGCGCAAGCTAAGCCGCGAGGTCTTTTTCGGGAGCTATCGTCGAACCTAGTCGGCCGGAAACACTGGGCCCGTGCCTCAGCACCGCGAACTCTTTCAAGCGCAGACGCTCGAGCGCAAGATAGGCAATAAACTGTGGTCCATAGATCAAATAGCGTCGCCACAAACGGCGGGGCTCCTGCAACAGGCGAAAGAGCCATTCCAGTCCATGGTCTCGCAGCCATCGCGGTGCTTGCTTGCGCCTGCCCGAGAGCAGGTCGAACGCCGCGCCCACACTCGCCAGAACGGGTACCTGCAATTTGTGCACGTGCTCGAACATCCAACGTTCTTGTTTTGGCGTGCCCAGACCAACCCAGAGCACGTCCGGAGCGGCACGTGAGATCAGGGCAACAACCTCTTCATCCTCCTCGGCGTTCAGAGGTCGGAACGGCGGCGAATAAACTCCCACGGTCTGCATCCCCGGAAAGCGGTGTTTCAGGGACTCTGCCAGTCGCTCTGCAGCACCTGGCTCGCCGCCATAGAAAAAGTGCCGGTAGTTTCGGCCTGCCTTCCCGCAGAACGCAAGCACAAGGTCTGGGCCGTACACCCTTCCAGGCAACGGGTAGCCGCGACTCCGCCCTAGCCAAACCAGCGGCGTCCCATCCGGCACAACCAAGTCAGTCGAATTCAGAATCCTTCTGAATTCGAAATCATGTTGGGCCGCGACCATTCCATGCATGCTGGTAGCGGCGATCGAGTGCCCTCCCCGGCCCTCGCGAATCCATTGCTCCATTCTGGCTACGACTTCCTGCATCTGAACCGCGTGGACCCGAACCCCCATGGTTTCGAACGAGGCGCTCTCGACGGGAAACGACTCACCCACCAAGGGCAAGTTCGCGTCGAGCACAGCGGGCTTTTGGAAAACGGCATGGATCGAAACACCGAAGCGGGCCAGGGCAGACTTTTCGAGCCAGAATGCGAGGCGTCGATACGCCTTCTTGAAGGGCAGCCTGAGGGAATCCAACGGAGGAAAAATGTAACCGATCCCGCGGGTCTGAAATCCCGCGAGGCGGGCCATCGAGATGAGTTTTCTGCGCGAATAAACTCGAGCGTCGCAGAGGCGTTTGCGGACTGAGCCCGGGAACCACGAGATCATAGGAATATTGGGGCCAAGCGAGAACTCTCCGATGTGACAAGGGTGGCTTTCGAACGGGTACCACTTGTTCGGAACAAAAAGAACCAGGAACCCTCCCGGCTTCAAAACGCGAAAACACTCCTTCAGTACCTGACTGTCGCATTCGGTGTGCTCCAGCACTTCGATCATGGTCACGGCGTCAAAACTTTCCGAAGCGAAAGGTAGATTCTCACCGGCCGCTTGGAGCCGTGGAATCGCGTCCCGGAAGGCCTTCAGGTGCGGCATCTGGAGATCGACTCCGCAGACGTTCGCAGATCGACGCACGAGTTCAGCCGTATAGCTACCGTTGCCGCAGCCGAGGTCCAGAACACGCATGCCCTTCAGGTCGATTGTTTCGTCGATCTTGTTCACCCTCTTCTGGACACCATAGGATCCGTATGCGGCGGGGCCCCAAGTTTTGCTGAGGTTCGCCCGCCGCGAACTTCATCGTAGAGTCCAGACATCCGTGAGGCACGTTTCTCCCATGTTTGTGTTTGCGCATAAGCGCGTCCGGCCTCGCCCAAGCGTTCCCGTGCATCGGGGTTTCGCGCAAGCCAGCGAATTCCTTCGGCGATCGCTTTCACAGTTTCACGTGGGGTGGTGACTGCAATTTTGATCGCGGCGTTCGCCGGAATAAATGTCCCAACTCCTTGATGATCTAGAGTCAGAACCGGCAAACCGTGCCCCATCGCCTCCAGGACCTGCGTGCCGAAGGAGTCGCGCAGACTGGTAAACAAGAATGCATCGGCACTCTCATACAGGCTGGACATTTCATCCCAAGGTATCCTGCCCAGAAACTCGACTCTATCCTCGAGATGCAAGGCTTTCGCGTGTTCCTCCCATCGCCCACGCATTTCCCCATCGCCCGCGATGCGAAGTCGTACGTTCATGTTACCCACGGCGGCTAGTGCTTCGAACGCTAAAGGTAACGCCTTCCTCGGCTGCATTCGTCCCGCCCAAAGCAGCGTCAGCTCGTCGTTTTTCGACGTGGGAGCTCTGTGGTCGGAAATAATTCCGCACGGGATTCCTGAGTCCAGCCAGAGCCTGACATCTTGCGATCCGAGTTGCCTCAGCAGACTAGCGGTCTCATGGTTTGTGGCAAGTGTAATTGCGCTCGCACGAGCAGCGCTCCGCAAGGAAGGCCAAAACCGCAAAAGACGGACGCGCGCACTTCTGACAGCTTCCCGCCTCCAGGGCTGACCAAAGTAGCGCCGAAAGGCCGCCGGGGCCTGCTGCGCACCTCCGATCGGACCCCATACAAATGGGATGCCTAATTTCCGAACCGGAGGCGGCGCACTCACGGAACCGTAGCTGATATGGTGAACGATGTCGAAGCGAATTGATTTGTGCAGTTCGGCCGCGCTTTCGTAAGCGAGCGCCTGCCACAGAAGATACCGCCAAGGACTTTGCGTATCGCCTATTACCGGGCGTATCCTCCGGGATCCGGGTAGGGGTATCCAATAAAATCTAAGTCTGGGGTTGGGATGAGCAGAAAGGAACGCTTCGACGGCGTCGCGGTCGTGCGGACACGCCAAGACGAAAATCTCATGCTGGGCAGAAAGGTGCCATGCCCAGTTCCACGTGAAGCTTGGCTCCGAGCCATACCGTGGACTGCAGGCGTGACCAATGAGCAAAACCTTCATTTCCGTCTCGCCTTGTGAATCGCGACAACATTGATGGCGTTCTTCCCATCGGGAAGTTGGCTAAGCTCGTTGAGTTCTCCCCTCTGCGTAAGCGAACAGAAGCCGTAGCCCAGACCCTCCAGTAGCTTCCAAGAACCAACGGGGCTCAGACCTAATCGCCCTGCAGCGGTGCCGTTCATCTCAAACAACACCGTGGGGTGGTAGCGAGCCATAATTGACATAGCACCACGGAGGACAAGTTCTTCACATCCTTCCACATCCAGCTTAGTAAACCCCACTCGCCGCACCGTTTCTTTGCGTAGCACCTGCGAGAGAGTGCGAGTCACTATCTCTTCGAATGCCATCCCGGCTACATCCGTCGCCCCCAGTGAATAGCTATTCGCTCCCTCTTTGTGGTGGTAGAGCACGGCCTCACCTTCCTTGTCGGAGAGAGCAGCATGATAGGTACGAACGTTGGCAAGTCCGTTCAGATCGACATTTTTTCTAAGCACCTCAAAAGCCGCAGCGCCCGGCTCAAAGGAGAGAACCAATCCGGAAGGACCTACAAGTTTTGCAGCCGCCACGGTATAGATTCCGCAGTTCGCCCCACCATCCACGACGACCATGCCCGGCGAAATGAAGTGATCCAAGTGCAGGAGTTCCTTCTCATACTGCCCTCTGAGCGCATAGATCATCGTCGTCCCCGCCCCGTGCCAACGTGGCGGGACATAGAA
>Ga0307479_10002755_pt1 | contig 15913 bp, 12 predicted proteins | sample atmos_gasesECM4C_FD_203743 | JGI IMG/M metagenome (GOLD analysis project Ga0307479, IMG submission 203743) | Hardwood forest soil microbial communities from Morgan-Monroe State Forest, Indiana, United States - atmos_gasesECM4C_515 | ecosystem: Environmental > Terrestrial > Soil > Temperate... | reverse complement strand
CGAGCACCGCGGACTCCATCATGAATTGCAGCAAAATGTGTATCTTGCGCGCTCCCAGCGAACGCCGGATCCCAATTTCTCGTGTCCGCTCCGTAACGCTCGCCAACATGATGTTCATGATGACGATGCCGCCCACCACGAGGAATACACTGACCAAGCTGACGGCGACGTTCGCGAGCGTGCCTGTCAAATCGTGCCACAGCTTCATGATCGAATCGGAGCCCAGAATGGCAAAATTGTCCGGGGCGTCATACGGCAAGTGGCGCCAGGCGCGCATCAACATGCGTGCTTCGTCCTCGCACGCGCTCATCATTTCCGAACTGCCTGCCTGCACGAAAATACCCACCCAGTCGCGCGGGCGATGCAGCTCTTTTTCGAAGGTGTGCAGCGGCATGATCATGAAATTGTCTTGCGACTGCCCGAAGGCGCTGCCGATGCGCTCCGCAACTCCGATGACCTGATACTCATGCGTTTCCGCGCGCAGTAATTTCCCGACCGGATCGACATTGGAGAAAAGCCGATCCGCCACGTCCGCGCCGATGAATACGACTTCCCCGCGATGGTCGTCGTCGGTCTCGTTAATAAAGCGGCCTTGCGCGACGTTAATGTTACGCACCTCCGCATAATTAGAGGAAACGCCCATGACGTCGGTGTTCTGCAGGCGCTGGTTCCCGGAGCGCACCTCGATGTTGTGGTCGTCGAGCGCGGCAACCGCTTTGGCCGTTTTCATGCTATCGCGCATGCGCTCGTAATCTTCCATGGTAATCAACGGGCGCTTCTGCGCTTTGACCCACGCATCCTGACTGGTGATGATGCCGAAGCGATCTACAATGAACACGTTTGCGCCGAGGTTGGCTATGCGGTCGGCAACGTAAAAGTTCATCCCAGAGACCACGCTCATCACCGCCACAAGGGTGGCTACGGCCAAGATTACGCCCAGCAGGGTGAGAAAGCTGCGCAACTTATGCGCGCGCAAGGCGTCCAGCGCCAGACGCATGGTTTCGACCATGGTCACGGCACCGCCGCGGAGCCCGGTAAGCGCAATCCTGCGCCCGCCCGCAGTCGTGGTTACCTGCGGCAACCGCGTCACACCTTCCAGTGGAGCTACACCCAACGGAATCTCACTCGCTTTCTTGACCTGCTCTTAATACGAGTTAACCGGCAGATAGGTTTCCGTTCCTTATGCTTAGACGCAAAATTACACCCTTCGCTTTGCCCGCTGATTAATAGAGATTGACGGCGGCAAGCGACTGATTTCAATCTGTATTTCGCGGGGATGGCTCGTATCTCATTATAAATGCCACACTTACGGTAATTCAGGAACTACCGAGGCCAGCTTGGAGGCAAAGCCGAGGCGCGCAGACAGTGGTTCCCCATACGGCACCGTCCGCAACACGCAACGCCCTATCTCAGAGCAACAGCAGGATACTGGCCCTGTGAGTCAGCCTGAAAGCCCGGTGCAACAATCCGCCCTGGTGTCGAATCCAAATATAGAGGTTGACGGAGCCTCTCGCCATTCCCCTGACTATGCAGTCGCCTAGAGCCATTCTTTTTGCGTCCTTACTTATCTGTTGCGGTGGAATTTCGCTGGCCCAGGATGCACTGGCTCCGGCTCTGCAAAGCGAAGGCGACGCACAGCGCACGCTTCTCGAGCATGTGATCGCCAATCAGAAAAAAAACGATCTGGCGCAGTCCACCTATGAGCGCCTGGAGCGCCTGGAAATCCGCAAAGGCGCGGGATCCCAGCCGCCAGAAATCAAAACGACGCGGGCCGTCCCGGCTGGAACGGGAATTGATCGCATCCCCGTGGGGCCGGACGGCAAGCCTGTCGATGCGGCGGCTTATCGCGCGGAGTTGGAAAAACTGGAACGCGCGCTTTCCTGGGCCGCGGAAGATGGCCGGGCACAGCGCGAAGCCTACGAGAAAATCGCGAAGAAACAAAAAGAGCGTTCGGACTTGATCGACGCGACGCGTACGGCTTTTCTTTACACGTTCGTTGGCCGTGAGCTTCGCGGCGATCGCACGCTGTCGAAGTACCGCATGGTTCCCAATCCGGCTTACAAAGCGACTTCGCGCGCCACTTCGATTTTCTCGAAGGTGCGAGGCTTTTTGTGGATCGATGACGACGCGGAGCAAGTGGCGCGGGCTGAAATCGAGGTCATCGACGACATTTCTATCGGCGGCTTTCTCGCCAAGGTCTACAAGGGCAGCCACTTGATGCAGGAACGTTACGAAATGGCCCCCGGACTGTGGTTCGCCTCTTATTCCCAGTATGATTTCGATGGGCGCCGCTTGTTCATGAGCTTTTCCATTCACGAGAAAACATTTTATTCGCAGTACCGCCGCATCGGCCCTCCTAAGGAAGCGCTGCAAGCCATCCGTGCCGAGTTGGGCAAGTCAACCTCCGCGAACGCCGACCCCTGATAGTCTGGGGTCATGAATCGCTGGGTGATTTTTGCGGCGGCTTTGATGTCGGCATTCTCCGGCGCTGCTTCATTCCCCTATTTTTCATTGCTTTCGCAGGACTCGGCAGCACCGCAGTCACAACCTACGACTCCATCGCGCGAAGAGCCAAAGAAAACCAAGAAGGTCTGGACCAACGAAAACCTGGGTGACGTCAGCGGAAGCGCGATTTCGCAAGTGGGCGATGCCAGGAAGAGTTCGCCCGGGAAAAATGCTGCCGCGAAGCCGGCCACTTCTCAGATGGTAGCCGCCTATCGTAAACAGCTCACAACTCTTCACGCGCAATTGGCCGGCGTCGAGAAACAGATTGCGGACTTGATGAGCTTCAGCAAAGGCGAGACTCCCGGCGCGAATGGCATGCAACTCCACAAGAGCTACTCCACGGAACCCGTGGAAGACCAGGTGCGCAAGCTCGAGGAAAAAAGAAAATCGCTCGCGGCGAAAATGGACGCGGTTTTTGACGCCGCCCGCAAGCAAGGAATTGAGCCAGGGCAACTGCGTTAGCGAACTCCCCATCGAAAAGCGACGCTCGCTTCCTCCTCGCGAACAGTCAAATGGACAACGGTTTTTGTCCGCAGTAACATTTCTGCGTTCTCCTCTGCGAACCTATGGGCGAAAGGCTTCAGACCCTGCGATTTTTTTCTCGCTTCGCTTTTGCGATTGCGGTCTTGTGCCTTGTCTCGCCTCTTACGTCCAGCTCACAGGGCTTCGCCACCGATCTTGATGGCAAACCCGCCGATCCGTTTCGTGTGGCGCAAGGCAAGGTCGTCGTCCTGATTTTTGTGCGCACCGACTGTCCAGTTTCAAACCGCTACGCACCTACGATTCAGCAGCTCAGCGCCCAGAATAGAGACAAAACGGCGTTCTTTCTCGTTTATCCAAGCAAGAAGGAAACCTCCGAGACGATTCGCAAGCACGATCGCGACTTCGGCTATACGTTCGCCGCGTTGCGCGACCCGCAACATATTTTGGTGAAGCAAAGCCAGGCGCAGGTCACGCCGGAAGCCGCGGTTTTCGACCCCAATCGCCGGCTGGTTTATCACGGCCGGATTGACAATCTATACGAGGATTTTGGCCACGCGCGAAAGAGCGCTACGACGCACGAACTTGCGGCTGCCATTGCAGCGGCCATCGCAGGTAAAACGATCGACGGGAATGCGACGCCCGCAGTGGGCTGCTACATCTCGGATCTCGAATGACGGTTGTACTCCAGAAATTCCTTCGATCCGTCTTGCCGCTGGTTTGCATCGCAATACTCGGCATCGCCCTCGGCGGTCGGACGCCAGCGCAACAAAAAACCGCGGCTCAAAGCCTTGCACAACAGCCGCAGGTCACGTTCAACCACGACATCGCGCCGATTCTTTATCGCACCTGCGCGCAATGCCATCGCCCCGGCGAGGCTGGCCCTTTCCCGTTACTGACCTTCACCGACGCGAAATCGCACGCGCGGCAAATTGCCGCCGTCGCGAAAAGCCGCTTCATGCCTCCTTGGCTGCCGGAAAAAGGCATACTGAAATTTTCTGACGACCTCCGGCTCACAGAGGACGAGATCGCGCGCATTCAGGCTTGGGTGGAGCAAGGCGTGGCCGAGGGGAATCCTCAGGACTTGCCACCGATGCCAAAGTTTGTAGAGGGATGGCAGCTCGGCAAGCCGGACGTCATTGTGAAGGCGACGAAACCCTATGCCTTGCCACCCAGCGGCTCCGACAATTACTGGAATTTCGTCTTTCGCTCGCCCGCTGACCGCACGCGCTGGCTCAAAGCCATGGAAATCCGGCCGGGTGACAAGCGGCTAGTGCATCACGCCAATGTTTTGGTGGACCGCCAGCAGAACGCCCGGCGCCTGGAAGCCGAGCCCGGCGCGGGCTTCGCCGGCATGGAACTAACCATCGAGTCCGAAGTTTTTGACCCCGACAGTCATTTCCTGTTTTGGAAGCCGGGCTCGATTCCCTACGTCGAGCCCGACGGTATGGCGCTGCGCTTGGACAAGGACACGGACCTGATTCTCAACACCCATCTGCAGCCTTCAGGAAAACCGGAAACCATTCAGCCCACCCTCGGTTTGTATTTCACGGACAAGCCCGCCACCAAGCACCCGATTCTTCTGCAGCTAGAAAATGATCGCCTGCTGGATATTCCGCCAGGCGAAAAACATTTTGTGGTGACCGACAACTTTACCCTGCCCGTCGATGTAGATTTGCTCGCCATCTACCCGCACGCGCACTATCTCGGCAAGGACCTGCAAGCCATCGCGACATTCCCGGACAGCCGATCCGAAACCCTGATTCACATTCCCGATTGGAATCTGAATTGGCAGGCCGTCTATCGCTACGCTCAGCCGGTGCAATTACCGAAAGGCACAACAATTTCCATGAAGTTCGTATACGACAATTCCGGCGATAATGTGCGCAATCCAAATGATCCGCCACAGCGCGTCGTCGCCGGCAACCGTGCCATCGACGAAATGGCTCACCTTTGGCTGCAGGTACTGCCGGAAGACCCCGCTAATGCAAAAACCGACCCCAGAGCGGAGATTCTGGAAGCCATGGCCCGCCACAATTTACAGAAAAACTCCGAAGATTTCGAAGCGCACTACAATTTGGCGGCTTTGCTGATGGGACGTGGCCAAATCGCCGAAGCCATGACGCATTTTGCGGAGGCCAACCGCATTCGCCCGAACGAGCCCACGGTGAACAACGCCTTCGGCGCCGCGCTGCTCGCCGCCGGACGCACCGAGGAATCTATTCCGCATCTCACCGCGGCGCTCAACGCGCGTCCCGATTATTTCGATGCCCGCTACAACCTGGGCAACGCCCTCGCTTCCCTGGGCGATTTTCGCGGCGCACTAGCACAGTTTCAGGCCGCCGTACGCATCAATCCTGAAGACGCCAACGCCGAAGCCAACTTGGGCAGCGCCTTCGCCGAAATCGGCGACATCAAGCAGGCCAAGCTGCACTACCAGCGCGCCCTGCAACTCAACCCCAACCACGAGTTAGCAAAAGAGAATTTGCAGCAGCTCAGTCAGACGCTGCACAACAGTCCAAAGTAGCCAGAATTGAGCTTACGTTCGCTGTCGGAATTCGCGGCACTGCTCTGTGAAGCTTTCAATCAGCTTCGGAGTGGCGCGAAAATTGGTTTGCCCGATTAGTTGTCGAAAGGCAACCTCCGGCTCGATCAGGCGACGCTTCCCGCCGGCAAGCAATATCCCAACGGTTCCCATTGTAGAAATACCTCGACGCTTGGCTTCCGAGCGACCTCGCCGTTCATCGATTAAGAGCAAATTTGCTTCCTCTTCCTCTGCCAATTGAATGGCATCTCGTTCGCCTCGATCGAGTGCCTTCATGGTTTCATCCTCACGAAAACGCACTGCGCGTACGTCGATCCAGGCTGGAAGATGCAACAGCCAGCCTGCCACGGATGCCGGGGCCAACGGATGACCAAGCTCTTCCATCACGCTGGCGGGAACGAGCACCCTTCGATATAGATCGCGAATTAGCTTGTCACAACTTATTTGGATGAGATAGTTCAGTGGCGAAGCGTCAGCGACGACGATCATACCGAGGAGGTGCCGCTACTCTGTATTCTCAGGCAGGTTGCGCAATGTCTTCACATCGTCGGCCAGATCTTCAGCGCTATAGGCGTGATCAAAAATGTTACGCGCCTTCAGAAAACCTTCAAACTGGAATCGGGAGGTAAACCCGAGGAGGCTGCCAGCCTGATGCGCGCTCAGCTTACCAGTCCGGTATCCAGCGATAGCCAGAGCTTCCAGAGCCTCGCGAGCAGGATCAGGGCGTTGCGCGAGATCATTGGGCAGGTCGACGGTAATTTCCACAGCGAGTCCCCTTAGGTACCTATGACTAGCCTAGCATGGAAGTGCACGCCCTCAACCATGGTCGTCTACTTCCCAGCAGAGATAACCGTCCACGGATACGCTTTCATGTCCCGAAGCTCCGGCTTTTCCCACGATTGCTCCGGGTGCTGCTGGAGATGCTTGGCGGCGAGAAAATCCATGCCGCAAGCGTGACCGGCGGCCGCGGCGAATTCCATTTTCGCAGCCATCTGCGTATCCGTAGCTTTATTTTGCACCGCGCCGGCAGTACCAAACGGTGTTTGCCAACTCCCCATCCCCCGTGGTGACAAATCCACGTGCCCGCACAGCGTCCGCTCGCTCGGCTCCGTCTTCCTGCTGAAGCTGTCGACGTGATCGGCAAGAAATTGCTCCGCCAGCGTCACGTCGATCTTGCCTTTGTTTTCCGCCATTAACTGGTCCCATCGGCGGTGCCGCGCGTTTGCGCTGACGCCCGGGTCATCAGCCGGAAAATCCGTTTCTTCCGCCGCCAGCTTCGGACTAACCGGAAAATTCGAGCCCACAAAATATCCGTCCGTCTTACGGTCGAGCGTGACATTCTTCAGCCCTAGCTCGAGGCTCGCGATCTCTCCTTTGCGCGTATCGGCGATCAGCCAATCATTCGCGTAGCCACCGTTGTTGCCTTCCTTAAAGATGCGAGCCACATCGTCGATTGAAGCCGAGTATTGCATCGCTTTCCGCGCGCGCGCAAATTCCGGCACGCCGTTGTTGTCGAACCCGTGAAACCCGGTGATCGTCGTTTCCGTGATGACAATGCCCGCTGTATTCAGCCCAAAGTCGTCCCCGCTATGAATCAGCCCCGGCAGCCCATCCATCACAAAGCGATAGCCGTGCGCCGGCACAATATCAAACGCCATCGTCCACCGCGCACCATCGAGGTAACTGGTCCAGTTGTTGTGCGCGATCACCACGCGTCCGTCTTTCGTGTAGCTCCCAATCGCCACAAACGCGCTGCAATGATCGCCGGCCGTCACCGTCGGAAGCGACGCGATCTTGTGCGCCTTATCATATTGATCGACGTAGTAGCTCCACTCCATCGCCGCGTTCAGCGTCACGATGTCCCAAATGTCCAGCTTCCCGCCCTGCGCGTTCACGCCCTCGACGATCCCCTGCATCTCCTCGCGGTATTCCTGCTCCACGTGAGGCCACAAAATATTTTTCGAGGCGTCCCGGAAAAAGTTCCAGTCCTTCCCGTTATCGTGTGTGAGCGACAGGGCGTAAACGTTGTAAAGGTCCTGAATCTCAGGAGCCAACAAAAATCCGTGCTGATAACCGATCTGCGCCGGCGTTCCTTCTAGGTGCACGAACGTCCAGCCATTCACCGCGGGACGCCGGAATGCGCCCTTCAGCCGCTCATCCGCCTTCGGCGTCATCGATGCACCGACCGCCGCGAAAACAATCACGCCGCACACCACCGCAATGGCTATACCTCGCCGCACGTTTCGCTCCTTCAAGCGTTCCGCACGCGATCGCTGCCCGCGCCAAACGCTGCACAGAAATTATCCCGTCGCGCTGCCCCTGTCAACGAATCCAAGCCGAACGTGGTACCAACCTCAATCCGCGGAATGCAACTTGCCATCTTGTTTACCCTGAGCCTCGAAGGGCCCGCGCGTTTCCCACTCGATGCGCACCAGCCAATCAAAGTGCATTCCCTCCGTCTTCAGCCACGCCTCCAGCGCCTCTCGCGAGTCCGCGCGAAACTCCACAAACATTTTCCCTTCCAGCATGTTGACCAGCACGCGTTCCGCATGCGCGGTTCCGCCCGACTGCATCCGTTGCGCAAGATTTTCCGCCCCTTGCCGCGTCAGGCAAGCCAGCGTGTGCTGCGTGAGATAGCGAGGCATGAGCGCTCCCGATGTGGAATCGAAATCCTAAGTATTCCATATCGAGCACGACTCTGCATGATTCCGCCTCTGTGCCCTCTGCGAACTCTGTGGTGAGATCTAGAGCAGGTTCTTGCGCTTGTACAGCGCGAAGCCGCGTGCGGTCAATTTGCCCAGCTCCCGAAACAGCGCCGCGTCCGGGGTCAAAAAATTGAAGCAGCTCTTTCCTTGCATGCGCTGCTTGAGGTTTGCCGACATGCCCTTTGCCAAAGACGCGTCCCAGTACAGCGGCATCAAGTGAAAGCTCACGTACGCGCGCCCGCGGATCACCGCCCCGAAAAAGAGCGGCTTGCCGTTGAGGCTCGGCGTGCGCGTCTCCAAATAATACTTTTCCCGCGTGTCCGCGTTGACGTGCAGATGCTTCTCATATTTCGCGAAGACCATCTTCAGCGCATAGAACGCCTTTGCAAAATCATTCGCGCGGTCCGCCGCAATCTGGGTAGCGCTCCGCGCGCTCTTCTGTCTTGGCATCGAATTCCTCGGGGGGACAAGCTCTCCGTTGCCCGGAGTATACTGTCCACCCCCCACCGTGAGAAGCCCCCGTAACTCCGCAATCACGTGCCGCGCACTTGCGACGGTGAGTAAACCGGCAAATTGGGTCGCCACCGAGGCACGGAGACCACCGAGTTGAAAATTGGAAGTGGTACACCCCTGTGGTGACGGGAAGTATGCGCAATCGAGTGAGGGCGCAGGAGATAGAGGCGTTACGTGGCGCATGTGGCTCTAGAGGCGGATACTCGAGGCTTGATGCTCGAGACCACGCGCATCGGTACCCCCCTCCCCCCCTTTTTCATAAGTGTTCATTCTAAAGGTAGTTAAAGTGCTTTGTTTTGATACACTTTTGCAAGTGTTGATTCTAAAGGTGGATACAGAGGTTAGAGGTTGGAGGTTCGAAGTTGGACGGACACCGAAAGGTACCCCCACCCCGGGTGTTTTGGGAAAAGAGGCTGCAAGCTGTTGAAAACAAAGCGCGGGAGTCGGAAAAAGAAAGTAAAGAGGCTCCAGGCGATTGATAAGACAAGAGTTATGGGTGGAGCGGCGGGAAGGGTAAGAGAGGTTTCTTCGAGATAACACACGCAATCATACTACAGGTCTGGACGTCTGTCAATAATAAACTTGTAAGTTCAAATTTTTGAGGGGGTTGCGGACGAAAAGCAGATCCTTCGACTGCGCTCAGGATGATTATCCTCGTCGGATCGTCATTTCTTGAGGTCGGCGGCGATTTGGGAGAACTGGAGGAGGGCGGCTTCTAGGTCTTCGGCGATTTCGGCGGCGATAACGTCGGGGTCGGGGAGGTTGGCGGAGTCTTCCAGGCTTTCGTCTTTTAGCCAGAAGATGTCGAGGTTGATTTTGTCGCGCTTGAGCAAGTCCTCGTAGGCGAAGGACTTGAAGCGGTCGGTCTCTTTGCGCTCGTGGCGGTTCTCGGGATGGTAGCAGACTACGAAGTCGTCGAGGTCGGCGCGCTTCAGTTGATTTTCCTTGAGGGTGAAGTGCTGATTGGTGCGGAAGTCATAGATCCACAGAGTCTTGGTCCACGGGGTTTCGCTGGCGGGCTTGCGGTCGAAGAAGAGGACGTTGGCCTTGACGCCCTGGGCGTAGAAGATGCCGGTGGGCAGGCGGAGCAGGGTGTGGACATCGCATTCGTGGAGGACTTTGCGGCGAACGATTTCGCCGGCGCCGCCCTCGAAGAGGACATTGTCCGGTACGACGATGGCAGCACGACCGGGCACCTTCATTAGGGACTTGACGTGTTGGAGGAAATTGAGCTGTTTGTTGCTGGTGGTAGCCCAGAAGTCTTCGCGGTAATAGGTAAGGGCCTCTTTGCTTTGCTCGCCTTCTTCATTGATGATCGTAATACTAGATTTTTTCCCAAACGGCGGGTTCGTTAGGACCATATTGTAGTTCGTTGCCGGAGTGGCCGCTAAGCTATCCACTACGGTGACCGGACTTTCGTCGCCGTTGATCCCGTGAAGATAGAGGTTCATCGTGCAGAGGCGAGCGGCAGCATCAACTATTTCCACTCCGGACAGGAGATCGTGCTTTAGCTGACTCTTCTGCTTTTTGTCTAGGGAGTAGTGTTTGCTGATGTACTCGTGCGCAGCCAGGAGAAATCCGCCTGTGCCGCAAGCGGGATCATGAATGGACTTGCCAGGCTCGGGCCGCATGACATCGACCATGGCGCGGATGAGAGCGCGGGGCGTGAAATATTGGCCTGCGCCGGTTTTGACGTCTTCGGCGTTCTTTTCGAGAAGGCCTTCGTAGGCGTCGCCTTTGACGTCGACATCGAGGCTGGTCCATTGTTCTCGGTCGATGAGATCAGCAATGAGACGGCGGAGCTTGGCAGGGTCCTGAATCTTGTTCTGGGCCTTGCGGAAGATGATGCCGAGCATGCCGCGCTGTTTGCCTAGGGTCTCTAGCGTCTTGCGATATTGTCTTTCGAGGGCTTCGCCCTCAGGCTCTCGAAGCGACTTCCAATCGTAGCCTTCCGGGATTTCCGGGGCATGCTTCGGGTCAAGTTGTTTGCGTTCGTCAGCCATCTTGAGGAAGAGAAGGTAAGTGAGTTGTTCTACGTAGTCTCCATAGGAGAGGCCATCGTCGCGGAGAATGTTGCAGTAGTTCCAGAGCTTTTGAACGACGGCGGAGGAGCCGTTAGGCATTTACGGTTTCCTTTGACACTGGCGCTCGGCGGCTTGGCTTGTTGCTTTTTGCGCGCACAGGCGCGCGGTCAGAAATGGCGGTGCCGCGAATTCTTTCGAGCAGAGCGCTGGCTGGCTCGTCGTTTGGGTCTTGTGAAACGAGCTTGCCTGCGAACGCGCGGTTGAGAATTGTCTGGCGCAAATGGTTGCTCCGAGTCAGGTTCTCCCGAACGCTAAGTTCGATCTTGTCCAGGAATGAGAAGCGGCGCTCGATTTCTATGGCAATTCGTTGTTGCTCAAGAGCCGGTGGGACAGGGATAGAAAAGTTGCATAGATTCCCTAGGGTCACAGTCTTCTGGGCAACACCCCTGGCGCAACGGTGAGCTTGTGCGAGGCATACTGGAGAGTTGAGGCAATCCGCGAGGTACTCGCTGGACAGAAAATCCGACGGCTTGATGTGGGCTATGTGTCGTTGAAATGAAAACGGCTGGTCTGTGTTCACCCTGACTGCAACACCGTACGACCCGACCGCGGAATACAAAATATCTCCTCTCTTGACGGGACATCTATCATTCAGCGTCGCGTAAGTAGATTCCGAAATGAACTTTGTGCCCTCGAAGGTCAACTTCCCGCCGACGATGTGCTGGACAAATACGAAAGGGATTCCAGAAGGCTCGAACTGGGGCGGTTGGTGTGTACCGTCGGTTACGCGATTGGAAATCTGGTCGAGCCTCGCCCATTCCCATCCGTCGGGCAATTGAGCAAGACCTTTTGTTGCAGGCCCCTTTGGCGCTGAGTAGCCCGCCTTCCAGTTATTGTTCAGTGACAATTGAAGGCCGCCGGATTTTGAAAGTTGTTTCGCTTCCCAGCGGGCGCGGCGGTCGGTGAGGATACGTTCGAGCAGGGCGGAGGCGGGCTCGTAGGGGCGGCCTTCGCGGCGGGCGAGTTCGGCTTCGGTGGGGACGAGGCGGCCTTCACAGGCGGTTTTGAGGACGGCGGCGCGGTAGCGTTTGAGGTTAGCCTGGACGCGCTTGAGGGCTACAACTGCTGCATCCAAGCGCGTGAATTGCTTTTCGATCTCCTCGACAATTCGCTTTTGTTCTGCAAGCGGTGGCAAGCGGAACTGTAGCTCATGGAGCTGCTTTTTCGTGACTCCGCTTATAGTCGTTCCGCGGCTGATGTGCTTAAAGACTTGGACTGCCGTTCCCATGTAGAGAAGCACGTATTTTGGAGATAAGAATTCTTGGCTGAAAACGAGGGCTTGCGAATCCTGGCTGAAGCAAATCGGAGTTTCCGCGATTCCCACTTTCCCGAGACCGACTCGCGTCACCACGATGACGGAGCCGGCGGGCACGCGGCTCGTGGCTGAATTCTTAATGCCTTGCTCGGAAATGGAACGGCGCGGAGTGATGCGGTGCCGTTCGTCGATATCGGCACTGGATATCCACGGCGTCGTGCCTTGCCAGTACTCGGCAACCTCCGTGGAAGGAGTTCCTCCGCCGACGACATCGAATAATTCCTGTACGCGTGCGACGGCCCAATTTCGCGGTATGGCTCCGTTATCTCCGGTCACGCTGCCAGAACCTCATTGAGTTCATTCAGAATCGGTTGAAGGTCCTTGCCGAAGAGCTTCATAGCTTTGCCCAGCCCGCCACGTTGGGCAAAGGGCACGTACTCGAAGTCGTTGGGCTCGATGGTCAGGCTTTCGGCGATATGGTCGCGGATGGCTTCGAGCCACTGGCGCTGCTCGGGCTTGAATTTGTGGGCGTTCGATTCCTGTTTGGAAAGCCAGTCGGCGAACCGCTGATTGACTTTGTCACGATACGGTGCGAGTTCGCCTTCTTGATGCAAGGCAAAACGGACTAAAGAAACGATATCGGCCAAGACCTTGCCGCCGGAAGCGCGGACTTTGGATTTGTCGAGGGCTTCGTAGGCGCGCCAGACGTTTTCGGGCTCCAGGGAGCGCGGCGGGCGCTTGATTGTGTTTCTAAGCTCTTCGATGTCTTTGTATTTAAGGCGCTGCTTGTATGGGCGGCTATAGAGAATTTGGAGAGCGGTGATTTCATCTTTGTTTTCGCGGATGAATTGCTCGAAGGATTGGACTATGGTTTTGGCGTTTTCGGTGGCTTGGGCGTTGAAACCGGACTCGAGGACTTTGTCTTTGCTTACGGTGTCGATGGTTTGCTCGTAGGACTTTTTCAGCTCGACTAGCGTCTTGCGCAGCGTGGGATTTGTGGCTATTGGTTTCGCGGCTTCGAGGAGCAGGCTTGCGGTAGCTTTTTCTATGTCTTCGGCGGTTGGCGGACAGCCAGAAATGGCTGTCCCACTGGTTGCGGTCGCGGCTTCTAGCTGTTGGTCGGGGTCCAGGGCGTTGACGATTTGGGCGGCGATTTCGGTTAGCGGCCGGCCTCCGGCGGCGGCGGTTAGGAGCTTGCGATCTTCTTTTGATAGTTGGCGGTCTAGGCGGGCTAGGCGAGATGCTAGGGAGGATAGGACATCTTTTTCGCGGTTGCCGAAGGAGACGGCTTCGAGCAATTTTTCGAAGGAGACGCTGGGCTTCTTTTCAAGCGGATGCGTGTCGACCAGTTCACTTTCGCAGACGCCTACTGCGTCGACGATTACGAAGTGCGTTTTGGAATTGGCGTCGGGTGTTACGGCTCGGAGATCGTCGGGCTTGATGATGCGGGAGCCGCGGCCCTTCATCTGCTCGAAGAGGTTGCGGCTCTTCACAGAGCGGAGAAAGAGGATGCATTCGATCGGACGTACGTCGGTGCCGGTAGCGATCATGTCTACGGTGACGGCGATGCGGGGATTATAGCTGTTTCGGAAGGAGGCGAGGTGGGCTTCGGCGGTGGTGCCGGAACTTTTGTAGCTGACTTCTTCGATCTCCGTGCCGTCTTCGAGTTTTTTCTTGTTCACAACGCGGGCTACGCCGCTCATGTAGGTAATTTTTTGCGCGAATTCGTTTCCCTTGCCGAATTCTTCGCGGAGGATTTGCACGATGTCTTCGGCGTGGCTGTCGTCTTTGGCGAAGACGAGGGTTTTGGGGACTTCGGTGCGGCCTGGGAAAATTTCGGTGAAAAGTTTTTCCTTGAAGGTCTTGATGATGGTGCGGATTTGGTCCTTGGCGACAACGTCGCGGTCTAGCTGCCCTGCGCCATAGTTGAAATCTTCGTCGAGACGTTCCCAGCGGATTTTGCGGGTTTGGCGGTCGCGCTTGTCGATGTAGAGGCCGGCTTCGACGGCGGAGCCGTGCTCGGAGATGTAGGTGCGGATTTTGTAGACGTCGAAACCGACGTTGACGCCATCGGCGACGGCTTGCTCGTGGTTGTACTCCATTACGAGGTTTTGGTTGAAGAAGCCGAAGGTTTGTTTGGAGGGCGTGGCGGTTAGGCCGATGAGAAATGCGTCGAAATATTCGAGGACTTGGCGCCAGAGATTGTAGATGGAGCGGTGGCACTCGTCGACGATGACGAAATCGAAGTATTCGATGGGAATGGCGGGATTGTAGGTGACAGGCAGCGGGTCTTTGTACAGATTGGCGAGGTCGGAGAGGGATTTTTCTTCGGTGTCGGAATCGACATCCGGCTGGCCCTGGAGCATGGAGTACAGACGCTGAATGGTGGTGATGCTGACTTTGGCGACGGGATCGAGCTTGTTGGCTTGGAGGTGCTGCACGTTGTAGAGCTCGGTGAATTTGCGGTGCTCTTCCGGCGTCGAGAACATCTCGAACTCTTTTTTGGTTTGCTGGCCGAGGGTGCGGCGGTCGACTAGGAAGAGAATGCGACGGGCGCCTGCGTGCTTGATGAGGCGATAGCACGCGTTGCAGGCGGTGAAGGTTTTGCCGCTGCCGGTGGCCATTTGGATTAGGGCGCGGGGGCGGCCTTCGGCTAGCGATTTTTCCAGGCCTTTGATCGCGCGGATTTGCGGGGGCCAGAGGCTTGAGACTGACGGGTCTAAAGACCCGCCACTACTGGGGAGTTGCTTTAGGCGAGCGCGCAGGTTGGAGGCGGGCGTCTTTGCTTCCTGCGCTAGCCATTCCGCGAAGGTTTCGGGGCGGTGGAAGGAAAAAACTGGCCGGCTGCGGGCGTCTGGTTCGATGAGATTGGTGAAGCGGGTTTCGATGCCGGTGCTTTGGTAGCAGAAGGGGAGAGGTTTGCGGGCGGGCTTGAGCTCGGGTGGGAGGCCGACGCTGTATTTTTCGGTCTGGATTTCGTAGCCGGAGAGGGTGGCGCCTTCTTTTTTGGCTTCGACGACTCCAGCGGGGACGCCGTCAACGTAAAGGAGATAGTCGGCTTCGCCGTAGCCGGGTTTCAGGGGGAATTGGCGAATAGCGACGCCTCGGGCGGCGTTAATGTTGGTTTCGCCGCGGGATTGGAGGGTCCAGCCGGCACCGGTGAGGAGCCGGTCGATGCTTTCACGCGCGCGGTCTTCGGGGGTGATGGGCATAGCCGGGAAGGGTGATTATAGCGCGGGAGGGGGTTACGAAGGCGGTTTAGTGTTTAGGGGGTGAATAGGAAGGGAAAAAGCAGATCCCTCTCTGGGTTCGGGTGACAACCAAGCAAAGAAAAAGCAGGTCCCTCGGCTACGCTCGGGATGACAAGAGGGAGGGAAAAGCAGGTCCCTCGGCTGCGCTCGGGATGACAAACCAGGGTGAAACGACAAGAGGGCACGCAGGCGCGTGCCCTCTTCGCAATTCCGATCAACTTCGCGTCGACTACGCGTTGGCGCCCTTCGAGAAGCTGCCTACCGCTTCCGCTTCCGTGTTGTACACGTCGAAAACGGTCAGGAGCTTGGTGATTTGCAGGACTTCCTGGAACTTGCTGCCCAGGTGGCAGAGCTTGAGGGCGGCGCCCTGGGACTTCGCGCTGTGATGCGAGGCCACCAGCGTGCCCAAGCCCGCGCTGTCGATGAAGGTCACGTTGTCCATGTTCAGCACGATTTTCTTTTTGCCGCCGGCGATCAGGCTTTTCACTTTTTCGCGCAGCGCGTTGCTCTCTTCGCCGAGCACGATGCGCCCGTCCAGCGCCACCACGGACACGCCATCCACTTCGAGGTTCGTC
>Ga0307479_10002754_pt1 | contig 15915 bp, 7 predicted proteins | sample atmos_gasesECM4C_FD_203743 | JGI IMG/M metagenome (GOLD analysis project Ga0307479, IMG submission 203743) | Hardwood forest soil microbial communities from Morgan-Monroe State Forest, Indiana, United States - atmos_gasesECM4C_515 | ecosystem: Environmental > Terrestrial > Soil > Temperate... | reverse complement strand
CGAGCTCGCCTCGAGGACTTTCGACGAAGGCGTAGACGTCGCCGACCGGACCCTTGAAGCCTTCGCTCACGAGGCGGAATTGGTGGATGACCGCCTCCATGCTCTTGCTGAGCTCGCTCCGCGGTGGCAACGCGACCTTGCGGTCGCTGGTGATCCACGGTCCGCCCGGCAGGTTGTCGACCGCCTGCTGGAGAATCCGCAGGCTCTGGCGCATCTCGGCCACCCGCATCCGGTAGCGGTCGTAGCAATCGCCGTTCGTCCCGACCGGGACGTCGAAATCGTAATTCTCATAGCCGCAGTAGGGGAACGCCTTGCGCACGTCGTAGTTCACCCCGGACGCACGCAGCACCGGTCCGGTGACGCCGGCCTCGATCGCGTCCTTCGCCGAGATCACCCCCACCCCCTTGAGCCGCTGGTGCCAGATCGGGTTGTCGGTCAGCATCGACTCGAAGTCGTCGAGCCTGCCGGGCATGACGTCGATGAACTTCTGCAACTGGTCGAGCCAGCCGTCCGGCAGGTCCCAGGCCACCCCACCCACCCGGGTGAACGATGTCATCATCCGGACCCCGGAGTAGGCCTCGTTGAGGTCGAGCGCCAGGTCGCGATCGCGCCATGCGTAGAAGAACCCGGAGTAGACCCCCAGGTCGAGGCCGGTGGTACCGAGCCAGAGCTCGTGGCTGGAGACCCGAGCCAGCTCCATCATGATCACCCGAATGGCTTGCGCCCGCGGTGGCACATCGACCCCGATCAGCTTCTCGACCGCGCTGACGAACCCCACGTTGTTGATCGGCGGGGCGAGGTAATCCATTCGATCGCTGAAGGTGATGCCCTGGGTGTAGGTCTTGTCCTCGAACGATTTCTCGAACCCGGTGTGCAGATAGCCGATGTCGGCGTCGGCGTCGCGCACGATCTCGCCATCGAGCTTGAGCCGAACCCGCAGCACGCCGTGGGTGCTCGGGTGGTGCGGCCCCATGTTGAGCTCCATCCATTCGGTTTCGGGCTCGTGCTCGGGACCGATCGATTCCTGGGTAACGTCGGTCTTAACCACGGATGGCGTCGGGCTCCAACCCTTCGAGTTTCTGATCGCTGAAGATCACCGGCTCGCCGAAGGAGACGTAATCCTTCCGCAGTGGAAACCCCTCCCACGTCGGCGGCATCAGGATGCGGCGCAGGTCGGCGTGCCCGTCGAACTTGATGCCAAACAGGTCCCAGGTCTCCCGCTCGTGCCAGTCGGCGGCGGGCCAGACCGAAGTGAGGCTTGGGACGTGTGGATCGGGCATGGCCGCGGTGGTCTTGATCCGGATCCGGGTCTTGTCGGCCAGCGAGCGTACCTCCCAGACGACGGTGAAGCGGGGGTCACGAGCCGGCCAATCGACGGCGGTCGCATAGAGAAGGTAGTCGAATCCTTCTTGATCCTTGAGATAGCGGGCGACCTCGACCACCGCGGAGGGCTCGATCACGACGCTGAGGTCGCCGCGGAAATCAGAGGTCTCCCGCACGGCCGTCTTGAAGCGGTCGCCGAGCCGCTGCACAAGCGTGTCGCTCGCGTTCACACTCATCTAACCCGCCTTCATTGCTGGCGCGACGACCCAGCCGTCAGGCGGGACGCTTGACCAGCGGTTCACCGCGGATCTTGCGCTGGAGCTTGATGACGGCGTCCAGCAAGGCCTCAGGACGAGGGGGGCAGCCGGGTAGGTAGATGTCGACCGGGATGATCTTGTCGACGCTCTGCACGATGGCATAGTTGTTGAACATGCCGGCCGACGAGGCGCAGGCGCCCATGGCGATCACCCATTTCGGTTCGGGCATCTGGTCATAGACCTGCCGGATGACCGGCACCATCTTGATCGCCACCCGGCCGGAAACGATCAGCAGGTCGGATTGGCGCGGCGACGCCCGGAAGAGCTCTGAGCCAAAGCGCGAGATGTCCTGGCGCGGGCCCACGGCGCCCATCATCTCGATGGCGCAGCAGGCGAGGCCGAAGAGCGCGGGCCAGATCGCGCTCGACCGACCCCAGTTGATCACCTTGTCGATCGTGGTGGTCAGCACGTTTTCCCCCAGCGCGTTCAGAGGGGTCGGTCCGGCGGCACGACCGGTTAGAAACGGCGTGTCGCGGAGCTTCAGCTCCCCCATTCCAGCGCTCCCTTCCGCCATACGTAGATGAGGGCGACCAGCAGGACGGCCACGAAGACCGCCATCTCGGCGACCCCGAACCAGCCCAGCCCTTTGACGTTGACCGCCCAGGGATAGATGAAGATCGCCTCGATGTCGAAGATGATGAACAACATGGCGGTCAGATAGAAACTGATCGCAAAGCGGCGCCGGGCGCCGGTGCGCGGCACGATCCCCGACTCATAGGGCAGGTCCTTGGCCGCGGAGTCGAGATGCCCGGCGAGCCAGGGCGGGAGGTAGAGGGCGATGAGACCAAAGACAAAGACCGCGATAAGAAAAATGAGCAAGGGAAAATAGTCGCTCAGCACGGTACGCAGTTAAGTCTAACAAAGCGGTTTCTGAATACGGACCGCAGATCGAGCTCTGCCGCGTCGAATCAGGTCGGCGCCCTATGGTCGCAGGTCTTCCAGTTCCCAGAGCGCGCCCGGATGATGAGCGGGCGGAAAACGGCCGTCGGGGTTCTCCTCGAGAAACTGGCGCGAATGCTTGCGGAACCGGTCGACTGTGCACACGTACTGGCCGGGGATGGGAATCGGATCACCCGGCTTGAACCGGTCGCCGATCCGAACCCCCTTACCGGGCTCCGGTCGTGGCGCCGCCTCGCCCGGCGACCAGGCGCCGCTCGCGACCAGCGGTCGCGGGGGCACACCGCCGTTGGCATCGGGTTTGACCGCCGGCTCGGAGTTTGCTTTGGGGAAAAACGGGACCGGGGGCGTGTCCGGCCGGCGCGGGTCGCCCGTCCAGCCCAGCGCGTTGACCTCGTTGATCGACCGCTTGAGGTACACGGCCTGCTTGACCTCGCTGACGTCGACGATTTCTTCGAACGGGATGTAGAGCTCGGGCTGGCCGGGGTCGACGACCCGCATGTACGGCTCGGTAGAGACGAAGATGCCCTGCGCCGACTGCGGTGGTCCCTCGAAGATCGAGCGTACCGTCCCCAGGTGCCCGTCGCGCGTTTCGACGGTGTAGCCGATATTCACGACCCACTGGACTACAGGCACGAGGCGACTCCTACGACCATGGAATGGCGCGTATTCTAAGTCACCTGAGCGACGAGAGGTTCGGGCCCAACACCGCCGACGTCGAGACGTTTCTCGACCGGCTGCGCCGGATGACCCCCGACGAATGGGATCGCGTCACCAACGCGGCCCCGGCCCTGGGCGCCGTCCCTGACCTCGAGGTCAGGCAATCGCCTGCGTACTTCAATGCGTTGGAGGCGGCAACCCGCCTCGCGAAGAGCCAGGTCTTCCCCGGATCGGAGTCGGCTTTTTTTGACGCGATGCGCACCGCCCAGCTGGTCGCCGACGCCAGCAGCTTCCAACCCTCGACGAGACCTGAGCCCGCGGGCTCAGCCGTGGTAGACGAACGACTAGCTCCCGATGCCGAGGCCGACGCGATCATCCGGATCATGTCGACCGCCTACGAAGAGGAATCCTGGCGACGCGTCATGAACGCTTCCATGGTCGCGGCGGGCGCGCTTGTCGTCCGTAAGTGGCTAGCGGACTCGGCCTTTAAGCTCCTGTATCGTCCTTTCGCCGCTGCCATTCGCCTCGAGACCCTGAAGGTCAAACCCACGCGGTCGCCGAGGCCTTAGGGCACCGTCAAGGCAGGGTCAGTCAGGCTACTCCCAAAGGCGGCGCTGCTCCCTGCGGATGGTGTCGGCGGGTTGTAGATCGCCGTCAACGAATCGCCGCTGGTTAGCGAACTGGCAAGGTTGCAGGTTGCGACGCCGGAACTGTTGACTGCGACTGAATGATCGCTTCCGCTACCAGAGCAGCTGGTAATCAGGCTTCCCTGGTCGAAGAAGAGCACGCTACCAGCGGTTGGATTGGTGTTCGAGGCCTGATTAGTGACGGTCGCGGTGAGCGTCACTGGCGCCGCATTGTTCAGCACCAAGGTGTTCTTGCTACCGGTCACGTTGGGGCTGGTGATGCTGGCCCCAAACAAGGTGGCATCCGCCGGCGTGTAACTCGCCTTCAGCGCCGTTTTGCCGCCGATGCCGGTCGTGGTGCTGAAATCGGTCTGGCAAGTTGCGGTTGCCGTGATGCCGCTACCCGGGCTCACCGTCACGATGTTCGGCGCCGTACTGGCGCCACTGCACGTGATCGCGGTCCCGCCGCCATCGGTGAACGCCACGCTCCCGGTCGGGTTCGTCGCCCCACCGCTCGGGGTCACAGTGGCTGTCAGCGTGACACCGCTGGCGGTCGTCGCCGCGGTGGTCAGCGTGGTGGCGGTATCCTGCGACACCACCAGGTTCTGCGTCGGTGCGAGGCTGCTTCCGAAGGCGGCACTACTCCCAGTCGCCGGGTTGTAGATCGCCGTTAGTGGATGGGTTCCGGCCGGGCTGAAGCCACCGCCTAAGGTGCAGGCCGCCTGGTTGGCGTTGGGCCCCGTGCCATTCACGTTGACAGAGCCGTCGCCGTTCACCGAGCTGGAGCTCGTGCAGGTGGTGAGCTTCGTGCCATTGTCAAAGAAGAGCACGCTGCCGCTGGTCGGATCGCTCCCGCCGCCCAGGTGCGTCACGCTCGCCGTCAGCGTCACCGCCTGGCCGCTCGGCACAGGGCCCGGATTTCCGAGCGCGGTGCTGGTCCCGGTCACCATCGGACTGGTGCTGCTGGCCCCAAACACGGTGGCGTCCGCCGGCGTGTAGCTCGCCTGCAGCGCCGTCTTGCCGCCGATGCCGGTGGTGCTGCTGAAGTCGGTCTGGCAACTGGCCGTCGCCGTGTTGCCGCTACCTGGAGTCAGCGTCATGATGTTCGGCGAGATGCTGGCGCTGCTGCAGGTGATCGCCGTCCCGCCGCCATCGGTGAACGCCACACTCCCGGTCGGGTTCGTCGTCCCGGCGCTCGGGGTCACGGTGGCGGTCAGCGTCACCGCGCTGGCGGCCGTCGCAGCCGTCGTCAACGTGGTCGTGGTCTGGGTCAGGGCGCCGACACTCGGGGCGAAGGTCGAGCCACTCGTGGCGTAGACCGCTTCCACGTTATGGTTCGCAAGCGCTGGGTAGGTGGTCAAGGCGTTCGAGCAGAACGCCACGCCGCCAGAGATCGTCCCGGCGGAACAAAGCACTGTTACTGGTGAGGTGCTCGCGTCGTAGAAGCTCACGTTCCCATCGTTCAACGGGTTCGGAGTCACACTGGCCTTGAGCGTTTCGTGGACGCCGTCGCCGTTGCCCGTGCTGGTCACCTTCGTCTGCGTACCGGTGAGCGTTGTATGGCTCGTGGCGAAATTGACGGGCGCGGTCGAGGTTGGGTTGAAAGTCGCCGTGACGTCATGCCCGGTTATCGTGCTGAGGTTCGTCGAACAGGTGACAACCAGAATTCCCGTGGAAATCGAGGACGCCGTCGTGGAGCACGGGTTACTGCCTGCGACCGAGAAGGCCACCGCCCCGTCACCGGTCCCCGGGTTGGGACCAGCACCGCCCAGGATCGCGGATTGGTCCGTGCTGACCGATGCCTGGAGGGTCACACTGTCCAGGGACGCCGCCGTTGATCCCGGCGCGGTCGTGCTGGTGAGGACCGACTTGGTGGGCGCCGGGTTCACTACCAGAGGGTTGAAGGAACCAAAGCCCGGTGTGTACTGGTCATCACCGGGGAACTGCGCCGTAACCGTATAGCTGCCGGCATTGATCGCGGGCGCGACAAGGCTCGCGTTCCCGGTGGCGATACCCGTTGCCCTCGTTGGGTCCAGGCGCGACGCTGGCTGAATGGTGGACGAGACGACGTTGAACTGAACCAGGGCGGTTAGGCTTCCACCGGGGCTGGTCGAATCCACTATCGGGTTCGCGTTAGACGTGACATTCGCGTTGAGCGTCACGGTCGAGCCGTAGTTGGGATTGCTGATCGGCGTCACCGAGACTGCGACGGCACTCGGGCTCAAGGCGGCCTTGAAGGTTCCAGTCGCGATCGCCATCGGCGGACCATTTGGCACGCAGCTCTTGCCCTGGCTGACGAAGATATGGTTGAGGCCGTTCGTCGCTGTCGCTGGGGTGAGGCCCACCGCACTCCGCAAGTGGTAGACCCCGATCCAGACATGCGGATTCGTTGGGTCCCAGTTTCCGGTGACCAGGTGCGAACTCGCATCCAAGGGGTCGGCAATGTTGGTTGCGTTGAACCAGACCAGCAAGGGATGGCCCGCATCGGTGAGCATCCTGCGATTGAACACCGCGGTGAATGTAAGGTCGCTGACACCGTACGCATGGGTGGCCGTGAGATTTGCCATGCCAGGCCCTAGTGGCAAGCTTGGATCCGCGTTGACGTCCCTCAAGCCGATGTTGTTCGTCACATCGGTCTGCACGGGCACGGGTGGCGGCGCGACCAGGACTGGTGTCTGGCTGCTAACAGGCGTGCTAGCGTCGACGTTTCCTAGGGTCTGGCCGGGCACCGGGCCAGTGCTCGGGGCGTTGGGGATGACGTTCCATAGGTTGTTCCTCGCCACAATCGCTGACTGCGGAGCCGAGGAGGTGTTGGTGACGTCGGCAACCGTTTGACCACTGTTCTGATAGGCGAGCAGGTCGCTATCGCTGATCGATAGGTGTGAATCACCAGACAGGCCCCCTGATTTGACGCTCGAGCAGGTAACGTAGGCATTCCCTCCGTCCGTCTGCACCGCCGGGATTCCGGTGCCGTTGAAGACGTTGCCGGAGAGGCCGTCTGGTGGCGTGCCGGCCCCACCCAGCAGGTTGATGGACGTGCCGGTGATCGCAGAGAAGGTGCTGGACTGCACGACATTGGCTTGGGTCAGGTTGTTGATATCGATGCCGTCCTTTTTGATGGCCATTAAGGCGCTGTTGGTCACCTGAAGGGAGGCGCCGGAGATGGTGACTCCCGTTATCGAATACTTCATGGTTACACCGTCCATCGTGCTCGCCGTCGCATCGATATTGACTCCACCCCAGTCCCCACTCGCTGCCGGAGGACACACGCCGGATGCTCTCCGGATGAAGACCGTGTCGAAGCCGTGCGTCGGGTCAGGGTCGTCGCAGTACTTGATCCCTACGGACGCGTCCTTAAGACTGGTGAAGGTGCCACCCGTCGATGTCACGCCCCCGTTGACCTTGATCACCCCCGCAAGCACCTTGATGACGTCGTGAGGGTAAGTGGTGAAGTTGCCGTCAACCGTCAAGCCGCCGTCCAATACATAGCCGAAGTGATCAGACAGAATGGCCGGTAGCGGTAGCGCAGGCGGCAGGGGGTTGTTCGTCGTAAGCCAGGTCAGGCCGTGCGTTGCCTCCCCATGAATGGCTATTTCGTCCAGGCCGTTGCCGGCGCCGTGGTTTCCTGCCACGGTATCTGCCCCGGTCACGGACGCCAATTCGAAGTCGGCCTTAACTCCGCTGAGATAGACCGCCGGGTAGCGGAATGAGGTCGTTGGTCCGCCGCTCGCGGAAACGCTGTTATCCCTGAGGGCCAGCAGATCGGCTCCAACGAGGCGAATCCCGTACGTCCCGGCCCCCGACACGGTGTTCGTGTTGACGATCGTCGGCTGCCCTCCGAGTCCGTTCGCGACGATGCCGTCCTTGCCGGTCGAATAGATGTTGTTTCCAGTCAGGGTCAGGCGAACGCATGCCGACGGTGAAAGCGGACAGTTAGCCGGACTAAAGAAACTCGCGATGATTCCATGCGCTCCTATGTCGTAAGGCGGGCCCAGGGGTACGGTGGCGTCCCCCACGGTGGTTGATTCAATGTCTATTGGCGTGTCGAAGGCGTTGATGCCATCCAAACTCGTATGTAGAACGATCGAATTGGCTACGACAAGATTCGGCTGGACGCCGGTGACGGGACCGCTATCGATCGAAATCCCAGTAATCGCGTACTCGATCAAGCTGTTGGTGATCGTGCTTGCGCCTCGCTGACCGGCCTTGTCGGTGATCGCAATGCCGCCCCAATTACCCGGCTGCGCGCCTCCGCAATCCGCAACTGATACGAAGACAGATGGACATGAAGTAGCGTTGAAAACCGCGCTGGGCGCATTGTCTTTCAGACTTGTAAAGATCGCTTGACCGCCGGCGTTGCTCCCAGCAATCAAGCTACCTCCGTTGATCGTGATTGGACCGCCGAGCGCCTTCACGACCGCGCCATGATTCACAGTCAGCGTGGTGCCGTCGAGGGTGAGGCCGCCGTCCAGTAGGTAGCCGAGCGGACCCGTTGTCGAGTTGGTACCCGGAGTGACCCAGGTCATGTCGCTCGTTACCGTCCCGTCGAATGCGATCGAATCCAGGCCGTTCCCACTGCCGACGTTGCCCCGCACGTTGCGGGCGAAGTCGGCCGAGACGTTCGGCAAATAAATCGCCGGGTAGCGGCCCGCCCCGGCGGTTGGACCGCCCCCGCTGCCAACGACGTTGTTATTGCGCAGCACGAGGCTATTGCTGTTCAGCAATCGAATGCCAAAGGTCCCCGCATTCTGTATACGGTTGTCGGTGATCCATACCGGCTGTCCTAAGAGCCCTTGCCCGAGGATGGCCTCAGTGCTCTGGGATGTGAATCGGTTGCCGCTGAGTCGCAATGCCGCTGGCGTGCCAGGGGCGTTCGTGAGGGTGACATTGGCGCCGTGCACACCGCCACTGATCGTGGAGTCGGTGACAGAAATCGCGGTGTTGGTTGAGAAGACGCCATCAGTTTTGGCCGAGGTGAGCGCGCTTCGCGAGACGACCAGACCAAAACTGGAAGAGCCATGGGTCGATGCCGCACCATTCGTGATGCTGATCCCGTTTGCTGCGTAGCGCACGGAGGCATTCACGACGGTTCCATTGGCCGCGCTGCCCGACAGGTTGATGCCGCCCCAATCACCGGCCGCCGCTGTCACACACCCGGGCAGGAGCACCGACGGGCAGGCGACCACGCCGGCGCTGTTATCGGTGAGACTGGTAAAGATCTTCTGCGCGCTCGTCCCGGTGCCGTCGGCTCGGAGCGTCACACCCTGGAGGTTGAGCATGCCGCCGTTACCGACTTTGACGATGTCGCCCGCACCGACCGTCAGCATCTGACCGGGCTGCATGTTCAGGGTGTTGTCGAGGACGTAGCCAAGCAGCTGGCTTGGGTCGGCAGTCTTGCGGGCCGTTTGCCAGACCAGGCTGTCGGTGATGGTGCCGTGGAATGCGATGGCGTCAATCCCATTGCCGGCGCCCGTGTTGCCGAAGATATGGGGCGACAGGATGGGCCCGAACGGGCCAGTGAAGCCGTTGAGATAGATGGCGGGGTAGGTTGCGGCGCTGTTGCTGACCGAGTTACTCGTGAGCGTCAGGTTGTCGGCGTGGTTCAGGTTGATGCCGAATGCTCCGGCATGATCCACCGTGACGCCGGTGATGGTGACGGGGTGGCCCGCCAGGCCGGTGGCTTGTATGCCTTCGGCACCGCTGTTTGTTATCGCCACCCGGTCCAGGGTCAACGTGGCTCCGCTACCAGCGTTAGTGAGGTCGACCGTGATGGCGTGACCCCGATCATTCGTGAACGCGCCTTGCGTGACCGAGAGAGGCGAAAAGCTCAAGATCCCATCGCTGGCGGTGCTGCGGATGTTCGTCTGAACGAGGTCCAGGTTGGTGGATGCCGGCCCCGGCGGCGGAACATCGATCTTGATCCCAGTGGTGGCGTAGCGAATCTCCGAGCCGGTTAACGTGTTCCGCCGGCCCGGGTCGAGAATGAGACCGGTCCAGTCGCCAGGTGCTGTGACAGGGCAGACGCCGGAGACCTTCGGTACAAAGATCGAACCACAGCTCGGCACATGCGGCGCCTGTTCCTTGAGGCTGCTCAGAACCGCCCCGGTGGCCGTGAACGCACCGTTGTGCATCGTGATCGCCCCAACGAGGACCGGCGCGTAGTCGTTGGCGGCGAGCGTGAGGTCCCCGTTCACCGCCAGGTCGCCATCGATGAGGTAACCGAGGGCGCCGCCGGCGCCGATGGTCTGCCAGTTGAGGGGCTTGAGGTCGGCGGTCGATCCATGGAAGGCGATCGCGTCCAGGCCGTTGCCGGCGCCCGTGTTGCCGCTGATCGGACCGCTGAAGTCTGCCTTGCTGATGCCGTCGAGGTAAATCGCAGGATAGGTCGTCGTATTTGCCAGGTTGCCGGTGCCGCTACCGGTGACACCGTTTGCCTTCAGGGTCAAGTTGTCGGCCGCGACGAGGTGCATACCGTAAGTGCCCGCGGTCTCGACCGTGTTGTTCTCGATGTCGACCGGCCGGCCGCCGAGGGCCGTCCCCAGGATCGCCTCATTGGTGCTGCCCTGGAAGTCGTTGCCCACAATTTTGAGGCCGCCCCCTGCCGCGGGCCGTGGGGTCCCAGTGTAACTCGCGTTGATTCCGTGGTCACCGGGGCCCGCGCCCGTGCACTGGAGGCTGATGGGATCGATGCGACAGAACTGACTGGTGCCGATGTAGACCGGCGTGGCGTTGACGGCGATGCTGTCGGAGAACGTCGGCCCCAGGCGGCTCTTGCTGATGACGAGACCGTAGAGGCCCCCGTCGGGTCCGCTCAGCGAGGCCTGGCCGCCACTGATATCGATCGCCTTGGTGGGGAACAGAATGTTGGCGTTGACGAGGTTGCCGGTACTCCCGACCAGGCTGATGCCGATCCATTCGTTGGGCGGCAGCGGCGAGGGACAGCTCTGCACAAATACCGAGGGACAGGCCTGGAGACCGACCGTGTTGTCTCGCAAACTGGTGAAGGTCTTGAGCGCGGGACCGCTGGCATCCAGGCTGCCGTTTGTGATCACGATGGCACCGCCCTTGACCTTGACGACGTCGCCGTCCTTGACCGTTAGCTTGGAGTTGACGAGCTGCAGATCGCCATTGGCGACCAGGTACCCGAGGGTGTGCGGAGGGCTTGGCGGTGACGGGGGAATCGTTGGCGGATCCGGGTCGTTCCAGGGCGTCAGCCACGGTAGATCCGTAACTACCTGGCCGTTGAGGACCACGGCATCAAGGCCGTTTTGCTTGCCTTTATTGTCGTTGAGTCCGCTACTCCCGACGTTGAGGTTCGCGACATTGCTCAAGTAGATGGCCGAGTACTTCAACCCACTTCCGCCGCAACTGATCACCGGCGTGGGTGAGCCGCTTCCATTGCAGGTGAAGATGTTGTTCGTGATCGTCGGGTTGTTCGCGTTCGTTAGCTCTAGGCCATAATTCCCGGCGCGGAAAAAGCTGTTGTTGTCCACCTTGATCGGCTTCTGGCCCGTAACGAAGGTCCCCTTGATCGCATCGTTGCCAATCGATCCGGCGGCGCACGGCTGGAGGGGCACACAGAGGGTCTCACCGAACGGCACCGAGCTGCCGAATGTCATGTTCTCCACGTCGAGCGCGGTGTCGCGAAGGATCGACGGATAATTCGGCTGGAGGGGATCGTAGATCACTTTGATGCCGCGGGAGCCGATGTTGTTCAGCGTCCCGAACTGGCCGTCCGGCCGCAGCGTGGCCGGGTCGACGCGGCCGGACACAGAGATCGGGGTGTTGGTGGCGTCGATCCCATCGAAATACGAAAAGCCGATACCGCTGTTGCGTACCGTCAGGCCATAGCTCGCGTTATCGGGCGAGGACGTCGCGCCACTCGTGATCGTGATCGCCGTCAGCGCATGCTGAATGCTTACAAACGAGAGGGACGCGCTGCCGCGGTTCGCCGCGTCGGCAGCGCTGACGTTGATGCCGTCCCAGGATGCGACGTCGGGTTCCGCATCGAAGATGACGGTATTCGTCGAATCGGTACTGACGGTCTTGAGTTGACCTCCGTTCACGTAGATCCCGGTGCCATGAGAAAAGATCTGGACCGGACCCTGGCTGCCATCGATCACCAACTTGATGCCCGCGGGCACGTGGACCTCGTCGGCGGCGTTGGTGTTCGTCAGGCAATTCGGATTGTTGGGATCGCTCGTCGGGAGATTGGGATCGTTGTGCGGGAGGATGTAGGGGCTGCCGGTGCCGTAGGGACTGCTCGTCGCCGTCCAGGTGGCGGTATCGAGGCTGCCTTGATCGAGCTTGATGTCACCACAGGGCACGGTGGTCGCGACGACGCTGGTCGAAAGCCCGTGTGGGTGCGTGAAGACGGGGCCCGCGCCCCGGGCCGTGAGGAGCAACGCCACGACGACGCCCAGGCCCAGCTTCCACGCGTGGCGCGCCAGGAGGTTGGCGGGCGAAGATGGCGGCTTCAGCCGGTGACGTACGTCTAGCCTCACACCCTCCTCGGCACGGGTCGTTAGCCCGTGGGCGGTCAAAGTCTCAGCGGCGGGTTTTGACGTTAGGCGACGGGTTTTGGACCGTCAAGCAAATTGCGCGAAACTCGCCGCATCCTGCCCATTCGGGCGTGGGGCTTTGCCCAAAGGTCAGCCGCGATCTCAGGAAGCCTGGGCGGCCCTGTTGCCATCTCGGGCGGCGGCCTGGGCGGCTCGATCGGCCATCGACTTGAGCGCCCCGGTCAGCAGGTCCTGGGCGGTCAGAGCGTCACCGTGGTACTCGGCGGTGCCCCACTGGATCGAGATCCGGTCGGACTCCAGCGCGGTTTCGATCCGCCCGGCCAGGACGGCGGCCTGTGCCGCGTCGATCCCTGGGGCCAGGATGGCGAAATCGTCGCCGATCCAACGCGAGGCCAGGTCGTCGCCGCGGATCGAGGTGCGAATGGCTCGAGCGATCCGCTTCAGGACGGCATCGCCGGCCCGGTGCCCATAGGCCTCGTTAGTCTCGCGGAGGTCTTCCACATCGAGCATCAGCAAAGTCCCCCATGACTGCGGTCGCAACATCTGCTTGTTGACCGCCTCCTCGAACGCACCGCGGTTCATCAAGCCGGTCAAGGCATCGACGGTCGCGGCGGCGGCGAGCCGCTCGATCAAGCGCGCGTTGGCGATCGAAACCGCGGCCTGGTTGGCGAGAATCGTTAGCAGGCGCAACTGGTCGAGCGAGTATTGATTCAGTCCCAGCTTGAGGACCACGATGACCGCCAGCACCTCGTCTTCGAACATGACCGGCACGGCCAGCATCGACTCGTCGATCACGGTGGTTCCCTTCACGTGTGCCGCCTTGGGATGGTGCTCGGTATCACCGAGCACGGCGCCGCGGCGTGACTCGGCAACCCAGCCGGCAATCCCCTCCCCGACGTCGACCGCCGCATTGGCCGCGGTGACCTCCCGATACTCCTCGCGGTCGGTCCCGCGCAGATAGACGACGTCCAGGCGGGTGCGGTCCTGATTCATCAGCAGGACGCGACACTGGTCAAGCGGCAGCAAGCCGGTAATGGTTTCGCCGATGCGGTTGCAGATGTCCTCGATGGTGGTGGCCCGGGCAAGCTGCTGGCCGAGGGCTTCCACCGTCTGCATGTGCTGCGCCCAGCCGCGCGGTCCTGACACTGTCGCATCCGGCGTCGGTTGTCCGACCGCCTCGGCGGCGGCGGTGATGTGCAGCGGTTCGTGCTCGATCACGTCGAGCATGACGTCGACCACGCGCGGGTCGAACTGCTGGCCGGTTTCCTTTCGGAACTCCGCCACGATCGCCTCGATGGGCAGCGCCTTGCGGTAGGAACGGTCCGACGCCATGGCGTGGAAGGCGTCACACGCGTGGATGATGCGCGCCTCAATCGGAATCTCCTCGCCCTTGAGCCCATCCGGGTAGCCGGTGCCATTCCAGCGCTCGTGCTCCGCCCGGACGATCGGACCGAGCGGGGCAAGAAACGCGACCGAGGCAACGATGCGCTCACCAATGACCGGATGCTCGCGCATGATGGCGAACTCTTCGGACGTCAGCGGACCCGGTTTCTGCAGGATGTAGCCAGGAATTCCAATCTTGCCGATGTCGTGGAGCAGGGCGCCGTATTTGAGCAGGCGGAGCTGGTCGGGCGGCAGATCCAACCGCTTGCCTACGTGGACCGCGAGGTCCGCCGTTTCCCGGGAGTGCGCCTCCGTGTAGCGATCTTTGGCGTCGAGCGCCGCGGCTAGCGCTCCGATGGTCGCGACGTAGCTCTCTTCCTGTTCGCGCCGCCGGGTCTCGTACTCGTTGAGCAGCGCGCGGCGAACCCGAGCCGAGATGAAGGCACAGAGCATGGTCGACACAGCGAGCACGGCCACCATTCGCGCGTAGTAGTTGTCCCAGCCATTGATGAACAGCGGCAAGGTTGCGGTCGCCGCCGTCAGCAGCGCGATCGCGGCGCCGGAGCGAAAGCCGTAGGCGGCAGCCATAAACACCGCCGGGGCGATGAAGATCGGCAGGATGTGCGAGTGCGTGCCGCCGGTGTACATGACCATGAAGCCGAGCAGGGCCAGGCCGGGCATCACGATCACTACCAGGAAACGCTCGACCGGGAGCCGGTGCCAGGGGAAAAACCAGCTCACGGCCGCCCCGACATAAGAAAGGATGCCGACGATCCAGATACCCCCGAAGTCGAGGTGCGGTGCCCCGATGAAACTGCTGCCGACATCGACCGTGGCCGCGGTCACGAAGGCGATGGCGGCGATGCGAAACATCCCCTGATGGAAGTCGACGGGAATCCGCTCGTTTTGGGCCATGCGGCGCCAAATACAACGTGTATTCAAGCGGCTTCCAGCGACCCGAACCGGTCCCCACCCTGGGTCCCGACTTGCCGGCCGGTGGTGAGGACGCCGAGAATGCCGGTATGGCGGTCGGCGGGAACGGGAACGGACAGGCGCCGGAGCCGCCGCTTCGGGTCGAGAGCCGGGAGGAGCTGGTCTACCTGCTGGGGGAGGCCTGCGAGTTGGAGCACGGCCTGCTCTGCGAGTACCTTTACGCGCAGTTCTCGCTGAAGCGCAGCGTCCAGGAGGGCGTCAAGCCCGAGCAGCTGGCCCGCATCCAGGCGTGGGAGCTGACCATCATCGACGTCATCAAACAGGAAATGCTGCACCTCGCCCTGGCCACCAACATCCTGACCGCGATTGGAGCCGCCCCCCATTTCGAGCGGCCCAACTTCCCGATCCTGTCCCGCTGGTATCCGCCGGACGTTCAGATCGCCCTGCTGCCGTTTGGCGAGCGGGCGCTGCGGCACTTCATGTTCCTCGAGCGCCCGGAGGGAATGTCGCTACGCGATGCCGAGGGGTTTGGCGCGGTCGGTCACATGCGGCCGACATCGAACGACGATCCGCAGATCACCGGCGGTGCCGAAGAGTGGCACACCGTCGGGCATCTCTATCGCGGCATCGAGCGGGGTCTCGCCCACCTCGTCGACCGCTATGGCGAATCGGACGTCTTCATCGGTCCGCCGCGCGCCCAGGCCACGACCGCGATCTTCGAGTGGACGGAGTTGACGGCCGTGACCAACCTCGCCTCCGCCAGCTCGGCGATCGAGATCATCGTGGAACAGGGTGAAGGCGCGCGCGGTGATTGGGTGAATTCGCATTTCGGCAAATTCGTCGGCATCCTCGAGGACTATCTGGCGCTACGCCGGGTGGATCCCGGCTTCGAGCCCGCGCGTCCCGTGATCCCCGTCTTCCTTCGAGAACCGCCCGACGTCGACCTGGCGACGCTGATCGAAGATCCACTGACCAGGCGCGTGGCCGACGTCTTCAACGCGGCGTACGAGGTCATCCTGCAGGTCCAGAGCCGCTACTTCGTCCACCACGGCGAGACGCCGGCTGAAGTTGACACGCTGGCGAAGACGGTCAAGCACCTGATGAACTGGACGATGCGAACCCTTGGCCCGATCATGACCGCACTTCCGGTGGGCCCGCAACACGCGGGTCAGACCGCCGGACCGGCCTTCGAGATCGTGCGTCCCGCCTTCTTCGTCCTCCCCCACCGCGAGGCTGCCTGGAAAATTCTGCGCG
>Ga0307479_10002753_pt1 | contig 15917 bp, 17 predicted proteins | sample atmos_gasesECM4C_FD_203743 | JGI IMG/M metagenome (GOLD analysis project Ga0307479, IMG submission 203743) | Hardwood forest soil microbial communities from Morgan-Monroe State Forest, Indiana, United States - atmos_gasesECM4C_515 | ecosystem: Environmental > Terrestrial > Soil > Temperate... | reverse complement strand
ATCCGCCGCGCCGTAGTACTCCGGCACATTGACTTTGCTCTCGAACTTCTGCGACCAGCGGGCAAAAAGACGCGAATTCTCCGAAAGATTGTGATCGATGCGAATCGAATACTCGTTAGAGTGCGCCCCGGCAGCCGCCGACCGGCTAAAGTTGTTGGAAAGTGTCGAGTTGTCGGCGTTCGGCCAGTAGTTTCCTTGCAGGATGTTCTGCGCAATGCTATCCCGGCGTCCGGTTGGAATCATATTTCCGGCAAACGGATCGCGAATATATCCGCTCTGGGTTGCGGTCCGACCGGTGACCGGGTCCACCTGGCCGGCTGTGATGGTGCGAGTGCTGAACGGATCATAAATCGCTCCGCCCAGAATCGGCCGGCCGAGTGCGTCGACCCCGATTTGAGATCCCAGCATGGCTGAGAAATCTCCCGATCGGAAGGCAGCAATCGGCATCGTCCCACCGAAAGTGACCGGAGTTTGTTGCCGCAATCCTTCGTAATAGGCAAAGAAGAACGTCTTATTCTTGTAGATCGGGCCCCCAATCGTGGCTCCAAATTGTTGCCGGTGAAAAAGGGGCTGGGTGCCGTGATTGAAGTCGTTTCTCGCGTCCAGGGCACTGTTGCGGTAGAACTCGTAAACGTCTCCGTGGATTTGATTGGTACCCGACTTGGTCACCACGTTGATTATGTTCCCGCTGCTCCACCCGTACTGGGCGGTGAAGGCATTGGTCTGAATCTTGAACTCCTGGACGTCATCAACGGCAGGAACATAGGTGACTCCACCCCAGTCGGCTCCTGTATCCCAGGTTCCATCCAAAAGATAGGCGGCAGTGTTGAAGAACGTACCCCCAAAGTTGAAGAAGGAGATATCCTGGTCAGCACTGCCTGAGATGCCGTTACCGCCAACGATTTGAAACTCCGCGGTATTGTTGACCGACGAATTCAAGAAAGCCAAGCCATAAACGTTGCGAAGGTTGAGCGGGAGCTCGACCACCTGTTTGGCGGAAATGTCGGACGATATATTGGCGTTATCGGCATTGACCAAGGGAGCTTGCTCTCTCACTTCGACACTCTCAGACGTGGAGCCGACCGTCATCACGACCGGTTGTTCGGCGGTTTGGCCGGCCGCCAATTCGATTCCATCCTGCTTATAGATTTTGAATCCCGCTACCGTGACCTGGAGCGAATAGACCGCTGGCGGTAGCAAAGACAACACGTAGCTACCGGTCGCGTCGGTCAGGTACGTGCGTGAGATCGAGCGCTCGCTGCTGGTTAAAGTGATCTTGGCTCCTGGCAACACACTTCCCATGGGATCGGAAACCCTGCCACTGAGAGTAGCTGTGAATGCCCGGGTTTGGGCATGCGACCCAGTGCACAGCAAGAGGATGGAGAGGGTCGCGGAAGCGACCACCAGAGTCAACAGAGACACAGATCTACGCGCCATAAAATCCAACCTCCAGACGATTTACACACCCACTTCAGACCTGAATGGAATCCTGCGCTGCATATTAGCGTGCCGAAGCCAAGCCTGGGTTAGGCCGCCGGGCAAGATCCATAGGTCCTGGTTCTCATGTGATTGAACCGGCCGGAGTTATAGCGTCATCCCGACTCGGGGAAAAGCTCCTTACGGTAAACCCATTCGGTTAAACCAGGAAATAGTGCTTGAAAGAGGGGGCATCCTTTGATTACAAAGGCTATCGCGCACGGTGGTGGCTCCCCAACTCTTTACATGTAAAGACCCGCCTGCGGGCAGTTCCAAATCAGGTTTTCGCCAGGCTCGCCTCGGGGGGATGGGGACAGCTGCCCTCACCGGTGTGTCCCGAAAAACGTAGCGGGCGAGGAGTGGACCATGTTGTCCGAGCAGGTGGAAAGCTGGGTTCCGTCTCGCGAAGAGGACAAAGCGGCCGTCGTCGAGCAACTAGCACGCCTTCTCCAAAGCCCCCACTTTCACAAAAGCAAGCGCTTTCCGGTCTTCTTGAAGTTTGTGGTTGGCGAGGCCCTGGCGGGCAGGGCCGATGACCTCAAGGAACGCACTTTAGGGGTCGAAGTCTTTGGCAAGGATCCCAGTTACGACACGACCGACGACCCGATTGTTCGTGTGACGGCGGGCGAGATACGCAAGCGGATTGCGCAATATTATCAGGAACCGGGCCACGAACACGAAATCCGAGTGCTCCTCCCGTCCGGGTCCTACGTGCCCCAGTTTAGTTTTCCCGAAGAAACCAAGACTGCGACCAGACTCCAGGCTGCTCTTCGGGAAGAAACGTTGCCGCCAGAGTCCGGAGTCTCCCCAGTTCCGGGACGAGCGTTTCACTGGGGTAGATTTTCGGCCGTGGTCCTGGCGTTGGGGGTGGCAGTCGGATTTCCTTTCGTCTGGCGAGGACTGCATCCCCCCGCGATCGAGCAATTTTGGGCGCCCTTCGTGCACTCTGCCGACCCGGTCCTGTTCTGCATCGCCGACCAAAGCCAATATTCCACCATTACATTGCGAGATGCTGCCGACCCCCAACACCAAACCACCCTCAATGATCACATGATTACCGTGATCATCGATGACATCAGCCCGCTCGTCAACATTGCCGGTTTGTTGCAGACGTATGGAAGGCCGTACCGTGTGCAGGGCGAAACGGCCACCACCCTTACTGATTTGCGGCGCAGTCCATCGATTTTTATTGGAGCGTTCGACAACGGTTGGACTTTGCGTCTTACCGGACCACTAAGATTTCACTTTGCGAATAATGCCGAGATGACGCGCTTCTGGATCGAGGATCGAAATAATCCGGGCAAGCGGGATTGGCTGCTCGAACGATCTCATCAGGATACCGGCACATACAAAGACTACGCGATTGTTGCCCGGCTTCTCGATCCAAACACCGACCGATTTGTCGTGGTTGCTGCGGGTATTGCGCGCGGCGGTACGGTGGCGGCGGGAGAATTCCTGGTGGACGCCCGCCATCTGAACGACCTGGTCCGCCGGGCTCCCAAAGAGTGGGCCCGCAAGAACCTGGAAATTGTCCTGGAAACGCAGGTTATTGATGGACGCTCTGGACCTCCTCGAATCGACGAAGTCTACACTTGGTAAGGTTTCTTCGCCGGCTTGGCTGAATCCACCGCGCACATTCTGATGTTTCTCTTCATCCCGGCCGGAACTGCAGCCGGCGGTTTTGAAATTGCAGGCCGGGTAATCCCGCCCAACTGTGAGCCGCACGATTGCAGTTCCGCTCTCAGCGCAGCGGGAGTTGCACCGCTTCACCCTCTCCAACAAGTTAAATCCCAACGCTCGAGGAAAGGTTGGGCGCTGTTGTCGCCACAGAGGCTGGTTTCGTAGTAAGCAACGATATGCCAGAGCCAATACCAGGCCCACCCGTTCACGCGGATCCTAGAGTGGCTGCCTTTTCCCGGTGCCTCGCCGAGGCCGCCGGACAGCCCTGACCTTGCCGCTCTTTCCTCCTCCGCAGAAGAACTGATCACCGCCATCAGACTCAAGCCCGGAAACGCCTACTCCCCGTGGCATCTCGAGGCTCTCAAGAACGTCTCCGGTTCGGGGATCGATTCGCCTCAAATCGCTCTCGTCGCCCTCCCAAGTGGCGTGCCAGAGCTCTCCATCGAGCCAGGTGACCCCGGTGACGAAGCGGTTGGATTCGATGGTGCGAAGAATCGCGCCAGTATTGGGATCGACTTGATGGATCTTCCGGTTCCGATACTGCCCTACCCAGAGCGAACCTTCGGCCCACGCGAGCCCCGAGTCGCCGCCACCGCCGGGTGCAGGGATAGTAGCGAGCACACGGCCGGTCTTGGGATCGATCTTCTGGATGCGATCCTCGGCGATCTGAAACAGGTGCTGCCCGTCGAATGCCGTTCCTGCATGCGCAGCGACATCGATCGAGCGCTGCATCTTCCCACTCGACGGATCGAAGGCGTTCAGCTTGTCTCCAGAAGCAAACCAGACGTGCTGACCGTCATACGTGACTCCATTTACTCTGTCGGCGCCTGGAAAGGGGCCGTACTCACGAACGATTTCAGCGTTTGATCGCTTCATGCCTCCATCCTAGTCGCCCGGCAGTGGCGCGGGGAGTAACAAGATCGTCGTGAATCCGGGCACGGGCGGGGTTATCCAGCGACGGGCGCGCGCCTTGCCGAACGACTGCACCTTGCCTTCTGCCGCAAGCGAGTCGAGTGCGCGCTGAACCGTGCGCTGGCTGGTGCCAAGCGCAAGCGCCAGGGCCGAGCTCGACCACGACTCGCCGTCTGTGAGGAACGCCAGCACTTCACCATGTTTCTCTTCGACGGGCCGGGCCAGCACGACGACTTCGCGTCCACGCTGCGGAACGAGGGCAAAGCCCCGTTTCGTCGCGCTAATGTCGGCCAGCTTTCGAAGCATCCTGCGAAGCCGCCCTATTTCGACCCGCAAACGCGCGCGGTGCGATTCGTCGACGAACCTTGCTCCGAATGCCCGCGCCAGAAGCAGGTCTCTCGGCACGTCTCCAGGCCAGGCTTCAGCTAGCGCGCGTACGAGGGCGAATAACACCGGACGTCTTGCGAGTGAAACGACATTGTTTGTGTGACGCACGAGGTTGCGACATGCGTCCACGACGATGGCCTTCGACGCCAGCAACGCTTCAACCTCTTCGAGCAGTAGGACACGTTCGTCGCCACGCGCAATCAGGCGCGCCGCCGGCGTATTCAGGATGCGGAATGCGCTTTCAACCTCCGCCATCAAGGCAGGGATACCAGCTTGGTGCGCGGCGCGTTCGGCCCGAGCCAGCGCGGCCCCAGCTTCTTTCGTCCGCAAGCGCCGCATTGCGATTCCCGCAACCACAAGCTCGTGGAAGCTCCTCGACGCCGTTGGAAAAAGGCTCGGGTCGAGGTCGGCGAGCATGCGTTCCGCCTCGTCGAGGTGGCCGATCAGAAGGAGTCGCCGGACTTCAAGATACCGCGCAAATCCGGCGTTCAAGCGGTCGCCGTGCGCCTCGAGGGTGGAGCGCGCAGCGTCGAGCATTTTCGCAGGCCAGTCCAGATCGCGCGAGGCGAGCGCGATTTCGACCTCAGCTACTATGCACCGCGCGCGGGGTACGGCTTCTTTCTGACCGAAGGCGCGCGCCGCACTACGCAGCAGTTCCTTGGCTCGTGCGAAATCGCCTAACTGAGCCATCGCGATTCCGCGAAGCGCGAGCGCGGGCGCATCGTCGCGCAGAGCGACTCGTTTCAGCGCTCCGAGGGGATCCCCCGCCGCGAGGGCGCGAGCTGCAGCTGTAATCAGAGAATCCATCCGAATCCCGCCCCCTTTTCACCCCCACCTCTTCGATGCCCCGCGCTAAATATAGCGCATGGCAATCAAAGACCAAGTCACCTCGAGAAGGGAACGAAAGGAGACAAAGACAATGGGCCACACACCAGGCCGGAACACCGTTGATCGGGTGGGGATCAGTCGGGTTGAGGTTGACCATAGCCCATCGTTAGACCGCTTGATCGCCAACAACGGCCTGCACGACTTTGACGAGACGAGAGATCAGGGGGAGTTTCTCCGAGTTCCGATTCCAGGCTATGCCGATGCGCCACAACGGTTCCTTCCAGCCCAGTTCATGAAATCGTACTCCCGGCACCTTGAGGCGCAGGGCCGACCTCGGGACCAAAGAGACCCCCACGCGAGCTCGAACCAAGTGGAGGATGGTCAAGATTTCGTTTGCTTCCTGAACGACCCGGGGAGTGAATCCGGCGCGGAGGCAAAGGCTTAGCACGCGATCATGAAAAGTTTTCGAGAACGAGGGCGACACGAAGATAAAGCCGCTGTTACGGAATCCCTTGATGCGCTCCTTGGCGCGATAAGGTAGGTCCGCTGGGGTCGCCAAAACCAGGTACTCGGAAAATAGCGGGACGCTGATCAGTTTTCGGTTTGTGACCGGCATCCGCAGAATTCCCGCATCGAGGTTATTCTCAATGAGAGACGAGACCTGTGAAGGAGAGGGCATTTCCCGCATTTGCAGTTCAACGTCGGGGTAAAGTTTGCGGAAACGCAGAATGGATCGCGGAAGGATTTCAGGTAGCGAAGCAATCCCGAAGCCGATCCGCAGGGTGCCTGCTCGACCTTCAACGGCCGCCTGTGTTTCGCGCAAGGCATCCTCGGCGTCCTGCAACAGTTTTGCGGCTTTCGGCAGGAAACTCTTACCCGCATCCGTCAGGGCCACTCGCCGACGCGAGCGCACGAAAAGGGCTCCCCTTAGCTTTTCCTCCAGTCTTTGAATCTTCTTGCTGAGTGCCGGTTGGGATAGAAACAACCGCTCGGACGCCTTACGAAAGTGAAGTTCGTTGGCTAGGACCACAAATGCGTGAAGCTCTGAGAATTCCAGATTCATAATTCAGTGTTATCACACAGTAAATATTAATTCATTGGACGAAATATCCAGCATTTGTCAAGAATGACGAAAGCGGGCAACGTTGGCAGATTAAGAAATGCAGTCACCAATCCCTGGCAACGCAGGCCACGCCCGGTCGATCTCGCATATCGTCTGAAAGACCAGCTGGAATGCCTGCAGAGCCCGTTGGACGACCACAATCGGATGTCGAGGCTCGCTTGGCTGCCCGGCTCTGTCAATTGACGAGGAGAAAATGAACGGATGGCAGAAGGTTCGACCTGTTGGGACAGTGCAGCCGGGCAGGCACATGAGGCCGGCTTTGCAAACACGTCGGCGCTTAGGCGGTGGATGGTTTGTTGACCTGCTCGACTTAATTCGATCCGCCCCCGGTCGGATTGCGATAGCTCTCACCCACCGCGACTTCCGCCTCCTCTGGATGGGAGCCCTTACGTCCAGCGTCGGCACGTGGATGCAAAAGGTGGCGCAGGCGTGGCTGATCGTCACGATGACGGGATCCAGATCGCCATTTTTTCTGGGGTTGGATAGCTTTTTCGGCGAATTGCCGCTTCTGCTCTTCGCCATGATTGGAGGGGTCTTCGCGGACCGACGCGACCGGCGTCATATGATCCTGATGTCCCAAATCATCCAGATGCTGGTGGCGCTGGCGTTGGCAGTGCTGATTTACACGAGGCGCATCCACATCGCTCACGTGCTCGCACTCTCGTCCATCGCCGGCTGTGCCCGGGCGTTTGGCGGACCGGCGTATCAGGCGCTCATACCCACGCTCGTGCGTAAAGAACATCTCTCCAACGCGATTGCACTCAATTCCATTCAGTTCAACCTCGCGCAGGTGATTGGCCCCGTCGTCGCCGGCGCGGCCCTCGCGGCGTTCGGTACGGTCGCGTGTTTCGGTTTGAACGGTATTTCTTTCTTGTTTGTGATCGCAGCAATTTTGGCGCTGCGGGATGTGCACGTGCCTCCGATGGCCACCGAGAGCATGGTCGCTCAGTTCAGAGGCGGCCTGCGATTCGTCCAGCGCTCGTCGAATTTGGTCACCGTGATGGCACTTGGCTTCTTTGCCGCGTTTCTCGGAGTGCCGCTGCTCACGTTCCTTCCTGTGATCACCAGAGATGTGTTTCACCGGGACGTCGGCTTCTATACACAGCTAATGACGTTCTCGGGTGCGGGCGCGGTCCTGGGCGCACTCGTCGTTGCGTGCCTGGGCAAGAACAAGCACGTGGGACGCACCCTGCTGATCTTGCTCACGCTGTTCGGCACGATCATTGTCGGCTTCGGACTGTCGCGGAGGACCTACCTGTCGGCATTGCTCCTGTTCACCGCAGGGGCGCTCTTCGTGATGTGTTCTTCGCTCACTACTTTCCTGACGCAGCTTCTCGCGCCGCCGGAGTTCCGCGGACGAGTGGTCTCTATTTACTTGGTCGCGTTCCTAGGCGGCTCACCGCTCGGTGGGCTTGCGAGCGGATGGCTGGTCACCCGAGTCGGCTCAGCGCCAGTTATGTTGGTGGTCAACGGTACTGCGCTCACGCTGCTGGCCCTGTATTTTCTGACCCATGCCCAGGGCCTCGAAGATATCTAAGCACCGTTTGTGGCGAAAGGAACCATTCCGATGAGTCCATCCGAATCCCGCCACACTTGTCACTCCCACCCCACCGACGTCCCGCGCTAAACATAGCGCATGGCAATCACACACCATGTCACACCGAGAACGGAAGGAAGGGAGACAAAGACAATGCCCACACACAAGACCGGAACGCGAGAAGAGTGGCTGAAAGCACGGCTCGAGCTGCTGAAGGCGGAGAAGGAACTCACACACCGGAGCGACGAGCTGGCGCGCCAGAGGCAGGAACTGCCGTGGGTCCCAGTCAATAAGGGGTATCGCTTCGAGACCGACGAGGGAAGCGCCTCGCTGGCAGACCTTTTCCGTGGACGCTCGCAGCTCCTCGTCTACCAGTTTATGTTCGGGCCAGACTTCGCCGCTGGCTGTCCCTCTTGCTCGTCGATCGCAGACGGCTTCAACGGCATCGCTGTGCACCTGGCCAATCATGACGTGATGCTCTGGGCCGTTTCACGCGCCCCGTTCGCGAAGCTGCAAGCGTACAAGCGGCGGATGGGCTGGACGTTCCCTTGGGCCTCCTCGGTCAGCGGTGACTTCAATTTCGACTTCTGCGCTTCTTACACCCAGGAACAACAGCGCGAGGGCGGCGTCGAATACAACTACCGGCGCGAGGCGCCACTGCGGACACGCGGACAGGAAGGGGCCGAGATCTCGCGCTCGACGCCCGATGGGGCTGCGACGTTCGCGGCTATGTGCGGAACGGACGCGGCGACGTACATTCGCGAGAGGCCGGGCATGAGCGCATTCGCCCTCGAAGACGGCGTCCTCTACCACACCTATTCCACCTATGCGCGCGGGCTCGACGGTCTCTGGGGCATGTACCCATGGCTCGACCGCGCCCCGAAGGGGCGTAACGAGACCGGCCTCTGGTGGCGCCGAAACGACGAGTACGGCAAGTGATGAGCTACCTAGCGGTGTAGCGACCAAACGGGGACAGGAGGTGTGACCCATGACTTTCGAGAGAACTTCACAGCGAGCATTTTTCGGCACCTCTGCGCTGCTCTTTGTCGCAAGCGCAGCGCTGACGACTGTCTGGAGTGGCTCCATGTCCGGAATGGGAGAGATGCCGATGCCAGGCGGCTGGACGATGTCGATGGCGTGGATGCCGATGTCTGGACAGACATGGCTGGGCGCCGCGACGTCATTCGTTGGCATGTGGGTCGTGATGACGGTGGCGATGATGCTGCCGTCGTTGGTCCCCACACTGTGGCGTTATCGCGAGACGATTGGCAGTACAGGCGAAATGCCCCTGAGTTGGCTGACTGCTCTGGTCGGCATCGGGTACTTCTTCGTCTGGACCGTGTTCGGAATTGTTGTTTTCCCACTGGGCGCCACGTTTGCCGAGATCGAGATGCGACAGCCGACTCTGGCGAGAGTTGTTCCACTCGCGATCGGTGTTGTCGTCGTGATCGCTGGCGCGCTCCAATTCAGTGCGTGGAAGGCGCATCACCTTGCCTGCGGCCGGGAGCCATCGGGACGCGAGCGTACGTTGCCGGCGGATGCTGCCACGGCTTGGCGACACGGGCTGCGCCTCGGTCTCAACTGCACTTACGGCTGCGCTGGTTTTACGGCGATCCTCCTCGTCATCGGGGTCATGGATCTGCGTGTGATGGCTCTAGTCACGGCAGCAATTACTGCCGAACGGCTCGCACCGAACGGCGAGCGCGTCGCGCGAGGCATCGGGATTGTCGTGTCCGGGGTAGGGCTGCTCTTGATTGCGAGGGCAGCAACCGGGCTCGGATAACGCGCCGCATTGTGGGCTGGTTCGGAATGGCGCCAGCGCTTCGAGCAGGCACAGACATGTTCCTAATTGCGCCTTGAGCGCAAGAATTGGCAAGCTGGGACCGTGCCGACGGCGAAACGAAGGCGTGAGAGACAAAATCGAAGGGGTATTTCGCGGAGACGTTTTCGCAGAAGGAAGAGCGGCGGCATGAATACGACACAAGGGTCAAGAATGGCCTCGTCCATCTTCATCGGCAGATGGACACCCAAGATTTTGTTTTCGCTTAGAGACAGGCCTTATCGCCACGGCCAGTTGCGCCGCCAACTCGGGAGCGTGTCGCAGCGCATGCTGACCAGAACTCTCCGTAATCTCGAATTTGCCGGTTTAATCGCCAGGCGCGTGACGGAATCGAAGGCCATTACTGTCGAGTATTCGCTGACCACACTGGGAAGGACAATCATCGCTCCACTCAGAGGCATGTGCCGCTGGGCAAAACGCCACAGCCGCAACGTGATTGCTGACGTGAACCTTCCCGAAGTTCGATAGGCGGTTTCAATCTAAAGGAGATCAAATGAAAAAGGTCCTGACCATTGCAGTCATTGCAGGGCTATTGTTCTCGCTCACAGCGGGCGCGCAAAACAAACAGACGTCGGACGGACATAAAATCGATCCGTTGCCGCGGGATTTGGAAATTCAACTGGCGCTCAGCGCGCTCCCACCGCACCTGAGAGACAATGCGACCGTATATGTTCTAAATCCTAAAAAGGGCTTTGAAGTCGCTCGCCAGGGCACCAATGGATTCCACGCTCTTGTTGCGCGAACCGGCGATGATACGTTCCGCGGCTCTTGGGCCTTTTTGAAATATCGAGACGATATCCTCTACCCAATTTCCTTTGATGAAGCGGGCTCCAAGGCACAAATGCAGGTCTTCTTTGACGCTGCCGAGATGCAGGCTAAAGACACTCCGCCTGCAGAACTAAAGAAGATCATCCAGGACCGTTACAAAACGAAATACTACAAGGCGCCGGAGCGAGCCGGTGTCTCATACATGCTGTCTCCAATCCTCAGAACGTATGTGAATCCGGAGCAAAATGACAATGCTGCCACGACTAACATCCCTCATGTGATGCACTACGCCCCGAATGTGTCCAATGAAGACGTCGGCGGTGCAATCCCGAAACCCGAAGACCTGCGTTACTTCAGCGAGCATGGGCGCTGGCAGAGCAGCCCGAATCCGTTTGTAATACTTCACGGTCCCCACGGATACTTCGTCCAGTTTGTCGGCGTGACCGAAAGAGCAGCGATAAATAAAGAGTGCGAAGAGATGCTGACGCGGCTGTGCAAGATCAAAGATGCCTGGTGTTTGCCACAGTAAACCGTACAGACCAAGACTGAGGGTTGGCTGGCCGGCCCGGTAGCGACACAAAGGACAGGAGAACGAATTCATGAAAAAAGAGAATTTCACCACCAGCTTTTCGGTAGACCAATCTCCCCGGCAGGCTTTCGATGCCATCAATAATGTTCGTGGATGGTGGTCAGGAGAGATCGAGGGCGACACGGACAAACTTGGCGCAGAGTTCATCTACCGATACAAAGAGCTGCACCGTTCCAAACAGAAGGTCAAGGAACTCATCCCCGGCAAGAAAGTCGTTTGGCACGTCTTAGACAGCCGCCTTAGCTTTCGGAAAGAAAACGAGTGGACTGGCACGCACATCGTCTTCGATATCTCTCAAAAAGAGGGCAAAACGGAAGTCCGCTTTACGCACTTCGGCCTGGTTCCTGCCTTCCAATGCTACGGCGACTGCTCCGGCGCATGGGGCGTGCTCATAAACGAGAACCTACGGAAGCTGATCACCACCGGTAAAGCTCAGCCGGACGCATTCGCGTGAAAGCAGAATTGCTGCCTTTCCCGAGTGAAAACAGCTCCCCAGGCGCTAACAGAGAAACGATGACAGACGTTATGAAAGTTGAACTTGGAGCCCCCAAGGCGGTCGATCGGAGCACCTTCCAGGCCGAGCTGGACGCATTGCGGGTCCGAGAGAAGGTTCACATAGAAAGGGCGACGCCATTGCGGCAGCCCGCCGGCGCCTGCCGATGGTGCGCAGCGACACGCAAGCAAGCGTGGTCGTAAACGCCCAGAGACGATTTACTTTCTGGGGTTGACGCTGTATTGCACGCGCAATCGAAAAGGCAACTTTCGGGTTGGGCTGCGTACGGAAAAGACACGCCTGCGGCGCGCGTTGATGGGCTTGCAAGACCAGATGCGGCGAATGCGGCACTTATCGATCCGGGAGCAAACCGACTGCCTCAACCAAGTGCTCCGCGGTCACTATGCGTACCACGGCATCGCCGGGAACATGCGGGCGTTGCAGTTGTATCCTGTCAAAACATTTGACCCTTGCCGCGCGCTGAAATGCCCCGGGGCCGCCCGACCCGAGCCGGAAGTTATGAGGCATGATACAGGTGAATGCCTTGCTAATCACATGACGCAAGAGCGCTGCGTGATGTATCGCAGGTTTCAGAAAACTGTGGCGCTTTTGAATCTGCCACCGTGTGAGTCCAGCCAGAAGGATGGCAGCGGCGAGGGCGAATTCGATGATTACCAGTAAGGCCATGACTACTGTGTGCTCCACCGATCCAGAAACCAAAGCCACGGCAAGGTCAGAGAGAAGGCAAGAAAAGCGAAGGCGATGAGCCCGGCACCCGCGAGCTAGCCCAATGTTGCGGGGTAGCTCCCCTGGTGACTATAATGACCATGATGACCATATGGGTTGCACGGGGGGGGCGCTAATGGGTACTCAGAGCTGGACTGTGGCCGAAGCCAAGGCAAAATTCAGTGAAGTCATCGAGCGGGCAATGTCCGAAGGACCGCAGACGATCACCCGAAAAGGCCGCACCGCGGCCGTGGTCGTGGGAGCGGAGGAATGGCAACGAAAGACGAGACGCGTTGGCAGTCTGGCCGAATTTTTTGCGGCATCTCCGCTACGGGGATCGGGCCTGAAAGTCCGCCGACGCAAGGAACGGCCTCGGAAGATTAATCTATGAGCTTTCTTCTGGATACAAACGCGGTTTCGGAATGGGTCAAACCGCGACCCAATCCCGGTCTGATCGAGTGGATCGAATCCACCGATGAGGATCGGGTTTTTGTCAGTGTCATCACATTTGCAGAGCTCCGCTACGGCGTGGAACGCCTAGCGGCCGGACGCCGTCGACGTCGGCTGGAGGAGTGGCTGGGACACGAATTGCCTTTGAGATTTGAAGGCAGAATTCTACCAATCGACGGTGACGTGGCGGGGACCTGGGGCGAAACGGTTGCGCGCAGTGAGGCGGCGGGACGCCCTATGGGCGTGATGGATGCCTTTTTGGCGGCGACTGCAGAAATCCGTCGGTTGACGCTGGTGACCCGGAATGTTGCCGATTTTCCCCTGCTCAAAGCAGTTCTTAATCCCTGGACTTAGACATTTCCGGGACCATCCATGGCACGCGTGAAGTAATCACAACTATGATCCGTGATCTCCTGGCACGGTTGCGCACCATCGACGAAGGCAACCTGATGGCTTGGGGCGGGAAAAAATTGGGTGCGCACGTTTCTCGGTGAGCTCTACGTTCGCTACGGCGGCGAGTTGGCACCATTGATTTGCGCAGGTATCGAACGCAGCAAATTCCTCGAGGCTGATGCTGACGATTTTCAGGGTTGCGGGTGAAGGATCTCGATGAGTTGCGAATCTCCCGTAGCCTCGCGGGCGAGTAACTGTTTGTGACCAAAAATCGGGTTCGCCCACAACCCGACGGAGCCGCAGCAAACAGGGAAAGTCCGAGCAAGTTTCGGAACTGCTTTCGAAGCCCAGAGCTGCCACCGGTTTTAAGCAGATGAACATCTCTTGTATTCGTGATATCTGCTCTCCCGCATTCCGTCCGTGACAACCGCCCTCGCCGAACGCGTGATTTGCTGCAATCCGTACTCGGGGCCCCCTCCATAGCTCCGAAATGCAGCGCATTTAAGTCCGCAAACCACGCAAGAAGCCAGTGACGGCTGCAGCCAATCGTTCTTCGGTGACCGAGGCAGGCAGAGGGATTGATAAAATCCGATGATGTGTCCGTGGGTCGCGGGAAAATAGCTCCGATAAAGGATGCTGCGTGTCGCCATGGTGCGCTGATTGCGAATTTCCGGCGCTTACTGCCATCGACTCGATGAAGGCCAGGCCGGCTTCAATGAGCGCCGACACTGCCCTTTCGAACGCACTCAGTCCTGCCCGGGGATGGCAGATGTGCCATAGGCTGCTGCTTCGCCCGGCGCCACGGCTAGGCTCGATACCATACATCTCCTCCAGATGCCCCTGGATCTCACGCGTCGTCATGCCCCGCGCATACATCGATGATATGGTCTTGTCGTCAAAACCGGTCCAACGCGTCTGCCCCTTGGCCACAATCTTGGGATCGAAGTAGGCTGGCGGTTGCGCGGAGTTTCCAACTCCAATTCGCCAACTCGCTCTTCAAGGTCTTGTGGCCCTTTCCGTTGCGTGTGTTGCCTCGATGGTGGCCCTACTTCCGGTACGACCCTCGAACTCTGGAACTTGTTGCTAGGGCCTTCTGACCGCCTTTCGCCATGGGAATGCGTGTCGAATTCTTCTGCAACGGCCACATTTTTTCCTACAAATCGCCACTAACCTGCGAGTGTTTCTTCCCCACCGGAAAAATATTGAGGTTCATTCGTTTGTGGTTTCCATGAACTGGTCAGCTAAACATTGTGCTTCGGACTTAGAGGGGACCAAGCTTTTCGCCCAGCTCTTGCTACGGCCAGTTCGTTTCCTGGAACGGTACTCCCAATAGCCAATTCTCCATTTGGTCCCGCAGTCCTGTATGCGGGGCCTTTGATGTCGCGTTCGCACCAGGATTTCCTTTCCGGGGTGCTTCAATCGGTTATGAATCCCCTCTAGTATAACAAAATATGTTATAATAACCAAAAGAGCCTCCGACAAGAGAAAGAACGCCTATGGATGGACTTACACTAAGAGAGGTACGGCAGGACAAGAACTGGACCCAGCAACAAACTGCCCGGGCGCTTGGTGTCACGCAGGCCTATGTTTCGATGCTGGAGAAAGGCCGCCGGACAGTCTCAGAATCTTTCGTTCGCAGGGCCCTCAAAGTGCTCGATCTCCCCCCGACTGCGTTGCCCTTGCCATCGGAAGCGTCAGCATCGCCAGTGCCGTCACGGAAGCACGATTTCACGGCTGACCTGGCGGCGTTGGGTTATCCAGGGTTTGCATATCTCAGAACGAAGCTTCAAAAGAACCCGGCCGGGGTCTTGCTTGATGCGCTGAATGAGCCGAACCTTGACGCCCGAGTTGCCGAGGGGCTGCCATGGTTGTTGTTGACATATGTTGACATGGATTGGGATTGGCTAGTCGGCAACGTCAAAGTGCGTGACCGGCAAAACCGATTAGGGTTTGCAGTGTCGCTCGCGAGCGAAGTCGCGGAGAGCAAGAACGACAGCGGGCCGGTCCGAAGACTTCGGCAGTGTCTGCAGGTTTTGGAGAATGCCCGCCTTGTGCGTGAGGATACCTTCTGTCATGACTCCATGACACATGCTGAACGAAAGTGGCTGCGCGAACACCGGTCGCCTGTTGCTGCACACTGGAATCTGCTCACGGACATGAAGGGAGAACACCTTGCCTACACATCCCCGTAAAGGGGTTCCGGAGCCGTGGCTCTCGTTTCTCCGCGAACTCGATGCAACAGCGCACGAACAAGTCCGGCTGGATTGCATGGGAGGATTCGTGGTCACCATGGTGTATGGATTCTCGCGGACAACTGGGGACCTGGATGTGCTGGAGATTGACCCCGCAGCAGCGGGACGGTCCATGCTTAAACTCGGCATGCAGGGTGGTCCGCTTCACAACAAATACCATATCTATCTCGACCGAGTCGGCGTGGCCAAGGTGCCAGAAAATTACGAAGATCGACTCTCGGAGATATTCCCGAGAGTCTTCAAACACCTTCGCCTCTTGGCACTGGATCCATACGATCTGGCACTATCAAAGCTGGAACGGAATATCCAGCGGGACCGAGACGACGTAAAACACTTGGCGAAGACCGTTCCATTCGATCTTGAAGTCTTGAAAAGGCGATATCAAAAGGAGCTGCGCTGGCAGCTCGGCAATCCCGACCGCGAGGACCTTACGCTACGTCTCTGGATTGAAGCGATTGAAGAG
>Ga0307479_10002752_pt1 | contig 15923 bp, 12 predicted proteins | sample atmos_gasesECM4C_FD_203743 | JGI IMG/M metagenome (GOLD analysis project Ga0307479, IMG submission 203743) | Hardwood forest soil microbial communities from Morgan-Monroe State Forest, Indiana, United States - atmos_gasesECM4C_515 | ecosystem: Environmental > Terrestrial > Soil > Temperate... | reverse complement strand
CACGACGTTATTTTGAACCCGGAATGAATGACCGTCGAAAGTTTGTTAGCTATTTGGATAGTGGATGAGAGATTATCAGCGGTGGCCCGTTGCGGCTCAACCAGCCCATCGATCCAGGCGTCTGAGGCAGAAGACCGGCGCTCTCACCACGCGAGCCATTGGCCCCATTGCGTGCCCCGTCTCCACTGGTATAAAGACCGTTGCCGGCCTAGGCTGTCGCGATATTCATGCGGTCCCCCTAAGTACCTCATACGAAGTAGGGGGTGCGGAAGGAGTTTGCATTTCACTTAACCATTGCGCAAGAGCGATCCAGAGTCCGATTGTTCTGGGATATGGACGAATTTGATGAATTGTGCTAAATTTTTTGGCCAACGAGATCAGGGGGCTCTTGGGAGGTCGTCAGAAACATGGAGGCTCCCGAGAGGTGAACACGATCGTCCCCCAGGGGGGTCGCCAATCGAAACTCGCAAACGGGGGGAGGGCCGAGTCGAGCGCCGGGCGGGATACTTGCCGCTTGATGTTAATGCGTTCTTCGCACAAAGCGGAGACGGACGAACCATCGTGAAGTTCCGGAAGAAGCAGCCTCTCTTCTCACAAGGGGATCCCGCTGATGCTGTGTTCTACCTCCTCGAGGGCACGATCAGGCTCACGGTCGTGTCCAAACAGGGGAAAGAAGCCGTCATCGCCACGTTAGGACCAGGCAACTTTTTCGGCGAGGGCAGCCTGGCCGGCCAGCGCATTCGCATGGCGACGGCGACCGCGGTGACCGATGGCTCTCTTGTGAGAATAGAAAAAGAGGCCATCATCCGCTTGTTACACAACCACCCGACATTTTCAAAACTGTTCACAACGTATCTGCTGTCCCGCAACATTCGCGTTGAAGAGGACTTGGTCGATCAACTGTTCAATTCAAGCGAGAAACGGCTTGCCCGGATTCTCTTGCTCCTGTCGCGCGTTGGCAAGGAGACAGAGTCTGAGCCGGTGCTCCCCGCGATCAGTCAAGAGACGCTCGCCGAGATGATCGGCACCACGCGCGCGCGGGTGAGTTTCTTCATGAACAAATTCAAGCAGCTGGGCTTCATTGAGTACAGCCCGGGCGAGTTGCGAGTGCACAGTTCCCTCCTCAATATCGTCATCCACGACGAACTCCGTCGATCTCCGGGCTCGGACTGAATTGAAGTAGGTGATCGCTGTAGCCGACGTCCGCACGCGAGGGTTTGAGGAAACTCAGCCTGGAGATCACATTGTCTTCATCTATGAGGATACTGCTGAGCTCACCGCGTTTGTTGGGCCTTTCATCAAAGAGGGCCTGGACAGGGGCGAACGCTGTCTTTATGTTTTCGACGATCTGGATCGCGCGGAGGTTACCGAGGCGCTCACCGCCGGAGGGGTGGACGTTACCAGGGAGATCCAGCGTGGCGCCTTGCTTCTGATGAACGCCGAGGAGTATTCCGTGCGGTCACCATTCGATCCCTTGAAAATGGTAGAGCTCAACAGCAAGAGAGTGGCAGAAGCCGGTTCCATGTTGTTTTCCGGTCTGCGGATTGCAGCGGAAATGACCTGGGCGCTCAGGGCTCCTGTCCCCGAGGCGGCCCTCGCGGAGTATGAGTCAATTCTCCACGAGGCCCTGGGTTCCGGCCCCGCCACAATTGCGTGCATGTATCGAAGAGGAAGGTTCAAAGCGGCGGTTCTTCAGCGAGTGATTAGCAGTCACTCAAAAGCGATTGCGGGCGATTACCTATACTTGAATCTCAGCGCCTTGTTTCAGGAGCTTACCCGAAGGGATTCGGAGAGGTTCTTGCAGTCTTCCAGTGAGCGTCGCGTACCTAAAGGAGGATTCTATTACCATCAGGGGGATCCGGCCACTGAAGTCTTTATGCTGACGGCTGGAAAGGTAAAGACCATCCGCGCAGATCCCGAGGGGCGTAGCACGATTCTTCGCATTGTGACTCCGACGGAAACATTCGGCGGTGTCAGTGCGCTCGGGGGCACACCTCGACTTGCCTCAGCGCAAGCGTTGGAAGATTCCCGAGCACTCGTCTGGGACGTCCCGACGATTCTCCGGGACATAATGAGTCATCCTGCGGTCTCCTTGAACGCAGTTCATCTGATGGCGAGAAGGGTTGGGGAGGAGCTCGACCGGGCTCAGGATCTCGCAACATCTCCCGTAGAGCGGCGCCTCGCCCGACTCCTGCATCGGCTCGCCCAATCTATGGGGCGCAAGACGCCCGACGGCGTTGTCATTGAGGTTTCGCTTTCGGGCGAGGATCTTGCGGCACTGGCCAGCACTACGCCGTCCACGGTCAGCCGGATTCTTGCTGGGTGGAAGCGCCTGGGCATCGCGGGCGCGCAACGCGATCGGATCCTCCTTCAGGACCAGCAGCGTATCGCGGCTATCGCTGACGTGCGCGCCGGCGAAGATCTCCCCAAGACTGGTCGAAACAAACCACCTCAGAAAAAGTAGGCTGTGGACATGCTCCACGTCGGGGACTCGCCCACCCGGGCTTCCCCTGCGGTTCCCTGGTCGTGCGTTCGACAGGTTACTCGCCCCGAGAGCTCTGAGCCTGACCCTGCTCCAAGACAGCGAGTGCCGGCCTGCAACTCATCGGCTCTATCGTCCTTGATCGAACATTCTCCGGTAGCTAATTCAGCATGGAATGGTGCTTTCTTAACAATTTTCCGTATTTAGGCAAGTGTGAGCAATTTTGAATAGAACGGAAATTCGTGCCGTGGTACTTTCAACTCGGAAAGGGCTACTTCGTCAAGAATCTCGAGGGGAGGAGGGAAACCAATGAAAACCATGCAGAAGCTTGCGGTTGCCGTCCTGAGCGTTGTGATGCTCTCGGCGACGTTCGCGGGTGTCGCGTCGGCTCAGCAGGGTCCGTACACGGTCGGGCTGACCGCATTCTCCGCACCGCCGGACTATATGTCCCTGGCCGGCTATTTCCGGTTCAAGAACCACCAAATGACGGATCAGTGGCTCACGTACAAGGAATCCAAGAAGATCGTAGCGGCGCAGTAGGGCCGATAGGTGCTCCAAGACCCAGACCGGGCTTCCGGGCGTTTTTGCGGAAGCCTGGTTTGGGGGGCGAGGGCGATGACACCAGGAAATTGGCCTCATCTGATCGCGGGTTTGGCCGGGTGGTGATCGCGGCAGGAGTCGCAGGGCCAGCCGCGGGCCACAGGGCCGGAGGGGCGGTTTCGCGTTATGGTTAGGCCGTGGTTCCGATCGACGTGGGTGCGCCTCGGCGGTGGGATTTTACTGCTAGGGCTCATCGTGGCGTTGGCGATCCCCTTTCTCATCCCGGTGGACCGCTTCCGGCCGCTGCTGGTGCGCTTTCTCGAGGCCGGTACCGGGCGTCAGGTCCAGATCGGCGCCTTGAGGCTCCACCTTCTGCCGACCATGCACCTTCAGGCGGTGAACATTCGTCTGGAGAACCCGCCGGGTTTCCCTCAGGGTGATACAATCAGCGCGAAGTCCGTCGATCTCGGCATCGCGCCGGGCTCGCTGCTCTCGCGACGGGTGGACGTGACGTACGTTGCCATCGGCGGCATCCGGGTGAATCTCCTTCGTGACCCGGCGGGCCGGACGAACTTTGCTCTCGTGGTCCCCGCCCAAAGCGCGCCGGTGGGGAGGACCTCTGCGGCGGCAGGGGGCGCTCCTTTTCTCACCCTGGACCACGTGGGCGGGGTGACGGTCACGAATGTTGAGATCACCTCTTCTAGCTCCGATGCCCGCCTCGGGCAGGCGACACCGGCGTTTACCCTGAGCGGATTGAATGCCCGGATCGGGTCCATCGACCCGAACGCGCCGGACTGGCCGAGGAGACTGGAAGTCGTCATCGACCTCCGGCGCGCGAGCCTCACGACGGCGTCGCTGGCCAAACCGGTGCAGTTCCACACCGGCGAACTCGTCGTCAAGGACGGTGCAGGGCGGGGGACATTTTCTGCCTCACTGGATGGCATGCGTGCCGAAGTGACTGCGGCGATCGCTAGCCTCGACCCATTCTCCATGACGTTCACGGTCGCCATCCCAGAACTCGATCTCAACAAGCTGCAGACCCTGATGGTCAGCCGCGCGAGCAGCAGAAGTACCGAGGTGATTAGCGCTGCGAGCAGCACCGCTGGCCGACAGGCGCCCCCTGGACTGCACCGCCAGCTGGCCCGCGGAGAGGTCAAGATCGACAGGTTCATTTTTTCGCCGCTCGAGGTCACCCGGATGCGCAGCCGACTGACAGTCTACACCAACAAGGTTGACGTGGACGCTTATGCGATCTCTCTCTATGGGGGCACCGTCGAAGGGGCAGCGACGCTGGATTACTCCGCCGCCGGCCTCCCCGCCGCCCTGACCGCAATGGTAAGCGGGGTGAACATTGGGCGGCTAGTGAGCACTCTCTCTCCCCAGGCGCAGAGAATCACGGGCAAGCTGGACACCGCCCTCAGGCTGACGACCGCTCTGGGACGGGATCCGAGGGGCGCATTGACGGGCGCTGGAACCTTCGCGGTCCGCGACGGGTCGTTTCCGGGATTGGACCTCAGGAGCAACCTGGCCCAAATGGCCAAGGCCTTGCAGCTCAATGTGCCCACGGGTGACACTCGATTCAGTTACTTCGGCGGGGATCTTCGCATCGCGCAAGAACGTGTGTACAGCAATGCGCTTCGGTTAGACGCGGAAGGACTGGAAGGGACGAGTCGGGGTAGCATCGGCTTCAACAAGACACTGGATTATACAGGGACAGCCGGGCTCAGGAGCCTGCCAACGGGGGCGTCGCCGTCAGAAGGCCAGTCGCCGTTGGTGGGGCAGATGCTCAGCAACATGCTTCAAGGAGCCGCGGGCAGGGTCCAGGTGCCGTTTTCCTTGCGAGGCACGGTTGACGATCCCAAGTTTTCCCTCGCCGGCACGGCGCACCTAATCCGGAACCAGAGCCCCCCGCAACAGCCGCTGCCGAAGCCTCAGCAGCCCGCCCTGTCCTCCATCCCGCAGGACCTGTTCAAACTCTTCCCGCTCCCCTGACTCCGCGAAAGGCCCGGTCACCCGAGACAGCCGCCAGATAGCCCTTCCCGCTCGTGATGTGCAAAATTGGACAGAACGAAAATCCATTCACTGTTATCCTCCAGATCATGAGAGGGCGAACGGCTTGGCAATGCGCGCTCCTGCGCGGGGTCGTGGCGTGCTGTGTCATCGGCGCGATCCTCACTGTGATCGGCGTGGGCGTGCTTGTGGGGAAGGCCCTTGTGATCGGCGCCAACCTGCCGTCCATCGGCGACGCGCTCGATACTCCCTCCAGCGAGGCCACGCGCGTCTATGCTGCCGACGGGCAACTCATCGCGAGCCTCTACCAGGAAAATCGCGACAGCATTCCGCTCTCCCAGGTTCCCCGGCTCCTCCAGCGGGCGGTCATTGACACCGAGGACGCCGACTTCTATCGACACCATGGGGTTTCGCTGCGGGCTGTGGTGCGGGCTGGATTCCGGGATATGCGCGAAAAGGGATACGCCGAAGGGGGCAGCACGATCACTCAACAGCTGGCCCGGAATCTCTTCCTGACCAGCGCGAAGTCGATTGAGCGAAAGATCGCCGAAGTGCTGCTCGCCGTCCAAGTCGAGCGCCGGCTCACGAAGGACGAGATCCTGGAACGCTACCTCAACCAAGTGTACTTCGGACAGGAGGCTTACGGGGTCGAGACGGCCGCCCACGTGTACTTCGGGAAGCCGGCCCAGGATCTCACGCTGGCGCAAAGCGTGGTGCTGGCGGGGCTGATCCAGGCCCCATCGCGCTATTCGCCTTTTGAGCACCCGAGCCGCGCCCGGGCCCGCATGGCCGAGGTGCTCCAACGAATGGTTGACCAGGGAGACCTCACCCCTCGCGAGATGGCCGACGCGCTTCACGCCCCGCTCGGATTAACCGACAAGGGGAAACCCGGATCCATCGGCAACCGCGCTCCCTACTTCGTAAGCTACATCCTCCCTATGTTGCGCCAGCGCTACGGCGAAGAGGTGCTGTATAAGGGCGGGCTCCGTATCTACACGACCCTCGACGTGACCCTGCAGGCTGAGGCCGAAGCAGCGCTCCGGCAGGGGATCGATGAGGCGCTGCGCCGACACCTGACCGTGCACCAGGGGGCGATCGTCGTTCTGGACCCGCGCACCGGGTATATCCGCGCAATGATTGGCGGGTACGATTTTCAGGAGAGCAAGTTCAACCGCGCGTGGCAGGCGCACCGCCAGCCCGGATCGGCATTCAAGCCCTTCTTGTACACCACGGCGATCATCCGCGGATTTCCCCTGACAAAGATGCTGCTGGATGCCCCCATCGAGTTCACGGAGCCGGGCGGCAAGGTCTGGGCGCCCAAGGATTTCGATCGCACATGGCACGGCCTCGTGACGATGCGGTATGCTCTGGAAAACTCGATCAACGTGGCATCGATCCGGTTGGAACAGGAAGTCGGCCCCGAGGCCGTCGTCGAGGTCGCACACTGGATGGGGATCAAGAGCCCGCTCCTGCCCGTCCTCTCGCTGACGCTCGGCTCCAACGATGTGACGCTGCTGGAGATGGTGTCCGCATACGGAGTTTTCGCCAACGGCGGGGTCCGGTCGGCGCCGGTGGCCATCCTCAAGGTCACGGACCGGCACGGGAAGGTCCTGGAAGACCCGGTACCCCTGCGCAGGAGCGTGCTCACCCCCGAGGTCGCCTACCTGATGACCGATTTGCTGAAGGGGGTGATGCTGCGGGGCACCGGCACGGCCGCCAATATCGGCATCCCGGCGGCAGGGAAGACGGGGACCGCCGATGATTACCGGAACGCTTGGTTCATCGGGTTTACGCCGTACCTCGTCGCGGGGGTCTTTATCGGCAACGATGATGACTCGCCGATGAATCACGTTGTGGGCGGGAGTGTGCCCGCCCGCATCTGGGCGGCGTTCATGAAGCAGGCAACCGCGGACCAACCGAAGGACGACTGGCCACTGCCGGACGGGATCGCCGGGCAAGTCCTCTGTGGAACGAGCGGGTTGCTGGCAGCCTCGGGGTGTGTGAGCCCCCATTCCGAACTGTTTGTGAAGGGCACCGAGCCTGCGAGCTATGATCTGACGGACGGGAGGCCCGATCCGGCAGGGGGCGGTCCCACGCCGCCTGCGGGAGGCGCACCCGTGCCGGACCTCCTTGTAACGGCGACGGCCCAGACTGTGGTGGCGCAGCCGGCAGCGGCGCAGGGAGGACCTCCTGCCGCCGTGCCTTGGGCGGCCGGCGGGGCGCTGCCTCTCATTGTCACAGTTCCTCGCGAGGGGAGCCAGGTGACCGTTCCGTTCCTCGTCCAGGGCACGACGCGTTCAGGGGCGGTCGTGCATATTGTGGTGCTGAGCGAGATTGGCGCACTGCGCATTCAGGCGGCCGATGTCTCCATTCGGGCTGATCAAGCCGGTGGGTTCGTGTACGAAGTGACCCCGTGGGCCCGGCCCGCGGGGGGGAGGCTCGTGATCACGGCCACCGCGACCGTTGGCCTTGACGCCGTGCCCGCATCCATCTCGGTCCAGCCGCGATAAGCCCACCGGTCTCACGCCGCGAGACGTACGTCCAACACGACTGAGACTTCGCATCGCTTGGTGTGGAGTCGTTCGACCTCCTCCCACCGGTCCTGTTTGTGAGCAAGTTGAGCAATTCTGAACAGACGACAGATCCTGGCCTTTGGTACTCTGCCATCAAGGAGGCTCGTGTGACTCCTTCAGCTTGTCTTCAACTCGGCGGCCGGACGACATCACACGAAGGGAGGAGGCCGGTCTGATTGATCCATAATCGTCAGTTCGTAATAGGGGGTAATTGTATGTTGCGGTATACGGTTCTGCTGTTGACTGGAGTACTTGCTCTGATGACGTCTATGATGACGCCGGCCCTCGCGGCGCAGAAACCGTTGTGCTACTACGGCGCGATCCAGACCTATATGTCGTGCGTTAACATGGGTGCCAGCCAGATCGGAGTCACGCGGGACTCCGGCGACCATCAGGGCATCAACCTGGGCGTCAGGCAAGACATCGGGAGCGGCGGGACGGCCACGGCCACCAACACCGGCCAAGGTTCCGCGACGGCCACGCAGTCCGGGATTGGTACGGCCACCTCGACGAACACCGGCCCCGGTTCATCGAGTTCGAACAGCACGGGCACGGGGACGGCCAGCTCGACTCAGTCCAGTCCAGGTCCTGGCTCCTCATCTGCCACGAACAATGGCGGATCTGCGGCGACGGCCGGGACCGGGACTTCGGTTTCTAGCGGGTCCGGCGGGGTTTCAGGGTCGGGGGGCTCAACAGCCACGGCTAGTGTCAGCGGGTCTGGCACTCAGGTGGCTACGAACGGTCAGGGCGGGACGGCCACGGCGACCGCCACTAACGGTGGAACCGCGACAGCAACCATTTCTGGTCCGGGCACGGCGACGGCAACCACAACTGGACCGGGAACCGCGACGGCCACTAGCATCGGGAACGGCGGCGCAGGAACAGGCGCCGGAGCAGGTTCGGGCGCGAAAAATGAACTCAAATCCTGAGGGTTCGAGAACTATCCGTAAGAGCGTGAGAGAGAGGGGATCGTGATGGGTATTCTATCGTGGATTATCGTCGGGATTGTCGCGGGCTGGTTGGCGAAGATGGTGATTCCGGGTGAGGGGCCCGGAGGTGTCCTAGGAGATCTACTGATCGGGGTCGTCGGCGCCATCGCGGGGGGCTGGATCTTCAACGCCTTTGGGCACGCCGGCGCCACGGGCGTGAACATCGGGTCAATCGTCGTCGCCTTTGTGGGAGCCGTGGTCGTGCTCTGGCTGATGCGGCTGTTCACCGGGCCGAGGCATACTTTCGTTCGCTAAAGTGAATGAGGTAATGCGGGACTGGCACAGTGTTGTAGAGAGATCCATGCGGCTGCAGTGGGGGGTGGGGAGAACCGGCCCTACCCCCAAGGGAAGCGCGAGAACAGCAGGAGCACGATCTTGAAGGAGGGGAACAGCGATGCGAACGCAGAGATCCAGGAAGCCCATTGTGTGGGCCCTCTGTCTTTCTCTCTTGGGCAGCTTGATGTTGCCGAGTGTGTCCCAGGCCAAAACGGGCCGGGCAATTGACGCGAGCGTGAATGCGGCGCTGAGTCGGTTCACGACACAGGTGCGAGGATCCAAAGAGTTCCTCCGGGACGCCAAGGGGGTCCTCGTGTTGGCGGATGTCTATCAAGCCGGGTTTGGGGTCGGGGGGGAATACGGCGAGGGCGCGCTGCGCATCCACAGCAAGACCGCTGCATACTACAACATCAAGGCTGGCTCAGTCGGGTTCCAGTTCGGTGCCCAGAAGAAGGACATCATCCTGGTGTTCCTGCAGCAGAAGGCACTCACGGACTTCCGGGCCTCAAACGGCTGGCAGGCGGGCGTCGATGGATCGGTGGTGCTCGTGAACATGGGGGGCCAAGCCTCCATCGACTCCACGAAATTCAATCAGCCGATCGTGGGATTTGTGGTGGGCCAGCAGGGCCTGATGTACAACCTGACACTGGAGGGGTCGAAGATCACGAAGATGGCGAAATAGGCCGTGATGTGCGGTGCCGTACCGCGGTCTGAGGCCTTGGGGATGATACGGTCCCACGCCCGCATTGGAGATCGGCCGACCCCTCGAGGAGACATCCGGGCTGCGGTCTCGGCCAGGTGCGCGGCCATCGTCATTGTAGCTGGTGGAGATCCGTGATCCTCCAAACAAAGGTACGCGCAAGCAGCGCCATGATAGTCATTCTCATGGGCGTGGCGTTAATCGGGCCTCCAAACGCGCACGCTCAAGGAGCTGCTCACGATGGTGCGACAATGGATGGTGGGGGGCTTCCTACCCCCGATGAGATCGCCTCCCACATCCGGACCGTACCCACCGTGAGCACGATCATCAACCGTATTCTCAGCACCAATCAAAATGCTCGACGAATCACATCAATGGATTTTGAGGCGAGCCTGCGGGTAAAGAGACCTCTCTCCGCTCCACCTAACTGCGTGTTTCAAGGCGCGGTGACCCTCCGGGAGGGAGGACGATCTGTGGTTATCACCCGTCAAACCCTGGGGCTGACTTGCTGGGCCGCTAATCGATTCTATATCAGCAAGCTGTTCGAAAGCAGCGAGCCATTCGCGGCCCTCCTCGCACGCTTCGAATTCAAGGCGCTGGGGGTGAAAGTTGTCAGCGGGGCCCAATATTATCTCGTCCAGGGGAAGGCACGGGAATCCACGGATGATCCCAAGGAGATAATCGGGTGGGTTGACTACGATCGGGGGTTGGTGATCGAGGCAAAGATGCAGTACGCTCTGCGGGCCGTCGAGTTGGAGCAGCGATACACATCGATCGCTGGTGCCTGGGTGTTAACCCACGAGTATCTCAACATCCCCTCACTCGAATCGACGATTGATATTTCGTACAGTGAGATCGCTCTCGGATCAGTGCCAACATTTCGTGTCACATCCGGAAAGTATCGGTGCTTGCCAGACACATGCTTCTCGCTCCCCAACTTCGTTGATCAAGAAACTCTTTCACCGATTTCAGGGCGAACTGTCGCAGAACTTCGGCGGCCGACCCCGAAGGCCCAGAGTTTCAGACAACGAGGAACGCGTGACCGGTGCTTGAACTTGGGTCATCGACGAGAGCTGTTGCCCAAAACGAGAGGTGCGTGAGATGAAGACTGCGACTATCTTCGGTATCCTTCTTGTTGTCATCGGCCTCGCTGTCCTGGTATATGGAGGGGTAACCTACACGTCGAAGCAGACGACGATGCAAGTTGGCCCCGTCGAGGTTACCGCTAAGGAGAAGAGAACCTTTCCGCTCTCACCACTTGCGGGCGGGGCAATGGTTGCGGGCGGGATCATCCTTCTGATTCGCGAGGGCGGCATGAGGCGGTAAAGAGTCCTGCCGAGTTCCCGGGTCTTATGTGAACCGGCGAAGGCGTCACGCATAGGTCGACGCAAAGATCAGACGTCCAATCCGACGGCACGATCTGCTTCAGTTCGTGAGTCTTCTTATTGCAACCGGGAAATCGCCCAAGTACAATGCCGAACAGGTTGGACACGCCAGCCTCGGGTTTACTTTCGACAGATATAGACATCTCTTTGAAACAATTCAAGTAGCGCCTGTGGAGTGGCCTGAGGGAATGCTCTGGCCCTCCGGTTGTCACCACGGTGTTACCAGAAGGGCGTGGAAGGCAGTGGAAAGCCGGGGGAACAGGCGCCCGCTGGATCGCCGGAAACCCTAATAAACAACGGTACCAGTGACTAGCAGTGGTTAGCCGTAGAACCTCAAACTGAGGGGTCGATTCCCGCCGCCTCCACCATCTCTATCGCTTGAATATCAAGCTCTACAGCGCGGCGCCTCGGGATTTGTTACCGTAGTGTCACCACCGGCCACAGCCTTCAGCTCCCAGCGCATATCGCCGCCTTGCGCAAGCGCCTGGCCAAGACAGACGCCAAGCTCAAGCGGCTCTCCGACGCGATCGAGAACGGCGTCGTAGATCTCGCCGACCCGATGCTGAAGGACCGCATTGCAGCCGTGGCCTCCCTAGCAAAGGTGATTACGCTCCGCGGCATTTGCCCATGACAAGCCGCACGCGCCCCTCCACAAGGTTGCGGCCGAAGTTCGCCACCATCTCGCGCATGCGCTCGCCCACGACCATGCCGGTCGTTAGCGCGATGTTCCGCTGTGTGGCTTGCTGGAGCTGCTGTTGCTGGTTCGCAATCCAGTCCACGCCTATTTGCGTGATGTCATCGAAGGCCAGCACTTTAAAGCCCGCGCCCTCCAAGGCGGCGGCCGTCGCTTTTTTGGTAAGGAGCGTGCTTGTCGCAGGCGATTCGGCCCACGGCACGGGATAATGTGGTGTCTCACCATTGTCGGGCAGGTACGGATCGTAAAAGGCAAATGTCCCGCCCGTTTTCAGGACGCGGCGGAGTTCGCGATAGAGCGCGGCCCGGTCTGCGATGTTCATCACCACATGTTGGCTCCAGACGGCATCAAAGGCGCCATCCTCGAAGGGCAGCTCAGTAATGCTTCCAATATGGTAACTGACTTTGCCGCTGAGGCCGGCGCGTTCTGCAAGAAGGGTGGCGATGGCAACATAGGCCGGGGTGAGATCGACTCCAGTGATATGACAGCCGATGGTTTCCGCAAGAAAGCGAGAAGGACCGCCAAGGCCGGATCCGGCATCAAGCACGCGCATGTGGCGCGTGATTTCACTACGCTTCGCCAATTCCGCGGTCGCGGCAAGGCCGCCCACGTGAAACTGGTCGAAGCCCGCAAATTTCTCCGCCGTCAGCGGTGGCTCCATCTCGTCGATGATGCGGTTGAGCTTGGCGAGCAGTTTTGTCTCGTCCTCGATCCCGGCCTGGTAATGGTCACGAACGGATTCGGTATTGGTGGTCATGGCTAAGCCTCCTGAGGCGTTGTTGAAAGTCCTCGCTCGAACTTAGCGATCAATGCCGCCAAGGCTTGCGGCTGCTCATGCGTGGTGAGAAGCTCCCTGCGAATCTCGTCCCAGCGTCTGGACCGCGGACAGCTCCTGCACGATATCGTGCCACCGGGCCGCTCCGACGCGCCGCACAACTTGATGTTGCGCCTGATTCCACAGCGGCAGCGCCGCTGTGAGGCGGTCGCGGCCGTGCGGGGTCAGTGTGACGAATCGCGTGCGCCGGTCCTTGCCACCGGCAGTTTGGACCATGCCAGCCAGCTCGAGTAGTCGCAGGTTCCGCGTCAAGGTCGATTGATCCATCACCAAGGCGCGCGCGATTCGGGTCATTGACGGCGGGTCGGCGAGGGCGACGGCAACCAGCACAGTAAACTGGGTGGCCCGTAGCCCGCTCGACGCGAGCACCCCGTCGAAGAACTGGGTGACGGCGCGCGCGGACTTTCGTAGGTTGACACACGCGCACTCCGCCGCGACGCGCTTCCACTGCCGCCGATCCGCTTCGTAGTCACTCGCCTTCTTCACCCGAGGGCACCTCCTGTCCAGGTTACATGTATATGCAAAGCATTTCTTGTATATACAATATCCCTGAGCCCGTGTCAAGCACTTACGTGACTAGAGGGAACGCCGCGCACAGCGTGTCCCAATCCCTCTCGCAAGTCATTAGAGGTCCGCATTGGGACGGGAAGCTGGCGGATCGCCTTCGGGCTGAGCAGCTCCCGACAGTAAATCGAACGCAACAACCCGCGCCCGTTTCCGTAGACTGGGCCGCGCCTCAAAGTCGGGAACCCAATACGTTGCATTCCCCGCACGCCCGTTCCGCTGGGCGCGGCGCGCGCGCCTTCATCAACTCGAAAGCGGCGGACGTACGTCACTTTCATCTTGGCGTTGACAGGACTAAGCCTCGTCAATGGATGCCAGGCCGGGCAGAATCTTATGTGTTTCCTCTTCTCGTAACAAGCAGGAATTGGGGAATATGGAAACTACTCGATGCGTAGAGATACGGAGTGAGCGCCGAGCACGGCTTACCAAAGCCGCTTCCTTGAGTGGAAGTTCGAAACGCCTTCTCTTGCGCCGGGCCGATTGCTCCAGCGGTCTACCGTTGGTATCATCGCCATGAGCGGTTGTCCTGGCGATCGGTGCCGATTAGAGCCGACGCTCAGGTTGGTTACCGCACGCCACAATCCAAAGGGGTGACCGTGCCGAAGGCTCGCGGAGGGGAGCGAGGGACTGGCAGGACGCCGGCACTGGATCTTGTGCCGCGCGCGGCGCAGTTTCTGGCTGATCCGACGCCCCTTATTGGCCGCGACCGAGAACTGGACCTTATTCGGCGATACCTGCTCGACGACGCGATCAGGCTTTTGACGCTCACCGGTCCAGGCGGGATCGGGAAAACGCGATTGGCGCGCGCGGCGGCCGCGAGCCTCTACACGCACTTTCCCGATGGCGCCTGGTTCGTGGATCTGGTGCCCCTGCGAGATCCTGGCGGCCTCTATTCCGCGATTGTACAGGCGTTGCAGCTCGGCGAGCAGACCACGCAGTCGCCGCAGGCACGTATCGTCGAATTCATGGAGGGCCGGCGCCTGCTGCTGGTCCTCGACAACTTCGAGCACCTCCTGCCCGCGGCGACGCTCATTGCCAAGCTGCTGGCCGCCTGCCCGGGCCTGCACTTGCTGGTGACGAGTCGCGAACCGCTGAACCTTCGGCAAGAGCAACGCCTGCTCATCGGGGGCCTGGCGCTACCCGATCTCACCCGACCAACTGCTGCGGCTGTCGCCCAGGCGCCGGCGGGAGCCCTCTTCCTGGAACGGACCAAGTTGGTCCGGCACGATTTTGCCGTGACGGCGGCGAACGCGCCGGCGCTGGCCGAACTGCTGCGCACGCTGGACGGGATCCCCCTGGCCATCGAGGTCGCCGCGGCGCGCGGTAATGCGCTGTCGCCGGCGGGGATGCTGTCGCGGTTGCGGGGAGAGGCACTGCTCACCACCGCAGAAGCACGCGATGTGCCTGCCCGGCACCACACCCTCAGCGACGCGATCGAGTGGAGTTATACGCTGCTGGACCGGGGCGAGCAGGAGGTGTTTCGTCAGCTCGGCGCGTTCGTCAGCGGATGGACGCTGGATGCCACCGACGAAGTCGTTCAGGTCCGCGAAGCACGTGAGCCCGTGTGGAAGCTCGTCGGGTCGCTCGTGGAGAAGAGCCTGGTCCAGGCCGAGGCGGTCGAAAGCGCCGATCGACGGTATCGGATGTTGGAACCGATCCGTGAGTATGCGCTGGCCAGGCTGACGGAGAGCGGGGAGCTCGACGCCGCCCGCGGGCGTCACGGCGACTACTACCTAGCGTTGGCGGAGCGGGCGGCGCCGGAGTTGTGGGGAGGCGAGGAGCAGGCGTGGAGTCGCCGTCTGGAGGAGGAGCACGAGAATTTCCGAGCAGCCCTGCGGTGGGCCCGGGGCCGAGGAGACGGCGAACGTCTTCTCCGTCTCGCAGGGGCGCTGGCCGATTTCTGGTTCGTCCGCGGTTACCTGCAGGAGGGGCGCCGGTGGCTGGAGGAGGCGCTCACGCTGAGCCCGGACACCCTTGCGCCCCTCCGGGCAAGGGCGCTTTCAGGCGCGGGCAGGCTCGCGGCATTGCAGGGCGACGGCACGTCGGCTCGGGCGCTCCTGCAGGAGTCGCTGCAGCTCGCCGAGAGGCTCCATGATTCGACCGCGTCGGCCCGTGCGCTCTCCCGTCTCGGCGTCGTCGCGCTGCTCGAGGGGGACGGGCACGAGGCGCAGACGCTAGAGGAACGGAGCCTCGCACTGTACCGAGAGTTCGACGAACTTCGAGGATCCGCGGACGCGATGGACGCGACGCTCAACTTGGCGTGGGCCATGGTGCTGCTCGGGAATCTGGAGCGTGCGGAGGCTTTCTTCATCGAGGGCCTGGAGCAATCCCGGGTGGTCGGGGCCAAACGCACGGCCGCGTACGCGATGAGCGGCCTCGCCTGGGTCAAACTCAAGCGGCACGATGCCGCTGGAGCCGCCGCCCTGGCTTGCACCGCGATCACTGCGGCGGGGGAGGCTGGACGGTCGCGCGCTCCGTGGGTTGCCGTGACGATCGCTGCCCTGGTGAGCGCTCACCGTGACGACCTTCAACATGCTGTTCGGCTGCTAGCCGCGGTCGAGGCCTGGAGCGACTGGACAGGAGACGTTTTCGTCTCTCGGGTCCTCTTGCGAGAGGTCGAAACCTACCCCGAGCTCACTGCCCGTGCGCGCCAGCAGCTGGGGGAGTCCGTGTACGAGGCGGCCGTCACCGAGGGTCGGGCGATGTCGGCGAGAGAGGCGGTAGACATGGCGCGGGCGTGTGTCGCGCCTCTCGCCGCGGGCGGTCTCAGTGGCGCTGGCCCCATTGCTCATCCACTGTTAAGCCAGCGTGAACAAGCAGTGCTGCGGCTCATTGCCGACGGCTTGCCAAATAAACAGATCGGGACTGCATTGGG
>Ga0307479_10002751_pt1 | contig 15926 bp, 16 predicted proteins | sample atmos_gasesECM4C_FD_203743 | JGI IMG/M metagenome (GOLD analysis project Ga0307479, IMG submission 203743) | Hardwood forest soil microbial communities from Morgan-Monroe State Forest, Indiana, United States - atmos_gasesECM4C_515 | ecosystem: Environmental > Terrestrial > Soil > Temperate... | reverse complement strand
CCCGAGCCACCCACAGGGGTTTTGGCTAGCGGAGACCGTGCCCGGCGCTATCGCCGAGAAAATTGACTTTCAAAGCAAAATGATTCCGCCGGCGAGACCGTGCAGTGCGGGGCCCTAAGTCCGCGCCCGATTCATCGGTGGTGTTGCGCCGGAGCAGGCGGCGAAGCTGCGCGGCGATAAAAATATCGTAAGCCACCAAGGCTCCGGAACTGCCGAAAAGCCCGGCGCCGAGAATCATGAGCAAATATTTCAAGGCTTGCATTGAGTTACTCCCTTTTTTCCATTCCCGGCGTGCTGCGGCGGAGCGGTGACGGCCGGCTCCGCCGTTCACGCAGGGCAGGGCAATCCCTGGTGTTCAGCGATTCGAAACAAAAGCCCGGGCGAGCTGGCTGGTGCCGCGGACGAGTCCCGTCGGGAAGGAAATTCTCCGAGCCGTGGCCGGGCGCATCAGTAAGAATGCCGCTTGCAAGAATAGCCAGTGGAGCCCAGCGGCAGCGCCGGCGGCAAAGATCGTGGTGATGACGAGTGTGGCGAAGTGCAGTATGGCGATCATGAGAAGCCTCCCGCGTTGCGAAACAGGAGATGGCATGCCAAGGACCAACTTCACGCGATTGAAAACAAAGGAGTTATGAGGGTTAGTGAGAAAGCAATCCGTGGGTTGCGGAACACGCCGTGGTTCGTCTGACGCGCAAGGACCTGCTTTGATTTGGCCGCGGAGGGGAATCGCGTTAGTGTAGATTTGCGACCGGCGCGTGCGTTGCGGCAACCTGCGATCCGCGTCCTTACCAGGAGAAATGCCTTCAAATGGCTGTGCGAACAACTGGCTTTCGAATCGCCCGAATCCTGGGCATCCCCATTTACCTGGACGCCAGCTGGCTTCTCATTTTCGGCTTGATCACCTATTCGCTGGCGATGGCCTTTCGCGAACTCCATCCGCAGTGGACGCCGACCCAACATTGGACCGTAGGAATCTTGACGAGCATTTTGTTCTTTGCCTCGGTTTTGTTTCACGAGTTGTCGCACAGCGTTGTCGCGTTGCATTACAAAATTCCGGTGCAATCCATTACCCTGTTCATCTTTGGCGGGATTGCGCGTATCGGCCGCGAACCTTCCGTGCCGTTGCAGGAATTCAACATTGCGATCGCCGGCCCTCTGGCGAGCTTTTTTCTCGCTGGGTTGTTCGGAGGGGTGATGCTGGCTTTCCCATCTGACCAGATGGTGGGAGCGCTGGCGAGCTATCTGGCTGGGACCAACCTGCTTCTGGGAGCATTCAATCTGGCGCCGGGCTTCCCGCTGGATGGCGGAAGAATATTCCGGGCCGTCATCTGGGGGATTACCAAGAACTATTCACGCGCCACGCTAATCGCAGGAGCCAGCGGCAGGCTGGTGGCGTACACGATGATGGCTATAGGAGGCTACGAGGCGTTTTATAAGAGTCAATGGTCTTCCGGCCTGTGGCTGGGCGTGATTGGCTTGTACCTGCTGAACGCGGCGCAGGAGAGCATCGCGCAAGTCACCATCCGCGAAACGCTCGCAGGGTTGCGCGCCGCCGACGTGATGAGCCAGGAAGTTCCGACGGTCGGCGGGCACATCACCTTGGAGGAGTACGGGGCCGAAGTGCTGCGCACCGGGCGGCGCTGTCACTTGGTTATGAGCGACGACCGGCTCGTGGGTATGATGAATGTACACACACTCAATTCCGTGCCGCGGGAAGAGTGGGCGCACAACTCCGTGCAGTCCGCCATGATTCCACGAGAGAGGATCTTGTGGACCTCGCCGGACGAATCACTGCTGAAATTGCTGGAACGGCTGATGAGCGCGGATGTGAATCAGATGCCGGTAGTGAGCGGTTCCGGAGATGACGCGCCGCAGATTATTGGGATGGTCACGCGCGATTCGATCCTGCGGGTGATGCAGACGCGGACGGAGATCGGTTCTCAAGCCATAAGCAAGTAGGCGACACTTTCCCAACGGCGATTCTCAAATTGTTACGAGAAGTAATTCTGCAAAAAAGAACAAGCTAGTCGGCGACGGCGGATTGTTTTCTGTTCACGGAGGCTTCCGCTCTTTCGCGCGACTCCAGCGTGACGCGTATGCCATGGCGCGGGCGCAAGGTGATGGATGGCAGCGGCACGACGGGGTGATTCGCCACCAGCCGCAAGCGAAATTTCTGCGCAATGGCCGCCAGGATCAGCGTCGCTTCCATCACCGCGAAAGTGTTCCCGATACACTGGCGCGGTCCGCCGCCAAACGGGAAATAAGCGAATCGCGGTAAGCGTTTCAGTAAATCGCCTTCCCATCGTTCGGGCCGGAATTCTTCCGGAGCGTCATACCAGCGCGGATCGCGATGAACCACCCACTGCGCCATGGCGACGCCCATACCCTTGGTCATGGGGTAACCCGCGAGTTCATGATCTTCGGTTACGATACGAGCCATGCCCCAGGCCGGCGGATAAAGCCGCAACGATTCCGTGACCACATGGGCAGCGTAAGTGAGATTGGGAAGAGCGTCGAGTGACGGAGCGCGGTCGCCGAGAACGATATCGAGCTCGGCGTGGAGCTTGGCTTCGACCGCTGGATTTTGCGCCAGCAGCAACCAAGTCCAAGAAAGCGCGCAGGCCGTGGTTTCGTGGCCAGCAAGGAACAAAGTGAGAGTTTCATCGCGAAGCTGTCGGTCGGTCATCTGCGAGCCGTCATCGTCCTGCGCGTGAAGAAGCATGGAGAGGAGATCGCCAGCGTCGCTGCCGGAGGCGCGGCGTTCCTCGATGATGCGATATAGGATTTTCTCGATGCGCGCAATTTCCCGGTTCACTCGCAGGTTGGTTGGCGTGGGCAGCCAGTACGGGACAAAGATGGTGCGGCGAAAATTAGCACCGATTTCCAACATTCGTTCCAGTGATTTGCCCACCTCTTGCGCATCGCTTTCGACGTCGGCGTCGAAGAGCGTTTTCCCGACAATCTGCAGCGTCAGACGCATCATTTCTTGATGCGCGTCGCGTTCCTCGCCGTCGCGCCATCCGCGCAGCAACCGTTGGGTGTAGTCGACCATGGTGGCCGCGTAAGAAGCGATGCGCTCGCGGTGAAAGGCCGGTTGGGCGAGCCGCCGCTGCCGCAGCCAGAAATCGCCTTCGCTGGTCAGCAAACCTTCGCCAAATACGTGGCGGTTCGCACGCAATACACGGCCCTTCGAATATTTGCGGGCGTGGGTGACCAGAACTTCTTCGATGGTCGCGGGATGGTTGATGAAAATGGTGCGAAAATTCAGAATGCGCATTCCCGCGATGTCGCCATATTCGGCGGCGAGTTTGGGAAAGTATTCCAGCGGATTTGCGTTAAGCGGCCCGAGCGTCCAGCGTTTGAGACCCTCGGAAGGGCCAGCAGGAAATTTCTTGCGAGACGCTCGCCACATATATTCATGCTATGCCGCCTGCCGTTTTCGGTCAACGCAGCGCACGGACTCGAAAGCCGCCGCTCCGGAGATCAATTGCTGCGCGCGAGAATCCTACGGCCGTCAGCCTGACAACGACTGATGCAGGCGCTACCGGCACAAACGTGCTCCTGAAATGTCCGACGCGGTTAAGCCAGCTATCCTGAATTTCAAACGCCAGAAATATGCCGCCCGGCCGAAGCACGCGCGCAATTTCCGCAAACGCCCGGTCCTGCAGCTCGTTCGAACGCAGATGGTGCAGCATTAGAATGGCAATCACCGAAGAGAATGTGCTGGAGGAAAACGGCAATGTCGCGGCATCGCCTTGAATCACCGTGCTCGCATGATTAGCGCGACCTCTGAGCTTGGCCGCAAAGTTGTGGTCGTATTCAAGGCTCGTCACGCGGCCGGCAAGCCGGCTCAATTCCTCTGTCGCCGCCCCTGGCCCCGCGCCAAGCTCCAACACATGCTCGCCAAGTTGCGATCCTTGGAGCATCCACGGCAAGAGTTGTCGGCGCGTCACCCAGCGCCACAGCTGCGATCCACAAAACCAAGTTTCGTAAAGATTCATCGCTGGCCCGAAAGATCTTGAAGGCGTATCACTCTACCGCGAATGCGACAAGCTATTGAAGCAATGTACGGATGCGGCGGAGGGCGGAGGCGAATTGGTCGGCGTTGTAGGACGAGGGATTTTCGAGTTGCTGGAAGAGGCCGTTGATGGCGGCGCGGACTTCGGCGGCGTTCGCCGGTTTTGCGTCTTTGCTATACGCAATGTACAGCGAATCGAGAGCCATGGCGGCTTGCTCAGCGGCGCGCTCATCGGCCAGAGCGATATTTTCCGCGTCATCCGGAATGCGCTGGAGCATGCGCAGAGTGACCGCGTGATCGTATTGCATGGTGGCCAGACGTTCGGCGATTCGCTGCGCCAGCGGCTCGGCCGCGGAAGCCGCCGAGGCAACGACGCTGCGATCGGGATTGAGCTTGCTCATCTCCTCGGAAACGACAAGAAGCTGGCGGTCCAATTCCTGGCCACTCGCTGAATCGATCTGCTTCGCCAGCAAACGGAACACCGTGTAGCGCGAAGCGTTCCATGCGGGATCGCCCGGCCGCCGCCCGACGTAGCCATGCTCCTGCCGCCAACTGTCTTTCGCCGGCCCGAGCGAGTGATGGCATGCGGAACAGGAAAGCTCGGAGTATTCCGGCCAGACGTCTTTTTTGTCGAAACGCTCGTTCTTCGCGCGCCACGTCAATCTTTCCATCGAAGCCCGCAATTGCACGGCTTGGCCCGCGCTCCATTCGCGTACGCCGACCCATGCGGCTTCCTCAACAGGTTTCCCGGGCTCGGATTCGCGCGGCGACTTCCAGTGGCGCGGCATCACCGCCGAAAAAGAGTCCAGCTCAAAATAAAGATCCGGGTGTCCGGCGGCGATCATTTCGTGGTCGACGAATTTATTTTTTGTGCCTAGATGGCATTCGAGGCACTTCTCGGTGCGATGGATAACGTTTCGCGTGTCTTGCATTCCGAGCGCGACAGATTTTTCATGGGCCCACAATCTCGTCGTATGCGACCCAAGCCACGCTGAGGCCGGACCGTGGCAATTTTCGCAGGAAACACCTTCCGAAATTTCAAACGCCCGGCCACGCTGCTCGGGTGTGGTGTAGAGGGCGTGACACGCCAAACATTTCGGCGTTTCTTCCGCTTTCATGCCGAGCTTCAGGATGCGCACCATGCGCTCGCCGACGTCTCCGGTGAGCGCTTGATATGCGCGGCTGTGCTTGTCCTGGATGATCCATGTGGAATACTCGTTTTGCAAGATGCGGCTGCCGGCGACCGGTTTTACGCTTCCGTGGCAGCTGGTCGCCGCGCATGAACCCGGGCCGATATATTTGACAGGCTCATTCTCCGCCGAAAGATTCGTTGACGGCGTGAAGAAGCAAGCGCAAAGAACCACGCGAAGGATGCTGGAGTTGAGGCCGTTGTGCATTCCGTGTGCCGAAGAATCTGTTCGCTTATAACGTTTGCGCCGCAGAGAAGTCAACGGGACGAGTTGCCTTTTTCGCGGCCCGCCGCGAAAAGCCAAACGGGCGCTATTTACAGCACGCGCCCCTGCCAGTAGTATGCAGAGGATTCAGCACGCCACTTCGCGCCGCGTATTGTGATGGGAACATGCCCGGCGCATTTCGCGCGAGACGGGACGACGTGATCTTCGACGACCTTCGGGCCATCCAGTTGCGCTACGGTTTCCTGCCCAAAGCGGAACTCGAGGGCCTCTCCCGGCGCAACCAGATCCCGCTTTACCAGATTCATAGTGTCGCGAGTTTTTATCCCCATTTCCACCTAGTGCCGCCGGCGAAAGCGGAGATTCGTGTCTGCGCGGATATGAGCTGCCGTCTCAACGGGGCTTGCGAGCTGCGCGCTGATCTCGAAAGGCGTCTCGCCGGGTCGCGCGCTGAAGACGTGCAAGTTCGCGACGTCTCCTGCCTCGGGCGCTGCGACCGCGCGCCGGCTGTCTCAATCAACGACCACATTTTCACCGGCATGACCGCCGCGCAAGCCGAACAGATTGGGCGGAGCGCCATCCGCGGCGACGAAATCCACGAGCCGGACCCGCAGCAGGCCCGAGCGGTTTGCAAAGCCGATCCTTACGGCGAAGGCGCCACACAAAACGAACGATATGGCGTCGTTCGAAAGCTCGTGCAATCGCGAGCCTGGGACGATGTTCTGGCACAACTCAAAGCGGCGGAACTTCGCGGGATGGGCGGCGCCGGTTTTCCCACCAGCATGAAGTGGGACCTGGTCCGCAAGCAGCCCGATCCTGTCAAATACATCGTCTGCAACGCCGACGAAAGCGAGCCCGGCACGATCAAAGATCGCTTCATCATGACGCACCTTCCGCACCTGCTCATCGAAGGCATGATCATCGCTGGGCTAGTTACCGGCGCGAAGCGCGGCATCCTCTACATCCGGCACGAATATCGTCTACAGGAAGAGATTCTCGGCGAAGAGATTCGCCGGTGCAGCCGCGCTGGCCTGCTTGGAAAAAAGATTCTTGGCAGTGATCTCGATTTCGATCTGGAAGTTTTTGTCAGCCCGGGCGGTTACATCTGTGGCGAAGAAAGCGCTCTCATCGAAGCCATCGAAGGACACCGCGCCGAACCGCGCAACAAGCCTCCGTTTCCCGGCCAGGTTGGGCTGTGGCAAAAACCTACGGTCATCAACAATGTCGAGACGTTCATCAACGTGCCGCAGATTCTAGCGCGCGGGATCGAGTGGTTCGCCGTGCAGGGCGCCGGCGGATCGCGAGGCCTCAAATTTGTCGGCGTCAGTGGCCACGTAGCCCGCCCTGGTGTGTTCGAAGTTCCAATGGGCGCGCCAATGCGGGAAGTCATTTACAGCCACGCAGGTGGGATTCGCGGCGGGCGCCCTTTGAAAGCGTTCGCGCCTTCCGGCCCTTCGTCCGGTTATCTTCCAGCCTCAATGGTTGATGTCCGTCTGGACTTCAAGGCTCTCGGGGATGCCGGTTCCATGCTCGGCTCCGGCGCCATCGTCGTTTGCGATGACACCACCTGCATGCTGGACATGACGTTGAACGCCGTGCGCTTTTATCGCAACGAATCCTGCGGCAAGTGCGTCCCCTGCCGTGTTGGCTCCCAGAAAATGGCGGACATGCTTGCGCGGTGGACGCAAGGAGGCGTGCCTGAATCGCAATACCGCGCCGACCTGACGCTGCTCGACGAACTCTCGCAGGCCATGAGCTTGACGTCGATCTGCGGTCTGGGCCAGATCGCGCCTGCGCCGATTCAGTCCATCTTGAAACACTTTCGCGCGGAAATCGATGCGCACGTTCTGAAGAGCCAATGTCCGAGCGGCATTTGTTTCACAACCGCTGCGCGTGCTGGAGAAGCGCAACGCGTAGGCATTCGACCGTAATATGACCACCGCCACCACGCCTCCCGGCCTCGTCGACATCATGATAGACGGGCAAGCCGTTCGCGTGCCGGCTGGCACAACCGTGTTCGATGCCGCGCGCATGAACGGCATCAGCATACCCACGCTCTGCCACTTGCAGAATCAAACGCCCGTAGGCGTGTGCCGCCTCTGCGTTGTCGACACGGGTGCGCGAGTTCTCTCCGCCTCCTGCGTCCGACAGGTCGAGCCCGGGATGAAAGTGGCTACAAATTCAGAAAAAGTTTTGAGCGCGCGGAAGACGCTCCTCGATTTATTGATGTCCGATCACCCTTCGCCTTGCGCACGGCAGGAAAAATCAGGGGATTGTGAGCTGGAAACACTGGCGCGCGCCGCCGGCGTCACGCAATCGCGCTTCGCAAAACGCACCATCGCCCGCGGCCATGACGATTCTTCCCTGGCGATCGCCGTCGATCACGATTCGTGCATCCTTTGCGACCGCTGCATCCGCGGTTGCGACGAAGTCAAAAACAATTTTGTTCTGGGCCGCATGGGCAAAGGCTATTCCGCGGGGATCGCTTTCGATCTCAATGCGCCGATGGGCGATTCCACTTGTATTTCCTGCGGCGAGTGCATGGTCTCTTGTCCCACCGGCGCGCTCACCAACAAAGGCGTCGTCGGCACGGCCATCACAGCAGGTCCTGACGCGCAAGGATTCGAAGCAGAGGAACTATTGCAGATTCCCGTGTTCAAAGGCGTGTCCGGAACATTTCTTGAGCTCAATCGCGGCGCCATCGTCAAGCGGCGCTTTCGCAAGGGCGACATCATCTGCCGTGAAGGCGAATTCGGCTCCACTGCGTTCTTCCTCCTCGATGGCAAGGCCAGAGTTTCTATTTCGACTCCCATCGCCCACGTCAAGACTCAGGGTGGCGCGAAAGGATTTTTCAAGCGGCTGACTAGCACGCTCGTGGCGCGGGAAGAGGACAAGCGCGACGAGGAAGCGCGCGACAGGACCATTCCGATTGATGCGTCCGTCGATCTGGCCTACGGCAATCCGGTAGCTGAGCTCGGCCCTGGCGATCTCTTCGGCGAAATGACGTGCATGAATTTCTACCCGCGTTCCGCCACCGTGATCGCGGAATCCGACGTCGTTGCTTACGAGATGCTTCGCAATGTTCTCGACATCATGTTGAAGAACAAAACCTTCCGGTCGCAGATGGACCAGACCTACCGCCGGCGGGCCCTGGAAAACCATCTTCGCGGCGTGCCCATGTTCGCGGATCTTTCAGCGGAATTTATCGAACACCTGAAGGGAAGTGTCGAGCTGCAGCGCTTCGCTCCGGGACAGACCATCGTTCAGCAGGGTGACCAGGCGGACAGTTTTTATCTGGTGCGAATCGGTTTCGTGAAGGTTTCGGAGAACTATCCCGGCGGCGAACTCGTGCTGGCCTATCTCTCGCGAGGTGACTACTTCGGAGAAATTGGTTTGCTCGGCGGAGGCGTTCGAACTGCCACGTGCACAGCGCTCGATCACGTCGAGCTCGTGCGAATTTCCGGCGATGATTTCCGCGACATGGTGGCGCGTTTCCCGAGCGTTCGAACAGGCCTCGAAGCCGTGGCTGCCGAGCGGCACGCGGCGAATCAGCAGCGCATCCAGATGGTTCACAACGTGCCCATCGATCAATTCCTCTCACAAGGATTGATGGAGGCGCGGAGTCTGCTGATTCTCGATTTGCAGAATTGCACGCGGTGCGATGCGTGCGTGAATGCCTGCGCAGACGCGCACGATGGGATCACGCGGCTGGTGCGCGACGGCCTGCGCTTCGATCAATATCTCGTCGCGACGAGTTGCCGGCAGTGCCGCGACCCGTTGTGCATGGTGGGCTGCCCGGTCGGGTCCATTCGCCGACGCAATTCGCTCGAAGTGATCATCGAAGATTGGTGTATCGGTTGCGGGCTTTGCGCGCGCAATTGCCCATACGGCAATATCAATCTGCATCCGTTTGAAGTGATGGCCGACGATCCGGAACATGCCGGGCGGAAGAAAGCGACCATCAAGCAAAAAGCGACTTCCTGCGATCTTTGCACGCATTTGAAAGAGCCGAGCTGCGTTTACGCTTGCCCGCACGACGCGGCACATCGCGTCGACCCGCGCACGTTCTTCGCCGACATGCTCGGTCAGGGCCTGCAGAAATGAGGATGGATCGAACCCAACGCGGCTGGGCTCTCGCGTCGCTTGCAATTCTTGCGATTTCCGCGGCCGTGTACGCGGTCTACGCACTCAACTCCCCGCAAGGTCCGCGTGGAGGCAGCTCTATCGGCCTGATCTTCGGGATCGTTGGCTTCGGCTACATGATTTTCGCGGCTCTCCTGGGCGCGAGGAAACGCGTTCCCACGTGGCGGATAGGCCGCGCGCAAGCGTGGATGCGCGGCCATCTGTGGCTTGGATTTCTCGCATTGCCCATCCTTCTTTTTCACGGCGGCTTCCACTTCGGCGGCACGCTTACGCGCGTGCTGATGTGGTTGCTCATCATCACCGTGTTCAGCGGGGTCTTTGGCGCTGCGCTCCAGCATTACATTCCGCGAGTGATGACCTCCGACGTGCCGCTTGAAACTATCTACGACGAGATCGGGAACGTCCGAGCATTGTTGCGAGAAGAAGCGGATCGCGCGGTTGAATCTCTCTGTGGCTCAACGGGGCTGCGGAATACTTCCGATGAGGAAATTCAGCGAGCGGGAGGGTTTACAGCGCTGCGGCCCATCGCTGCGATTGCGGCGCCGCTCCGCACTTCCGCGGCGGTCAGTGCCGGGGCGAGCGCCGCTGTGGCCGCAGCACCCGAAATTGTTTTGCTCAGCGAAGAAGAGAGCGCGCCGCTCCGCCGGTTTTATCTTCAGGAGGTGCGCCCGTTCCTCGCAAAGCCGAAGCAACGTGGCCAGCGCGTCGGCGATGCAGCAAAAGCGGGCAGCGCCTTCTCCGGACTGCGCACATTGTTACCTGCCACGGCGCATGCCACGCTCAGTGACCTGGAAGACATTTGCGATGAAGCGCGGCAACTGACACGCCAGGAGCGCTTGCATCGCTGGCTGCATGGCTGGCTGCTGCTGCACATCCCGCTTTCACTGGCTTTGATTCTGCTTGGGGCGATTCACGCGGTCATGGCGCTGCGATATTGAAGAAGTGGCGAGCGGTAAGTGACCCTTCGGCTTGGCTAAGGGTGAACGATTGGCGAGAACAAGAACAACAAAGAAACTTGCGCAGCGCATCGACCTCAACTATTTCAAAAGGCCGACGCCGCTGAAGCGCGCGAGATTCTGGCTGAGCCTCCTGCTGCCACTGCTAGCTCTCGTCTGGATCGCGGAGCGCACGCTTTCGAAGGATTCGCGCGTCTACAGCAGCGGCCGCCTGAGCCAAGCACATGCTGTGCTCGAAAAAGAGTGCGCCGCATGCCACGTCCAGCAGGCCGGCGCTTTCTCCGCCAAAGCCGCGGACACCGCTTGTCTCGATTGCCATGACGGCCCCGTTCACCATGCTTCAAGAATCGCGGCATTGAATTGCGCATCGTGCCATGCCGAACATCGCGGCCGTATTAACCTCGCCGCCGCCAGTAATCAAGCTTGCGCCGAATGCCATATGGACTTGAAGGCGAGCCGCGGCGACACGCAGTATGCGTCACACATCAACAGCTTTGAAGACGGCCATCCGGAATTCGCCGCGCTGCATTCCGTTGCGGGCAAGAACGCGAGGGATCCCGGTACGATCAAGCTCAATCACGCACTTCACATGAAACTCATCCGACGCGGCCCGAACGGCCCCAACGTTCAACTCGATTGCGGCAACTGCCACCGCCCCACTGCCGTTGACGCGGATTTGACGTATTCCGACCCGAGGTACCGATCTGCAGCCGCGAGTCATAAGGACAGTGATGAGTTTTTTTCGATCCGGACGGGCCGTTTGAGGCCACCCAAGCCTATGGGCGGCCGCGAACTGATGGCGGCCGTGAAATTCGCGAATGCTTGTGCGGCATGCCATCTGCTCACGTTCGACAAACGATTTGACGAAGGAGTACCGCACGACAAACCGGAGGTCATTCATGCCTTTCTATTGAAAGAATTCCGGCGATATGTTGCCGCTCATCCCGCTGATGTTCGCGTGACGCGAGACCCGAATCGAGGCTTGACGGGAAAACCGCTATCGCCGGATGTGCGCGTGCTCACTCCTGCGCAGTGGGTGGTTGAGCGGACGGCCGATGCTGAGGAACTTCTTTGGCGCAAGACGTGCAAGCAATGCCACACGCTCGATTCCCCGGAGAAGAGTCCTCGAGCGCTAATTCCATCCTCAATTTCTGAAATGGAGTCGGGAGCAACGTCAGCCGCTCCGAAAGCGATATTGCCCTACCTTGAAGCAGCAAACGTCATTCTCTGGTGGATGCCGCATGCGAGATTCGATCATGAGGCGCACACTGGTTTTACGTGCGTGAGCTGCCACGCCAAGGCGCTAACGAGCACGGAATCGAGCGATGTGTTGCTGCCGGGAATTGAAACCTGCAAGAAGTGCCATGCGCCCGGGCCTGAGCATGCAGAGTCGCGGTGCTCCGAGTGCCACACCTACCACGACTGGTCGAAGCGCAAAGAAGTCACGCCAAAGTTTGCTTTGCCCGCGTTGCGCTCGGGCGGGCATTGACGGGAGCGAACGGGCCAAACGTCTGCGAAATCCCTGTCAGCCATTCACAAGTTTCATCATGTGCTCGGGATAGCGTAATCCTGCGGCGACACCGTGCGGCGCAACCTCATCGATTCTTTGCAAATCCTGCGCGGTGAACTTCACGTTCAGCGCGCCAGCATTCTCTTCGAGATATTTTCTCCGTTTGGTTCCGGGAATTGGAATAATGTCCTCGCCTTGCGCGAGGAGCCAGGCAAGAGCAAGCTGGCCGGGAGTGCATTTCTTTTCCTTGGCGATGGTTTCGATGCGTGCGACAAGATCCAGGTTCTTCTGAAAATTCTCTCCCTGGAAACGCGGGGAATTCTTCCGGTAATCGTCAGGAGCAAAATCTTCGAAATGCCTGATTTGCCCTGTCAAAAATCCGCGGCCGAGCGGGCTATAGGCCACAAAGGCGACGCTGAGTTCGCGCGTCACAGAAAGAATCTCGTTTTCCGGATCGCGGCTCCAGAGTGAATACTCCGTTTGCAGCGCCGCAATCGGATGCACTTTATGAGCGCGCCGAATGGTGCTCGCGGAAGCTTCGGACAATCCCAGAGAGCGAACCTTTCCGGCTTTCACCAACTCCGCCATGGCTCCAACCGTTTCTTCAATCGGCACGGAGGGGTCGACGCGGTGCTGGTAGTACAGATCGATTCGCTCCACCCCAAGGCGCTTCAGGCTGGCGTTGCAGCACTCGCGCACATAGTCCGGCCGTCCGCTGACACCGCGCACTGCCGGATTCGTCTTGTCGCGCACAATGCCAAACTTGGTGGCAAGAAATATCTTGTCGCGCAGGCCGCGGATGGCTTTGCCAACAAGGATTTCATTGTCGCCGTAGCCATACACATCCGCGGTGTCAAGAAACGTGACGCCCAGCTCGATGGAGCGATGAATGGTAGCGATCGATTCGGCATCGTCGCGAGCTCCGTAGAATTCCGACATGCCCATACATCCCAAGCCCATAGCGGAGATGAGCGGCCCATTCTTTCCAAGTTGCCTTTGTTGCATCGAGAAGCTCCTAAATGTGGTGCAGGTCGTTGGATGAAATTCTGGGGAATTCCGGCACAAGCCTGGTAATCTGCTCACGAGCAGGAGACCGCCGACCCACCGCCATTTCTTTACCAAGCCGCACTGGACGCCTTGAAAAAATGGAAATATGAGCCGACCTATCTGAATGATCAGCCGATCGCCAGGCAGATGATCGTGACGATTACATTCGTGCTGGGACAGTAAGAAGCCCGAGTTTGGACGGGGAGGGCGGAGCATCGCAGTTCTGGATGCTCCGCCCTTTGCCTTGCGAAAGCAGCGTGAGGCGTCGCAGATGAAAACGAACCAGCGGCACCGGCAGCCATGGATCTCTATGCGGCGATCGACTTGGGCCGGGCTTTGCCGCGAGGCGTGGTGCTTATCTCGTGTAACTCGCGTTCCGCACGTGTCCAATCCTCGAGCTCATTGCCCGGGGCGCCGCCGCGCTCGAGAAAAATCTCGTAGGCGCGAAGCGCAATCTCCTCCCTTGTCGGATGGCCGTTGACCGTGCTTGACTTTTTCAACGTGGGTGACGAAGTCTTCCTCGTCTTGGGCATACTCTCTCCTTCCCCCTGCGGTTTTCATTTTACATCTGGTAGAAAACCATCGCCTTACAATTCGTCCAGGGACTATTCGAAAGTTTCAATGCATAGAATCGAAGAAACGCACCCACCGGGGGCTACATTCGGAGAAAGTCCAGTCGGGAGAGGAGGATTTGAAGCGCGAGGACTCAGTAGCCGTCCGTCTGGGCGAGAACGACGCGGGTCTTGTGATTCCAGAGCGTAAGGCGCGTGCCGGGGTACCGGGCGGCAAGAACCGGAAGACGCTGTTGGGCGATCTCCAGATCCTGGAGGCATTCCAGCCACAAATGGCGGCCATCCGCGTCTTCGATCACAATGTCGTAGGCAGGCTCAATCACCGAATGAACTGGGACACCCAAGGCGTAATTCCTCCCACTTAGTGGTGAGGAAGGAGCGAGAATCGTTTCAGTTTGAGGACAGGGAAGCGGCCGAATACCGGACTAGAGGCATGCATCAGGCATGATCATAGATCAGCGGGCCGAGGCGCTCTTCGGCCCTCCGGGAGCAGTAATGACACCAAGTTGCTGCATCATCCCCCACATATCCAAGCTGACGTAGGAATCCATAATGATTCCCTTGGAGAGGACGTGGATGGTGATTCCATCCACCGATACTCTCTTGCTAGTCGCGGGAACCCCCATGAATTCCCCTCTATGTGTGCCGGAAAAAGTCCAGCAGACGACGACTTTATCTGCCTCGGCGACCGTGTCCTCGATCTCAAAGCGCAAATCCGGGAAACCCGCGACGAAGATTGCGACCTGCCCTTTGTACACTTCAGGACCGATGGCAGGACCGGTATAGAGGGGACCATGGAGGGCATGGCTGGGCGAGAGCAGCTCGCTCATAATCTCGAGTTTTCTCTTGTTCCATACGTCTTGATAGAGGCGCCTAACAATTGATTTGTTGTCGGGAGACATACGTGGGTCTTCCTCCCCCAGATGGCCTGGTCCGGTATCCTCGGAGATAGTGCCTGCCTCACGAAATATAGGATTCGGCAAGAGGCAGGGGTGAGGCTCGTCAGAGCCTACTCCCAAGACACCCTGTTTGCAATGCATTGGACACAAGATCGCGCTGCCGGCGACTGGCGGTTCTCTGCACCAAAAACAGCACCCGACGCATTTCCTCAAGTGAAGTGGTACCATTCACGCAGCACCCGCCGAGCCGCCTTGAAAGCCCTTCCATGGAGGTGAATGTGCCCGGTAACCGCCGATACTTTCTCAGAAACCTCGCGGGAGTCTCCGGCTCGCTCCTGCTCCTTCAGGCTTCTCCGCCCATCCCCACACCGAGGCGCAGGACGCCGGTCGATCCGCCAGAGCCGGCCGAGAAGCAGGACGCTGAGAATTCCGCAGACAACTCGAAAAACACGCAGCGTGCCCAATTGCGAGCGCAGGAAAAGCAGTTTCGCGAAACGATGGACCGGCTTTTCGCGAAAGTGCGCGACCTCAAACTCCAGCTCGATCAGATTCATACTTCTGAGATTTTTTCGATCGCTGTTTTCAAGCAGACGCAGGAGATCGAAAAACTAGCCAAGCAACTCAAGAATCACGCCAAAGCTTGATTATCGGTAAACGGCTCCCGTGCCAATCGATTGAAACGCCATGGCCGCTGCTGACACTACTTAAGGGGAGCAGGGTCCCGCAGGCAGAACTGGTAACGGGCTGCACGGAATAGGCCTCCGATGTGCCGGGAGCGCAAAATCCGAAGAATGGCGATCCCGGAATGCCGGTAGAAAGGGGAATCTATGAATCTAGATCCGATGGCAAAACTACAAGGGCTCAAAGAGAAGGCAATGGACTTGGGAACTCAGAAAGCCACCGAAGCGATGAGGCAAGCCAACCAGTTGTTGAGACTTCTTCAGGATGCGGGTTACAGGGTGGGGGAGTTAGAAGTGGAGGTCAGTGTACCTCCGACAATCACGATCGATTTGAAGCCCGGCCCGCTGACCAACGACAGCAAGCTGGACAAGGTTTTTCAGGCTAACAAGGACAACGACGTACTGGCATTGGTCCTCGGGACACTGATCCAGGCCAACAAGCTGCGCGACATGGTGAACCTCGATACCATCGAGTTGAAAGACGCGAAGATTGTCCTGCGAGCTTCACCGAGCATCAGCTTGCACTGGAAAGAAAAAGCAACCGCCAGCGCCGCGGCCGGCTCGTGAATTCTTTGCGCTGGCTGAGGATCCATCCTCCTCCATAAATCCCAAACGCTCCGACACGGCGGGGGGAGTTTGGCACCCGCCTCGGTGAGTCCCAAAACAAAAAGGGCCGCTGATTTCTCAGCGGC
>Ga0307479_10002748_pt1 | contig 15930 bp, 10 predicted proteins | sample atmos_gasesECM4C_FD_203743 | JGI IMG/M metagenome (GOLD analysis project Ga0307479, IMG submission 203743) | Hardwood forest soil microbial communities from Morgan-Monroe State Forest, Indiana, United States - atmos_gasesECM4C_515 | ecosystem: Environmental > Terrestrial > Soil > Temperate... | reverse complement strand
AATTGCGGCCGGAAAAGCGATAGTTGAGGCCGACGCGGGCGTCGCGCCCGAGGGCCGCATAGCCGAGGACGTCCTGATATGGTTTGTCGAAGAGATTGGCGGCGCGGGCGTAGAGCGAAATGCCGCGGCCCAGCTCGTAGCGAGACGCAATATCGAACCGGGTGTAGCCCGGATTGCGGGGCGGAATATTTGCCGGCAGAAAAGCACTGTCGGTGCGGACACCGGAGAAGTAGCCTGCCAGGGAAATGATGAAGCGGCGAAACGTCGCGTTGACGGTCAGAGATCCCGACTGGGGCGGGCGACGAATCAAACGATTGCCCGGAAGCTCCGAAGGGTCGAAGGCATTCGGAGCGCTGATGACCAGCGTGTCGTCATACGTGTAGTTGCCTTTTAGCATGAGCCATTGAAGAGGGCGGGCTTCGACGGTGACGGTTGTGCCGCGGGCCCGGGCCCGATCGGTATTCACAAAATAGCCGAAGTCCGAGGTCTGACCCGGAAGCACGTTGTTGCAGAAATTATTGGAGAGCGTGCAGAATTCGAAGCTAACCATGTCATAAAAGCGGTTATAGAAATATTCAGCGGAAACGAGAAAGCGATCGTCCACAAGCTTCTGCTCGATGCCGGTGCTCCAATTCTTGCTGGCTTCGGGCTTGAGTGAAGGATTCCCGAAATCGCCGAACTGATCGTTGTAGAGCTGGTCGAAGCGCGGCTCTTTGATGCCCTGCCCATAGAAGACGCGATAGCGCGTGTCGCCCCAGAAGCCTTTTCCATAGCGCAGGGTAACGGAGCCTCCCACACGGGGGACGACGCGAGTGCCGAAATTCGCGTTGTCTTCCGCGCGCGCGCCGAAATTCAAAGAGATGCGCGGATGGGGCAGATAGTGAACATCGAGAAACCCTCCCTGATTGTTGCGGCGAACGTGGCCGGCGCTCAGTGTGGGGATGGCGGCATTTTCGACTTCATATTGATAGCCGGCGGTGACGCCCAGCTTGGGAAGAAGATAGGTGGCCTGAGCCACGACGTTGGCGCGGTTGTATTGATAGTGGTCGTCAAAGGTAAAGTCACAGAATTCGGCTGTAGGAACGGCCGCGGGATTTGTCTGCGGGCAGAAGGCGTTCGGGTCCGTGGCGAAGAAACTTTGCGTGAGGTTGACGCTGTGTTGGCGGTTGTACCACTCACCGCCGGTGACTTCGTAGCGCCAGTGAGCGCTGGAGGAGAAGTCCCAGCGGGCGCCGGCGCTGAAATCATGCAAGGCGTAGCGCTGGTGGAGACTGGGCGGCTCGAAGACAGTCTGGCCGGGGATTCCGGCTTCGCTGGAGTTGTTGCGAAGCGAGAGGCGAAGCTGGTTTGCATCGCTGAGACGATAGCCCAAACTTCCCGAAAGCGTGCGGTTGATGAAATCGTCGTTGGGCCCCTGGCCGGAGGTTTGGAAGTAAGAAGCTGCGCCGGAATAGTCGAAGGCGCCGAGCAAGCCGCTAAGCTGGCCCCCGCCGCGCCCGGTCGAGAAGCTTCCGCCTTCGCCGAAGACGCCGAATTCAGGGACGTGGGTGGTGCCGTGATGGGTGAAGAGTTGAATCACGCCAGAAACGGCGTCGGTGCCGTAGATGGCGCTTTCGGCGCCGCGAACGATTTCGACTTTGTCGATGTTATCGAGCGTGAGATTCGAGAAATCGACGGCGCCGCCGGGCGGATTGATGGGGGTGCCATCGACCAGAACTTTCGTGAAATTGGAATTGCCGCCATCGAGAAAAATCGAGGCGCCCCCGCCTTCCGCGCCGGTGCGGCCCGCAGAAATGCCCGGGGAGAACAGAAGCAGGTCGGTAAGCGTGACGGATTGGCGCGTTTCGATTTCAGAGCGATCGATGATAGTAACCGGCGCGGAAGTTTGCCGAGCGAGGGTTGGCCCGGCTTGTGCGGTGACCACGACGTTGGAAGAAAGAGGCTCGAGGTCGAGGTGAAGGTCGAGGGTGCGGTTTTGACCCGCGGTTAGGTCGACGATGAAGTCGCGAGGAACGAAGGAAGAACGCTGGAAATGGATACGATAGCGGCCGGGCGGCAGGCGCAAGAGATACGTGCCGTCCGAACTGGAAACGGCCGAAGCAGCGGTTACGCCGGAATTAGAGCTGGATTCCAGTTGTGCGGTGATACGCGCGCCGCCGACGCCCGAGCCGGAAGGGTCAGTGAGCTTGCCGGGAAGCTGAGCCTCAGGAGAATTGGTTTGGGCTGGCAAGGAAACGGAAAGGGTGAAAACTGCAAGAGAGAGAAAAGCAAAACGCAGCGAAGTGGTTTTCATTTTGTCCTCCGCTCCCTCACGCGCGGGAGCCTGAAGGTTGTCCTGTGCGCGAAGCGAAGCTCGCACAGGCTGCAGACTTCGCCGGTCTCCTGGCTTGGCGGTGACGACGGCTCGCAGCCTTCCCGCGGCTGCGCCCAATCGAGTTCCTTGAGCGTTTTGCCGCAGTGGCCTGCGAACCTTTTCAAGCACAGCCCTTTCGGGGCTGGCTTCCGCCTTACAGTCGCGCGGCGGCGACGGCTTTTTTCGTTGCGGTCCCTAACCCGATTGGGTCAGGGCCAACAAACCGTCTTCCCGAGCACGAAGTCCGCGGTGAATGTGGTCTGCGGAACAGCGCCGCAGGGTTGGGGTGAACGAGAAAAACTGCCAATGAAACTGCGTTCCTACGCTCCAGAAACCACGGTGACACGGGGCCTTCCGTTCGCGCGCGTTTCCACGTTGAGCGGAGTCTGGAAAACCTGTTCGAGTAATTCGCGCTGATAAATGGCAGAAGGAGGGCCAACGCGCAGGCAGCGGCCGCTCTGCATCAGGACAATTTGATCGGCGTACTCGGCGGCCAGATTCAATTCGTGCGTGACAATGACCACCGTGTAGCGGTTTTGCGCTGCGAGGCGGCGCAAGGCATCGAGCAGGCCGACTTGTGCGGCAATATCGAGATGCAGGGTGGGCTCATCAAGCAAAAGCAGCAGCGGTTGCTGGGCGAGGGCACGGGCAAGGATGACGCGTTGTTTTTCTCCGCCGGAGATCTGGCCCATCCAGCGGCCGCTCAAGTCAGCGGCGCCCACTTGCGCGAGCGCATTTTGCGCGATCAGCACGTCTTCGGCAGATTCGAAACGCAGCGGGCGGCCGTGGGCGTGGCGTCCCTGAAGAACAAATTCCCAGACGCGCGAGGGAAAGAGCAGCCGGCTCTCCTGCTGAACCATGGCGATGCGTTGGGCGCGCGTGCGTGGGCTGAGCGAGTGAGTGACGAAGCCGTCGAGAAGGATGCGTCCAGAAAGCGGAGGCAGAACTCCGGCAATCAATTGCAGCAGGGTGGACTTGCCGCTGGCGTTGGGGCCGAGGATGGCGGCGATTTCGCCTGGGCGGACTTGAAAACTGGTGGCTTCCAGAGTGAAGAGCGGGGCTTGCGCCGGATTTGCCGAATAGGCGTAGCTGACCTGCTCGACAGCAAGGCGAATTTCCCCGTTCATGCGTGCGGATTCGGGAAGATTGCGCGGAAGGGCGGCACCGCGGCTCATGCCATCCTCCGGCGCAAGAGGTAGATGAACATGGGCGCGCCGACAACAGCGGTGACGGCGCCAACCGCAAGTTCGCTGGGCGCGACAAGAATGCGCGCAAGGGTGTCGGCAAAAACAACGGCAATGGCGCCGCCGAGCGCGGCGGTCGGAATTAATGTGCGATGATCTGAGCCGAAAATGAGACGCATGATGTGGGGGACAATCAGTCCGACGTAGCCGACCGCCCCGCTGACGGAAACGGCCAGGCCGGTGAGGAGGGATGCCGCAACATAGACCACCAGACGCACGCGGCGAACGTCCACCCCGAGATGCAAGGCTTCCTTTTCTCCGGAGAGGAGCAGGTTTAAATCGCCGGCCGTAGTGTAGATAGCGCCAGCCGCCACGAAAAAGCCGATGGTCAAGAGCCAGTACACATTTTTCTGAAAGGAAGCGGAAAGGTTACCCATGAGCCAGAAGGCCATTCCCCGAGTATTGCCGCTAGCCACGGTGCTCAGCAAAAACAGGATGATGGCGGAAAGAAAAGAACCCGTGATCACGCCAGCGAGAAGAAGCGTGGCGCTGTCGATTTGACCATTCCGGAGCCCCAGAAAATAAACGGCGGCAATCGTGGCGGCGGCGCCCAAAAAGGCACACAAGGGAGAAAGAAACGCAGCGAATCCGGGAGAAAGGCTAAGGTGTGGCTCGGCGATGAGCGCCAGAATTGCTCCTAGGGCTGCACCGGAGGAAACACCGAGAACGTACGGATCAGCCAGCGGATTGCGCAGGAGTGCCTGAAAGCTAGTGCCTGCAACGGAGAGCGAGGCGCCGACGATAATGCCCAGGATGATGCGCGGCAGGCGGATGTTCTGGATGATCAAGCCGTAATCGCTGGAGATCTGGCTGCTCTGGCCGAGGAGCACGCGGAGCAAGTCACGGCCAAAAGCATAGAGCGAGACGGGGACGGCGCCGAACTTCAGAGCCACAATGACGACAAAAAGCAGAATCACGAAGAGAACGAAGCATTGAAAGAGGAGCTTTCGGAGAGTCAGCGGCCGCATGCGCTGGCTCCTGCGGGGATGGGACGCGGACAACGCGGGCTGGCCTGGGCGAGAAAAGAACGCGAGTGCGGCTGCGGAGGCCCGTGACTCTCTTTTTCGGATTTTTCCTTGGCATCGCCCGGCTTTTCCTCGAAAGCTTGGGGATGCAACTGGCGGGCAAGGTCCTCGATGGCCGAGACGATGCGCGGCGCGGGGCGGTTCACCGCATCGCTGACGATGGCATAACGGCGATTGCTGACGGCATTCAGGATTTTCCATCCGGGGAGAGTGGCGAGCGTTTCGACCACGCGCGGAGCAGCTTCGGAATGCGATTCCGCAAAGATCAGATAATCGGGCTGCAGGCGCGCGACTTCTTCGAGGTTCACTTGCGGCCAGTTTTGCGCGGAATCGACAATGGAAACGGCGCCGGCATGGAGCAAAGCGTCGGCGAGGAAAGTGTTCCGGCCTATGGAGATAAGCGGCTGCGTCCAAACGACAAAGAGGACGCGTTTCGGGGGCAAGTCGCCAAGGCGCGACTGGAGCCCGGCAAGATGCTCCTGCATGTCCGCGGCAACGGAAGTGCCGGCTTCCGGAGCGCCCAATACCTCCGCCAACTTTTTTGTGGAGGCGATAATGTCCGCGATGGTGTGCGGGTCGGTGGCATAGGAAGGAATCCCGAGTTCCGCGAGGGACTGCACGGTTTCGGGAAGATTGAGGGACTTGGTAACCAGAACGAGGTCCGGATGGAGAGAAGCGATCATCTCCAAACTAGGATTGACGGCGCCGCCGACTTTGGTTTTTTTCTGCGCATCGGGAGGATAGTCACAGTAGTCGGTGTCGCCCACCAGGCGATCCTGGAGGCGCAGGGCGTAAATGGTTTCCGTCAGGCTAGGGGCCAAGGAGACGATGCGGCGAACCGGCTGAGGAATCCGCACAGTGCGGCCGATTTCATCCACGACTTCGCGAGTGGGAGGCGCAGTAGGATTTGCCGGCGCACTCTGAGCGCGCACGGGAACAGCAGCGCTGAGAAACGCGACCAAGGCCGCTGCGGCAGTGGAGCGATGGCGCGGATACAAAGTGCCCTTCACAATCCCCCGTGAAACGCCTGTGTGATTTCCCGGGAAAACAAAAAAGCCCCGCGAGATGCCTCGGGGCTTTCGCCTGCACCCCTTCTCGCGAAGAGCGCGGGCCGCTGCGGCACGAGAGGGTGGCCTGGCTTACGGCAGTTTGCGCCGATCACAGTGGCGGGACCGCGGCCGATTCGCACGGCCTTCCCCGCATCGCGTGCTTGCAAATTGAGGATTCAGTGTAAGCTGCACTCGAGGGAAGTGTCAAATGCGCACGAGGGAAAGCGTAGAGGGAAAGGCCACGGCGGTCCGCATGACGGAGCCGTGCGACGCGGAAGGATTCCCGAGGCCGTCTTCGTGGGCAATTGCAGCGGCGCTGCGTTTTGATGCGGACTGGCAGGGAGAAAATTCAGATGCTGAACGAGAAACGGAAGTGCGGCTGCTGTGGACGCCGGAGGCCTTGTTTGTGAGGTTTCGCGTACGCTACCGGACCATCACGGTTTTTCCGGATGCAGAAGCCAACGGAAGGCGGGACCAGCTTTGGGATCGCGACGTGGTCGAGGCCTTTTTGCAGCCGGACCGCTCAAATTTGCGACGATACAAAGAATTCGAGGTTAGCCCCAACGGATTCTGGATCGATTTGGACATTGCGCCGGGGGAGAAACATGATTTGAAGAGCGGATTGAAGCGGCGGGTGGTTCGGGAAAAAGTGAAGAAAATTTGGGAGGCAGAACTGGCGATTCCGATGAAATGTCTCGTCATGCGATTTGATCCAGCAGCCACGTGGAGAGTGAATTTCTATCGGGTAGAGGGAGCTGAAGAACCGCGATTTTATTCGGCGTGGCGGCCGACAGGCACGCCCGCGCCGAACTTTCACGTGCCCGAAGCTTTTGGCGAACTCTTGTTCATAGCAAGTGAAAAAGCGTAGATGTCAGCAAAAGATTCAAGGAAGAATAAAAAAACGCCTCGGGTTGGCAGGGCGTTTTCATTTGCTAATTTTCGATTCTCGAATGTCCTGTTTCGAGTTCTTCCTACAGATAATCGCGGGAGGGGCCTTCGAGGAAAGCGCGCAGCTTGCGCGAGCGCGACGGGTGGCGCAGCTTGCGCAGCGCCTTGGCTTCGATCTGGCGGATACGCTCACGAGTGACCGCGAACGACTGGCCCACTTCTTCAAGCGTGTGCTCGCTGCCATCATCCAGGCCGAAACGCATCTTGATGACTTTTTCCTCGCGCGGTGTAAGCGTCTTCAACACTGAAGACGTCTGTTCCTTCAAATTCAGGTTGATGACCGCATCCGAAGGCGAAACGACGGCCTTGTCTTCGATGAAATCGCCGAGATGCGAATCTTCTTCCTCGCCGATGGGTGTTTCGAGCGAAATGGGCTCCTGTGCGATTTTCAGGATCTTGCGCACCTTGGATACGGGAATGTCCATGCGCTTGGCGATTTCTTCGCTGGTGGGCTCGCGGCCGAGCTCCTGCACGAGCTGGCGGCTGGTGCGCACCAGCTTGTTGATGGTCTCGATCATATGCACCGGAATGCGGATGGTGCGGGCCTGATCGGCGATGGCGCGAGTAATGGCCTGGCGAATCCACCAAGTGGCGTAAGTGGAAAACTTGTAGCCGCGGCGCCACTCGAATTTGTCGACCGCCTTCATCAACCCGATGTTGCCTTCCTGAATCAGGTCCAGGAACTGCAAGCCGCGGTTGGTGTATTTTTTCGCGATGGACACGACCAAGCGCAGGTTGGCTTCGATCAGTTCTTTCTTGGCCTGTTCGGCCTCCGCTTCGCCGCGGTGAATCAGCGTGAGCGTGCGCTTCAATTCCGTGAGGCCCACTTCGCTGGCTTCTTCAATGTCCTTAAGTTCAGTGCGGCGCGTGCGAAGTTCCTTGCGCGCTTCGGCAGCCACTTCGCCTTTGGCGACGTCGGCGCGGCGCTCCAGGCGGCCTGCTTCACGCTCGAGCGACTGGAGGCGTTCGACCGTGCCGCGCATCTTGTCGATCAGGCGTTTTTTCTCGAAGGGATTGAAATCAATATCGCGAATGGCCAGGGAAATCTCAACGCGAGTGCGTCCCACGGCCCACTTCGCGCGAACGTACGGGCGCTTCTTGGACTTCGCGGTTTTGTTAAGTTTGACGGCTTGTTTCAGTGCCGTTTCATAGAGCTTGGCGATCTTGTCGATGGATTTCAGCGTGTGCTTGGTCTTGTTGGCGATTTTGTCTTCAGTCAGCTCTTCGTCGTCGAACTGAACAATTTCCTTGATCGAGCGCACGCCTTTGCGCAGATCGTCACCGACGGCAATCAATTCCTTGATGACAATGGGCGAGCGCGTGATGGAGCGCATGACCACGAGCTGGCCGCGCTCGATGCGCTTGGCGATGGTGACTTCGCCTTCGCGGGTGAGCAGGGGAACGGTGCCCATCTCGCGCAAATACATGCGCACCGGATCGTTGGTTTTTTCGAGCGAACCGGGAGTCAGGTCCAGATCCGTTTCGCCTTCGTGCAGGTCTTCCTTGGCGAGGCCTTCGTGGTCGCTGCCTTCGGTGGAAACTTCGACGGCGCGCGCGGCTTTTGCCGACGCTTGATCCTCGTAAATCTCGATGCCATTGCGCTCGAAGGTGGTGAGGAGATCGTCGATTTCTTCCGAGGAATGCACCTCCGCCGGAAGCGAATCGTTCACCTCGTCATAGAGCAAGTAGCCGCGCTCTTTGCCAATGGCAATGAGCTGGCGCACCGCATCGTATTTTTCCTCAAGCCCTACTGCTGCCACAAATTCCTCCGCGGGCCGGCCGCAAACGCAAGCAAAGTGTGCCGGTTGCGTGGGCCGGCTTGGTTCCGGACGAACCGACAAACTTACGCGAGGCCGGAAACCACAAGGCAGTCCCCGGAAGGTCGCTCGCTATTTTGTTTGAATCCTTCAGTGCCGCGCTGTTCATTGGCCGCCGGTTCCGTGCGTCGCCCGCCTCCCGCACCTATAAGGACCCGGCCCCTGCCGCTAAGTACATAGACATAGATGCGTTTAACGGCAAAACCGTTACCCGCCAAATCCGCCAAACCCTCCCACGCTACACAGTTAAGTGCCCTGTTGTCAATCACATAATTCGTGGAAATGTGTGGAAGAATGCAAGGCTAGAGCCTAAGCTGTACTTCGCGATCAGGGACTTCGTCATGGGGGGACGGGCTTGGCTTCCGGGTTTTCACATGCGGTCGCTGCCTTTAGCCTCGGGACATTGTTTCATAGTCCGGGAATGCCCAGGAGGCTGTGGGTTGCGGGCGCACTGTGTGCCGTGGCACCGGACCTCGATGTTATCGGGTTCCACTTTGGCGTCCGTTACGGGGACTTCTGGGGGCACCGTGGATTTACGCACTCGCTTGTTTTCGCCGCAGCGCCGGCCGGAATCGTATGCACGTTGGGCTTTCGGCGCGAGTTGCCAGGCGCAGGGCGCCAATGGATTTGGGGTTGTCTGTTCTTGGCCACGGCAAGCCGCGGTTTTCTGGATGCGATGACCGACGGAGGCCTCGGAGTGGCGTTTTTTTCGCCGTTTGACAATCACCGCTACTTCTTCCCCTGGCGGCCGATACGAGTTTCACCCATCGGCATCGGACGATTCTTCAGTCCGCGCGGACTAGATGTTCTGCAGAGCGAACTTCTTTGGATCTGGCTTCCCGCCGGGCTGCTGGCGCTTTTAGTGTGGTTGTGGCGGCGACGTGCGGATGGAGTTTAGCTCGCTGGCAATTTCATTCGCGGCGCTTGTTCAAGCGCTATGTCCCAGGGAGATGCGGGCGGCGGCGAGGCGGCACATCAGCTCCTGCTTGCGCGTGAGCAGGTCGCGCAAGGCGGGGCCGGCGGGGCTAGCCTCAATGCTGCGCTGAACTTCCGCCAGCTCCCGCTCGGCCTGGCGTTGCTGCAGCGCTTCGATGCAACTCGAAGCCTCTTCCCAGGTTGGCTCACTGACTTCTTCAAACAAAATCTCGAAGAGCAGGCGGCGGTCGCGCTCCTCGAGAACCGCGGCCACTTCCGTGGCTTGAAACGGCTCTCCGGAAAGGCCGGCAATGACCAGCGCCGCAAAAATCTTTTCAGTTTCCAGACCGTGGTAGAGCCGCGCATCTTGCAGGTGCTTCGCCAACTCGTGGCGGAAACTTTCCGCATCAGCCAGCATGCGAATCAGCCGCCGCTCGACCGGCTTGGCGGCGCGGGGGACGAGTTGCGGCTGGAGCTTCAGTTCGCTGCGACGCTCGGAGGCAGCCTTGCTAAGGGCAGCGCGCAAAACCGGCTCCTCAATTCGCAGCTGCTGCGCGATGCGCGTGGCCCATTCGGAACGCAAAATGCGATTGGGAATTTTCTGAACATAGGGAAGCAGGAAATTCACCGCGCGGCTCTTGGCTTCGCCCGTGCTCAAGTCCATTTGGTGCGCACGCGCGATCAGGTAATCCACATAAGACGGAGCTTCCTTCAAAAGCTTCAGATACTCTTCCGCGCCCCGTTCGCGGATGTAAAGGTCGGGATCCGCCTTCTTTTCGCCGACGGGTGGAAGGGCCAGGACGCGAACCTCAAAATCCTGTTCCAGCAAGAGAGACAAGGATCGTTCGGTAGCAGATTGTCCCGCGGTGTCCGGGTCGTAGTTCACGACGACGCGCCGGGTGAAACGGCCGAGCAGCTTGATTTGCTGTTCGGCAAGGCTCGTGCCGCAACTGGCCACAACGTTGCTGATTCCTGCGCGCGCCACAGCGATGGCGTCCATATAGCCTTCCACGAGAATTGCGAAGTCCTGGCGGCGTATGCCCTCTTTGGCGCGGTCCAGATGGTAGAGCACGTGACTTTTCGAATAGATGGGCGATTCCGGTGAATTGAGATACTTAGGTTGGTCGTCGCCTAGGGCGCGGCAGCCGAAGGCAACGACTTTTCCCGATTCGTTGGCGATGGGAAAAGTAATGCGGCGGCGGAAACGGTCGAAAAGCTTGCCGCCCTGGTCACGGGAGATAAGTCCGGAATCCACGAGCAGTTTTTCGGAATATTTAGATTTCAAATGACGGAGAAGAGCGTCGCCGCCGCTCGGCGCATACCCGATGCCGAAGCGGGCGATGGCGTCTTTGTCCAGGCTGCGGTCTTCGAGATAGGCGCGCGCGGCTTTGCCTTCCGGCGTGCCTTCTAGCTGCTTGACGAAAAAGGTTTGCGCTTCGCGATGCATCTCCACCAGAACGGCGCGCTGTTGATTTTCCTTCCGTTCGCCGGGCGAGCGCTCCTTCGGACGTGGAATAGAAATGCCGCACTTTTCCGCGACGAGTTTCACGGCTTCGGGAAACTCGCACTTCTCGATGTCCATCACAAAGTTGTAGACGTCGCCACCTTTGCCGCACCCGAAACAAAAGAAAATCTGTTTGATGGGAGAAACCGTGAACGATGGCGTCTTTTCCTGGTGAAAGGGGCAAAGCCCGCTAAAATCCTTGCCGGTTTTTTTCAGACGGACGTATTCGCCGACAACACGGACAATGTCCGCCTGTTGTTTTACCTTCTCCGCAGTGGATCCCGCTTCCGCCATGTATCCCGAGACTCGAAATCCGAAACTTGAAATCCAGCAACCATCTTCGTATTTCGAGTGCCGCCAATTTCTAGCGATCAGTGCCTAGCATAGTCGTTCTTGTAGACTGTACCGCCTTTCATTACGAACTTCATGTGCTCCAGAGTGGTAACGTCTTTCGTGGGGTCGCCGTCGACGCCGATCATGTCGGCAAATTTGCCAGGCTCGAGCGTGCCGACTTGCTTCGTCCATGTCCCGCCGAGCAAATCGGCGGCGTTAATCGTGGCGGTTTGGATTGCTGCCAGTGGCGTCATTCCTAATTTCACGTAAACGTGAAATTCGCCGGCGTTCAAGCCGTGGGGATAGACCGCGGCATCGGTGCCAAACGCAACTTTCACGCCGGCAGCGAAAGCCTTCTTTGCATTTTGCTGGGCGGCCGCCGCAACCATGCGCATTTTCTGCTTGGAAAATTCGGGCACATCGCTGCGCTCCATGTTCTGCTGTATGTACTCGGTGAGAAAGAGGGTGGGCACGAGATAGGTGCCGTTTTTCTTCAGCGTGGCGATGGCGGCATCGTCCATCAGGTGGCCGTGCTCGACCGAGTCCACACCGGCCTCGGAAGCCCAGCGCACGCCTTCGGCGCCGTGCGCGTGCGCGGCTACCTTCCGGCCCAGCCGGTGCGCGTCGGCCACGATGGCTTTCATTTCTTCGAGCGTGTACTGCGAGGCGTTCGGGTCATCTCCTTTGGAGAGCACGCCGCCGGTGGCACAGATCTTAATCACGTCCGCGCCGTACTTGATGACTTCGCGAACTTTGTGCTGAACGGCTTCAATGCCGTCCGCCACTCCGTCCCCTTGAAAATGAAACGCGGGGGGCAGGAGGTTTTCGTCGCAATGGCCGCCGGTGATGCCGAGCGCCGGGCCGGAAGCAACCATGCGTGGACCGATGACGTCGCCATCGTTAATGGCATCGCGCAGAGCGATATCCGCGTAATCCCTCGCACCGACGTTGCGGACCGTAGTGAACCCGGCTTCGAGAGTGCGTTTGGCATTCCTGGCTCCGTGCAGCGCTTCGCGCGCTGTGGAGATTCCGAGTCCTTGATAGCCAAGCGAAGTTAGGTCAAAGGTGAGGTGCGTATGCATGTCGATCAAGCCGGGCAGTAGGGTGGCGTCGGGCAAATCGATAGTGGTATCGCCTGCGCCGACGCGCACTTCTCCGGCGGGGGCCATCTGGGCAATCTTGTCACCTTCGATGACGATGGCTTGATTGGTTCGCAGCTCTCCCGTGCGCACGTCAAGAACGCGCCCGGGGCGAATCACGGTTCGTCTTACCGTGTCGCCTTGCGCGGTGACCGAGCCGGCAACGACCAGGTGCACCAAGATCGATAAAGCTGCCAGCACGCACCAGGGATGCATTTTTCGCTTGCTCCTGGCGAAAACCTCGGCATTTTGCGTAAGCTTCATGAAGGTACCTCGTCGTGATATTGAATTAGCACAGCGTGGCGGCGAGTATAGCAAAGCCGGGAGCGTTTCTACCTCTGCAGCTCGACCACGGTGATGGCTTTTCCTCCGCGTTCCTCGGATTCAAAAGCATGCTTTTGCACCAGCGGATGCGCGTCGAGAAATGTGCCTATGCCTTTGCGAAGCGCGCCGGTGCCGTGGCCGTGAACGATGCGGACGCGTGGCTTCCGCGCGAGAGCAGCATCATCCAGGAATTTGTCGAGGCGGTTGGTCGCCTCTTCCACGGTCATGCCGATGACATTGATTTCGTCCGCGGCGCCGGCCTTACCGGGCTGCGCGGTGACGGTGACGCGCGTGGCATTCGCCATTGATGCTGCCGGGTTCGCGGCCCGCGGCGATTCTTCGACCCCGGTGATTTCATCCAGCGCCACTTTCATGCGCAGCGGGCCGGCTTCGATTTCCGCGGAAGAGCCGTCTAAGCGCCGGAAAATGGCGGGTTTGGAAAAGCCGCGTACGCGAACTCTTGCGCCGGACTGCAATTGATCAACGCGGACCGGTGCCGTCGCGGCTGCGAGGACGCCAAGATCGGCTTGGGAATCGGAAATCGTCTGTACCACCGCGGCGTTTAGTTCCTCACGCGCCCCGCTGCGGGCGTCCTGCATCTTGCGGCGCGTGGTTTTTTCCAACTGCGCGCGAAGCTCGCGTTCCTTGATGGCTTCGACCACGCGCGCGACATTTTCGTCGAAGCGCTTCTGCATCTCGGCGAATTGCGCCTCCAGTTCCTGGATGCGCTTTTGCTGGCGCCCGATCCATTCCGTGCGCAGCTTCTGGCGCTCCTCTTCGAGTGCGCGGCGCTCCGCGGCCATTTGCTGGCGCATGCGGTCCAGCTCGTCGCGGCTGCGATGCAGGTAGGCGATGAGGTCGGCGGCCTCGCGCGACTCCGGCGCCAACAAAGCTCGTGCGCGCTCGATGATTTCTTTGGCAATGCCCAGACGCTGCGCGATGGCGATGCCGCTGGAGCCGCCCGGAACGCCAACCAGCAAGCGATAGGTTGGTCGCAGATGCGCGTCGTCAAATTCCACCGCGGCGTTCACCACCCCCGGTGTCGTTGAAGCGTACGTTTTCAGGCGATCGTGATGCGTGGTGGCAAGGACAAAGCAGTTGCGGGTGCGAAATTCCTCGAGGAGGGCCACGGCGAGCGCCGCGCCCTCTTCGGGTGCCGTGCCGGTCCCCATTTCGTCCACCAGTACGAGAGAGCGCGGCGTGGCGGCTTCGAGCATGCGCTTCAGATTCAGCATATGCGCGGAAAATGTGGAAAGGTCGGCGGCAATCGACTGTTCGTCCCCAATGTCCACGAGCACGCGGTCGAAGATCGGCAGCGCCGCTTCCTGGGCGGCAACAGGTATTCCGGACTGGGCAGCCAGCGCCGCCAGGCCTGCCGTTTTCAACGCCACCGTCTTTCCGCCGGTGTTCGGGCCGCTGATGACCAGCACGCGGTCCTCCCCGCCCAGGGAGAGCGTCATCGGAACGATGGCGCGGTTTTCTTTGCGCAGTTTGTCTTCGAGCACCGGATGACGCGCGCTTTCCAATCGCAATTCGCTGGCGCTAGAAAACTGCGGCATCGCCGCGTCAAAATTCCGGGCAAAACGCGCGCGCGCGAAGACGCTGTCCAGTTCAGCAATCGTCGCCGCCGTCGCAGCAAGCGGTCCGCGCATGGCTTGGAGCCTGCCGGTCAGCTCCCGCAGAATGCGCGCGATCTCCGCGGCTTCATCTTCCGCAAGTTGCACGAGCTGATTATTCGCTTCGACGGTTTCGAACGGCTCCAGGAAAACGGTTTGGCCCGTGGCGCTGGCGCCATGCACCACGCCCTGCACGCTCCGGCGGTTCTCGGCGCGCACGGGAATGACGAATCGATCGTTGCGCAGCGTGACGTAATCTTCCCCAGCCTCCGCGTTGCGCGCGCGCAAGATGCGCTTCAACGTTTTCTGGATGTCCTCGCGTGCTTGCAGGATGCTTGAGCGGATACGCCGAAGCGTGGCGGAGGCGTCGTCACTGATCTCTCCATTAGGAAGCACGCAGCGGCGAATCGCCGCCAGCGGGTCGCGGAAATCAGGAATCGAGCCGGAGCGCCCGGCGAGTAATAGAAACTTCGCCGCCACCTCGCGAAATTGCTGGCGCAGCCAGCCTGCGGTTTCCAGCAGCGACGCGGCGTCAAGCAATTCGCCCGGTTCCAGCACCGCGCCCGGACCTTCCAGGCGTTCGAGCCAGCCTTGCGGATCGGCCAGTGCGCCGAATCCCAGCTCGCTCCCGCCGCGCAACCATTCTTGCGCTTCGCGGATCAGCGCAAACGCGGATTCCAGTGCCACGCGATCCTGCGTGAATTCCAGTGCATCGATGGCGCGGCGCCCGGGCGCGCATGTGGAGCGCAGCCGCAGCAATTCCAGCAGTTTGTCAAATTCCAGAACCTCTTGAGCTGTGCGCGCCATATTTATTTCTGTCGAAGGCTGCTATGCAAGTGGTTCGCGGCGTCCCCCGCGGTAGCCGCCACATAAACGAGCCGCCCATTCGCTTCTCCCCAGGGTGCCGGATGGCCCAATTCCACTTCCCGTACGCGCTCGAGAATGGGCCGCCAGAAATCCCCCAGGACGGCGAAGGGCTTCGCGGCCATCACCGACTTGTTCAACATTTCCCAGACGACTGCCAGCTCGACGAGCGTTCCCGTACCGCCTTTGCAAGCGACGAATCCGCGCGCCATGCGGATCAACTCGAACAATCGCTCTTCCCAGGTTTGCTTGCGCACTTCGACGTCAATCCAGCGGTTGAGTTTGGCCGTTTTGAAGAAATCGGCGGTCACGCCGTATGTCTTACTGCCCGCTTCTTTCGCTCCGCGCGACACCGCTTCCATCACCCCGCCGTAACCGCCGCTGCAAACGGCAAAGCCGTGTTTCGCCAGGGCCCGGCCCAGCACCAGCGCTTCTTCATAGTCCGCGTCGCTTTCGCGCGGCCGCGAGCTGCCAAACACGGTGATAATCGTTTCGTTGGCCATTTCATTAGCCGGTCTCAATGCGCGCGCTTGGGTGCGGCGCCGTGTTTTGGCGGCGGTACGTCGAACTCTTCGAGCATGGCCACGCAAAGCCCGGTCAGCGCGTCCACCGTTTCGTGATTTTTTCCTCCTTGATTATTGCTCAGGAAAGAAAAAACCAGACGCCGGCCGCCGGGAGTCTCGGCAAATCCGGAAAGCGTGCGCACGTGCTCCACCGAGCCGGTCTTGGCGTGGATGCGCCCGGCCGCGGGCGTATTCTTCATGCGATCTTCGAGCGTGCCATCCACGCCGGCTACGGG
>Ga0307479_10002747_pt1 | contig 15932 bp, 15 predicted proteins | sample atmos_gasesECM4C_FD_203743 | JGI IMG/M metagenome (GOLD analysis project Ga0307479, IMG submission 203743) | Hardwood forest soil microbial communities from Morgan-Monroe State Forest, Indiana, United States - atmos_gasesECM4C_515 | ecosystem: Environmental > Terrestrial > Soil > Temperate... | reverse complement strand
GTCGATCCTGCGATCGGTGCTGGGGCGCGTCACGGTGTGAACGCGCCGAGCCGGCGGTCCCGAAGGATCGCCGGCTCGATGCGTCCGCTGCTGCTGGTTACGTGCAGGTGACCTTTTCATGGAACCATCCGCTCTCGTTGCCACTGGCTGACGTGTTTCCGCCTGGGTTCGCCGTGATCGTGACGGTGGAACCATCCAGTGCGGCGCCGTGGAACGAGACCGTCTCACCCCTGTAGAGGTGGCCGTTGTCGTTCGTGTTCGTCCCGAACCAGACATGGGCCTCACCGGAGTAGGGGCTAGGGGCACCGTTGTCGAGCAAAGTGGCAACGCCCACGATGTTCCCACCGCCGGCCGGGAGAGGAGGGATTGCGTCCGCGATCCGGTACAGCACGGCGCTACCGCTCGTGAAATCGAGGGCGACGGGATCCGTGCCGAGGAATGCCTGTTCTGGATTGGTAAGGCAGTTAGTGTCGAAGTTGACCCCAGGCCCCGACACCACTCCCAAGTGAATGGGCGGCAAGTCCTGGATCGGCACCGGCACGGCGGGCGCTGCCGACGCCGTTCCCGCCAGGCCGATTCCGACCGAGCTTGCCAAGGCTGTTGCAGCCACCAATGACACGAGCCTCCGTGCCCACATGGAATTCCCTCCGTTCCCCGTTCCGAACGTCACGTCCCGCGCCTCATTGCGCGGGCGACTCTCGGCGATTGTTGGCAACGGAGCAGGCGACATATAGGGACTTTGGTCACTACATGGTGCTGGCGCGCTCAATTCACGTGCCCGCTCGACGGTGTTGAGGATGCCAGCCCCACCTCTGAGGGGGTGCGAACCCCACCTTGGAGTGAGCTGGGGGCGTTTCCCAAGGCTTTCGGCTCAGACGTGATGGATGAGCCAGCCCACTCCTTGGTAGGCGCGGTAACCGAGATAGATCACGGTGGCCACGATCATGAGCTTGAAGTGCCAGGGCACCGGTCGCCGCTCCTCGCGCAGGACCGTCCCGCAGGTGGGGCACTCGCCATCCGCAGTGAGGCTTCCTTCCTCGACGTCGCGCTGGCACTCCTCGCACCAAAGAGCGGTGGCACTCATCTCGGCAGCCGCACACGCAGCTTCATGGGCGTGGGCCCGATGGAGAAGTGCTCACGGAGCTTTCGCTCCACGTAGCGAAGGTAGGTGGCAGGAAGGCGGCCGGTGGCGAACAAGGTGAAGGTCGGCGGGTCGGTGGCGCCCTGGACGGCGTAGCGGATGCGGGCCCCGGGAGCGGCCTGCGCCGCCTGAATGGCCCGCATGGCCCGGTTGAGCTCGGCCGTCGGGATGCGGTGGTGGTACGCCTCGATGGCGACACGCAGGGCAGGGACGACACGGTGCACGCCTCGTCCGGTCAGCGCGCTCACTTTCACGACCGGTGCGTCGCCCAGGAAGGCAAGCCGGTCACCCACATCGCCGAGCACCCGAACCCGGCCGTCGGCGTCCAGAAGCTCCCACTTGTTGAGCACCACCACCACGGGGCTGCCGGAGGCGCCCACCCGCTCGGCCAGGCGCTGGTCTTGATGGGTGACGCCTTCGGTGACGTCGATCACGAGCAGCACCACGTCGGCTCGGTCGAGGGCGGCCAGTGCTCGGACCATGGCGAAGTACTCGGTGCCGCGTTCGGTCCGAGAGGCCCGGCGCATGCCGGCCGTGTCCACGAACCGGATCGGGCCGTCTGGGGTGTCGAGGACGGTGTCGACGGCATCACGGGTGGTGCCGGGCAGATCGTGCACCACGGCCCGCTCGTCGCCGATCAAGCGGTTGAACAGCGTCGACTTGCCGACGTTGGGGCGTCCCACGATGGCGACGGCAGGACAGGTGTCGTCGGTCTCTTCCTGGGTTGCCTCGTCCCGGTGGCGATCGGCAACCTCGGCGGCGAGCTCACCCGACGGATCAGGCGGAGGCAGGCGACGAACGACCTCGTCGAGCAGGTCGCCCGTTCCCCGGCCGTGGAGGGCGCTCACCATGAAGGGCTCCCCCAGGCCGAGCGACAATGCCTCCCAGGCGTCCGACTCGCGCAGCTCGTTGTCGACCTTGTTCACGATCACCATGGCGGGACGCCCCAGACGGCGGACGCGCCGGGCCACCTCCTCGTCCTCGTTGGTCACGCCCACGGCCACGTCCACCACCACCAGCACGAGGTCAGCCTCGGCCATGGCCCGCTCGGACTGGGCGCTCACCTTGGCGTCGAGGTCGTCACCCCGGCTCAACCATCCCCCGGTGTCCACCACGGTGAAGAGGCGACCGTTCCATTCCGCCTCCAGGGCGAGACGATCGCGGGTGACACCCGGGCGTTCCTCCACCACTGCCACCCGGCGACCCACCAGACGGTTGGCGAGCGTCGACTTCCCGACGTTCGGGCGGCCGGCGACGGCGACCACGGGAGGTCGAGCACGGGTGCCTGCGGTCCGTTCTGCGTTTCGATCGGCGTCCGGAAGCGAAGAGACAGGAGCCCTGCCACTCACGGCAGACCCAGTGCGAGTGCAAGGGAGTGTCCGTCGGTGGGAACCACCTCGACAGGACGCGGGAGCTGATCGACCGTGGCCCCATCGAGGAAGCGGTCGTCCGAGAGGCACACGTCGGGCAAGAGATAGCGGTGTCCAGCAGGCTCTTGGCGAAGCGCCTCCGACACGTCGGCGCCCGTGAGGAGACCGGTGACCGCGGTGGTGCCGCCGAAGAACCGGTTGGGCACGACCACGAGCCGCACGGGCGCACCTTCGGTCACGAGTGGCGCCAGGAGGGGCCGCAGCACGGCAGCGCCGTACTCCCCCGTCACGACGCCGACCGGGACACCGGCCCCAGGAGCCGGGACGGCAGGCGGGGAACCGGGGGCACGAGGCGCCCGGTAGCCCTGGGCGGGGGCGCCGTCCACCCAGGCGAAGAAGCCGGGCTTCACGCCGTGCGCACTGGCGTGGTCACCGTGAAAGGCGGCTTCGAAGGCGCGGGCCATGCCTATGCCGTTCTCGTGTTGCGGGAAGCCGTCGTAGCGCTCGGTCTCGGGGAACGGCCGGCCGGCCATGAGGTAGTACTCGTCGGCGGCGTAGACCAACCGCCGGCCCAGCAGGTCCAAGGCGATGGTCTGCCACTGCTCGACCACGTCGACCACGGCGGTGGCCTCGCCGGTGGTATGCGGGCGCATGGCGGCTTCCGTGGAGAACCGGCTCAGCCCGAGCGGCACGCAGGCCACTGTGGACAGCAGCGCGTACTCGTCGACGATGCCGGCCAATGTCGCTTCCAGGGCGGCGCCGTCGTTGACGTCGGGGCACACCACCACCTGGCCGTGCACCTCGATTCCGGCGTCGAGCAACGCCCGCAGCCATCGCAGGCTGGTGGCGCCCCGCTCGTTGCGCAGCATCCTCGCCCGCAGGGCGGGGTCGGTGGTGTGGATGGACACGAACAGCGGCGACAGCCCCTCGCTCACCACCCGTTCCAGGTCGAGCTCGGTGAAGCGGGTGAGCGTCGTGAAGTTGCCGTACAGGAAGGACAGCCGGTAGTCGTCGTCCTTCAGGTACAGGCTGCGGCGCATCCCCTTGGGCAGCTGGTAGATGAAACAGAACTCGCAATGGTTGTCACAGGTGCGCACCCTGTCGAACACCGCTGACGAGACCTCGGCCCCCAGGGCCTCCCCCGCCGCTTTGTCCACCACCAGCTCGAACTCTTCGTGGCCGCGGCGCACCATGACCTCAGGGTCGGCCTCGTCCACCAGCAGGCGGTACTCGATCACGTCGCGCGGCACTCGGCCGTCGACGGAGAGGAGCTCGTCTCCCACCTGCAGCCCGGCCCGGGCGGCGGCGGACGCGGCCGCCACGGAGACCACCCGGGGCGCCGACATGACCCCTAGGCTACCTGGCCCTTTTCGGGCGACGCCGTGGGCCGTCAGCGGCTCCGGACCCAGTTAGCCTGAAGGACGTGCCAGTCGAGCGGGTGCTCTTGGCCTCCCCCCGGGGTTTCTGCGCCGGCGTCGAGAAGGCCATCAAGGCGTTGGCCTGGATGGTGCGCGTCTTCGAGCCGCCGGTGTACTGCTACCACGAGATCGTCCACAACCGGCACGTGGTCGAGCAGTTCCGAGCCCAAGGGGTGATCTTCGTCGACGACGTGGCGGAGGTGCCGGCGGGCGCCCCGCTCATGCTGTCGGCACACGGATCTGCTCCGGAGGTGGTCGACGCCGCCCGCCGTCACCATCGGGTGGTCGTGGACGCCGTGTGCCCGCTCGTCACCAAGGTCCACCACGAAATGAAGGTGCGGGCTCGGAAGGGTTTCACCGTGTTGTACGTCGGCCACGAAGGGCACGAGGAAGCCGTGGGCACGATGGCGGTGGCCCCGGAGGCGGTGCACCTCGTCCAGTCCGAGCCCGAGGTTGACACCCTGGCCGAATCGCTCGACGAAGGCACCCAGGTGGCCCTCTTGGCGCAGACCACCCTCAGCCACGACGAATGGTCGGGGATCATGCGGCGCGCCCAGGAGCGCCTCCCACAGCTGTGGATGCCCAACCGCTCGGATCTGTGCTTCGCCACCACCAATCGACAGCAGGCCTTGAAAGCCATCGCCGGAAGTGCCGACGCCGTGGTGGTCATCGGCTCGGAGAACTCATCCAACACGCGGGCGCTCGAGAAGGTGGCGGCGGCATCCTGCCGGCGGGTGCTGCGCGTGAACGACGCCGACGAGCTTCCCGACGACCTGTCGGGCACGGTAGGCGTCACGGCCGGAGCTTCGGCGCCCGAAGAGCTCGTCGACCGGGTGCTGGCTCGACTGGCGCCGGTCCACGGCGTGGAGGTCGTCCACGTGACCGATGAGGACGAGTACTTCCCGCCACCGCCGGAACTGCGCGAGTTCCTCCGAGGCCTGTCAGCGGCTTTGACCCTCGGGCTGTCCGCGCCGCCTTCGCCGCCCGACGGTGTCGGGGACGAGGTCGGCGCTGCCGGACGCCGCGACCGCTTCGTCTCGGCTGCGGACGTCTTGGCGGCCCTGGCCGGCTGAGGAACGAGTCGACCTCGAGTCGTCGGTGCCTGGGACCACCTGCGCCGGGATGCGACAATGGCGGCCGTGACGCCGCTCACCTCGGTGCCGAGCCTCTCCGTCACGGCGTGATGGCGAGTTCCCGGGTCCTGGCACCGCTCCGGGGTGCCGGGGAGCGGGAGCGGAGGCGCCGCCAGGAGCAGCGGCGGTTGGTGACCGAATCGGGTCGCCAAGACTTCCGCCGCCGCCATCCCGATGTCAGCTTCGGACCGGTGGTGGTCCTCATCGCCTCCTATCTCGAGGCCGACAACATCGGCCCGGTGCTGGCGGGCGTGCCCAAGGAGGTGGACGGCCTCCAGGTCTCCACGTTGGTGGTGGTGGACGGGGGCGACGACGGCACCGAGGAGGTGGTGGCCGCCGCCGGCGTCTATTGCGCCGTGCTGCCGGTCAACATGGGCCAAGGGGTGGCGCTGCGAGTGGGCTACTCCCTCGCCGCCGAGCACGGCGCTCGGTTCGTCGTCACCGTGGACGCCGACGGGCAGAACGACCCTACCGAGGTGCCCCGGTTGCTCGGACCGCTTCTCGCCGGTGAGGCCGATTTCGTCATCGCCAGCCGCCGTCTCGGGGCCGACGAGACGTCGGACCGAGTCCGACGTGCGGGGGTGTACTTCTTCTCGGCCGTGGTGAATGTGCTCACCGGACAACACCTCACCGACACCTCGAACGGGTTTCGGGCCCTGCGCATCGAAGTGCTCGAGGACGTGACGCTCGAGCAGGACCAGTACCAGACGGCGGAGCTGATCATCAGCGCCGCGGCGCGCGGCTGGCGGTTGGCGGAACGTCCCACGGTGTGGCATCGGCGCGCCTCGGGCACCTCCAAGAAAGGGCACAATGCCCTGTTCGCCTTGCGCTACGCACGCGTGGTGCTGCGGACGTGGTGGCGCGAGCGCTGCCGCGCCCGATAGCTCGGACCGACACCGTCGTGTCCAGCGCGGCCCGACCGCGGAGGCGGCCGACCACACGCCTGGCCCTGGTATTCGTCGCCATCCCGCTCGTCGTCTTCGGATTGCCTGCCGCCTTCGGCCTGCCCTGGCTCACCGGCGACAACCTCATCCAGAACTTCCCCTTGCGGGGATTGGTGGGTGCCGACCTGCGTGCAGGGCACTTGCCCTTGTGGGATCCGTACATCTGGTCCGGTGCGCCCCTCCTGGCCGGGTTCAACGCCGGAGCCGCCTATCCCCTCACGTGGCTGTTCGCCGTGCTGCCCCACGTGCTCGCCTGGGTTACCGGTCAGGTGGCGGTGGAAGTGGTGGCGGCCCTCGGCGTGCTCACCTTGCTGCGCTTCCAGGGGCGCAGCTTCACCGCCGCCGCTTTGGGCTCGGCCGCCTTCAGCTACGGGGGCTTCGTGGCCATGCAGGTCGTGCATATCGACCTGGTCGAAGCGGCCGGGTGGTTGGTGTGGGCCTTCGTGGCCCTCGACCGCATCGGGCACCGCCCGGCCGGGCGGCCGGTCCTGCCCTGGGTGGCACTCCTCGGGTTGTCCCTCGGGCTCATGGTCCTCACCGGCGCAGCCGAGCCCATCCTCGACGGTGGTGTGGCCCTGGCGCTGTTCGCGCTGTGGCTGGTGTGGCGGTGCGGAGGCCGCCGGTTCGAGATCGTGGCGTCGGTCGTGGGCGGCGTGGTGCTCGGCGCCCTCGTGGGCGCGGCGCAGTTGCTGCCGGGCAACGCCCTGCAGAGCCAGTCGCAGCGGGCCGCCCACACCTACTGGTATTTCACGTCGGGCTCGATGAACAAGTCCCTCACGGTCTTGCTGCTCGACCCCTTGCTGCTCGGGGGGGCGCACAGCGCGCCGCTCACCTACGTGGGCACCTACAACCTGGCCGAGATCTCCGGGTACGTCGGCATCCTGCCGGTGATGGCGGCCCTTGGGCTCTTGGCCCGGCGGCACCGGCGCCACCCCGAGGCGGCGCAGTGGTGGATCTGGTATGTCATCGCCGTCGTCGGTGTGGTGCTCGTGTGGGGGGGCTTCACCCCCGTCGGTCACCTCGAGCACCTGATCCCGCTCTACAACCGCCAGCGTCTGCTGTCGCGCAACTGGATGGAAGTCGACCTGGCGTTGGTGGTGCTGTTCGCCGCCTGGGTGGACCACATGCTGCTGGAGCCGCGTCCCGCCCCGGTCGGAGTGCGGCGCCACGGCTCGCATCGATGGTCGTCGGACGTCGTGCTCCCTTTGCTCCCCGTGGTGGCGGTCGTCGTCCTCCAAGTGATCCTCGTCGCCGGCGGCCCGTGGCTTCTCCACTTCATGCACGTGCCCCAGCCCGTGTCCTACGGGGTGCTGTGGGAACAGGGCCTCCTGCTGACCGTCCCGAGCGCCATCGCCCTTGCTGCCGGCTGGCTGGTGCTGCGCGGGCCCCGACTGGGCCGCCGTGTCGGTCCGCTCGTCGTGGTGGTGGTCGTCGCTGACCTCTTCTTCTTCAACGCCATGGCCCAGACCGACCCGCAGGTGGGGACGGCCGTCGCCGCCAGCGGCGCCAGCCGCGCGCTGACCTCGACGCTGTCGGCCGCCCCACCCGGCCCCGGCGGCGTGCCGCCGCGCTTCGCGCTCTACGACCCCGACCGTTACTACAGCAACCAGGCCAACGACATCGGGCAACCTGACTCGAACCTGCTGCAACGGCTGCGCACTGTCCAGGGCTACGGCGCGCTCACCGACGCCCGGTACGAGGCCGCCACCGCCACGCACCTCCAGGGCAACGTGTCGTTGTCGGCCCTCGCTGACGGCACCTTCGCCGGCCTCGACCTCGGCCTGCTCGTGGTCCCGCCCCAATACTTCATGACGCTCGTGGTCGCCCCTCCGGGCGTGGCCGCCACGCTCCCGGGAACGGTGGGTCCCACCCCCGCCGCCACTCCTCTTCCGCCCATTGCGCCCGACCGCCGAGGTCCCCCGTCGCCATCGTCGGTGCCGCCCACGCCGGTCGCCAACTACTCCCTGTTCGCCCCACCCAAGCGGAGCGTGGCCCTGACGCCAGGCGCGGCCCGCACGTGGTACTTCGGCACGACCCTTGCCGTGCACACCATCACCGTGTCCGTGTCGGCCCAGGGCACATCCGGTGTCGCCCGGCTGCGGGTGGGCGTGCTCACTGCCGACGGCGCCAGCGTGCACTGGTTGGCAGGAGCGGACGGGGCGCCGGCAGCCGGCGTGGTGCGAGTCGACGTGCCTGGTGCCCCTGACGCCAGCGGCATCGTGATCGAGCAGCCCCCACCGTCGAGTGCCGCGCTGACGGTGGAGGCGCCCGTCGTCGCCACCGCCGGCCAGGGCACCTACCGCCTGGAGGGTGGGCTGAGTCAGATCGTGACGTCGCCGACGTGGAGATACGCCGGCACCTTGGATGACTTCGGCGTGTTCGAGGAGGTGCCTGCGGGCGCCGCTTCCCTGGTACCCGCCTCGGCCGGCGCGGCTCGCGTCGTCTCGGCCCCCGACTGGGGGAACGACCAGATCGACGTGCACCTCGACCGGCCGGCCGTCCTGATACGGGACGAGGCCTACGACAGTGGCTGGCAGGCCACGCTGTCGCCCCAGCCGGGAACCGAAGTTCACTCCATGCAGCTGACCGTGGTGCGACACGGCCTCGTCCAAGCGGTGTCGCTCCCGGCTGGCAATTATCAGGTGCGCTTCCGGTACCGACCCCATCGCGTCACTGAAGGGCTCGTCGCCTCGGCGGTCGGTGTGGCGCTGGCCGCCGCCGCCGCCCTCAGCGGGTTACGGCGCGCCCGTCGGCCTCGTCGTACAGATCCTGGAGCTCGGCCCGCAGCTGCTCGGTCAGCTCGTGCACTTGATGGCGCGGCACCCGGCCCCGTTCAGAACGCTCCGGCGGAGCGATCGGCCGCCCCACCACCACGTGCACCTTGACCGGACGCACGAACTTGGACCCCTTGGGCATCGCCTGCGCCGTGCCGCCGATGCCCATGGGCACGATGGGGGCCCCGGTGCGCATAGCCAAAAACGCTGCTCCTTCGTGCAGCTGCTCGATCACCGGACCCGCTCTACGTGTCCCTTCAGGGAACAGCACGAGGACATCGCCACGCTCGAGCACCGCTTGGGAACGGGCCATGGCTTGACGGTCGGCGCCGGTGCGGTCCACCGGGAATGCGCCGATGGAGTCGAGGAAGCGACCGAAGCGTTCGTTGTGCCACAGGTCGTCCTTGGCCATGTAGTAGAGCTTGCGCCGCGTCGCCTGGGCGGCGACCAAGAAGTCCATGAAGCTGCGGTGCACCGGGCACAGAATGACGGGCCCCTGGGCGGGGACGTGCTCCGCGCCCCGCACCTCCACCCGCCAGTACAAACGGGCGATGCCCCGCAACACGCCTCGGAGCGAGAAGTACAGGCGGTCGGACATGTCCTTCGCTGCCCCGGCCACTTGACCGTCGTCGCCGGTCGGCATCACAGGCATGTCAACACCTCCTCGAGTACCTCAGCAGCCGGCTTTCCGGTCGAGTCGACCACGATGGCGTCGGCGGGCATGGCCGCCGCGTCAGGGAGGGGCGAGACCGGACGGGAGGAATCGAGGTTGTCGCGCTGGTCGAGAGCGGCCGCCACCTCCGACAGCGCCCCCCCGCCCCGCTCGGCTGCCCGGCGGCGGGCCCGTTCGTCGGACACGGCGGTCAGATAGATCTTCACGTCGGCATCGGGGAGCACCACCGTGCCGATGTCCCGGCCCTCCACCACCCCCCCGTCGTGGGCGGCCACCCAGGCTCGCTGTCGCTCCACCAGCTCCCGGCGAACCGCCGGGTTGGCGGCGACCACCGACACTGTGGCGTCCACCGCCGGTGTGCGGATGGCGGTCGTCACGTCCTCGCCGTCGGCGAGCACCCGTTGGGCCACGTCGATGTGCAGGCGACGGGCCAGCTCCGCCACCGCAGCGGTGTCGGCGGGATCGATGCCGCCCTCGAGAGCCGCCCACGCCACGGTTCGGTACATGGCCCCGGTGTCGAGCCGTTCGAGGCCCAGGTGCTCGGCCAGGGCCCGGGCCAGCGTCGACTTCCCCGCCCCGGCCGGGCCGTCGATGGCCACCGTGCGCACCCTCCGGCCGGTCACGCCCCGACCTCGGCCTCGTGGAAACCGGCCAAGGTGCGCAGGTGGGCCCCGAAGGCGGGATAGCTGGTGGCGGTGGCCTTCCAGCCCGTCACCGTGGTCTCCCCGCTCCCGGCGGCGAGCCCGGCCACCGCCGCCGCCATGGCCATGCGGTGGTCGCCCGCCGAGTCGAAGGTGGCCGGGTGCAACTCGGGCACGCCGGCCACGACGAGATCGTCGCCGTCGGCTTCTGCCGTCCCACCGAAGGCGCGCACCAGGGACAGCACCCCGGCGAAACGGTCCGACTCCTTCACCCGCAACTCGCCCACGCCTCGAAGGACGGTGGTGCCCTCGGCCACCGCCGCTGCCACCGCCAAGGCCGGCACCTCGTCCAACCCGGTGATCTCGGCGGCATCGATCTCGGTTCCGTGCAACACCCCCGCCCGCACGTGCAGGTCGGCCACGTGCTCCATCGATGGCGTGCCCCGCACCGGGACTTCGATCACGTTGGCGCCCATGCGGCTCAGCGCGTCGAGATAGCCGCGGCGGGCCGGGCCCACGTACACGCCTTCGATCACCACATCGCTTCCCGGCACGGCGCAGGCAGCCACCACCCAGAAGGCGGCCTGGGAGGGGTCGCCGGGCACGTCGAGCTCGAAGGGATGGAGAACGGAAGGCTCCAGCCGGACCACGTGGGTGTCGCCTTCATCGGACGTCTTCACCCGCGCTCCGCACAGCTCGAGCAACTCCTCGGTGTGGCGGCGCGTCGGCACGGGCTCGCGCACGGTCGTGAGGCTGTCGGCACCGAGCCCGGCCAGGAGCACGCACGACTTCACCTGGGCGCTGGCCATGGGCGGGGTGTAGTCGATGCCGTGCACGGTGCCGCCTTCGACGAGGAGCGGTGGCAGGCACCGCTCCCCTTCACCGCTGACGTCCACGCCCATCGAGCGCAGCGGAACGGCGACCCGGTCCATGGGGCGCTTCGAAAGCGAGGCATCTCCCGCCAGCACGACCTTCAAGGCGAAGGGCGCCACCGCTCCCGCCAGCAGTCGCATGGTGGTGCCCGAGTTCCCGCAATCGAGGGTTCCTTCCGGTTGCACCAGGAGCCCGTGTCCGGTCACCTCGTCTTCGGAGTACTGGGCGCCGAGGGCGCGCACGGCGTCGGCTGTGCGCGCCACGTCGTCACCATCGGACAACCCCCGCACCCGGGATCGCCCGTCGGCCAGTGCTCCGAGGATGAGCGCCCGATGCGAGATGGACTTGTCGCCGGGGACCCTCACGTGCCCGCGCAGCGGACGCCCCCCGGAGAGGACGAGCTGATCGGGCACCGAAGGACGCACGTTCATGGGGGTTTGCTCGTCACGCCAAGTGTGCCGTGGTGGGCCGGTAGCCGCGCACCCCGAGCGCCTGGGCCAGCGTGTCGGCGGCCTCGGCCTCCACCACCAGCACGAGCACACCGCGGTCGCCTTCGGCGCTGTGGGCGATCTCCATGTCGAAGATGTTCACCCCGAGGTCTCCGGCGGTGGTGGTGATCTCGGCGAACACGCCGGGACGGTCGGGCACGGGCATGCGCAGCTCGGCGAGTTTCTCGGGCCGCACGGCCCGTGCCGGCAGGGAACGACGCGACCGGGCGGCACGCTCGAGGCCCTGCAGCAAGGCCCCCTGGTCGCCCGTCGCCACCCTGTCGCGCACGGCGGTGAGCTCCTCGACCACAGCGTCGAGGCCCGCCACGATGGCGGCCGAGTTCTCGGTGCAGACATCCAGCCAGATGCCGGGATGGCCGGCTGCCACCCTGGTCATGTCCCGAAAGCCGCCGGCCGCCAGGCGCAACAGCGCACCGTGCTGCTCGGCTCGGCGGTCGGCCACGTTCATGAGGGTGGCCGCGGTCAGGTGGGGGACGTGCGACACCACCGCCACCAGGAGATCGTGCTGCTCGGGCGACAGCGACAGCACCTCGGCGCCGAGCGCGCTCACCACGGCCTGCACGGTGGCGAAGGCCCGGTCGTCGGTTTCCGCCGTCGGCGTGAGGACCCACGTTGCCCCCACGAACAGCTCCGGGTCGGCACCGGCCAGGCCCAACTGCTCGGAGCCGGCCATGGGGTGGCCGCCGACGAACCGGGGATCGGACACGGCGGCCACGATCGCTGCCTTGACGCCGCCCACGTCGGTCACGGCCGCATCGGGGCGGAGGCCCGGCTGGGCGAGGACCCGGGCCACTTCGGCGGCCACGGCGCCTACCGGGGTGGCCACGAAGGTGATTGCGGCCGCCGGGTCGTCGCCGACGGCGTCGAGCACACCGGCCGCTTTGGCTGCGTCGGCGACGGCCGGGTCGCGGTCGCGTCCAGTGACGTGCCAGCCCCGGGTCTTGAGTGCCAGGGCGATGGAGCCCCCAATGAGGCCGGCGCCCACCACCGCCGCTCGCCGGGCCCCACGGGTGGCGGTGTCATGGTCAGGCGGGGAGGTCATCACGCAGCGCCCGGGCGCCTTCCAGGTAGACGTGGTGCAGCTGGTCCCGGGGGCGGTCGGTGGTGAGGTGCATGAGCACCCGGATGCACCGGGCCGTGGCCCCCGGGACGTCGATCTCCGAGGCGCACAGAAGCGGCACGTCCCCGAGGCCCATGGAACGGGCCGCCGTGGCCGGGAACATCGAGACCACGTCGGGCGTGGTGGTGAAGAGGATGCTGATCAGATCCTCGTGGTCCACCTCGTTGGCGTCGAGCATGGCCTCGAGCAGCTGACACGTGCGCTCGGTGACCTGCTCGGGAGTGTCCGAGTCGACAGTGATGGCGCCGCGCAGCGCCCGCACGGCTCGGTCCATGGCCCGGCAGCCTACCGACGACGCCCTGTTGCCCCTGGTGCGGGCGATCGGATGCGACCTCGAGGCGGGCCGGCGCTGCCGGCGGCACTGGACAGCCCCCGCACCTCGGCACCCGAGAGCGCTCGCCACCGCCCGGGAGCCAGCCCGGCGTCGGTCACGGGGCCGATGCGGGTCCGCACCAGCCGGCGCACCGGATGCCCGACGGCCTCGCACATGCGGCGCACCTGACGGTTGCGGCCCTCGTGGATCACGATGCGCAGGACGCCGGGGGCCGGCACCCCGACGCGGGCGGGAGCGGTGGGGCCGTCCTCGAGGTCGACGCCGTGCCGAAGCGCTCGCAAGGCGCCCGGGCCGGGCACGCCGTCCACCTCGGCCAGGTACTCCTTCTCGACGCCGAAAGAGGGATGGCTGAGCCGCTGGGCGAGGTCGCCGTCGTTGGTGAGCACGAGCAGCCCCTCGGTGTCGGCATCGAGCCGCCCCACAGGGAACACGCGCGGCTCGGGCGGGACCAGCGACACCACGGTGGGACGGCCCATGGGGTCGTCGGCCGTGGTGACCACGCCGGCCGGCTTGTTGAGCAGATAGTGCACCAAGCCCGGCAACATCGAGACGGGCACCCCGTCGACCTCGACGTGGTCGCTCTCGGGGTCGACCCTGCGCCCCAGCTCGGCACGATCCCCGTTGACGGTCACCCGCCCGGCGGCGATGAGCTCCTCGCATGACCGTCGGCTGCCGTAGCCGGCTCGGGCCAGGACCTTCTGGAGTCTGTCGCCCTCAGGCATCCGGCCCGGGGCGAAGACGGTCGGCGAGCCGTTCCATCGCCTCGGCGCCCGGGAGGAGGTCCTCCACGGGCGGCAGCTCCTCCAGGGACCCGAGTCCGAGCTTCTCCAAGAAGACAGGAGTGGTGCCGTACAGCACGGGCTGGCCGGGCCCGGGCGCCTGTCCCACCGGCATGATGTAGCCGCGCTGATGGAGCAGGCGCACCACCCCGTCGACGTTGACGCCGCGCAGCGCCGCGATCTGCGCCCGGGACACCGGTTGTTTGTAAGCCACGATGGCGAGCGTCTCGAGCGCCGCCGCCGACAGTCGGGACGACACACCTTCCATGGCGAAGCGCTCCACGAACGGAGCCAGCTCGGGGTCCGTCTGGTACCGCCACCCACCGGCCACGAAGGCGAGGACGAAACCCCGCCGCTCCTCGGCGTACCCGGCGGCCAGCTCCCGGCAAGCGGCGGTCACCCGTTCGACAGGCAGCTCGAGCAGCTCGGCCAGGAGGCTGTCGGGTACCGGCTCCACCGCCGACATGAGGACCGCCTCGATGGCGCGTTGCTCCTCGGTGAGGGTCACCGCCTCGCCCTCAGCCGTCGTATTCCTCGACGGAGCCAGCCATGGCGACGGCCTTGGATTCCCGCTTCCCTCCGGTCCAGGTCACCACCAGGTCGCCGAAGGTGGTGCCCTGGTCGAGGGTGATCCAGCCCCGCTTGCACAGCTCGAGCAGGGCGAGGAAGCGCACGATGATCTGCATGCGGGTGGTGCAGTGCCGGGTGAGCCGGCGGAAGCTGACCGTGCCTTCGTCGGGGAGGCGGACCTCGAGCTCGGCGACCGCCTCGGACACGGTGACCGCTTCCACGGTGACGTGGGACAGATCCAGCCCGGGTACCGACTGCTGGGCGGTGGCGACGAGGTAGGCGGCAGCCAGCTGTTCGGGGGTGGTGCCGGCGAGGAGGTCAGGGGCGGCGTCGCGGAACTGCTCCTCCAAACCGGCGGCTCGGGGCAGAGAGCGGCCAGCGTGCTCGATGAGGACGGTAAAGGCGTCGGCGGCAGCGGCGTAGGCCTGCAGCTCGTACAGACGGGCGAGCAGGCGGTCGCGCTCTTCGAACCCGGACAGCTCTTCGTCGTCATCGACTTCGTCGCGTCCGGGTAACAGGGCTCGGGACTTGAACTCCACGAGCACCGCCGCGATGACCAGGAACTCGCTGCACGCCTCGAGGTCGAGTGGTTGTTGCCCGGCGAGCTCCCGCACGAAGGCGTCCACCACGTCAGCCAGAGCGATGTCGTACACGTCCAGCTTGTGCTCGGAGACCAGCTGCAACAGGACGTCGAAGGGCCCCTCGTACACGGGGGTCCGGACGTGGGTGGCCACGCGACGACCCTATCGGCTGGCGCCCTTCCAGCCGTGCATGCCTGGTCACCGGCGCACAAGGGCTGGGCCGTACCATGGCACGTCATGGCACGCGTGCTTTCCGGCATTCAGTCCACCGGCGAGGCCCATCTCGGCAACTACCTGGGGGCCTTCCGCAACTGGGTGGCCGACCAGGAACGCGACGACTGCTACTTCTTCATCGCCGACCTGCACGCCATGACCGTCGACTACGACCCGACCGCACTGTCGTCTGCCACGTTCGACGTCGCCCTCGACCTCCTCGCCGCCGGGCTCGACCCGGCCCGTTGCACCCTGTTCGTCCAGAGCCAGGTCCCCCAGCACTCTCGGCTCGCCTGGCTCATCGAGTGCACGGTGAGCTTCGGCGAGCTAAGCCGTATGACCCAGTTCAAGGAGAAGGGCGGCGAGAAGGAAGGCGCCCGGGCCGGGCTCTTCACCTATCCGGCGCTCATGGCCGCCGACGTGCTGCTCTACGACGCCGATCGGGTGCCCGTGGGCGACGACCAGCGCCAACACCTGGAGTTGACCCGGGTTGCCGCCAACCGGTTCAACCACCGCTACGGGAAGGTGTTCGTGGTGCCCGAAGCGGCCGTCCCCGCCCACGGGGCCCGGGTCATGGACTTGCAGAATCCGACACGCAAGATGTCGAAGTCGGAGAGGTCGCCTCTCGGGACCGTGCTCATGCTCGACTCCCCCGAGGAGATCGACCGTAAGGTCCGCAAGGCCGTGACCGACACCGGGACCGAAGTGCGCTACGACCCGGCCGACAAGCCCGGAGTGTCCAACCTGCTCGAGATCCTGGCCGCCGCCACGGGAGGCGACATCGAGCGCCTGGCCGAGGGCTTCCCCAGTTACGGCGCCCTCAAGAAGGCGGTGTCGGAGGCGGTGGTCGAGACGTTGG
>Ga0307479_10002746_pt1 | contig 15934 bp, 8 predicted proteins | sample atmos_gasesECM4C_FD_203743 | JGI IMG/M metagenome (GOLD analysis project Ga0307479, IMG submission 203743) | Hardwood forest soil microbial communities from Morgan-Monroe State Forest, Indiana, United States - atmos_gasesECM4C_515 | ecosystem: Environmental > Terrestrial > Soil > Temperate... | reverse complement strand
TTGCCGGTTCGCCCAAGGTTCGGGCGGCGATCAAGGGTTGAGGACTTTCGGCAGCTCTCTGCACCAACCTCCCCTTAATGCCGTATTACGCAGACTGTGCGATATGGCAGGATGGGGCTATGCTGTAATCCGCGCAGACGGCGGGACGCACGCGTCGCCGGACATGCATGATTGTGAGGTGCTGCCATGGAGCAAGCACTCGGAGTGCATCGGCTGCAATTCGCCTTCACGATCACATTCCACTACATTTTCCCGCAGCTCACTATGGGTCTGGCGCTGCTGCTCGTTTACCTAAAGACGAAGGCGCTGCGCACCGGCGATGAGCACTACAACCGCGCCGCGCGATTTTGGGCGCGGATTTTTGGCATCAACTTTGCCGTGGGTGTGGTGACCGGCATCCCCATGGAGTTTCAGTTCGGCACGAACTGGGCGGCGTTCTCCAGGTCGGCAGGCAGCGTCATCGGGCAAACGCTGGCGATGGAAGGAGTATTTTCTTTTTTCCTGGAGTCCAGCTTTCTGGGGTTGTTCCTGTTTGGCGAGAAGAAGCTGGGGCGCATCGGGCACTGGTGGGCCGGCTTTCTCGTTTGGCTGGGCTCCTGGCTATCAGGATATCTGATCGTAGCGACGAACGCGTGGATGCAACATCCCACAGCTTACCGGCTTGGAGCGCAGGGTGAGATCGAACTGGCCAGCTTCTGGGGCCTGGTGCTGAACCGGTGGGTGTTGTGGGAGTACGCGCACACCATGCTCGGGGCCGTGCAGACTGGATGCTTTGTAATGGCGGCAGTCGGCGCATTTTATTTGTTGACGAAGCGCGATGCGTCTTACGGACGAACCTTCGTAAAAGGTGGAGTGCTAGTGGGAGTGGCGGCGGCTCTGCTGCAGGTGTATCCCACAGGCGATAATCAGGGCAAGCTGGTCACGGACAATCAGCCGGTGACGCTCGCTGCCATGGAAGGGCTATTTCAAACGCAGAGCAGCGCGCCCATTGTGATCATCGGCCAACCCAGCGTTCGGGAACGCAAACTCGACAATCCTATCGCCGTTCCCGGGGCGCTTAGCTTTCTGACTTACCGGCGCTGGGCCGCGGTGGTGCGTGGACTCGATGCATTCCCGCAGGACCAGTGGCCGGATATGATTCCGCTCCTTTACTACAGCTATCATCTGATGGTTGGGCTGGGGACAATCTTCATCGCTATTATGCTGGCGGCCGCTGTGCAGCTGTGGCGAGGCAAGCTCTACGAATCGAAGGCGATGCTCTGGATTCTGATGCTTAGCGTGCCCCTGCCCTACATTGCCAACACCGCGGGATGGTTTACGGCTGAACTTGGGCGGCAACCTTGGGTGATTTACGGACTGATGCGCACGGCACACGGTGTTTCGCCTCGCGTCGGTTCCGGAAATGCGTGGTTCACGTTGATTGGGTTTATGGGCATGTACGCGGTACTGGCGATACTCTGGTTGTTTCTGATTTACCGCGAGATCGAGAACGGACCGGAACCCGAGAGTGGCCTGGTCAGCAAACCCGCAATTGGCGTCGCGGCGGATTGAGAGGGCCCATGGGAACCATTTGGTATTGCCTGGTCGCCTTCATGATTGCCGTCTACGTCCTGCTGGACGGATTTGATCTCGGCGCCGGCGCGATTCATCTGCTCGTGGCAAAAACGGATTTAGAGCGCCGCCAGGTTTTGGCCAGCATTGGTCCGGTATGGGACGGAAATGAAGTTTGGCTCATCGCCGCGGGCGGCACGCTCTATTTTGCCTTTCCTGTTCTATATGCGAGCGGCTTCAGCGGATTCTACCTGCCCTTGATGATGGTGTTGTGGTTGCTGATCCTACGGGGCGCAGCGATCGAGTTTCGCAATCACATCAAGAGCAATGTGTGGGATCCCTTTTGGGATTCTCTGTTCGCCGGATCCAGCGTGCTCCTTGCGGTGTTTTTTGGCGCAGCGCTGGGAAACGTTGTGCGCGGCGTGCCGCTGGACGAGAGTGGCTATTTCTTTGAGCCACTGTGGACCAATTTTCGCTTAGGAGACGTAACCGGGATTCTGGATTGGTACACGATTCTAGTGGGGATTCTGGCGCTGCTGGCGTTCATGATGCATGGCGCGTTGTGGGTGCAGATGAAGACCTCCGGCGCTTTGAGCGACTGCGCGGGTAGGCTCGCGGGGAATACGTGGTGGGGCGTACTCGTCATGACGGCTCTGGTCACCGCCGTCACATTTCGGGTGCAACCGCAAGTCAAAGCAAATTTGTCGACTTGGCCATGGGGCGTGATTTTTCCGTTGCTCGCCGTGGCGGGGATGGGCGGAGTACGTTACGAGCTATTTAAGCGGCATGAGCGCAGCGCATTTTTGGCCTCGTGCGCGTACTTGGCGGGGATGCTCGCCAGCGTTGTGTTCGGAATCTATCCTATGGTGCTCCCGGCGAGAAACCCTCTTTATTCGCTGACGATAGGAAGCGCTAAAGCCGGATCTTATGGTCTGAAGGTTGGTGTTGTTTGGTGGACCATCGGAATTATTCTAGCTGCCGGTTACTCTACACTTGTTTACCGCTCCTTCGCAGGCAAGGTGGCACTTAGCGACGGCCAATATGGCCACACTGATGACTGAACCGTATTGCGCTAATCACGATCTTTATTGACCCGGGAGACCTCGAACGCGTAGTTTGAATCTAGTCTAGATATGGCGATGGTGCGACGAAAGCTCAACTCTCTCCGGATGATTCTCGCGGCTGCAACCCTTGTGGCGATGATTACCGCTCCGCGGTGTGCCCCGCTCTGTGCTGCAGGGATGTGCGCCAGAGCCGAGTCGCAAACCGGCGAATGTCACGATGGCGGAACGGCAGATTCTCGCGCTCAGGATTGGAGCGTTGGCGCGGCCAAGAATTGCAACTTGACGCAACCCCCGGCGGCGCGACTCAAGGACGCGAGCGGCTTGAAGCGCCAGAACGAGCGAACCACACTTCCAGCTGAGTCCGCGCCTATGTTCGCTGCAGCGCCGGTTGAAACCGGCGGATACCCGGGGTCCTCGCAAGCAAACGATAGCCCTCCTAGGCTAAGCGGCACAGCCGCGGCCACTGTTCTGCGAATCTGAGTAGTTCTGCACGAGAACGGGCACTGAAACCGTACACGGGGCAGCATCTCCGCCTCCTTTTACAAAACAATCCTATTTCGCAATGCCGATGTTGGACTCGCTTCGGTGCGAACGATCGACGCAGCGTCTGTTTTCCACTCAGGAGATAAAAATGAGCAGCACGCGAAGGACGTTTTTTCAGAATGCAGCCTTGGTTGGGGCGGGATTCCTCGGCTTGAGTAAATCGCTCCCCGCCGCGCCTCAACAGCAGAAGCACCATCCTTTGGGGAGAGCCAATGAGGATCTGGCGGCGCCGCGCATGATCACCCCAGACGTTCCCGATTTGCTGCATGAAATGGACGGCGCGGTAAAAGTGTTTCACCTGATTCCGGAGCCGGTGCAACGAAAAATTGCGCCATTCAAGACGATCGATACTTGGGGCTACAACGGAAGCTGCCCCGGGCCCACGATTCAGATTCGGCAAGGCGACCGCGTGCGCATCATTGTCGAAAACAAATTGCCGGAATCCACTTCCATTCACTGGCACGGCCTGGAAGTCCCCATCGAACAAGACGGCACGCCATGGATCAGCCAGAAACCCATCGCACCGGGAGAGAAATACACCTACGAATTTACGGTGCACCAGGAAGGCACGTATTTCTATCACGCGCACAGCGCCATGCAAGAAATGATCGGGCAGCTTGGCTTCTTCATCGTGCACCCGGAGAAGCCTTATCGCCCGCGGGCCGATCACGATTATGGCGTGATCCTTCAGGAATGGGCGGTTTTACCGAGCAACACGGTGCCGAATACGGCTTCGATGGAATTTAACTGGCTGACGTTCAACGGCGTCTCCGCCCCTGCTACTACGCCGATGCTCGCGCGCCTCGGCAGCCGCGTGCGCCTGCGGCTCGTGAATCTGGGGATGGACCATCACCCGATCCACTTGCACGGCAACCAATTTGTGGTCACCGGCACAGAAGGGGGCCGCGCTCCGGAATCCACATGGTGCCCGATGAACACCGTGTTAGTCGGCGTGGCGCAAGCGCGCGTCGTCGAGTTCGAGGCCAAATATCCCGGCGCGTGGATGGTGCATTGTCATCTGCCCCACCACATGATGAACAACATGATGGATTTGCTCCGCGACCGCCAGGTCGAAACGGCGGATCAAACCGACGCCAAGGCGCTTAGCCAAATGCAAACACTCGCAAACGCCATCAAGGTCGAACATCAACACCACTCCCCTATCGCCGAGAACGCCAACGCTGTGAAAGGCTTCCCGCAAGATGCTTTCATGGAAATGGGAATGGACGAAGCCGTGAACCGCCCGGAAACGTTCGGGCTGCCACCCAACTGGAGCGCCGGAATGATGGGCATGATGACGCTGGTTCGCGTGCTGCCCGACAAGGAATACGACGAAATCATGGCGAAGAAGCGTGAAATATCGCAGCGCTCGCAGAGTCAGAAAGAGGAGCGGCGATGAAAATCTCAGCGAGAGTTGCGGCCTTCACGTTAGCCATGGTTTGTGTCCGCACAGCAAGAGCGCAGGACGCTCCCATGCCAAGCCATCAAGAACATGAGCATCACCACCACGGGGACATTCAGCCAGTACAACCGGAATACCCTCGCCTGGGGAAAGCGCAAGAAGGCGCACAAGCTACGCTGATCTCGTTGGAGCAGTTTGAAAAGATGGCGCGGGAATCCAACCCAACGCTGCGGCAGGCCGAAGCGGAGATCCGCGCAGCCAAGGCGCGGCAGCAACAAGCGGGCTTGTACCCTAATCCTGAAGTGGGCTACACCGGCGACGAAATACGCGGCGGGTCGGTCGGGGGCGGGAAGCAGGGATTTTTCGTCCAGCAGGAGATTGTCACAGGAGGGAAGCTTAGCCTCAATCGCAACGTCTACGCTCGTGAAGCCAAACTGGCGGAACTAGAAGCCGAGGAACAGCAACTGCGCGTCACCACCGCCGTCAAAATGGCTTTTGTGCGTGTGCTCGCCACCCAAGAGCTGCTCGAAACGCGCCGAGACTTGGCCAAGATCGCGGAAGATGCTGCCGAAACACAGCGCCGCTTGATGAACACAGGGCAAGCGGACGAGACGGAAGTCTTGGATGCAGAGGTGATGGCGCAGCGCGCGCGTCTCGCTGCGCGGATGCAAGAAAACACGTTGCGCGAAGAATGGCGGTCGTTGGCGGCCGTTGTGGGTCGGCCGGAAATGCCATTCGCAAACGTCTCGGGTGATCTTGCCGCGAACTGGCCGCAATTAAACGAAGAAGAAGCCGTGACCGCCATCGCGAAAGAGAGTCCGGCCATTCGCATTGCGGATGCTACCGCGACTCGCGACTTGGCAACGCTGGCTCGAGCCCGCCGCCAGCCGATGCCCAACCTGCTGGTGCGTGGGGGGATGGAATACAACAATGACCTGCTTTCCAACGGGCGCTTTGCCAAAGGTTGGGAAGGACTGGCCGAAGTCGGCGTACAGATTCCAATTTTCAACCGCAACCAAGGCGAAGTGGCTGCGGCGCGCGCTGAAGTGGATCGAGACGAGCAGGAAAAGAAACGCGTGGCCTTGGCCCTCCGCGATCGCGCCGCTTCCACCGTCGACGCGTACGCGAATGCTCGGCTGATGGCCCTCGAATATCGCGACGAAATGCTGCCCAGGGCCAAGAAGGCCTACACCCTGATGGTTGAAAAGCACGGCTTGATGCTGGCCTCCCATCCCCGAGTCCTAGAAGCCCAAAAAAGGCTTTTCGAGTTGCACGCCGAATACATTGCGGCGCTTCAAGGCGTGTGGACAAACGGTATTGCCCTGCAAGGCTACCTGCTGACGGACGGCCTGGAAGCTCCGGCCCGTCCCGGGGAGGTCGACCGTCCCGTCCGCGAAACCAACATGCCCGCACCCGAACGCACCATGTCTCCGGGCGAACCCATGCCGCAGCCATAAGTGCCGGTAGGGCTGAAATGTCACCCATGGCCAACCGCGCTAATGGCGAGTGCGAAACACTAGTACCCCGGTAGCGTTGACCGGCAGAAAATTTGCCGAGTACTGTGAAAATAGGGCGTATTGGTGTCGGCGGCGGTTGTCCTTGGGGAGCCGCTTCGCTGAACTACGCATACCCGAACGCGAGGGAAATGAGTTTCCCGTCTCGTTCGCTCCGCAGATGACGACCGTAACCAAAGCTGGTCGGTACGAAATTGTCGGCGAACTGGGCCGCGGCGCCATGGGTGTCGTGTACAAGGCGCTCGACCCGGTGATTGGCCGAACCGTAGCCGTCAAAGCGATCCGCTTGACCGCCGAAGGAACCGGGCTCTCACGCCCCGAACTCCTGGCACGCTTCCAAACGGAGGCCCGCGCCGCTGGCCTGCTGACCCATCCGAATATCGTGGTGGTCTTTGACGCCGGAGAAGAGGACGGCCTCTACTACATCACCATGGAGCTGGTCGAGGGAAAAAGTTTACAAGCCTTGCTCGACGACGGCCACGCCTTTCCCCTCCCGCGCGTGCTGCGCATCATGGAACAAGTCTGCAGCGCGTTGCAGTTTGCCCACGAACGCAACGTCATCCACCGCGACATCAAGCCGGCGAATATCATGTTGACTGCCGATGACACAGTGAAGGTTACGGACTTCGGCACCGCCAAAATTCTACAGTTCGGCACGGTCCAGCAAACCGCCCACGTCATGGGCACGCCGAGCTACATGTCTCCCGAGCAAGTCAAAGGTCGCGCTGTCGATGGGCGTAGCGATATTTTCTCGCTCGGCGTGATGCTCTACGAAATGTTGACCGGCGAGAAGCCTTATCCCGGCCAGAACATCACCACCGTCATTTATAAAATTGTGAACGAAGAGCCGGTGCCGCCCAAGCAAGTCGACCCCGCGATTCACGCCGGGATCAGCGCCGTGGTAATGAAGGCGCTCTCCAAAGATCCCGAGACCCGTTATCAAAGCTGCCGCGAAATGTGGGACGATTTGCACAATTATCGCGCCTTGGCAAACGTCACCGGGAATCCAAACGCGACGATGGCGGGCGGCGATAACGTGAACGCCACGATGGCGTTGCCCGGACTTCGCGGCATGCACAGCGATGACTCGGTCATCGCTTCTACGGCGCGTGCACTGGATTCCCGCGCGGCCAGTCCGACGCAAACGCCGGGTATCCGCCGCACCGGCGCGATGGCTCCCTTACCTGAAGAAAAGCCAAAAAAGAGCGTCATCGGCACTATCCTTGTGGCGCTCCTTCTGCTCGGAGTCATTGCTTTTTGCGGGTACAAGCTTCTGCCAGTTTACTACGCGGTTCGGCACCCGGATCGCGCTTCAAGCGCTTTGGACTCCGTCGAAACGCCGCTTCCAAACACCGGTGCTGCGAACCCCGCGGATTCGGCCGCTGACAACAGCGGCGCACCGGCGGCTGATGCTCAGGGCTCCGAGGATCCCGGCAGCACAAGCCCAAATAATTCTGAGGCCGCAACGCCAGTTGAGCCGGCGCAAAAATCTCCGCCAAAGAGAATCGAATCCACCCTTACCCCTAAAGCTGCCGAGTATAAGGGCCGTATCGAAGAAGCCCTCGATGAAAAGGGCCTGTCCACTCGGGTGAAGGTCCAGGGAGTCAACAATACATTGGTCCTCGCGGGAAAACTCCGGCCTAGCGAACACGGCGCGCTACTCAAATTTCTGCGCGATGCGCCGGCCGAGGTTCACCTCATCGATCACATTGAGTACGACGACGCGCCACAGCCCACGGCCAACTCGGGCGGAGGAGGCCATCCGGTTCCTAGTCGAGGATACGGCGCGATCCACGTGGTAACCGACGTGATTGGAGCAACTGCCTCTCTGCATGACGGGTCCGGCCGCGTCGTTAACCAGTGCCAGACCCCTTGCAGCTTCAACAATCTCGTCCCGGATCGCTATAGTTTGGAAATTAACAAGGAAGGCTACGCGCCAGTCCAAACCGCCCTCCAAGTCAGGACCGGCGCCGTTTCTGATCAGAAGTTCTCGCTGGAATCCTTAGTCAAAGGGTTGTTCATCAGCAGCCAGCCTCCCGGCGCGGATGTGTTCATCAATGGAGCAAAACAGCCCGGACAAACGCCGGTTAATCTTCCGCTGGCAGCGGGCCAATACAATCTCGTGTTACGCCTGCCGGGATATGATCCGTACGTGGGCAGCGTCCAAGTTAAGGACAATGTTCAAACGCGCCTAGAGGACGTCAGATTCACGCAACGAACAAACAACCACATCGCTTTTGCCGACGTGCATAGCAATCCCGCCGGTGCGGAAATCTTCATAGACGGAAGCTCGACCGGCAAATTTACTCCTTCGCGGGTGGAGCTGCCCGTCGGCATGCACACCGTTATTATTCGGCTAAACGGTTATCAGCCCGCAAAGCGAACGGTTCAAGCGAGTGAAGGCGGTACCGTCCCAGTCGAAGAGAACCTGCGGCCCAGGTAAGCTTGCTCTTGCGAGCGCAGACGAGCCTTACCTAAAGTCAAATGACGCATTTGTCAAGGCGAGGATACCTCCTCGTTTGGTAACCTTTTGTACCATCAATTCAAACATAGGTCCTAGTACTATAGACTGCAATCGTTGTGGATAAAGGACTTCCTTCGACGCTCCGTAGGTAGGGCGCGTGCTCCTCTCCAGGTAGGGTCCAAGTGTCTTTCTTTTGTAGGACCCGCCGCTCGAGTTTTGCGCAATCGCCTGTCTCGCGCCCGAGCGACAGCTCAAAAGCGAGGAACGTTGGTCCTTCGAGCCACACTCCCGATTGATGAAGGAAAGCGTGGCTCTGCCCGCAACACACACCCCGTAGCCGTTGCGCTGGCAAGACACAGTGCGCCACAGCCGGTCGAGGCTGTTCCTGTTGAGCGGCCCGTCCCGTTACACGATGAAACCGCTATCGCGCTCGTCAGGGCGCTCCGCGAACTCCATGTGCTCCTACGGTCTGCGCGTCTCTACGACAGGCAGCATCCACGCATGTTGCAGAGCCTTGACACGTCCTATGAGTCCCTTCGCCGGATGGTCTCAAGCCTGGGCGGACTCGAACTTCGCGTCGGGCGCTTCGGGATCGTCGCTCCGAGCCTGAGCGAGGAGGCCCTTCCCGATCCTCGCGGCGACCTGTACGAGCTCGCCAAAGATCTGCAGCGCGCCGGAGTCCAGAATCTGACCTTCGCCAAGAAGTTCCATGTAGGCGAACTGGACACGCTCGCCCAGCTGGCCGGCAGAACGTTGCTACAATCGGAGCAGCCCGCCACAGTTCAGGAAGGGCTGGCTTGGTGGCCAAAAAAGCTGCTGGAGAGCCGCGTGGAAGGCATTTCCGTCAACACACAAGCGGAACGAAAAGTCGATACGGTGTTGTCCAGCCTGATCGCTGCCTTGGTGGCTTTCGGTGGCCCTTCATCGCAAGCGCCGAGCCATGCTCCCATTCACATTCCCCAAATCGACGATTTGATCGCCGCGCTGCGCTTGCTAGCGCGGCTAACGCCGCCGCTTGAGGCGGCCAGGGGCCTCTCACCGGAAGAAGCCGCCCGTTCGATCCACGCTGCGATGGAAGAAGCCAATCGGGATACCGTGAATCTGCTGCTGAGCGCCATCAGTCAGCATGCTCCGCAAGAAGCCGAGCAACCGCAGGCCTACTTGCTTCGGCTCTCTGAAGCCCTGATCTTCGAGTTTGTCGGGCCGGAGTTTTCTTCAGGCAAGCTAACGGCTCCGTCGGTACGTCCGTTATTTCAACGACTGGCTGAGGTGCTGGTGAACGCGGGGGGGTACTCCGGACCGCATGCATCGGCGCACTTATCTTCGCTGGCGACCATGTGGGCTGCCGATACGTATCGAGAGAAACGCATCGAAAGGTTCTGGCTGGAGTTGCCGCCCAGGGAGAAATCCTCCGTCTTCCGCGGGACAGATGTGTGGTGTGTACCCACGATAGCGTTAAAGCAAACCCTGGAACAACTTGCCGCCAGCGGCGCGGACGCGCCCCGTCGGGAAGCGCGCAATATTTTGCTTAATTACGCCCGCCAAATGGATGCCGGGGACGCCTCATCCCGCCGCATCGTCGCCGCCGGGTTAAACGAGCTGACCGCGCTCATCGGCTCACTGTGGCCGAATCAGGTTCCGGAGGACCTCAGCCGCGGCGCTTTGAACGCCTTGGAGAAGGAACGCACCCCGCAAACGGCGGCACTTTTAGCGGCCTTCCTGGAAACTTTGGGGCGGCTCGCGGTAACCCGCGCTGATTACGCCAGCTTCGAGAATGTTCTCGATGGACTGGAGAAAGCGCCTAGGGACGCGGAACACGATCATCTGTCCGCGCTCGCGCATCGGCTCGTCGCGCAAGACCGCTGGTTGCTTCTGGTGGACGCGGCGCTGGCTAATCGCGCACTCGACCCGGTCTTGCCGCGCTTACTGCAGCGCGACCCCGAGCGCCTGCTGGACCGCCTCACTCTTCTGCTCACCGAACCTCGCGGCGCCGATTTGCTTCCCGCCATGGCCCGCCTGCTGCGGACTATTGGCGTGCCCGCTTTGAACTTGCTGGAAACGCGGCTCTATGAGGCACGCCGGCAGCGCGTCAGCGCCGCCATTAAGCTTCTTGCTGTAACGGATCCCGAGCGCCTCCTCCGTGGCTTGGCGCGTGCTCTCGCCAGTTGGGAATGGCACCTACAAGATCTCGCTGTCAGCGAACTTTCGCGGCCTGTGAACGCGGCTTCCGCCAAAACCACCGCTTTCGTCTTCTCCGCGGTGCTTGCGGACGCCCACCCCCTGGTTGTGCCCATGATGATCGACCACATCGGCTTGGCGCAGGAAAGCTCCGCGGTCGCTCAGCTGATGGAAATTGCCGCGGGAGAACACGAAGTGTTGCGCGACCAATTTGTCAGGATCAAAGCCATCGAGGCCCTGGGCCGCATGCGCGCCCTCGAAGCCGCGGAGCTCCTGCACTCTCTGGCCGAGAAGCGCGACGGCCTGACCTACGCGGAATCTGCCGGCCTGCGTGCCGCTGCGGAAGACGCACTGGCATTGATGGAAGGTGGGCCATCCACGAATCGCGTGCGCGCCGCCTTTGCGGCAGCCGCAGCCTCGAATGGCACTTATGTTGTCTCAAGGCGCTACGCACGCGTGCCGCTGGACTCTCCGCTTCGCGCCCAAATCGGCGGTGCACAGGCGGGACTTGCCCGGGTGAAAAGCATTAGTCTTGGGGGCGCGTACCTCGAATCGCCCAAGAAGCTTGCGGTTGGTGACTCCATTCAACTGGAGGTCCGCTCTGGATTGCGCAAGATTCATTTCACAGCGGTGGTACGTAATATCGGTGCCGAAGGGAATGGCGTGGAATTCGTGCACATGAGAGATGAAGATCGGGAGAAACTCCGTAAGTTAGTCCAACGTCATCTGTAACTCTAGACTCTTCAATCTGGCGATAGCGCCTCGCATCGAGGCGGGCCTATCCCGGCAGCAGATCCGAGTAACGACTCCGGCTAGATATACGCGATTTGAGTTCGCAGATCAGCTCGCGGCTCGGCCGATGCTGCAAAGGCGACGGCCCTTCGCAGCTCAGGTAACCAAAGCCCGCCGCAGACCAAGTTCACCACGACAACCCGCGACATCATCGTAAACCATTCGTCTTTCGCACCTTGTCGCTTGCCGGCATCCGCGAGTTGGTTCATTTTCGCGTCACCAAAGCCCCACACGCGACAGTACTTCCAGGGCTCGACAGGCAAGTTTTCAGTTGAAAGCGGTCAGTCATTGAAGTAAAAGCCGTATAACCACTGAAAGTCGAGCACACGGAAGGCGGCCAATACCGCCACCGCGAGGGGTAGCGGAAAGAACCTGCTCTAAGCAGAGTCGGATCAGTTCAGGAGGAGAAATGCGTGACAGACTGGGTGTGTGTGCGTGGATAGTGGGGTGCTTAGTTCTGATGTTCGCGGCGAGCGCCGCCGCTCAGGTCAACACCGCCTCGCTCTCAGGAGTCGTGACGGATCCGCAGGGCCTCGCTGTCCATGGCGCTAAGGTAACACTCATCAACGCGGCCACCGGCGCCACCCGCACCATCGTTGCCGATGACGAAGGGCGTTACAACCTGATCGGCCTGCCGCCCGGCAAATACAAAGTCTCCGTTGATGGCGGCGCCAATTTCGCTGTCTATCAGAACGACTCTGTGGTGGTAACCGTTGGCGAGGAGGCCGCCCTTAATCCTCGCTTAGAACTCAAAGGCGTCACGCAAACCGTGACGGTCACCACCGAAACCGCTCCCATCGAAACCTCCAAAACGGAAGTGTCGCAAACCGTCGAACAGCGCCGCATAGATAATCTCCCGATTAACGGCCGCAGCTACATCAATTTCACGCTCACGAACTCGCAAACTACTCGCGACGTCTCGCCGACCATCGGCCCCGCTCCCAACAGCGGCTTGAATATCGGCGGGGCGCGCGCCCGCGGCAACATGGTCAGTGTCGATGGAGCTGATGCGGTCGACAACTCCGTCAACGGCATCCGCGCGACGGTTTCCCAGGAAGCGGTGCAGGAATTTCAGCTTATCCTCAGCAACTACAACGCGGAGTATGGCCGCGCCACCGGCGGCGTCATTAACATCGTCACCAAAAGCGGCTCCAATGATTTTCATGGCGATGTTTTCGGCTTTTTCCGCAACAAGTCTTTTCAAGCACGCGACGCCTTTTCCGGACAGATCGATCCTGCCACCGGCGTTCTCGATCCGGTCAAGCAAGCCTACACGCGCACGCAGTCCGGCTTCACTTTTGGCGGGCCATTGAAGAAGGACAAGACCTTTTTCTTTCTCTCTTACGAGTACACACAACGCCAAGAAAGCGGCTTTTCCAGCATTGGCATTGGCAACTACGGCATGGCCGTCGGCAATGTGCCCTGCATTCCCGTTCCACTCAGCCTGACAGCCGGCCCCACGGGTCAGCTCGCTTTCTATCAAGCGGCCCTAGGCCAACTCACCGGCAATGGCGCACTGTGCAACAATCCCAATCCTGCCATTGAGGCGCAAATTAAAGGTGCCGAGCAAGCCGCCATTCTGACGGGCGCTTCCTCCAACGTCTCGCTGAATGCGGATCTGAATAAGAATGCCGACGGCACAAGCGTTCCTCTGAGTGCGGTGATGGGAATCCCCGCCGCACTAGGCTCGAAGTTCTTTCCGATTCCGGTGGCGTGCCCTCTTGGCCAGCAGGTAAACAACATCATCTGCGCGCCGTCAGCGACAGCGCCTCCCGGCGTGGGCAGCGGGCTCGTACCGCTACCGGCCTCTTATGTCGGCCTCAATTCCATCCGCGGCAACTACCCGGTCGCCGAAAAGACCAGCCTGTGGTCCGCGCGTCTGGATCAGCGCTGGACCAACAGCAATACTTCTTTCCTTCGTGTCGGCGTATCGCCCTCGCTCGTCACCGGTCAACCCTCCACATCACAGAATCAGGTCTTCGGCCAGAACGCCGGCTCTCGTACCGGCCTTACTCAGTCACGCGATCTCAGCATCACCTTTCAGCATGACACCGTGGTTACGCCGCGCGACTTCAACGAATTCCGTTTCCAATATGCGCGGCGCGGCCTGCACTTCGGTTTCTCCGAACTTCCTGGCGGGAGTAACATCGGCGTGAACATCCCCGGATTCGCCTACTTTGGACGCGAGCCCTACTCCCCGGTAAATCGCATCGAAAGGCGCACCGAATTCACCGATCAGTTCACCATGATCCGCGGGAAACACACATTCAAGTTCGGCGCCGACTACAACCTGATTCAGCTCCGCTCCAACAAAGCGCAAATCTTCGAGCTGGATTTCGGCGGGGACGTCAACTTCGGCCCTCTCCCCGCGTTCGGCTCTTCCCTTCCCGACACCACTGGCTTTCAATCGTATGGACTCGGTATTCCCATCACCTACATTCAAGGTATCGGCAACTCTAACCAACCCTTCGACAATGTCCCGATGGGCTTCTTTGCCCAGGACAGCTGGAAGATCAACCGGAGGCTCACTCTCAACTACGGCGTGCGTTACGATGTCGAGCTTAGTCCGCAGTTCACTCCCGGCACCGCGGTGAACGCTGCCGCTGAACAAGCCTTGGGGGTCACCGAAGGCATTCCCCGCAACTACAAGAATGTCGGGCCGCGCATAGGCCTCGCTTGGGATCCCACTGGCAATGGCAAGACCGTGGTGCGCGCGGGTTATGGCCTCTTCTACGATCACCCGCTGCTCGCCACCGCTTTCGACGCTGTCACCGCCGACGGCGGCCGCTCCGTGCAGCTGCTCAGCGCCGGCGGTGTGGTCCCCAGTGCCTGCGGAGTGCTCTCGCCAGCTTCGGCGCCGGCGGGCTATCCCACATGCGGTAACGGGCTCGATTCACCTACCAATCTAAATGGTTCCTCGATCTTTCAAGGTGTGCTCAACGCCTTGCCGAACATGTTTTATTTGCCCAATCAACAACGATTCGATCCTCTCGCCTCGGGTTCGCTCTTCGCCAATCAGAACTATCTGACGGCAGGTTTCCCCTTGCCCATTCTTCCTTTCACCCTGCCCATCGCACGCAATTTCGAATATGCTTATGCCGAGCAAGCCAATCTCACCATCGAGCGCGAGATTGCCGGCTCCTGGAAATTCAGCGTCGGCTATCAGTACACCCGCGGCATACACTTGAACCGTCCCGTTGACGTTAACTCCACCGATCCCAAACTACTGACGACGAACGATGCCAGCGCCGCCGCTATCGGCCTCGTTTCTTCGGGTTCCAACCCCTTGCTGGTTTCTGTGCCGACCACACCCAACGGCCTTTGTGCCGGGGGTATTCCCGTCGCCAACATTCCCGGCGGCGGCAGCGTGGCATTCGCCACTCCCACGGGTCAGCCTCTCGCTCCCGGGGCTCTCGGGCTCGGCTACACCGGACAGAACTGCGGTGGGACGCCGGTTGGCTTCGTGGCCACGCCGGCCTTCTTCAATTTCTTCCGGCCCTCCGGCCCCAATCCGTCGTTCGCAGGACTGCTAGCGCCCGCGTTTCCTGCGGGGACGCCGTTCAGCACTTTGTATGGGGCACAGGTTGGCTTGGCGAAGGCTGCTGGCTACCCAACCGGCTTCGGCGTTCCCGTTCCGTTCAACAGCGTCGACGCCCAGCTTTCCACCGGAAATTCCTGGTATAACGGGTTGACTTTCAACCTCTCGAAGCGCTTCACGCGTACTTTTGAGATGCTTTCCAGCTACACCTGGTCGCACTCCATCGATGATTCCACCGACCTGCAATCTCCTCTAGAGCCGCAGGACAGCCGCTTCCCATTCCTCGAACGCGCCAACTCCGTCAATGACCAGCGCCACCGCTGGGTGACCAGCGCCGTGTTTCAGAGTCCTGCAGCTAAATCCGGCGACGGGTTCGTCAAGCACGCCTTCGGCTCCGTCACTGTCGCTCCGATCATCGAAGTCGCTTCAGGTCGGCCCTTCAACGTCATTACCAGCGAAGACACTCGGCTCGATCTCGGCGCGTCACAAGCGCGACCCTCCGTCGGCGGCGCTACGACTTCTCCTTTCATTCCGGGGAAGACTTTCACTGTCGCTAGCACGTGCCTCGCGAACAATGGCTCGACCTTCTCCGTCCCTGGCGTTGCGCCGCCCTTTGGATGCGACGGCAATCTGGGCCGCGACGCGTTCACATCGCCCGGCTTTTTCCAGATCGATCTTCGCGTTTCCAAGGGCATACCCCTCGGCGAACGTTTCCGCCTCGACGTAATCGCCGACGGTTTCAACATGCTCAATCGCCTGAACGTCGCCGCCGTCAACCAAGTCTGCGACCCGGCTCTGGGCGCGAGTTGCACAGCCGGGCAACCCACTGCCTCCTACGATGCGCGTCAGTTCCAGTTTGCGCTGAAGCTCACCTGGTAGCCTCGGATT
>Ga0307479_10002744_pt1 | contig 15937 bp, 7 predicted proteins | sample atmos_gasesECM4C_FD_203743 | JGI IMG/M metagenome (GOLD analysis project Ga0307479, IMG submission 203743) | Hardwood forest soil microbial communities from Morgan-Monroe State Forest, Indiana, United States - atmos_gasesECM4C_515 | ecosystem: Environmental > Terrestrial > Soil > Temperate... | reverse complement strand
TGTGATCGAGGAAGTGAAGCTGTGGCAGAACCGGTCGTTGGAAGAGCTGTATCCCATCGTGTATCTGGACGCGCTGATGGTGAAGGTGCGCGATGAGGGCCACATCCAGAATAAAGCCATCTACGTGGTGCTGGGCGTGAACCTGGAAGGGCAGAAGGAAGTGCTGGGGCTGTGGGTGGCGCAGACGGAAGGAGCGAAGTTCTGGCTGCAGGTGCTGACGGAGTTGCAGAACCGTGGCGTGAAGGACATCCTGATCGCCTGCGTGGATGGGCTGAAAGGATTTCCGGAAGCCATCGAGGCGATCTATCCCCGGACCGAGGTGCAGCTCTGCATCGTGCATGTGGTGCGGGCTTCGCTGAACTATGTGCCCTGGAAAATGCGCAAGCCGGTGGCGGCCGATCTGCAGGCGATCTATCGTGCCCCGACCGCCGCTGAGGCCGAGCATGGTCTTCAGGAACTGGAGGCGAAGTGGAAAGCCTATCCCAGCGTCAGCCAGGTCTGGCGGCGGAACTGGGCGCGCATCACGCCGTTTTTCCATTACCCGCTGGACATCCGCAAGGCGATCTACACCACCAACAGCGTCGAGTCACTGAACCGGTCGCTGCGCAAGATCATCAAAACCCGTGGGGGATTCCCCAATGAAGAAGCGGCGCTGAAGTTGCTATTTCTCGCTCTTCGGCAGGCCGCGAAGAAGTGGACGATGCCGATCCACCACTGGCGCGAAGCCTTGAACCACTTCACGATTCTGTGGCCGGAACGCATGCCGGCCTTGGAAAGAGTTGCGCAATGACAATGCGGAATGTCTCTACATTGATGGGCCGGGGAAGGGACACCCTTCCCCGGCGCCCCATCCCAAAAACAAAACCTGGCCGTTTACACAAAAGTCTGGACACACCTCAAAACCAGCGACCTTCCATTCCGAGTCACTCGCACATATTCGGCCCGCCGTGCCAACGACTCGATACTAACCAGACACTTCACTGCAGAGGAATACCCGGAAGAGGTTCGGAGTCGGAGTTGTTCGTTTACATCGCCATTTCACAAGCTTGGGACCAATCGGGAAATGTCACCTCTACGTAAGTCCAAGCACCATTGCTTCCCCGCACGCGAAAGTCTGCCAAACGCGTGCCCGCTGGCGGCTCAAGCTCAACTTCAACTTCTTGTTTGTGACGGACTAGATAGATCGCCGTAAGTTCTGCCTCTGCGGAGCTGTCTCCTCGCTGAATTTTAGCGATTATTCTCTCCGAACGAAGCACACCGTCTAATGACGCCAATCGCTGTCCCATACCGACGACCCTCAGCGTTGGCGCTGTACCGAGGACCACACTTCCATCGGAGACTCGTGCTTGTTCTATCCAGGACCGGCCCAGCTGCTCCTCAACACGACAAAATGCAGCCACAACTGTCGCAGGCTCCAATGCAAGTGCACTTATGCCGCCTCCGAGCCACTCCCGTTCGATTTCTTGCACGGTCCAAGCCATATCACAGCTATTCTAACGAACCGACCGCACGTCTTCGCTCGCCCCGCCTCCCTGCGCCCGCGTGCCTCACTCGCGCGCAAGCGCCCCCGGTGGCCCCGGTTTTGTGCTCTTGTGGTGCTAATAGGTAGAGAGGGCAGTTTCGGAGCTCTCTGTCTCCTATCCCCGCCTGCGCGTTGACTTCTCTCCGTAGCGTCCCTAACATGGCAGCCCTGAGCAGGTCCACTCTTGATCGGCCAAACCATCTCGCACTACCGCATTGTGGAGAAGCTGGGTGGCGGCGGCATGGGTGTTGTGTACAAGGCCGAGGACACCCGACTCGATCGCTTTGTGGCCTTGAAGTTCCTGCCTGCAGACGTGGCCCAAGACCGGCAGGCGCTGGAGCGGTTCCGCCGGGAAGCCAAGGCAGCCTCTGCCCTAAATCACCCTAATATTTGTACGCTATACGACATTGGCCAGGAGAACGGCCAGGCATTCATCGCCATGGAGTTCTTGGATGGCCAGACCTTGAAACACATGATCGGCGAGCGTCCGGTGGAGCTGGAGACGCTGCTCTCACTCGCCATCGAAATAGCCGATGCGCTCGATGCGGCGCACGCCAAGGGTATTGTCCATCGCGATATCAAACCAGCGAATATCTTCGTGACCGAACGCGGACACGCTAAGATCCTCGACTTTGGACTGGCTAAGGTCGCTGGAACTGCCGCGGTATCGTCTGCCGACGCCACGCAAACTGGAGCTGGCGGAAAAGACCTGACAAGCCCAGGAACCGCGGTTGGCACGGTGGCGTACATGTCCCCGGAGCAGGCACGGGGGAAAGAACTGGACGCCCGCACGGACTTGTTTTCCTTTGGCGCCGTCTTGTACGAAATGGCAACAGGCAAGCAGCCATTTCGCGGCGACACTACGGCAGATCTGTTCGATTCGATCTTGCGCAAGAGTCCGGTCGCCCCGGTGCGTCTAAACCCTGACCTGCCGGTCAAGCTGGAAGAGATCATTAACAAGGCGCTGGAGAAAGACCGCGATCTGCGTTACCAGCACGCCGCGGACATCCGCACGGATGTAAAGCGGCTGAAGCGCGAGACGGAATCCAGCCGGTCAGCGGTGCCGGTTGCGGAGGATGCGGAAGAAGAAGCGGAAGCAGTCAAGAGTTCCGGCACAACTGGTCTACCGTCCAGCGGCAAACAGAAGTCAGCTTCGGCTGCCGTGTCGGCTATAAAGGCGGAGCAACAAAAGAGCGGAGGGCTGAAAATTCTTGTTCCCGCCTCCGTGCTGATTGTGGCCGCCCTAATTGGCGGCGCTCTCTACTTCCGTTCGCGCTCGGCAACGAAGCTCACCGAGAAGGACACCGTCGTCCTCGCCGACTTCGACAACACCACCGGAGATGCTGTCTTTGACGGTGCCCTCAAGCAGGCGTTGGCTGTGCAGCTCGGACAATCGCCTTTTCTCAACATCCTCTCCGACCGCAGGGTGGGTGAAACCCTGCGCCTTATGAGTCGCAAACCCAACGACCGTGTGACCCAGGATGTCGCCAGAGAACTCTGCGTACGCACAGGCAGCAAGGCAATCATATTGGGTTCAATTTCCAACTTGGGCGGCCAGTACGTGATTGGGGTGGATGCAGTCGGATGCAGCAGCGGGGATACGTTGGCCAAGGAACAGGAGGAGGCTGCGACCAAGCAGGACGTGTTGAAAGCGCTAGGCCAGGCCGCAGCCAGTCTGCGGGGCAAGCTTGGCGAATCGCTCGCCTCCATTCAGAAGTTCGACGTACCAGTTGAGGCAACGACGGCATCGCTGGAAGCCCTAAAAGCGTTCAGCATGGGCATAACTACCGGCCGCACCAGAGGAGACGCCGAGGCTATTCCGTTCTATAAACGTGCTCTCGAACTTGATCCTAATTTCGCCGTAGCCTACGCCAGTCTCGGGAACGTATACGGCAATCTCGGCCAGGCCAGTCTGTCCGCGGAAAATATCAAGAAAGCCTATGCCCTGCGCGATCGAGTTAGCGAGCGTGAAAGATACCGCATTTCTGGCTTGTACTACTCCAACGTCACCGGGGAGTTGGAGCAGGCTAGCCAAGTCTACGAACTGTGGGCCAAGAGCTATCCCCAGGATCTCGTGCCGCCTGTCAACTTGGGGAGCATTTACGACAGCCTTGGGCAGTACGAAAAGGCCGTAACTGACACGCTAGAGGCCTTGCGTCTGGAGCCGAACATCACAATTGGTTATTCCAACCTCGCACAATACTACCTTGCACTCAACCGTCTGGATGACGCCAAGCAAGCGATTGAGCAGGCCCGAGAGCACAACCTCGAGAGTGATTTCCTGCATGTGGCAATGTACGAACTAGCGTTCCTCAAGAGCGATGCAGCAGAGTTGGAGCGGCAAGTGACTTGGGCTGCAGGTAAGCCTGGAACCGAAGACCTCCTGCTCTCGTTCCAATCCGATACCGAGGCATACTACGGGAGGCTAGCGAAAGCACGGGACTTCTCCCGGCGTGCGGTGGATTCGGCAGTCCGTGCCGACTCCAAGGAGACGGCGGCATTGTGGCAGGTAAATGCTGGCCTACGGGAGGCCGAATTCGGCAACATGGCAGTCGCAAAGCAGGATGTCGCGGCGGCATTAGCTCTGGCTCCAGGCCGGGATGTGAAACTGTTTGCTGCTCTAACGCTAGCGCGAGTCGGCGAAACTGCCCGGGCAAAGGCAATTGTCGAAGAACTGGAAAAGAACTACCAGTCGGATACGATGCTGAAAGTGTACTGGTTGCCAACCATTAAGGCGGCCATTGAAATGAATTCCAACAATTCCGCCCAAGCTCTGGTGTTTCTGGAAGCTGCTGCGCCGTACGAACTGGGCGCACCGCCACAATTGCAGTTGGGGACGATGTATCCCGCCTACATCCGAGGCCAAGCTCAATTGAGGGCGAACAATGGTTCTGCAGCAGTTGCAGAGTTCCAGAAGTTCGTCGACCATCGCGGCATTACAGTTAACTTCCCGCTGGGCGACTTGCCCATCTCGGTCTCGCCCGCGCTTACACTCTCTCTGGCGACACCGGCAAAGCGAAAACCGCCTACCAGGATTTCTTCGCGCTCTGGAAAGACGCGGACCCCGACATTCCCATCCTGAAGGAAGCCAAAGCGGAGTATGCGAAGCTGCAGTAGCGCCCTCCGAACTCATTGACTTGCAACCCCACACGCCATAGCATTCCTGCGAATGATCGGCCAAACGATCTCGCACTACCGCATCGTGGAGAAGCTGGGCGGGGGTGGGATGGGTGTGGTGTACAAGGCTGAGGACACTCGCCTAGATCGCCTTGTGGCGCTGAAATTCTTGCCGGACGAAGTGGCTACCGACCCGCAAGCCTTGAGCCGTTTCCGGCGTGAGGCGAAGGCCGCTTCCGCTCTGAATCACCCCAATATTTGCACGATTCACGACATCGGCGAGGAGAGCGGTCAGGCGTTCATCGCCATGGAGTTTTTGGATGGCGTGACGCTAAAGCATCGTGTCGCCGGAAAGCCCGTCGATATGGACGTATTACTCGGTCTGGCAATTGAGATTGCTGACGCACTGGATGCAGCGCACAGCGAGGGCATCGTCCACCGCGACATCAAGCCCGCAAATATCTTCGTGACCAAGCGTGGGCACGCCAAGATTTTAGACTTTGGATTGGCGAAAGTTACTTCGACCAGTGGGACGGTAGATCCAGCGGGGGTACTCTCGCAGGCGACCGCCATAAGCGAAGAGCATCTCACCAGCCCCGGTTCTACGCTCGGCACCGTCGCTTACATGTCACCGGAGCAGGTGAGAGCCAAGGAACTGGACGCACGTACGGACCTGTTCTCCTTCGGCGCGGTCTTGTACGAGATGGCGACCAGGACGCTGCCGTTTCGTGGCGAAAGCTCGGGAGTCATCTTCAAAGCCATTCTGGACGGGACTCCCACGTCCGTGGTGCGGCTGAATCCCGACGTGCCACCGAAACTCGAAGAAATCATCAACAAGGCGCTGGAGAAAGACCGCAATCTTCGCTATCAGCACGCTTCCGAGATGCGCACCGATCTGCAAAGGCTCAAACGCGACACGGAGTCGGGCAGGACCGCGGCGCATTCAGCCTCAGTCTCGCCCGAGAAGAGTTCTCGGCGCAGTAAGCTCTGGATTGCAATGGCTGGCGCCGTTGCCTTAATAGCTTTGATCGTAGTCGGAGGCCGCTATCTGCAAAGGCCGTCAGCACAAGCAATTGACTCCGTTGCCGTTCTGCCCTTCAGCAATGTGAGCGGCTCCCCGGATACGGATTATTTGAGCGATGGGCTTACCGAGTCGCTCATTGACAGTCTGTCACACGTGCCGCAGCTCAAGGTGAAGTCGCGTAATTCCGTTTTCCGCTACAAGCGCAAAGATGATGTTGACGTGCAGAAGGTGGGTAACGAGTTGGGAGTGGCCGCGCTCCTCACAGGGCGGGTAACCCAGCGAGGCGATACGATCCAGGTGAGCGCCGAACTCACCAACGTCGGCGACAACACCCAACTTTGGGGCGAGCAATACACCCGTAAGAGCACTGATCTCATATCCTTGCAACAGCAGATCGCGGGCGAGATTGCGGAGAAACTGCGATCAAAGCTGAGTGGCGCGGAAAAACAGCAGGTCACGAAGCAAGGGACCCAAAATCCAGAAGCCTATGAGCTGTATTTGAAGGGGCGATATTACTGGAACAAACGCACCGGCCCCGACATTAAGACCGCGATTTCTTATTTCAATCAGGCCATTGGTAAAGACCCAGGCTATGCGCTGGCATACTCGGGCCTCGCCGATGCATATTCAGTATTACCTTCTTATGGCGGCGATCCAAACGACACGTACCCGAAGTCGAACGCTGCGGCCCTGAAAGCACTAGAACTGAACCCTACCTTGGCGCACCCTCATGCCGTTTTGGGCAACAACAAGGACTCCCACGATTGGGAGTTTGCGCAGGGCGAGGCCGAATTCAAGAAGTCGTTCGAGCTCGATCCTAGCGATGCCACAGCGCACCAATGGTACGCGCAGGTCATTAGCGGGATCGGAGGTAGAGAGCAGGAGGCGCTTGCTGAAATTAATCGCGCACACCAGCTTGATCCCTTATCGCCCATCATTAGCCTGAATGTGTGCGGTTTGTACATCGATACCCGCCAATATGATCGAGCCATTCAGATTTGCAAGAAGGTCGGAGATGATAACCCCACCTTTGCCGAAGTGCACAGTACTCTCGCCTTCGCCTATTGGGGCAAGCGCATGTACCCAGAGGTGATCGAAGAATTCAAAACTTCCGCCCAGTTCTCCGGCGATAAAAGCAATCTCGAATTCGCCTCCGCACTCGACCGAGGCTTTCGCGCCTCCGGGTGGCAAGGCGCGGTCAGCAAAGCCATCGAAGTCCTAAAGGCGCAGCGGAGGAGTGGCTACGCATCACCCCTTCGTATCGCCCAACTCTATGCCGATTTAGGTGATAAGGAGCAGGCATTCGAGTGGCTCAATGTCGCCTATCAGGAACGCGACGACAATCTGATTTCTCTCAAGACCCAGTTCACTCTGGATTCGCTTCGCTCGGACCCGCGCTTTGCCGAGCTGGTGCGCAAAGTGGGGTTGCCACAATAAAACTTACCGCAGCCTGCTCGCCACTTCCTCACGCGCTGGACAGACACCGATCCCGACATCCCCGTCCTGAAGGAAGCCAAGGCAGAGTACGAGAAGTTGAAGTAGCCCACTACGAACTCATTGACTTGCACCGCCACACGCCATAGCATTCCTGCGAATGATCGGCCAAACCATCTCGCACTACCGCATCGTGGAGAAACTGGGCGGCGGCGGGATGGGTGTTGTGTACAAGGCTGAAGACACTCGCCTGCATCGCTTCGTCGCCCTCAAGTTCTTGCCCGATGAAGTTGCCCGCGATCCTCAGGCCCTAAGCCGCTTCCAACGTGAGGCCCAGGCCGCTTCCGCCCTGAACCATCCCAATATCTGCACAATTTATGACATTGGGGAGGAGAGCGGCCAGGCGTTCATTGCCATGGAGTTTCTGGATGGGCTGACTCTGAAACACCGCATCGCGGGACGTCCGTTGGAAACGGAAGTTCTCCTCCCCATCGCCATCGACATCGCCGAGGCGCTCGACGCCGCCCACTCTGCCGGCATCGTCCACCGTGATATCAAGCCCGCCAACATTTTCGTCTCGAAGCGCGGACACGCCAAGATTCTCGATTTTGGGCTGGCGAAGGTCGCGGCTACGGGCAGTTCATTCAACCAGGTCGTGGTGGCCAATGCGATGACAGGCACGGTTGACGAACGGGATCTCACCAGCCCCGGTTCCACGCTCGGCACGGTCGCTTATATGTCGCCCGAGCAGGTGCGGGCCAAGGAACTCGATACCCGCAGTGATCTGTTCTCCTTCGGAGCGGTGCTGTACGAGATGGCGACGGGCACGCTGCCGTTTCGAGGTGAGAGTACCGGGGTGATCTTCGACGGCATCATGAACCGTTCTCCACTGCCTCCCTTGCGGCTGAATCCCGACATGCCGCCCGAACTGGAGCGGATCATCAACCGGGCACTGGAGAAAGATCGAGAACTTCGCTATCAGGTCGCGGCGGAAATGCGTTCCGAGTTGTTGCGGCTGAAGCGGGATACGGAGTCGGGCAGGAGGATCGGGCTGCAAGAACCGCCGCAGGCTCAGGGCTCGGGTTCCTCGCAACGGTCTAGCGGCTCAGCTGAAGCTGTATCCCGTCCCGTGTCGGACGCCCGGAGCGGAGTGTCCGCGCCACATGCGCCTGCCGATCTGCCCTCGGCTTCTGTACCAGCGAAGGCTGTCTCGAGGTGGCCTTGGGTAGTTGTGGCGGGCCTTCTGTTAGCGGCGGCTCTTGCCGGCGGGTTGTATTGGCGGTCTCGGGGTGCACAAAAGCTGACTCAGAAGGACTCCATTTTGCTCGCAGATTTCGTCAACACTACCGGTGATCCCGTGTTCGACGGGACATTGAAGCAGGCACTGGCGGTGCAGCTCGAGCAGTCGCCTTATCTGAACATCGTGCCCGATCAGACGATCCGCAAGGCACTGCAGTTCATGGGACGCTCAGCCGACGAGCGGGTGACGGGCAACGTCGCGCGGGAGATTTGCGAGCGGGAACACATCAAGGCCATGCTGAGCGGCTCGATTGCTGCCCTCGGGAGCCAATACGTCGTGGCGCTCGACGCCACCAACTGCGCGACCGGCGATTCCCTCGCCCGAGAACAGGTCACGGCCGTGTCAAAAGAGGCTGTGCTGCCGACGGTGGGACAGGCAGCGTCGAGCCTGCGGGGAAAGCTGGGCGAGTCGCTGGCGTCGATTCAGAAGTTCGACACACCGGTGACCGAGGCCACCACCTCATCGCTGGAAGCGTTGAAAGCGTATGCCGCAGCCGACCAGATGCGCAACGGCGGAAGCGAGGCCGAATCCCTTCCCCTCTTCCAGCACGCGATTGAGCTCGATCCCAATTTTGCCATGGCGCACGCCCGGGTCGCGGCCATTTACAACAACCTGGGCGAAGAAGATCGATCGGTTGAGTCAGCTAAGAAGGCTTTCGACCTGCGGGAACGGGTGAGCGAACGCGAGAGGTTTTACATTACCGATCACTTCTATACGGCGACGGGAGACCTTCAGAAGAACACGGAAACCCTGGAGTCAGCCATTAAGGCTTATCCGAATGACGCTAGCGCCTTCGCCAACCTGGCGCTTCAAAACAACCTTTATTACGGCCAGTTCGAGAAGGGGATCCAGTTGGCCAACGAGTTCATGCGCCTCGAGCCCAACGCACCGTTTGGCTACGTCCACGCCGCTGGGCCGTACATGGCGCTAAACCGACTGGAGGAAGCGCGGTCCATTTTGCAAAAGGCCATAGATGCCAGGGCCGACAACCTATTTATCCACCAAGAGCTGTATCAACTGGCTTTCTTAAGCGGTGACGCCGACGGGATGCAGCGGCAGATGACCTGGTCAGAACGAAAACCGAGCGAATATCTGCTGCTCAACGAGGCAACCAGTGTCGCCGCAGCGCGAGGCCAACTGCAAAAGGCTCGAGACTTGATGCAGCGCTCGGTGCAGGTCAGCGACCGCCTGGGGTTCAAGGAAACTACCGCGGACACGCTGTCGGCTTTTGCGGTGACGCAGGCCGAAGTGGGAAACGCTTCGAAAGCTAAAGAGCTGGCCGCATCCAGTTCCGTCTCGGCGCATGGCCGCACCAATATGGAGTCCGTCGCGGTGGCATTGGCCATGACTGGCGATGTCAGCCGCTCTCAGGCCATCGCGGACGACTTGGGGCACCGCTTTCCAGATGACACGCTGCTGCATCAGGTGAGCATTCCCTGCGTGCGGGCCTTAATCGAATTGAATCGTAAGAATCCCGACGCGGCCATCCGGTCGTTGCAGGCAGCGACGCCGTACGAGTTGGGTGCCGCTCAGGGGCTCTTCCCCATCTACATTCGAGGCCTCGCGTATTTGCAGGCGAAACGCGGCGCTGAAGCGGCAGCGGAATTTCAGAAGATCGCAGATCATCGTGGGATCGCTCCGACCGCGCCCGAGCATTCGCTGGCCAAGCTGGGGTTGGGCCGGGCGTATGTGATGACCGGGGACACCTCAAAAGCGCGGGCTGCGTATCAGGACTTCTTCGCGCTCTGGAAAGACGCCGACCCTGACATCCCGATCCTGAAGGAAGCCAAAGCGGAGTACGCGAAGCTGCAATGAGGTCTCGTAAGGACGCACCCTCCTCCTGGTTTCAAAATGGGGGCGGGCCTGTCGTGCAGCTTCGTCGCGCCACTTCGGGACTCTCGTTCCGACCTGTGCCGCTATTTCGCGGGCCTAGTCAGCTCGAGCCCTCCGCCGAACATTGGCACAGATCAATAGGCGAACAAATGGCGAATATGGTAGATTGCCATCGTGGCGCTTAAAGCCTGTACCGTTGTTGTTCACGATCTGAACCAGACCGCGCACGCGATCGACGTGACCGCCGAGTCCCTGTACGAAGCCATTGCCCAGGCTCTCGCCGCGCTGCGCGGTCACGACTGGGTCGGCGATATCGGGAAAGGACTGACGACCGTCACCGTGAAAGTCCGGCATCCCGAGGTTACGCATATTGTCAACATTCAAGATTTTGAAAACTGGCTCAACAGAGGCTGCAAGAGTCCGGCAGACACAGCGCTGAAGACGAGGTTGCGGCAGATGCTTGGCATGGGCAAACCACCACAATAATAATAAGGAGGGTTAAATGCGGTGGGCAGCGGCCTTGCGGCGGGAACTGAGCGCCAGAAACCAGCAGATCGCGGGCACGAATGGATCGGTACACGAATTGACCGCAGGAGAAATGCCCAGCGTCATCTTCGGATGCAATGAAAGCCGGCAGCATGGAAATTTCTATCCCGCCTCTTACCGGAATATTTGCGCAAATCCGGAGTGGGTGCGCCGCCTTTCCAAGGTTCATACCAGCTCGCGCCGCGCACGGCTCCGCGCCGGTTGGCGATGGAGGGAACTGGATTGCGCGAACAGCTCGGACGCGCTGCTTATGAATATCTTTTGCTGCCGGCACGCACTTAGCAACCGTGCCTTGAGTTCCATGCTGGGAGTCCCTTCCGGGCTAGTGCCGCAGTTTGGATTCAGGCCGGCAATTCCCCTCCACAGTGGGAAGGCGGACCGTACCGAGATCGACATGAAACTCGGAGACCTCATGGTTGAGGCCAAGCTCACGGAGACGGATTTTCAAACCGCCTCCGCGCGAATGATTGAACGTTATCGGGATATTGAGGAAGCTTTCGATCCGATTGAGTTGACGAGGTCGGGCGATGTCTTCCCTGGTTATCAATTGATTCGCGGCGTGCTCGCTGCCTATGCGACGGGCGGATCGTTCTGCGTTTTTTGCGATGCGCGCCGGCCGGATCTGATCGAGAACTGGTATTCGGTCATGCAAGCGGTCCGAAGCTGCGTTCTTCGCTGTCGGCTGCAATTGCTGACCTGGCAGGAACTGGCCGCTGTGTTGCCCTATCCTCTGCAGAAATTTTTGAGGGCGAAATATGGCATCTTGCCCTGAATCCGGTGACACCATCAGCCGGGCATCCCAGGAATGCTGGGAGCGAAGCGGGTAACTTGTAACTAATTAGGTGCAACGCCTTGCGCGTGAGAAGTTGAAAGCTGCATGAAATCATTCGCTCCAATTATCCCGAGGACGGTACGCACGAAAAGCGGGAATCGTCGCCGACTGGGGTCATGCACGATGGTTGGTGCGAAAAGTCGATACAGCACGTGACGGGTCTCAAGCTGACAGCCGCCAGCGGCTAGTACATTCCTGACCCACTCGCATTCTCGTCCATAAGTAAGCGCGATCAGAAATCCGTCAGGTTCTCGAAAAACGTTCACTGGCGTCCGGTAGAGAGACCTGATCTTCGACCTACGTGTGTAATGATGCCGAAGCCGGGCAGTCGGGTGGCGAAAAGGCTCGTAATCCGGTTCGTAAGGGTCCGATTGAAGGCTGCTACCCACCTTTTGCGGAACCGGATCAGGAGAATTGGAACCAGCAGGACTGCCAGAAGCGAGCCGATCAATGCGGCGATGACCATGGCATGGGTAGTGCTAGGGCTCAGGTCGCAATGTTATGGATGTGACGAAACCGACGTCAACGAGGACGGGCACAGCGATGGATGCGAGAAGGTGCGAAGCGCCGACGAATCCCTAGTTGTCGGACGGCGAGGAGCATTCCCGGTTCGAGTTCCCAACTTCCGGTTTGCCTTTGAAGTGTCGCGAGCCAGTGCGTCATTCGTTGACGGGCTGCTGCCCTGTCTTTAAGATGAATCGGCCCGAAGGCCGGGCATCTCCTCAATGATCGGCCAAACCATTTCGCACTACCGCGTGCTGCAGAAGCTGGGCGGCGGCGGCATGGGTGTGGTCTATGAGGCGGAAGATGTCACGCTCGGCCGGCGCGTGGCCTTGAAGTTTCTCCCTCCGGAATTGAGTTCCGACGCGGCGGCTCTCGAACGTTTCCAACGCGAGGCACGGGCCGCTTCAGCGCTCAATCATCCCAACATTTGCACCATCCACGAGATCGGGCAGCAGGATGGCCAGTACTTCATCGTGATGGAGCGACTGGAAGGCAAGACCCTGCGCGATCGCATCCTGGGCCGGCCGTTACCGACAGAGGAATTGCTGACGCTCGCGGTGGGAATTGCTGAAGGTCTGGACGCGGCGCATCGAAAAGGGATCGTCCATCGCGATATCAAGCCGGCCAACATTTTCGTGACCGAGCATGGGCACGCGAAAATTCTGGATTTCGGCCTGGCGAAGGTAGCGCCCGGGCAGAGCAGTTCGGTAGCGTCGCTGGGCGCGTCGCCGACGGTGATGAGCGAACTGCATCTGACCAGTCCGGGGACAGCGGTGGGAACGATAGCGTATATGTCACCGGAGCAGGCGGCAGGCGACGAACTGGACGCGCGGACCGACCTGTTCTCGTTCGGTGCGGTGCTATACGAGATGGCGACGGGGCTGCCCGCGTTCTCCGGAAACACCTCAGCCATGGTGTTTGATGCGATTCTGCACAAGGCGCCCGCTTCGCCGGTGCGATTGAATCCGAATCTGCCAGTGGAGTTGGAGCAGATCACCAACAAAGCGCTGGAAAAAGATCGCAAGCTTCGCTATCAGAGTGCTTCCGAAGTAGGCGTCGATCTGAAGCGGCTGCGGCGGGAGGTGGAGTCGGGCCGCACCGGCGCAGTGTCGGCGTACATGGGGACAACACCGGCCGCGACGGTGCCGCCACAAGCTCAACGGAAAGCATCGTGGAGAGTGATTGCGATCGGCGCGGCAGTGTTACTCACGGTGTCTGTGGTCGCGTGGCTACTTCGCCCCACCCTGACACCGCCACGAATCACCGGGTCAACCCAAATTACTCACGACGGCCTGCCCAAATCCTTCGGGGGCCAGGTAAGTTCGATGGTGCTTACGGACGGGCCCCGGCTATTTGTTCAGGAGTCCGTGGGTGGGCACTTCGTGGTGGCGCAGGTTTCCGCTAGCGGAGGGGAAACGGTCCCGATCCCGACCCCGTTTCAAAATGTCGCCCTCGACAATATTTCGCCCGACAAATCGGAACTTCTCATCGGCACATTCACCGGCATCGAATTGGAACAGCCTCTGTGGGTCTTGCCGGTTCTGGGAGGGTCGCCACGCCGGTTGGGCAACGTGGTTGCGGTGGACGGAACCTGGATGCCCAATGGCGATCTGCTGGTTGCGCGCGGAAACGATCTCCAGGTCGTCAATCCCGAGACCAATGCCACGCACAAGTTCGCCAGCCTGCCAGATTTTACATTCTGGCTGCGCTGGTCGCCTGACAGTCGCGCCCTGAGGTTTACGGTCAGCCAGTCAACGGGGGGCGGCTTCCAAATCTGGGAGGTGGCAGCCGACGGCAGCCGTATGCATCGCCTGTTGCAAAGCTGGCACGAGCCACCGAATGACAGGAACGGCAACTGGACTCCGGACGGAAAGTATTTCGTCTTTCAAAGCCTCCGTAACGGAAGGATGGACCTGTGGGCTACCCGGGAAAAGGGAGATTTTTTTCATAAGGCGAATCCCACGCCCGTGCAATTGACCTCGGGCCCGTTGAGTTTCAGTGTTCCCCAGGCCAGCCTGGACGGCAAACGAATCTTCGCGATCGGCGAGCAGCCTCGTGGGGAACTGGAGCGTTTCGATGCGAAGTCGGGTCAATTCGTCCCGTATCTTGCGGGAGTCTCGGCTGGAGACGTCAGCTTCTCGCGGGACGGCCAGTGGGTGGCCTATATAACCTTTCCGGAACCGAACCTTTGGCGCAGCCGGATCGACGGAAGCGACAAGTTGCAGCTGACGCGTCCGCCGTTTGAAGCGCATCGACCCACTTGGTCTCCGGATGGGGAAAAGATTCTGTTTGTAGGGTTGACGCCTGGCAAGAATGACGCCATCTCTGCAATCGCAGCCGAAGGAGGCGTGCCGCAGCAACTCCTTGGCCGTCCTGATTATTGGGCGGCATTTCCCCAGTGGACCCCGGATGGCAAGTCGATCGTCTTTCAAAAAAGCCGACTCAAGAACAGCAGCAAACTGCAGACCGACGTCGAGGTGCTGGATATCCAGGCGGGGAAGGTCTCAGTGCTTCCCGGTTCCGAGAATTTGATTTCCCTGGCACTTTCGCCGGACGGGCGCTTCCTGGCCGCGGCCACTTCCGATCGGTTGAAGCTGATGCTCTTCGATTTCTCGACCCAGGAATGGGCGGAACTGGCCAAGACCGACATCGGCGCTCTGAACTGGACCCGCGACAGCAAGTATCTCTATTTCGATTCCGGGTCGGGCCTGGACCCGGCGATCTCCCGTTTGCGCATCGCGGATCGAAAGCTGGAGCGGGTGACGGGACTGAAGGATTTCCGGCGAGTGGAAGATCCGTTTTATCCGTGGAGCGGGCTGACCCCGGACGGCGCTCCTTTGCTGCTGCGCGACGTGGGCACCCAGGAAGTCTACGCCCTCGATTTCGAGACCCCCTGAGCACGATCAACTAACGGTGTTGCCTGGCAGTAGTATTAACCCCAAACGGCAGTTTCATGAACGACGGGACTGTTGCGATCGGATCACGGGCAAACCTTCCACGAGCACTTGCTCCATCAAATTCTGTATTGCACTGCCGTGAGCCACCCGGAAATCACTCAGCGTGTGGTGATTCACTACCTCCATACCGGCCAGCCATTGAAGACCCGGCTCATGCTCCATCTCCCGGCTGATCTGCCGCGCGCTCGAAACACCGCGCGCATAGGAAGATCCAAATCGACAATAGTAAGTGCGGGGAAATCGCAGATCGCCCGACGCTCCCCTCCACGGCTCGTTGCTCTTCGGAGAATTTACTGAGGTCCAGGCGACCCAGAAATATCCAAATCGCTCGCGTCGGATGGTCCTCCGCGATGAGGCTTTCCACGTCTGTGGTTCTTAGGAATATCTGAGTCCGATCGATAGGTTGGAAGCGTGGCAACTTGCTAATACAAGTTTCCTGCATGCGATCAGTGTGCCTGAACCATCACAGAACTCAATGCACTGTCTGATTCTTTCATGGCTTCCCGGTAAGTGAAGGGTTGCCGACGATCCGGGAGTTGGGAGCACGTCTCAATTACAATCAAACCTATTGCCGTCGTGGACCGCTCTACACAGTTCGCCCCGGCGCCGGCGTTCATCGAGGTCGGTTTTGGACATCTGCGAGCAACGTTTTCGCGCTCAATTCTCGGAAGTTGAGTCTCTCTCGAAAAAACTGGTGCTTGACAACCTCAGTCCGCGCGACCGTCACCTGCGCCGAATGATGTTGTTCGCCCTGCGCCAGCATACGCCCTCGGACTACCCTTTCTTGTTCCGCTATGCGGCCTCCAGGAAGGAGGAAGATGGCGCAACCGTCAAGAATCTGGCGGCCGCGGTTCATCTGCTGCAATCA
>Ga0307479_10002743_pt1 | contig 15941 bp, 14 predicted proteins | sample atmos_gasesECM4C_FD_203743 | JGI IMG/M metagenome (GOLD analysis project Ga0307479, IMG submission 203743) | Hardwood forest soil microbial communities from Morgan-Monroe State Forest, Indiana, United States - atmos_gasesECM4C_515 | ecosystem: Environmental > Terrestrial > Soil > Temperate... | reverse complement strand
GCCGGGATCGTCGCGGAAGCGCTGGGCGACGGCGCGCCACACCATGGAGAAGTCCTGCTGCCAGTCGGGCGACAGCCAGAAGTACGTGTTGGCGGCGTTGACGGCGGGGGAGAGGTGGCGCCGCCAGGAGTCCCACGGCCAGAACTGCAGGTCGGGCACGCCGGCGACGGTCGCCCAGCGCGGCGCGCCCGAGCCGCCGAAGGCGGGTCCCCAGTCGAGGAAGTGCATGTCGAGGACGGCGTACATGCCGTGCGTCTCGGCGAGCGAGACGGTACGTGCGACCAAGTCGAGATATGACGTGTCGATGCGACCGCGGATCGGCTCGAGTCGCGACCAGGCGATGGGCACGCGCAGCACGGTGAAGCCCGACTGCTGCATCTCGGTGAAGTCCTGCGGTTCCAGCGGCGCGGGCAGCACCGTGTCGGGTTCGAGCAGTGCCGAGGTGTTGAAGCCGCGCAGCAGCACGGCTCGCCCGGAGTCGTCGACGATGCGCGAGCCGGACACGCTGAGCCACGGCAGCACGCCGGGCGGATGCGACGCCGGAGGCAGCGCCACCGCCAGCGCGGGCACCGGCAGGTAGGCCCAGACCCAGCCGGCGGCGACCATCAACAGCAGGGTCAGTCCCGCGGAAAGCCCGCCGCCGCGCTGCCCGAGGGGGCGGCGAGGCCGCCGTCCACGGCGCCGGGAACCAAACACAGGAGCGCATTGTGCCCGGTCGCATACTGCACCCCGTGACTCCGATGCCCAACGACGACGCCGACACCGACCTCGACACCTACTGCCGCACAAACCAGCCCCGCTTCGTCGCCGAGCTGATCGAGGCGCTGCGCATCCCCAGCATCTCCGCCGACCCCGCGCACAGCGACGACGTCGTGGCCAGCGCGGAGTACCTGGCCGACGCGGCACGGCGGGTCGGCTTCCAGAAGACCGAGCTGCTCCAGACCGACGGCCACCCCAGCCTCTACGCCGAGCTGACCGTCGACCCCCGCCTGCCCACCGCGCTCATCTACGGACACCACGACGTCCAGCCCGTCGATCCCCTGGACGAATGGCTCTCCCCGCCCTTCGACCCGCAGATCCGCGACGGCGCCCTCTACGCCCGCGGCGCCGTGGACGACAAGGGACAGGTCTGGATGCACCTCAAGGCGGTCGAGGCGCACCTGCAGACCCGCGGGTCGCTGCCGCTCAACCTCAAGCTGATCGTCGAGGGCGAGGAGGAGATCGGCTCGGTCCACTTCGACGCGCTGGTCCAGCGCGAGAAGGACCGCCTGCGCGCCGACGTCGCGGTGATCTCCGACACCCCGATCTTCGCCAAGGGCGTGCCCAGCCTCTGCACCGGCCTGCGCGGCCTGGCCCACGTCGACGTGGAGGTGAGCGGGCCGAGCCTCGACCTCCACTCCGGCTTCTTCGGCGGCGCCGTGGCCAACCCGGTGTTCGAGCTGGCCCGGATGCTCGCCTCACTCAGGGACCCGGTCACCCAGCGGGTCACCGTGCCCGGCTTCTACGACCGCGTCCGCGAGGCGTCCGCCGAGGAGCACGCCCAGATCGCCGCCCTGCCCTTCGACGAGGCGGCGCTGCTCCGCGAGGCGGGCGGCGCACCGGCCACGGTGGGCGAGGAGGGCTGGTCGCCGCTGGAGCGGATGTGGCTGCGCCCCACCCTGGAGGTCAACGGCATCTGGGGTGGCTACTCCGGCCCGGGCACCAAGACGATCATCCCCGCCCACGCGGGCGCCAAGATCAGCTGCCGCCTGGTGCCCGACCAGGACCCCGCCGAGATCGCGGCGCTGGTCGGCCAGGCGCTCCGCGAGGTCGCGCCGCCTACGGTCCGGGTGACCGTCGAGGCCCACCCCGGCGGCCACCCGGTGATCACGGCGATGGACCACCCGGCGGTGCAGGCCGCCCGCCGCGCCATGCGGCACGGCTTCGGCGCCGACCCGGCGATCATCCGCAGCGGCGGCACCATCCCGCCGGTGGCCACCTTCCAGACCGTCCTCGGCCTGCCCACCGTGCTGGTCGGCGTCGGCCTGCCCGACGACCAGATCCACGCCCCCAACGAGCGCTTCGACCTCGAGCAGTACGCCGCCGGGGTCCGCGTCATCGCCAGGCTCTGGGACGAGCTGCCCTCCGCGCTTCACCCACCCGAATAGGCGGAACGCCCCGGCGACCGGCGGCGACGCTTCGCCGACAACGATGACGGACCCGTGGCGACGGGGTAGCAGGCCGGATGGCGGCGGGTCCGGGTGCGCCGATTGCTGGTGAAGTTGGCGGCAACGACTTCTGGTGTCGGTTGCCAGACGCACAGGGACACATGACGCCTCCCCACACGTCCAGAGCGTCCCTGGGCTCTTCCCACCGTGCAACCCGACACTCCATCCGGGCAGGGTGTGGAGATCGGGCCGACGGTGCGGTTGGACCCGGGATCACGCGCGCACGCCATCATCGCCGCCGCGATCGCGACCGCGGCGTGACCCTGGTCGAGTTCGCCCTGCTGGCGCCGGTCGCGCTGATCCTGCTCCTCGGCATCGTGGTCAGCGGCATCGTCGCCATGAACTACGTGCAGCTCCACAACGCGGTGCGCGACGGTGCGCGCGCGGCCGCGGTGTGCGGCGGCTCGGCGCGCGACCCGAACACCACCTCGGGGACGCTGACCCCGGTGACGATGCTGCCCAACGGTCAGCCCTGCACCGACGTCAACCTCATCGCCTACGTGAAGAGCCGCTTCCAGGCGATCCCCGGCAACGTGGCGACCCTCAGCGTGACCCTGCCGACCGGCGGCAGCGGCGACCACATGTCGCAGTGCCAGTACAAGAAGTCGGTTGAGATCCACGCCAGCTATGACCAGCCGCTCTTCCTGCCGCTGATCTCCAACCTGCTCAGCAACAACAGCTCGGGCAGCACCTACACGATCACCGCGACGGCGGAGGCGACATGCGAGATCTGAGCGCGTCGCGTCCCCGCCGGCTGCGCCTGCGCTTCCGTCACAGCCGTGGCCAGTCGCTGGTCGAGCTGGCACTTCTGGCGCCGTTCCTGCTGATCCTGCTGCTCGGCACCCTGCAGGTGGCCTACCTCGGCTACGGCGCGGTCACCGTCGACACCGCGGCGCGCGAAGCGGGACGCGTCGCCGGCATCAACCTGTCGGCGCTGAGCAGCATCGCGGCGAGCGGCAACAGCTACACCTGCGCGACCAACCCGGCGAGCGACTCCAATCCCATCTGCAAGGCGGTGGCCAACAACGCCGGGCTGCTCTCGGGACACGACTTCGCCCTGGTGCGCATCGACCTCAACGTCACCGTCGCCCACCGGGACGACCCGGTGCCCGGCGACGTGCAGCGCCTCGCCTGCGGCGGCACCTCGCTGAGCGGGACGGTCAGCGGCATCCCCAGCGGCGTGGCCACCATCAGCGACACGCTGAACGGCACCAGCGCGACGAGCAGCGACAGCAGCGGCAACTACACCGACTGCCTCAACCCGAGCCCCTCCAACGGGCAGACGCAGACCATCACCATCTCGGCGACCGCGGGCACCGGCGGGCAGTGCACCGGCAGCACGTCTGCAGTTCTAACCAAGAGTGGCGGGAACTGGGACACCGACAAGTCGACCTACCCGATCGCGCTCACCTGCCCGACGCCCACGCCGACACCGACACCCACCCCGACGCCAACCCCGACTCCGACGCCGAGCTCCTCCTCGTCGTCGTCGACGTCGAGCAGCAGCCTGCCCAGCGTCGGCCCCGGGCCGTCGGCGGCCAGCTGCACCACCCAGAACCCGGCGGCGGGAAGCTTCGTCACCGTCACCGTGCAGTACCAGGCGGGCATCTTCGTGCCCTTCCTGGGCAATCTGCTCGCCGACAGCGGCACCTCCTACAAGACGCTCACCGCCACGGTCACCGTGCGCGTCAACCCCTGCACCGCATGAGGAATCCGATGATCAGCCGCAGACGCAGAGAGCGCGGGCAGATGGTCCCACTGGCGGGACTGATGGCCGTGGTCATCCTCGGCGCCGGCGCGCTCGCCGTCGACCTCACCCTGCAGACGCACGACCGGCGCTCGCTGCAGAACGTCAGCGACGCGGCGGCGCTGGCGGCCGCGCAGGACCTCGCCGATCCCGGTGGGGCGGCGGCGACGGTGCAGGCGTCGCGCATCACCGCCGTGACCGACGCCATCAAGGTGCTGCACACCGAGCTGAGCTTCCCCATCCCCGACCCCAACTACGCGGCGCAGTGGGCGACGAGCGGCACGTGCCTCAACAATGGCGCCACCTGCTACCTCGACAACCAGGTCGCCGGCGAGTACACGTTCAGCATCGACGTGCCACCCAAGACGGCCGACCAGTACGGCCAGGGCTCGTACAACGGCGACTCGCACTACGTCGAGGTGACCCTGCGCCGCACCTCGGGCAACCCGGGCTTCGCCAACGTCGTCGGCCAGCAGTCGGGAACGGTGGGCGCACACTCGGTCGCCTACCACCTGGTGCCCAACACCGCATTCGGCTTCGCGCTGTGGGCCAACACCGTGGTCAGCACCGGCAACGAGGTCGAGAACGTCACCGGCGACGCCTACGCCTACCGCGACATCAACCCGCAGTCCAACGGCAAGGCCGGCTTCTGCGCGTCGAAGAACGCCGACGGCAGCGGCGGCCACATGGTGCTCGGTGCACCGCAGTATCCCAACGCGGTGCCGTCGCCCGACCCGGCCAGTGGCCAGGCGCAGCAGTACGTGCTCGCCCCCAACGGCCACGACCCCGACGTCGTCCAGTTCCTCGCCTCGTGCAGCCAGGCCAGTGCCGGACAGATCGCCCAGGAGGCGTCGTCGGGCTGCCCGTCGTCGGTCGAAGGCATCGACCTCGGTTCGAGCAGCTACTACGACTCCTCGTACACCCGGGCGTGCATCGCCAGCCCGGCGATCAGCGCGCCGTCGCTGCCTGGACCCACCGACAACACCTCGTCGGCCAGCCCCCTGTGCGCGCCGAACATCGCCGCAGGTGGCAGCTTCTCGCCGGGCTACTACTACTGCACAGGCGGCGGACAGACGGCGATCACCGTGCACCACACGCTGGCCAAGGGCATCTACCACGTCAAGCACAACCCCAACGCCACGACCGACGTGGTGCTGGACGGCACCGCCGTCGCCGCCGACCCGTCGGTGAACAACTGCCCGACGTCCGGGTACCAGACCTACCTGTGCGGCGTCACCTTCGTGCTCGAAGCCGGCGCCGTGATCAGCCTGAGCGGCAACAGCAGCACGGCGATCATCACCCCGTACAACCCGCCCGGCGGCAGCCTCAACGACGGCAAGTTCCCCGTCTACTCGGCGCTGGGCACGAGCGGCGCGACCATCAACGTCAGCAACAACGGCGCCACGCTGGCCATGGCGGGCAGCGTCTACCTGCCGGGGGGCAGCGTCAACGTCGGCCAGAACGCCTTCGTGTTCATCCAGGGGCAGGCCATCGTCAACTCCTGGAACGTGCAGAGCGGCAACCACACCAACCCCGACGTGTTCTGGGACGGCAGCCGCGTGGCCAGCGAGAACGAGGTCATCCGGCTCGTCGAATAGGACGTTCCGCGATCGGCGCGTGACGGGATCGCCACCGCCAATACAGCCGCGCGGCATCCGTTGACCACTGCAGGCCGCATCGTTACGGCGCCGAAAGATGGGGAGGGACCGCCACAGAGACACTGTGTGCGTGTCCTTCACACCCCCCTCCGGCCGGCAGCCGACGGTCGGGAGAACGCAGCGGCGGCGCTCACGCGGCCAGTCGCTGGTCGAAGTCGCGCTCGTCCTGCCGCTCTTCGTCACGCTCACCCTGGGCACCGCCGACGGCGGTCGCGCCTTCTACTACCGCGAAGGCGTGAGCAACGCTGCGCGGCAGGCGCTGCGCGTCGCGGTGGGATCGTCGCAGGAGACGACGGGCGATACGGTGTGCAGCGGCACGTCGTCCGGCACCGCGAGCGCGTCGACCGCGCTCCCCGCGGCCGGCAGCAGCACGATCCTCAGCATCGCCAACGCCGCGGCGCTGGAGAGCTCGAGCAACGGGCTCCCCACCGGCACCGCGATCAGCGGGGCGACCCTGACGGTGAAGTGGCACTGCCTCGCCGGCAAGGCGATCACCAACACCACCGCGACCACCAACGATCCTGCCAACGCGAGCTCGGACTCGGTCGAGGTGACGATCACCTATCCGTTCAGCCTGATCACGCCGTTCGTCAGCAACCTGATGAATGGCGGCAACCCGACCATCGGCGCTGACGCCGTCGGCAGGGCGGAATACTGATGCCTGCCAGGCGACGAACCCTCACCGCCCGCCGCTCGCAGCGCGGCTTCGGCATGCTCGAGTTCGCCGTGGTGCTGCCCTTCGTGCTGGTGATCGTCTTCGGCATGATCGACTTCAGCCGCGCCATCCAGGCCAACTCCAGCATCGCCGAGGCGGCGCGGCAGGGTGCGCGCCAGGCCGCGGCCAACGCCGCGTCGACCGACAATCCGTTCAACACCTACGCCAGCGGCTCGTGCTCCGGCACGGTGTTCACCTCCAGCGCCAGCGGCGCGGGCTGCCTCACCGACGCGGCGATCCTGGCCACCGTGAAGTCGGTGCTCCACGACCTCACCAAGACGGTCACGCTGGCCAACACGACGACGACCGCATACACCGCGGCCACTTGTCCGACTCCTGCGGCCGGTGCCGCCGAGGTCTGCATCTCACCCGCGGAGAACACCGGCAGCGGCGGCAGCTACGCGACGTGCGCCCTCGCCAAGACGTCGCTGGGCCACGATCCCGCGCCGGGCGATCTCGGCGCGCGCGACCAGGAGTGGACGTCCCCGAAGTACCAGACGGGGCGCTGCTTCCTCATCGAGGTCACCGTCAAGTACGTGTTCCAGCCGTGGACACCGCTCATCAACAAGATCATCGGGTCGAGCATCACGCTGACAGCGTCGACGTCGACCGTCGCGGAGTATTGATGTGAAGCAGCGGCATCGCGCAGAGCGCGGGCAGGCACTGGTGGTGATGGCGCTGGTCGGCCTCGCCATGTTCGGGTTCGGCGCCATCGCGCTCGACCAGAGCGTGGGCATGGCCGACCGTCGCGACCTGCAGTCGGTGGTCGACGACGCGTCGCTCGCGGGCGCCCGCTCGTCGTCGTCGGGAACCGCCACCGAGCACTGGATCTCCATGGAGTACCTAGCCAAGTCGCTCAACTTCAGCATGGCGTCGGTGACCGGACAGGGCTGCACCTCCACGACCACCTGCCCCGCCGCGACCTACACCGTGGGCAACTACACGTTCACCATCGCTGACAGCGGCAAGGGGCTCGACGTCAGCGTCCAGCACACCCGGCGCACCCTGATCGCCGGCGTGCTCGGCTTCAACACCGCGGTCGCGGGCACGGCGGCGCGGGCGCAACCGACCGGTCCGTCGATCACTCCTGCCACCTACGCCATGGTCGGGCTGGGCGGCGACGTCCAGGTCAACGGCGGCGGCGTCACCGGGGACCCGTCGGGCAACGTCGGCGGCTCGGTCTACGCCTACGGCAACTTCGGCGCCAACAACGGCCCGCACGCCGTGCAGCTTCCGCACAACACCACCGATGGCGCGACCGGCGGCACGTGCTCGCCGGCCAGCGCCACCCACGTCGACGTCGGCGGCGGCACCGACAGCGACAACTACACGATCACCGGCGGCGGCACGCAGAACGACAACGTCGCCAAGCCCTCGGGCTTCGTCGGCATCGCGCCCACCACCACCGGACCGACGTTCAGCAACGGCGCTGCGGCGGCCCAGGACTCGTCGGGCAACTGGAAGCCGGGCACCTACAACGGCTGGTATCCGACCAGCGGCAAGCTCAATCCCGGCGTCTACGTGATCAAGAACGTGACCAACGGCATCGCGCTGCACGACCTGCAGAACCTGACGCCGTCGACGCCCGCGCCGGGCACCATCGACAGCACAGGAGCCGTCGCCTTCGTGCTCGACTCCAGCGACAACGGCTCGGCGCTGAGCTTCAGCAACTCCAACCTCAACGGCCTCGACGACCTCACCGGCACGGGCACCAACCCCGACCCGCAGGGCACGCACAACTTCGTGGTCTACGGCTCGGGTTTCACCGGCAGCACCGACTTCGGCGACGCCACCCTGTCGGGCATCGTCTACCTGCCCAACTCCGACGGCCAGTCGAGCGGCAACAGCAGCTACACCATCTACGGCTCGACCTGGGTGAACACCTATACGCTGAACGGCGGCGGCAACGGCACCCAGCAGTTCAAGTGGGTCTGCGGGCTCAGCGCCATCGTGGTCAACACCGGGGGCTCCGGCCTGGTGCGCTGAGCCTCGATAATGGCCGCCGTCCCACCGGCGGACCACAGGAGCTCAGCACCCGATGACCCAGATCGAGGCGATCTCCGCCCTCGAAGTCCTCGACTCGCGCGGCAATCCCACCGTCGAGGTCGAGGTGATGCTGGGCAGCGGCGCGGTGGGGCGGGCGCTGGTCCCCAGTGGGGCGAGCACCGGGGTGCACGAGGCGGTCGAGCTCCGTGACGGCGACGCCAGGCGCTACGGCGGCAAGGGCGTGCGCACCGCGGTGGCCAACGTCGCCGAGCGCATCGGCCCCGAGCTCATCGGCATGGACGCCGCCGACCAGATCGCCGTCGACGCCCGGCTGCGCGAGCTCGACGGCACGCCCAACAAGGGCAGCCTCGGCGCCAACGCCATCCTCGGCGTCAGCCTCGCCTGCGCCCACGCCGTGGCCAACTCGCTGGACATGCCGCTGCACCGCTACCTCGGCGGCGTCAACGCGCACGTCCTGCCGGTGCCCATGCTCAACGTGCTCAACGGCGGCGCGCACGCGTCGACGAGCGTCGACTTCCAGGAGTTCATGTACGTCCCGCTGGGTGCGCCGAGCTTCGCCGAGGCGCTGCGCGCCGGCGCGGAGTGCTTTCACGCGCTGCGCGGCGTGCTCAGGACGCGCGGCCTCGACACCGGGCAGGGCGACGAGGGCGGCTTCGCCCCCAGCCTGCGCCACAACGAGGAGGCGGTCGAGGTGCTGCTGGAGGCGATCTCCAAGGCGGGCTACAAACCCGGCGACGACGTCGCCCTGGCCCTCGACCCCGCCACCAGCGAGCTCTACCGCGACGGCGGCTACGCGCTGAAGGGGGAGGGGAGGGTGCTCGACGCCGCGGCGATGGTCGACCTGTGGGCGTCGTGGTGCGAGCGCTACCCCATCGTGTCCATCGAGGACGGCATGGCCGAGGACGACTGGGACGGCTGGCGGATGCTCACCGAGCGCGTCGGCGACCGCGTCCAGCTGGTCGGCGACGACCTCTTCGTCACCAACGTCGCCCGGCTGCGGCAGGGGATCGAGCGCAGGGTGGCCAACGCGATCCTGATCAAGGTGAACCAGATCGGCACCCTGTCGGAGACGCTCGACGCCATCGCCCTGGCGACGCGCAGCGGCTACGCCTCGGTCATCTCCCACCGCAGCGGCGAGACCGAGGACACCACCATCGCCGACCTCGCCGTCGCCACCAACGCCGGGCAGATCAAGGCGGGGGCGCCGTCACGCAGCGAGCGGGTCGCCAAGTACAACCAGCTGCTCCGCCTGGAGCGCGACCTGGGCAGCGCCGCCCGCTACGCCGGGCGCGACGCCTTCCGGCTGCTCAGCGCAACGCCCAGGGCGACCGCGGGCACGCGGTGAGCCGGCGCGCGCCGGCGTGAGTCCCGAGCTCGCCCCGGAGACCCTGGCCGCGCAGGCGGGCAGCCCCGAGACGCCACCGCCACAGGGTGCGCCGCTGGTCCCGCCCATCGTGCCGGCCAGCGTCCACGCCTACCCCGACCTGGACAGCGTCGACGCCGCCATGACCGGCGACCGCCGCGTCTACCGCCGCTACGGCGACGAGGCCACCTTCCGGCTGGAGGAGGTGCTGGCGGCGCTGGAGCGGCCTCGCGGTACCACGCAGGCAGCGCCCGCCGTCACCCGCGTCACGGCCAGCGGCCAGGCGGCGCTGACCCTGCTCCTGCTCAGTCTCGCCGAGCCCGGACGGCGTCGCGTCGTCGTGGTCCGCCCGTGCTACGGCGGCACCGACGCCCTGCTCGCCGGACCGCTGGCGCGCGTCGGGCTGGAGCTCGCCACGGTGGACCTCCCGCACCCCGGTGCGCCGGAGCAGGACCACGGTGCCCTGGTCGCCGCGGCCGCGGACGGCCGCACCTGCGCGGTGGTCTGCGAGGTCATCACCAACCCGCTGGTCGGCGTCGCCGACGTGCCCGCGATCGTTCGCGCCGCCCACGCGGCGGGTGCCGCCGCGGTGGTCGACAACACCTTCGCCACGCCGTTCCTCTTCCAGCCCTTCGCCCACGGCGCCGACGCGGTGTTCCACAGCCTGAGCAAGCACCTCGGCGGCCACAGCGACGTGATCGCCGGCGTGGCCATGGTCAGCGCGGCACATCCCAGGGCGGAGCTGCTCGACCCCACCTCGCGGCTGGTCGGCGCCGTGCCCAGCCCGTGGGAGTCGTGGCTCGCCCTGCGCGGGCTGCGCACCGCGGCGCTGCGCATCGAGCGCGCCACCGCCAACGCCGAGCAGCTCGCCGGATGGTTCGGCGGCCGCAGCGAGGTCGCGGCCGTGCACTACCCCGGCCTGCGCGGCCCCCACGACGCGGAGCTCGCCGGCGCGCTGCTGCCGCACGGCCGCGGGCCGATGCTCGCCGTCGAGCTGCGCGGCGGCGAGGCGGCTGCTGACCGGCTGGTCCGTCGGCTGCGGCTGGTCCGCCTGGCCCCGTCGCTCGGCGACGTGGCCACCACGCTGTCCCACCCGGCGCGCACCTCGCACCGCGGCCTCGGCGCCGAGGAGCGCGAGCGGCTGGGCATCGGCGGCGGACTGCTGCGCATCAGCACCGGCATCGAGGCGCTCGACGACCTGCGCGCCGACTTCGACCAGGCGCTGCGCGCCACCACCACCTGATGGCGGCGCCGTAGGATTCCCGGCATGGCCATCCTCCGCCTCGTCAACGGCAACGACGTCACCGTCAAGCTCAGCGTCCAGGACACCATGGCAGCCGTGTCGGTCATCGCCGGCACCGAGGGCTTCGTCGAGCTGCCCACCGAGCACGGGCCGATCCACGTGCGTCCGGGGAGCATCGTCGCCGTGCTGGAGGGTGACAAGGAGCGCACCGCGGGGTTCCGCGCCGCGGGCGGCTGAGCGCCCCCACCGCCTTCCTCAGGCCGGGGCGGGTCCACCTTCGACGCGGCGCCCGCCCGCTGCCTTGGCCCGGTACATCGCCTCGTCGGCGACGTCGACGAGGTGCTCGGCGGCGCGACCCTCGGAGGCCAGGGCCCAGCCCACGCTGATGGCCACCGGGACGGTGATGCTGTCGACCACCACCGGCTGGTCGCACACCGCGCCGAGCAGCTTCTCGGCGACGGTGCCGATGGCCTGCTCGGTGATGTCCGGGCAGACGACGAGGAACTCGTCGCCCCCCCAGCGCGCCACCAGGTCGCGCTGCCTGACGACGTTGCGCAGCCGCGTGCCGACCTGCTGCAGCGCGGCGTCGCCGCAGGCGTGTCCGTGCCGGTCGTTGATCTTCTTGAAGCCGTCGACGTCGGCCATCATCACGCCGAGCGTCCAGCGCTTGCCCAGCTCGAGCAGCTCCTCGGTGAGGCCGCGGCGGTTGAGCAGGCCGGTCAGCGCGTCGGTGCGCGCCGCGTCCATGTAGTGGCCGAGCGCGCCGGCCATGTGGCCGACGAGCTCGTCCTGCAGCTCGTTGGCGATCTCCGTCTCCATGCGCGCCCGGATCGCCGCGCGAGCCTGTGGGGGAAGATCGGCGACCACGCCCTCGGGCAGGTCAAGCCAATCGGCCAAGCGGGCGATCATGCCCGCATCGGTGTCTGGGCTGCGCATCGGTGACCTCGGGGAAGGCAGAGAATCCGCAGTGCTCAGCCCGCGCCTGGCACATTCCTTGTACGAGCGATGGTACCAAACGAATGCGCTCCGCTGCACGACAACGTTTACAAACGGCTCGCCAGTTAAGCAATCGCTACGACCCGCGCGTTCGACCACCCGGCGGGGTCGGCCGGGGGCTGGGCATAATCTGATCCCGTGAGTCAGCAATTCGCCGCCGAGCTCGGCGTGGTGCCCGCGGCGGGTCGCGACGTCCGCATCACCGACCTCGTCGGCAACACGCCGCTGCTGCGCATCCACCTGTTCGAGCGCGAGCTGGGTGGCGTGGAGATCTACGGCAAGGCGGAGTTCCTCAACCCCGGCGGCTCGGTCAAGGACCGCCCCGCGCTGCGCATGATCGAGGAGGCCGAGCGCAGCGGCGAGCTCACCCCGGGCAAGGTGATCCTGGACTCGACGAGCGGCAACACCGGCATCGCCTACGCCATGGTGGGTGCGGCCAAGGGCTACCGGGTCCGCCTGGTCATGCCCACCAACGTCAGCGAGGAGCGCAAGCAGATGGTCAGCGCCTACGGCGCGGAGATCGTCTACAGCGACGCGCTGGAAGGGTCGGACGGCGCCATCCGGGTGGCCCGGCGGATGCGCGACGAGGACCCCGACCTGTACTACTTCCCCGACCAGTACAACAACCCCAACAACTGGCTGGCCCACTACCACGGCACCGGTCCCGAGATCTGGCGGCAGACCGAGGGGCGGATCACCCACTTCATCGCCGGCCTGGGCACCAGCGGCACCTTCACCGGCACGACCCGCCGGCTCAAGGAGCTCAACCCCGCGATCCGCTGCATCTCGGTGCAGCCCGAGGAGCCCTGGCACGGTCTCGAGGGCCTCAAGCACATGGAGACCTCGATCGTCCCCGGCATCTACGACCCGAGCCTCGCCGACGAGGACATGGGCGCCTCCACCGAGGACGCCTACGACGTGGCCCGCGCCCTGGCCCGCAGCGAGGGCATCCTCATCGGCCACTCCAGCGGCGCCGCGCTGTGGGCGGCGCGCGAGGTGGGCCGGCGCACCGGCGAGGGGGTGATCGTGATCGTCTTCGCCGACGGCGGCGACCGCTACCTGTCCAGCGGCCTCTACCAGCCCAGGGCGCGCTAGCCGTGGAGCTGGTGCGCTGCACCCTCGCCGCGGAGGGCGAGCTGCGCAGCCTGGCCGCGCAGTCGTATCCCCTGGAGGGCTGCGGCATCCTGATCGGCCACACCCAGCACCCGTCCTCCGGCACACCGCTGGTGGTCGAGGCCATCGCCGGCCACAACCTGGTGCGGGACCGCGCCCGCGACCGCTACGAGCTCGACCCGCTGGACATCCTCGCCGCCGAGCGCCGCGCCCGCGACCACCACATGGACGTGGTCGGCTTCTGGCACACCCATCCCGACCACCCCGCCGAGCCCTCGGGCTTCGACACCGAGCGCGCCTGGGCCGACTACGTCTACGTGATCTGCTCGACGGTCCCCGAGGGTGTGATGGACATGCGCTGGTGGCGGCTGCGCAGCGAGGGCGGCGAGTTCGTCGAGCTGGCCGTGGCCCCGCCCGACTGATGCCCCGCTCCACCAAGCGGGCGCGGGGCATACGGGCCACCGCCGCCGTTCGTCGCGAGCGCGCGGCCGGCCGGCGACGCCGCCCGCGCGCCGGGGAGTCGCTGGGGCCGCCGAGCGGCATCGTGGCCATCGTCGGCCGTCCCAACGTGGGCAAGTCGACGCTGTTCAACCGGCTCACCGGGCAGCGTCGCGCCATCGTCGACGAGATGGCGGGGCTGACCAGGGATCGCCTCTACGGCGTCACCGAGTGGGGCGGGCGCGTCTTCACCGTGGTCGACACCGCGGGGATCGACCCGGGGCTGCAGGCGAGCGCCGAGGACGAGGCGGCGCTGATCCGCGGCACCCAGGAGCAGGCGCGGCTGGCCATCGAGGAGGCCGACGTCTGCTGCCTGCTGGTCGACGTCCGCCACGGCGTCACCGGGCTCGACGAGGACGTCGCCCGCGTCCTCCGCAGCGGCGGCAAGCCGGTGCTGCTGGTGGGCAACAAGGCCGACTCGGCGGTGGACGCCTACTGGTCGCACGAGGTCTACCGGCTCGGCCTCGGCGACCCGGTGTTCATCAGCGCCCTGCAGGGCAAGGACACCGGCGACATGCTCGACCGGGTCGTGGCGTTGCTGCCATCTGCGGCAGAAACGTCCGAGCCGCAGGAGGCGGCGGAGCACACCCTGCGCGCCGCGATCATCGGGCGTCCCAACGTGGGCAAGTCGTCGCTGCTCAACGCGCTGGTGGGGGAGGAGAGGGCGCTGGTCTCGCCGGTGGCGGGGACGACGCGCGACACCGTCGACACCTGGCTGGAGGACGCCGAGGGACCGGTGCAGCTGGTCGACACCGCGGGACTCCGCCGCCGCGGCGTGGTCACCAGCGACGTCGAGCACTTCAGCGTGCTGCGCGCGCTGCGGGCGATGGAACGCAGCGAGGTGGCGGTGCTGGTGCTCGACACCGCCGACGGCATCGTCGCCCAGGACCGCCACATCGCCGGCTACGCCGCCGACGCCGGCAAGGCCCTGGTGGTGGTGGCCAACAAGTGGGACCTGCTCGACCAGGAGACGCGCAGCGATCCCCAGACGCTGAAGAAGGTCGCCGCCGGCTTCGAGTTCGTGCCCGGCGTGCCGGTGCTCGCGGTCAGTGCCACGGATGGCCGCAACGTGCGCCGCGTGCTCCCCGCCGCGCGGATGGTGGCGCAGCAGCGCTCCACCCACATCCCCACGCCCGCGCTGAACACCCTGCTGCGCAGCGCGATGGACGAGCACCCGGCGCCGTTCCGCAAGGGCAAGCGGCTCAAGCTCCTCTACGCCACCCAGGCGGCGACGCCGTCGCCGACCATCGTGCTCTTCGTCAACGACCCCGACCTGATCAACTTCGCCTACCTGCGCTACCTGGAGAACCGCATCCGCGCCGTCTTCCCCTTCAACGGGTCGCCGCTGCGGCTGCTGCCCCGCCGCCGCGAAGGCGACCGGGAGAAGTAGGCGGTGCCCATCGCGGTGGTCGGCGCGGGACAGTGGGGGACGGCCCTGGCCCAGGCCTTCGCCGCCGCCGGCCGCGACGTGTCGCTCTGGGCGCGCGATCCCGCACTCGCAGCGTCGCTCGCTTCGTCGCGGGTGAACGAGCGCTACCTCCCCGACCTGGTGCTGCACGAGGCGGTGCGCGTGAGCAACGACCTGGCCGCGGTCCTCGACGGCGCCGGCGTCGCCATCATCGCCGTGCCCACCGGCGGGCTGCGCGCCGTCGCCCACGCGTGCCTCGGGCACCTCGATCCCAAGTGCGCCGTGGTCAGCGCCGCCAAGGGCTTCGAGAGCGACACCTCGCGGCGGATGAGCGAGGTGCTCACCGAGGTGCTCGGTCCCGACAGCGAGCGGCGCGTTGCGGTCATGAGTGGCCCCAACATCGCGCCCGAGATCGCCCGCGGGCTGCCCGCGGCGACCGTGGTGGCCAGCGCCGACCCCGAGACCGCCGCCCAGGTGCGCGACGAGCTGACCGGCTCGCAGCTGCGCGTCTACAGCAACGACGACCTCACCGGCGTCGAGTACGGCGGCGCGCTGAAGAACGTCGTGGCCATCGCCGCGGGCATCGCCGACGGGGTGGGCGCGGGCGACAACGGCAAGGCGGCGCTGATCACCCGCGGCATCACCGAGATGGCCAGGCTCGGCGTGCAGGCGGGAGCGCGCGCGATCACCTTCGCGGGGCTGACCGGGCTCGGCGACTGCGTGGTCACCTGCATGTCGCCGCTGTCGCGCAACCGGCGGCTCGGCGAGGCGATCGGGCAGGGCAGGTCCCTGCGCGAGGCCCAGGCGAGCATCCACATGGTGGCCGAGGGGGTGACCACGGCGCGGGTGGCGGCGGGCCTGGCGCTGCGCCACGGCGTGGAGATGCCCATCGTCACCGAGGTCTGTGCGGTGCTGTTCGACGACAAGCCGATCGCCGCCGCCCTCGGTGACCTGATGCGCCGCGGCGCCCGCGACGAGCTCCGCGA